>ERZ780203.1342-NODE-1342-length-18395-cov-21.711778_pt1 | contig 18395 bp, 11 predicted proteins | sample MGYA00511168_ERZ780203 | MGnify/ENA primary metagenome ERZ780203 (study PRJEB29588, sample SAMEA2156577) | human gut metagenome | biome: human gut; feature: human-associated habitat; material: faeces | place: Denmark | collected 2008/2010 ...
GCTGTGCTTGCAGGACCGCTTTGTGTATCTTCCCGAAATGCCCTACCGCAAGGTCGATCTCGATAAGGCCGCGCGGAACGTACTGACACAGGAACAGTTTGAGCAGGACGGCGGTGACGGCACGGTCGCCAGCTGGCGCAATACTGTGACGGTCGAAAATGTTCATCCCAACACGACGGTCTCGTTCCGGATGAACAACCTTTCCGGGGACACCGCCGGGCTGAAGCTCTATGCCTACGGTGCAGACGGAAAGCTGGCGGAGGTCAGCAACGAACTGTGGTCGATCACGGATGAAGAAGACAGCGCCGTGGATACGCTTTCTGACGGCACATTGTATGAGCTGCGTGTGAGTGTCGCGGACGGCGGCGCGTTCGACCTGAGCGAGACGGAAAAGGAAATCAAAATTTCCGTTGTACTTGCGAAGTAAGACTCAAGGAAGGCTCCGGTGCCAAAAGCGCCGGAGCCTTTCTCAACCTGTCAAAAAACCACAAAATCACTTCCACGAATATCGCCAAAAAGTTACTGTTACAACGCTGTTCCAAACCGCTTTTTAGCGCATTTTTCAACTTCTCGCACAAGCGCTCTACGTTCGCTTTCACAGGTGAAAGTGGGTATACACACTCGGCTTTGCTCAAAGGATCGCACACAGCGGCTTACACGCCGAAACAGGGGCGATTCAGATGGGGGCGCTATTACTACCCTCGGACTGTTTTACACGTTTCAGAAACCCTGCGTGGCCAGGGGGTAGAACGGCAAACTTTGCCGCTTTTGGGTCTTGGTCGGAGGCACTCCTGAAGGACACAAAGAGCCTGCGGAACAGCGATGCGCTTATGCGCGTCGCTGTTCCGCAGGCGTCGCGGCCCCGCTGGGCTGCGTGATCTTTTTCGCTTCTGCCGAAGTTGCGGCTTGTACACCCTGCGCTCAGTGCTTTCCGAATGTGCGAGACGAGGGGTGGTATCATTACCCTCGGCGTGCTCTGTGTGCTGTTGAAATGCCGGACGGCCGCTTGCAAAAGCGGCTAACTTGCCGTTTTCTGAGGTCAGGTGGGCGTAGTTCCCCGCACGATTTCTATTTTCTTGCGAATATGCAGATATCCCTGTCGAAAAATTCAGTTGCAAACACTTTTGCGCTATGGTACAACAAATCCAAGGAATTGGAAGAATTTCAGAACAATTATGCCGTTAAATTCCCGTTTGCAATTGCAAGTTCCTCACCGGGGCCACGCCCCAAACAACAGAAAGGAAGTGCTATCCCATGAAGAAACTCATCTCCTTGGCTCTGGCGGCCCTCCTGCTGCTGAACCTTGCCGCCTGCGGGGAAAGCTCCGTTCCCAATCCATCAGGTTCCTCCGGCGATTCTTCATCTTCAGCCGATCCCGCCCAGCCGGATGCCTTCTCCCCCGTCACCACGGAGGCGGAAGTTCGGGCTCTCTATGGGGACGACGCAAGCCTTATCACCTCCATCGAGGCGTACCAGGGAGATTTCCTGGTGAAACTGGGAACGGACGAGGACTGCCCCAGCTTGGACTGGGTCTACGGCCAGAGCGGCATCCGCCGTCGGATGCTGTGGCTGGATACGCCCCTGCTTCGGTGCGAGATCGAGTCCCAGGCATCCGTCCGGGTGGTCACTGGCGGGCCTAACATCTATAACGGCGTCCCCGGTTTTCCACGCGTGGAGTTGGCCACACTGAGCCTTCTCTACGATGAGCAGGGCCGCGACCGAGGCTATGATCCCTATGTTTCTCCCGGCATTGGTAGCTCTGAAATCTACTGGGCCGGGGCTGGGGAGCGCTATTCCATGGGGATGCAGGGCCGCCGGGAGGCCATCCGCTCCGCCCAGGTCGATGCAGGCGGCCTCACCGTGGCTTTCGCGCCCCTGGCGGACGGCAGCGACTTCGTGGCCGCCTACTGCGAGATCCCCTATACCGAGGTGGCTCTCTCGGAGGACGGTATGACCCTCACCGTCACCATGCACGACACCTTCCTCAGCAGCGGCACCCTCTCCAAGGATGTAGACCCGGACTTTTTGAAGGAGTATGGCTCCCTCTACCCAGAGAGCTTCCCCGCCGGGGAGCTGGCGGGAAGCTGCACCCTCATCGAGAATGCGGATCTGCGTCAGGATGGGAACAACGCCGTGCTGACCGTCACTCTGGCTGACGGTCCCATCCACGGCAGGAACTTCGGTGACGGTTATTACCGCTTCACCGCTGAGACCGGCTATACCGGCATCGCCGACACCGGCCCCTACCTCCGGGTGACCCTCAACGCCACCGACGAGCTCTTTGCAGGCGACTGAGCAGTCCATACAAGCCGTGGACAGCGTGGGTGCGGGTGCACCGTGTCTGACCCAGTTTTGACCCAGAACACGAAAAAATCGGGCAGGGCTGGACGGAAACAATGGAAAATCCGCCAAACGAATGGTGGTAAAAAGCACAAATCGGAGCCGAAACGACTCCGATTTGTGCTTGAGACTGCCTCATAACCCGGAGGCCGTAGGTTCGAGTCCTGCCTCCGCAACCAGAAAAGCCCTGAAATCAGTCGGTTTCAGGACTTTTTTCTAACCTTTTGACAGAAATTAGAAAACGCAAAATAACGCTTTCTAACACTTTTCTAACCCATTCCGGCAAAAGGCTGTTTTTGGGCACAAAAAAACAGCGAACGCTAACAAAATGTCCGCTCCCAAGATCATCTTGATCTCGGGAGCGGTTTTTTGCACTCAGATAGCTGTTAGATCAGGTGCGATATTCTGCGGCAGCAGTTCCCCCAGCCGCTCCGACATACTGAGCACCATTTGCTCATGTGCGCCCATGCCAGAATGAATGTAGGTGTCGGCAGTGAAGTTGTAGTTGCTATGACCCAGCCATGTTTGAATGTCTTTGAGCGAGTAGCCAAGGTATAGCATGATCGTTGCGCAACTATGCCTCAGGTCGTGAAAACGAATGGGGCGCAATCCATATTTATTGAGGATATAAAAAAGGATGATCACTTCAAACGGAAGTGGTCATCCTTTTTCTATGCCGAGCAACCAGTCTGTTGATACATTCAGTGCTTCCGCAATGATAGGAAGCTCAAAGTCAGGGACAAGGCGTTTACCGCTTTCAATTCTGCTGATTGCCATTTGGCCCATTTGCAGGCCCGCTACTTGCAGCCTTGCCGCAAGCTGATCCTGTGTCAATTTTGCTTTGGCGCGTGCAGACTTAATCCGCTCGCCGGAGATATTGCATTTGCCGTCTAACGGGTATAGCCGCACCGTGTCGCCCCCATCATAATCATCTTTGACATATTCTTTGCTGACGGTAACACAAATATGAGCTATTCTTATAAAAAAGATGATTAAAAAGACCGAGAATACTTCACTTTTTGAGGAGAGAGAAAACCATGAAATGTAATGTCCCGGAAGATTTCTGATCTGGATCAGAGAATTCAAGCCTTTACCCATCTCAGCGATCAACAGAAACTCGACGCGATTGGCGGTTGCCATGATGTTTTGTTCCTGCTAAAGAGCTTTGATCTCGATATCAAGATGCGCTACCCACTGGGCAGCGTGCTTGGCTATGCCATTCCGGGTTTTCCTTGCAACGCATTGATTGAGGATACAAAACCAGAGGAATGAACTCTGTTGATGTAGTAAAGCTTGCTGGTCTAAAGATGTAGCTATTCAGATAATTGAATTCGGTTGTCTTACTCAAGCATAAAAGCGCTGGTATCCTCTAAAGTTTTCCCTTTAGACGAAAAAATAAAGAAGGATGAGCAGGGATGGGGTAAAACAAGTACTGCGCAGAAATAGTACATAAGGTATTGAAATAGCAGGAGGGAGGACGAACTAAAATCGTCCTCCCTCAGCTCGTAGATTAAAAGGTTTTGCGAAATGCGCCGGGTCTGAGTGAAACAGATGAAGCGTGGTCTGAAAAGCTGCTGCCTGCGCACGTCTCGGAAGAATGCTATATGCCGCAATAAAGAAGGCCACCATCTCGGCGAGAGCAGTAGTTCTCCTTGAGATGTTGGCTTTTTTACATGCATAGATTTTACGCTTACCAAAGGTCGCAGGTATCATTGCACCATAAAAATGATCGTCGGTGCAAAACACACCGGGTTTTGCAACTTAGCTGCACTTGGCTAAAAGTGGTGCGCGGGAAAAGAAAAACGAAATGCGGATCACATGATTTTCAATGGCCAAAAACGGCAAAAAGATTCGATCACTTTTGGAGAGTCTCATTAAAATGCCCATTGAATAACTGTTTGCACAATGCTATAATCCAATTCTATGCATCAATAAAAACAGTGGGTTAGAGACTTTCTTCACACCCCATAAAAGGAGAGACGATCTATCATGGACATCAAAGGAGATTGGAAAAAGCGGGCCGTCTGCGGATTGATGGTGCTGGCAATGGCACTGAGTTTGCTGCCAACTTCTATTTTGGCGGCCGATACGCGCAGCGTTACGGACAACGCCATCAAAAACGGCAGCTTTGAGCAGCCTGTGTTTGACGATAAGCCTTCGCCGCAGTGGCCTGCAAATCAGGTTCCTGACTGGCATACAACGGCATCCGACCATTTGATCGAGTTCGGATCGAGTCGGAACGGCAACGATGCGCCCCAGCTTACAGGCTACGACAAGACTATTCCGGATGGGCACCAGTTTGCGGAGCTGAACGCCGACGAAGAGAGCACGCTTTATCAGTATGCCACGACGGTCGGCGGCAATGTGTATGAGTGGGGCCTTTCCCACCGCGGCCGCGAGGGCGTTGACCGGATGGCGGTCATCATCGGCCCGAAGCAGAACGTTGACCCAGCCAAGCCGAGCAAGGATGGCAAGGATGGCAGGGACCAGTTCATGCGCATGACGGACTGGGTGAAGAGCCATGCTGAGAAGCTGGGTGTGAACATTCCGGTTACCGGCTGTACGCAGAAGATCACGGTCTACTCCAAAAAGTTTGCCGCAAACGGCGGCTTCCAGAATGACATCGGTGATGCGTTCAGCGCTTCGCCGTCTGACGTGTACACGGAGAAATGGAATGTCTGGATCATCGGCACGAGTAACACGGCCTGGGGCAATTACGGCACGAAGAGCTCGGCCTATGCGGCGGGAAATCTTGCATACAGCTGCCGCTACGCCGTGCCGGACGGGCAGACGAAGACCGTCTTTGCTTTCTGCTCCTATTCTGCGGCGACGAGTAATAAGACGCTCGGCAATCTGATCGACAATATTCATTTCAGCCTTTATCAGACCATCACGGCGGCGGCCACGGCGGGGGGATCGGGCTATATCGGCGTTCCGACCGGCAACGAAAGCGTGCTTTACAAGATCGACGACAAGATGCGAGAGCTGGTAGTGGCTAACGGCAGCACCATCAAGGTGAAGGCGGTCAAACCGAAAGACAGCAATGTTCAGTTTGTCGGCGCGTATGTCACGCGCCAGACGGCGAAAGGTCTGGAGCAGGTGTTCATTCCTGTGGCAGACAAAGGATGGAGAGAAGAAGGCGATACGTACACCTATGAGCACCGTGTGGAGGAACCGGCGGATATCGTGCTGGTCTTTGTCAAAAAGCCTATGGTCATATACGAGGCCAAAGGCGGAGACCGGTATATCTACGGCGACAATGGAACAAATGCGGTCTCCTTTGCTCCGCAGGTGAGCGGTGATGGCAGCACAACAGCACGCGGTCCCTATGAGTCAAAGGCGGCCACAACAGCAAAGGACGGCTGGAAATTTGATGGCTGGCTGCTTCCACGAAAAAATAAAGTGCTGCCCGCGGTCCACACCGTGAGCTATGACGCGGAAAGAGAAACCTTTACCTTTGCCGCAAATGGCGAGACGACGGAGCTCGAATCCGGCGGCGCGACGCTCATCGCCCAGTGGAAGTGGCGTCAGCGCTTCGTCACCGCCTCGCGCGTGAAGGACAAGGACGGCATGGTGAGCGCTGATATCCAGGAGAATACGGCGTGCGGCAGCATTACAGTAACGAGCGACGGAGCGGCTGTTAAAACAGAAACGACTGAAGCGGTCACCGACTACTATTCTCAGGCCAATGAGAAGATCACGGCGACTGCGACGGCCAAGAATGGTTACCGCTTTGTCGGCTGGTATCAGCAGTTGGACGGCGATACCTACCAGTTCGTCAGCAATCAGGCAACATATACTTATACAGCAAAGGCTGAGGGCGTGCAGACGATCTACGCCCGCTTTGCCCCCACGCATACGGTGACGTATCGGTGGACAACCGAAGAAGGGAAATGCCCGCCAGAAGAACTGCTGAACAAGAACGGGATATCGCTTCCCGAAACTGGTACGGTCGTCGACGGCGGCACGTATTATATTTCGAAAGACTTGGAAATAAATAAGACCATCGACGGAACAGGCACGATAGATGACAGAACGGTTCCCGGCAAGTGGGTCTTTACCGGCTGGCGCAGCGGGGAAAGCGGCGACAGTGATATCCGCGAAACAGAACTTATCAAGGTGAAGGGGGACCGCACGCTGACGGGCTTCTGGACATTTATTCCGGAGAAGGAGCACACGCTGACCTACCAGTTTGCGGACAACACCCGCTGGAGCCCGAGCGGCAGCTTCGAGCTGACGGAAAACTACTACCGCGGCGAGAGCGTTACGGCGCAGGCCGAGCCTGCCCACAATCGGACCAAAGATGAGGAAGGCAATCCGATAGACGTGCTGGCCACGGGCAACAACGTGGTCCTCTATGGCAAATGGTCATTCGACGGCTGGAAGCGCAGCGACAATGATAGCACGATTGCAGCGGGCAGAGGCTTTAACATGCCGGGAAAGGATCTGACGCTGACCGGCCAGTGGGAATTCACCCCGTATACCTACACCGTGGTGTATGATACCGGCGATGGAAAGCCTATCAGCGATCCGAAATATGCAAGCTACGACTATGCTGCGCTGCTGGGCAGCAGTAAGTCGGGCCTCAATGCCCCAACGGGCATTCCCTTCGGCGCGTCGATCGAACTGATGGAGCTTCCTGACGGGACGAAAATCCCCAACGACAAGTATTTCGCCGGTTGGAGCATTGTTGATCCGACAAATGCTGACTTGGGTACCATCGAGACGCAGGCCCCCGGCGATTCCGTCGGATACAGAAAGCTTGGAATCACGAAGGACAAGCGGAAAGTAACGCTCTACGCCGTATATAAGAACAAAGACATGGCAACGGTGGACTTTGCCGTCAACGATTCGAACTGGGGCGATGTGGACACGAAGAGCGGCAGCTTTATGGTGCAGAACGGTAAGGTAGACGAGGGTACCGTTTCCTCGACCGCAGCTCCGCGTGACGGCTACCATTTTGTCGGCTGGTATGAAGAGAGCGACGACGGCAAATTGGAGCCGGTGAATGGAAGTGCAATCAACGGCACGACCCTGACCGTTACCGCGGCCATGATGCAGGCGAAGCTGAAGCCGCTCGCGGAGAGCAGAGGGGAGAACAGAACGCCCGTGCTCGAGGTGCGCTATATCGCCGTGTTCGCGCGCGACAGCTTTACTGTCGAATTTGATGGAAACGGCGATGATAAAGAAGCCACGATGAAGCCGCAGACGTTCCCTGCTCCCGACTCGGAAGAACAGCTGACCACGCTCAGGAAGAACGAATTTAAGCGTCCGGGGTATGTGTTTACTGGCTGGGCGGAGTATCCGACCCGAGAAGTTGGGCAGGAGGAGCGCATCTATGCTGATGAAGCGCCGTTTGCAGAGGTGACGATCTATCAGGGAAATAAGATTGTGGACGGCGGTACGATCACCCTCTACGCCCAGTGGGAAAAACTGTCCGATGTGATCATCTCCTACACGCCGGAACCGACTTCGCTCGGTACGGTCAAGCTCAATCCGACGGAAAGTAATGAGCTCGACCCGCAGGACGGCATGGTCTCCGAGTCGCTCAATCCCGAGACCGGCGAGGTGCAGGGCGCAACGGCTGTGCCGGGAGAAGGCAGTGTGTTCGTCGGCTGGTACGATGCGCAGGATACCGAGCGGAGCCATCCCCTGACAGGCGGCAGCACGACCTATACGCCGGAAAAGGACTTGTCCGGACGCTACCGGGACGGCAGCTATGTGGCGCTGTTCCGTCTGAAGCAGTATGTGCTGCACTATGATGCCAACGCCGCCGACGCTGCGGGTACGATGGAGGACCAGACCTTCCCGCACGGGCAGGCGTATCCGCTGAAGGAGTGTGCCTTCAGCCGCGAGGGCTATAGATTCGTGGGCTGGGCAACGGAGCAGAAAGGCAAGGTCGAGTACGAAGATCAGACGAATATCAAGCTGGACAAGGAGTTTCCGAATCTTACAAATGATAACGATGTGGTGACCCTCTACGCCGTCTGGGAAGAGCAGAGCGTGACGATCGGCTATGAGCCGAACGACGCGGAGCTCGGCTCGGTGAGCAGCGCGTCGGAGACTGTTGATGCCGTGACGGGTACGGCCAAGGGCTCGACCGCGCAGGCGAAGAGCGGCGCGCGGTTTGACGGCTGGTACAGCGCCGACGGCACGCTTTTGTCGAAGGAACTTACCTTCGTCCCGACGAAGAAGGACGGCGCCGTCTGGCAGGGAACGACCTATTACGCGCACTTCAGTGCCAAGAGAAGTCCCTCGACTCCGTCCACACCGGCAAAGCCGGACGAGACAAAGCCGACGCTTGCGCCCATCCCGGAAATGCTCAACGGCGAGGATCATTACGCCTACTTGCTCGGTTACGAGGATGGCACCGTTCGCCCGAACGGAAGCATCAGCCGCGCCGAGGTGGCGACCGTGCTCTTCCGCCTGCTCAAGGACGATGTGCGCATGCAGAATTTGACGAAGGACAACGCTTACAGCGATGTGCCGGATACTGCGTGGTACGCCGCGGCGGTGTCCACGCTCTCGAAGATGGGCGTCATCAGCGGCTATCCCGACGGCACGTTCCGCCCGAACGCACCCATCACGCGCGCGGAATTCGCCGCGATGATCGCGCGCTTTGACGAGACTGCCAAGTCGGCCGACACGCCGTTCACCGACATTTCCGGCCACTGGGCCGAGAATGCGATCGGCAAGGCTTACGGCAATGGCTGGGTGGAAGGAAGCAGCAAAACGGTGTTCTGTCCGGAAAGCAACCTCACCCGCGCCGAGACGGCGACGCTTCTGAACCGCGTGCTGCACCGCCTGCCGGAGAAGGAGAGCGACCTGCTCGCAAACCAGATCGTCTGGCCGGACAATCCGGAGACCTTCTGGGGCTATCTTGCGATCCAGGAGGCGACGAACTCGCACGAGTACGAGCGCAAGGCGGACGGCGTTCACGAAACGCAGACCGTTAAGCGTGAGAACCGCGACTGGTCGAAGGAATTTGAGCAGTAAGCATATAAGCCGCCATCTCGGTGAGCAGTAGCTCATTGAGATGGCGGCCTTCTGTTATTGCGGCATATAGCATTCTTCCGGAACTCTCACGGGTAGCAGCTTTTCAGCCCACGCTTCATCTGTTTCGCTCAGACCCGGCGCATTTCGCAGAACCCAAAGCAAGTATCGGTACGGATCCAAGCTGTCCTCCTTCGCCGTTTCAATCAAACCGTAGATCACGGCGCTGGCTTGCGCACCACCGGCTGTATCGGCAAACAGCCAGTTTTTCCTGTCCATCACAAACGGCTTAATGCTGCGTTCGGTACGATTGTTGCTCAGTTCCAGACGACCTTCTTCGAGATCAGGTACGGCCATTGCTCCAACAGATAGTGAATGGCCTTTCCTAGTGTAGACTTTGGTGTCGTTTTCCCCTTCATCTCATTTGCCCATGACAACAAAGCGTCTAAAACAGGCTTCTCCTGCTCCAGCCGCTTTTCATACCGTTCCTCCGGTGTCAGTACTGCAAGCGCCTGCTCCATCTAAAAAAGTCGGAAGCAACTGTCTCATGCACGTCTATGCGGAAGATGTGCTTCCTGTTTTTGCGTATTAGGAGGGAAAAACCGTGAAGAAAATCAGGATGTGCTTCCCGAATGAGAAGACGTTCAGGGAAGGGTTCGAAGAGTATATTTTGGACTGTAAGGCCCGCAATCTGCGGGAAGGAACAATCAACCACTATCAGGAATTTATTTACAAGCGAATTACACCAGACACGCTGATCTCTTCGATGTGTCAGCAGACCATGGCAAAGCAATTCTCTCCCTTCTCACTGACGCTGAGGCTCAACATTGTCGGTACTGTCGCCTTGCTGGTCCTTAACGCGGTGTGCGGCACATGGGCTTTTTCCATGAGCGGCGAGGGCTGGTTCTACACGCTCTTGATGAGCTGGGGAACTGCGATTGGGGCGACGATTCTTTTTCAGACGGGAATCGGACTATGCGGATCGGAAAACGCGGCCATGCTCAGCACGTTTGAGCCGCTTACCAGTGTGATCGCCGGCATTTTTGTCCTTGGCGACCCCGCGTCGGCGCAGACTGGCATCGGAATTTTCTTAGTGCTTGCGGCCGTTGTAGCGCTATCCGTTTATGAAAAGGCAAAAAAATAGAGGCTATGCGATCTCTCGCTTTATTCTGCCTTCAGACATTTTTACATACCTGCAAAAGCGGGTATCAGCACTCTCCGAAAAATCTCGCACAGCGTCTCACGCGTCAAAACGCAGGGGCGCTCCAGCACGCTTTTGACCCGCTGCGGTGATTTCCGGCTCGAGGAGCCCGCACTTAAATCCTTTTTGAATAGGTCCCCACTTTCGAACCCAGTAACTCCGGTTTCAAAAGTGGGGGTCTTTCATTTATTCCCAGGCAGCAGAAAAGAACTCCAATTCATACTGGATCGGAGTTTTCATGTTTAGCTTTCCGTGAGGTCGGCATCCGTTATAAAAGTCGATATATTCCTCCAGAACCTCTTCCAGCTCTTGCGGTGTTGCGTAAAGATGATGGTATCAAGCGCAACATTGACAGCATTTTGCGGATAGAAAAAGAATTGAAAGAAGAACTGATAAAGATACCAAAATAATTTTTGGAGATTATCAATATAACACAGATATTACCCGTGATGGCTACACCTTCAAAGAGTGGACCGGTGATGCTGCTGGCACGAAACCGTATGCAATCGGCAAGTACATCTACAATTATATGCCGGAGGAGCTGTATGCGCAGTGGAGCAAGGTGATTGACGAAGATACCTACTTTGTCTATCCCACCATTGCCGACCAGACTTATACGGGTTCTGGATTGACGCCAGAGGTTAAAGTTACTAAGAACAATCAGGTAATTAACGAAGGCTTTGATGTTGCCTATACTGATAACACCAACGTCGGTACGGCTACCGCTACCGTTAAGGTTGGCGATACGGTTATCGGCACGGTCACATTTAATATCGTCAAGGCCACTCCCACCGTCAGCATCACCGCTGAACCGGCTTCGCTTGTTGGCGGAGGTACGGTCAAGCTGACTGTCAGCGGTGTTCCTGAGGGCGGTACGGTTACTGTGACGCAGGAAGATGATCGCGGCAGTGCGGCCAAGACGCTTGATCTCACTGCAAATGGCGAAATTTCCGTATGCCTGAGCAACACAACGGCAAAGTACACATTCACTGTTGTTTATGTTGGTGACGATAATTACAATGGGGACAATGCTTCCTGCGAAGTTTCCATGACTCGCCGCGCCGCTGCGCCCTCTTCCGGCAACACCGTTTCCGTCCCCTCTACCCCGAACGGCACGGTGACGGTCAGCCCGTCCACCGCTTCCAAGGGCGAGACTGTGACGATCACCACCAAGCCCAACGAGGGCTATGAGCTCGGTTCCATTGAGGTTCTCGACAAGAACGGCGATTCGCTCAAGCTCAAGGACCTCGGCAGCGGCAAGTATAGCTTTGTCATGCCGGACGGCAAGGTCAGCGTCGAGGCGGAGTTCGTTAAGACTGCTGCTACCAGCTTTGCTGACGTTCCCGCGAACGCTTACTTTGCCGATGCAGTGAAGTGGGCAGTCGATAAGGGGATCACCAACGGCCTGTCTGACACGATGTTCGGCCCCTACGAGTCCTGCACGCGTGCGCAGATCGTGACGTTCCTGTGGCGCGCCGCCGGCAGCCCCGAGCCGAAGACGATGAGCAGCTTCACGGATGTTCCTGCGAGCGCTTACTATGCCAAGGCGGTTGCTTGGGCCGTTGAGAACGGAATCACGAACGGCATGACTGAGACGGAGTTTGCTCCCGACGCCACCTGCACGCGCGGCCAGAGCGTGACGTTCCTGCACCGTGCGCTCAAGGGTACTGCGAGCGGCAGTGTGAACTTCACGGATGTTCCCGCGAATGCGTTCTACGCCGACGCCGTCAACTGGGCGGTCGCAAGCGACGTGACGAACGGTACCTCCAACACGACGTTCAGCCCCAACGCGGACTGCACGCGCGCGGAGATCGTGACGTTCCTGTATCGCGCCTATCAGGGCAAGTAAAAAGCAAATACTCAGCTTACAAGGCAGGCACCCGGTTTCGGGTGCCTGCCTTGCAGCAAGAGGTACTGCACAGAAGTTAGCCGCCACGGCAGCAAAATGTTCGTCCCATTTGCGTCGGTAGCTATATCGGCGGGGAAAATATATTAGAGAGAAAAAGGAGAGGTAACATGGCAGTTCGTAGATTAAAAGGTTTCAAGAAAAATCAGAAGGTAAATACTTAGAAGACAACCCTTCGCGTTATGTTGAACAGACAGAGGCACTTTTTGAATGGCGGCAGAGCGCACCGAAGCAGGATATCGAACTTCATAAGAGAGCTGAGAAGTTTTCCGGCCTGTTCAGGGAAGTATCCGCTGGGTAAAGTGCTTTGCTACAAAGTGCCCGGTTTTCCGTGTGAAGCATTGGTTGAGGATATAGAGAATTCGTAAGTGCGTTACTTGCTTTTAACGCAAAATGGGGACGTATATGAGGACATAGTCTTTTCTAACACTTTTCTAACACATTCCGGCAAAAGGCTGTTTTTGGGCACAAAAGCAATCATAATAGAGAAAGTAACGCTCCCAAGATCAAGATGATCTCAGGAGCGGTTTTGCGTTCAGATGACGGCGGTATATGGCCATAAGACAGGTTCAGTAGAATGCTTCTCTTTCTACTCATCCTACGTTGTGGAACATTTAATGGGAAGTGCCTGCCTACTTGGTCAGAATGTTCGGCAGCTGGGCGCGCAGGGCGGCCACGCCCTCGGCGGAGCCGAGGCCATAGCGCTCCACCATGTTCAAAACAGACTGCAAAGAGGTTTTCGAGTTGCACCACAGGTCCGGGGCGTAGCCCTTGCCCTCCACATTTTCCATACTGTAGATAAAGTGGAGCGCCTGACCGAACTGGAAGCCGATGCCGGAGTTTGGAAGCGTCCAGCCTCGCACATTTCCGACCAGCTGCGCGCCTCTCGTCGGGCCGCCGATCACAAGGCAGTTGTCAAGTGTCCTGCAATAGGTCACGATGCTCTCGCCGGCGGAGCCGGACATGCTGTCTGTCAGAAGAAGAATCGGAGTGCTGTTTGCCAGCAGCTTTCCCTGAAACAGCTCATAGTCCTTATCGCCTGTCCGGAAGGCGGCAAACTCTTCTCCCAGGTCCGCGTAGGCTTGGGTCCTATCGAACATAGCAGTGCCCCAGTTGGAGATAATCGTTTTCTGTTCGGGTTCTTCTCCCGTGTAGCTTTTCAGCCAGTTTTTGATAAAGTCTTCATCGCCGCCGCTGTTGGAGCGGGCATCAATGATGATGAGCTTCGCGTTTTTAAGGTCAGAACCGGTGCGGACGAACTCATTCATTGTATCTTCACGGTTCCAGTCAAATCTGCGGATCGTTATCAAGGCGATACCGTTTGATTTCAGATAATGATAATCCGGGACCTGCGAACCGTCTTCCAGATAGGACTGGCTCAGCGACCATGTGAGCGAAACCGTTTTTGTTTCGCCGCCCTTTGTCAGAGTAATGATGTCCGTTGTATGTGCTGCTGTTGCAGGGCAGAACTGGCGCAGGGAATAGCACACGCGGCCGCTCTTTTCAAGATACGGCTGCATTTCCGCGTTCGCGTTGCCGCAGGAGGTATAGTACCACTTTTCGCTTTCCCCCAGCAGATAATACCCGTTCGTATCCTTGCCGAAGCTGCGGTCACTGTAATAGTACAAATACTGGACACTGCTTTCATAGGCCGGTTCATACCGCCCGGCAATGCAGAAATGTCCATCCCGAACGAAAAGCAGGTTGGAGTACATCAGAGAGATCAATTGATCCCTTGTGATCGTCTTGCAGGAGGAAAGCTTCGCGCGGATCGTGTTCTCCGCCTTTTGGAAGTTCTCCTCACCGAAGTAATAGTAAGCGCCGTAGGAGTAATGCAGCGCGCGGAAGTAAAGGTCCACATCCTCGAGCGCTTCCGCGCGGGTGAGCGTCGCCTTACCGGGGTGATTCAGGTCCATCAGACTGTCGATCTCTGCCTGTGTGATCTCAACCTCGCCGCGGTGGTGTTGAAGATAGTCCTCAAACCCGTCAAAGGTCACTTCGCTTGCCATATCGGCACGGCGTTTTTCGTTCACGTCTTCGAGCAGCTTTACAAACGCGTTTTGATAGACCGCTGTGGAACCCTTGCTCAAAACTATAGCGGTATTGCTGTCGGCATCATAATCGACGGTAAAGCCGAGCGCATCGCCGAGGTCGCGCAGCTTAAAATAGTTGTTTCCGCCGATGTTGTAGATGGAAAGACCGTCCACAGCCTTTCCGTCGATCAAAACGGACTGCTTGCTGACAACAGCTGTTTTGGACTGATCTTGCCCGCGCGCAAGCTCGCCGCCGACGGGGGTATATTCTTTCCCGGAAACGACCGCGACCGCGTTGCTCTGTTCATCGAACGAAATGGAAAAGCGGCTGTCCGTCTTGCTCAGAAGCTGCGCGAGGTCGCGCAGCTTGAAATAGTTGCTGCCGTCGATGTTGTATTTGTCGCAGTCCGCATCGACGCCGTCGACCGACAGATTTTGCGGCGAAGCCACCACATTCGCGGCGGAGGCGTAAGGTGCGGCAATGCAAACCAGGAGCAGCGTCAAAATGATGGGCAATAGCTTTTTCATGGATGATTCTCCTCTCCCTTATCACGCTTTCGGTGCGCCGCTTTCAAAGAAGCGTTCCCCGTCAGAGCAATTTTTCACTTTAAGGGTAGCATACTCCATCGTATGCTGCAACGCAAATTTTGCATAAAAGCGGTATCGCCTGTCTAAAGGCGACCGATAGCTTCATCCGCGGCCTTTCAGCCGAGCTTCTGCGCAAGGTCCTCGAGCGCGGCGGTCATCGCCTCTTCAAACGAGGGGTGCGGACGCATGGCCAGCAGGAATTGATCGACCGTCATGTGGTTGGCGAGCGCCTGCGAGACGCCGCCGATCATGTCGCTCGCATGCTCGCACATGAGCTGCGCGCCGAGAAGCTCGCGTGTTTTGGCGTGGGCGACGAACTTCATAAAGCAGCGGCCCGGGTCGGCGATGAGCGTCTTGGCGTTGTCGAACATGACGTGTTTGCCGACCTTGACGGGGATGCCCGCCTCCTTGGCCTCGGCCTCGGTGAGGCCGACGACCGTGATCTCCGGACGGCAGTAGATGCAGCTCGGCACGACGGACATGGATGTGTGATTTTCCCTTCCGCAGAGCAGGTCGACGCAGGCGATGCCCTGCGCGGTCGCCACATGGGCGAGCTGAATTTTGGCCGAGACGTCGCCGATGGCGTAGATGTGGGGGATGCTCGTTTCGTAGCGCTCGTTCACGGCGATGCTGCGGCGGTTCATCTCGACAGAAATGCCATCCGCGAACAGGCCGTCGCAGTACGGGCGGCGGCCGATGGCGCAGAGCACGGCCTCGCCGGAGACGGTCTCGCTCTTTTCCTTGCAGGTGAAGTTGACGGCGATATCCTCACCCGTCTTCTCGACGCTCTGGACCATCGCGTTCGTGAAGACCTTCACGCCCTGCTTTTTGAGGATGAGCGCGAGGTTCTGGCCCAGCTCCTTGTCCATGTTGGGCAGCAGGCGGTCCATGCCCTCGATGACGGTCACTTCGCAGCCGAGGTCTGCGTAAAACGTCGCAAACTCGATGCCGATGACGCCGCCGCCGATGATGACGATGGAGCGGTACAGGTGGTCGCACCCCTCAAGCAGCTCGTCGGAGGTCATCGCGAACTCAAGTCCGGGAATCGGTGGGCGGGACGGGACGGAGCCGGTGGCGATGAGGATATCGTTGCAGGTGTAGTCGTTGGCACCGCCCTCGGCGTCCGTCACGCGGACAGCGCCGGGTGCGGTGATGAGCGCCGTGCCGCGCAGAAAGTCGATCTTTGCGGTCTTGAAAAGCGATTCAATGCCGGAGGACAGCTTTTGCGAAATTTCGCGCTTGTAGGCAAAAATCTCCGTCATGTCGGCGCGGATATCGTCGGTGTGGATGCCGGCGTGTGCGCCGTGCTTGGCGTCGTGGAAGATCTGAGAAGAGTGCAGCAGCGTTTTCGTCGGGATGCAGCCGCGGTTTAAGCAGGTGCCGCCCGCTTCGCGCTTCTCGACGACGGCGACCTTCTTGCCGAGCTTGGCCGCATGGAGCGCGGCTTCGTAGCCGCCGGGGCCCGCACCGATGACGATGAGTTCATAATGAGCCATAATAGTTCGTTCCTTTTTGAGAGCAATGCCGCCGACTTTTCAGCGGCATTGCGTGATGTTGAGATATGCGCTGCCTTCGTTAGGCAAACTGATACCGTAAAACCATGTTGCGCGCCGCGCCGACCTCGTCGAGACGGCGGACGGGCGTGGAGTGGGGAGCGGTGTGGAGCGTCTCGGGATCGGAGTGCGCGAGTTCAAAGAGCTTGCAGTAGATGCCGCAGACCTCGTCCATGGTCTCTTTGCTCTCAGTCTCGCAGGGCTCGATCATGAGCGCCTCATGGACGATGAGCGGGAAGTACATCGTGGGCGGGTGCAGGCCAAAGTCGAGCATGCCCTTGGCAAGGTCGAGCGCGGAGACGCCCGTCTCCTTGTGGAGATCGACAAGCGACATGACGAACTCGTGCATGCAGATCTCGTCATAGGCCATGGTGAAGGTATCCTTGAGCCTGACGCGCATGTAGTTCGCGTTCAGCACGGCGTTCATCGCCGCCTCGCGGATGCCGGACTTGCCGAGCGTGAGCACGTAGGTCAGTGCGCGCACGACGACGTCGAAGTTGCCGTAGAACATCTTCACGCGGCCGATGGATTTTTCGGGATACTCGAAGCCGTACTTGCCGTCCTTTTCGACGACCAGCGGGCCGGGCATGTACTTTTTGAGGAATTCCTTGCAGCCGACCGCGCCTGCGCCGGGGCCGCCGCCGCCGTGCGGCGTGGAGAACGTCTTGTGCAGATTCAGATGGATGCAGTCAAAGCCCATGTCGCCGGGGCGCACGACGCCCATGACGGCGTTCAGATTCGCGCCGTCATAGTAGCACAGGCCGCCCGCCTCGTGGACAAGACGCGTGATCTCCAGAATGTTTTCGTCAAAAATGCCGACGGTGTTTGGGTTTGTCAGCATCAGGCCGGCGGTGTCGTCGCCGAGCACGGCCTTGAGCGCCTCGAGATCGACGCAGCCGTTCGGCGCGGACGGGATGTTCACAACCTGATAGCCGCACATGGCAGCTGTAGCCGGGTTCGTGCCATGCGCGGAGTCCGGAACGATGATCTTCGTGCGCTTCTTGTCGCCGCGGGCATCGTGATACTGCTTGATGAGCAGCACGCCCGTGAACTCGCCGTGCGCACCGGCAGCGGGCTGGAACGTCATGCCGTCCATGCCCGTGATCTCACACAGATACTGCTGCGCAAGCTCCAGCACACGACGGCAGCCCTGCACCATGTGGGCGGGGGCCAGCGGATGGATGCCCGTAAAGCCAGGCAGCGCGGCCATTTCCTCGTTGATCCGGGGATTATACTTCATGGTGCAGGAGCCGAGCGGATAGAAGCCGCAGTTCACGCCGTGTACGTGGTGGTTCAGCTCCGTATAGTGGCGGCTGAGGTCCTGCTCGCTCAGCTCCGGCAGAATGGGAGCCTCCGCGCGGCGCAGGGACTCCGGCAGCGGTGTCTCCTCGACGTCACACGCCGGGAGGATGCTGCAGCGGCGGCCGGGAACGCTTCGCTCAAAGATCAGCTTCATTTGCTCAGCACCTCCTTCACAATGGCGATGGTGCGGTCCAGCGCTTCGCGCGGGACCTTCTCCGTGGCGCACCACAGGATGCCGCCCTCCAGCGGAAGACCGCCGAGGATATCGGCCTGCTCCAGCGCAGCAAGGATCTCGTCCTGCTTCGGCAGATCCGTGACGAACTCATGGAAGAATTCGCCGGAATAGCGCAGCGTCACGCCCTCAATGGCCGCAAGGCCGCGGGCGAGATAGTGCGCCTTGGCCATGCTCTGGCGCGCAGCCTCGGCAAGGCCCTCGGGGCCCATGGCGGAGAGATAAACGCCCGCCGTCAGCGCGCACA
>ERZ780203.1344-NODE-1344-length-18371-cov-5.077036_pt1 | contig 18371 bp, 17 predicted proteins | sample MGYA00511168_ERZ780203 | MGnify/ENA primary metagenome ERZ780203 (study PRJEB29588, sample SAMEA2156577) | human gut metagenome | biome: human gut; feature: human-associated habitat; material: faeces | place: Denmark | collected 2008/2010 ...
GTCCTTCTTCCGTTTCCGATCTATTTTATTTTTCAGCCGAGGATAACCCCTTCGTCGCTCTCGGTGAGTTCGCCGAGTTTATAAGCCTCGACGCCGTTTGCTTTGAGGGTTTCAATCGTCTTGTCCGCGTCTTCCGGCGCAATCTTCCTACCCCAGTGCAGGCAGACCGGCGCGGGATAGGCAAGGCCGATCCAATACGACGTTCGTTCCGTTTCCAAAATGAGAAGATTCTGCTTTTCCAGATAGCGGATCATGTTCTTTTCCTCCTTCGTCCGTTTCCAAACGGCAGAATATGGGTTCGGTTGCTCTGTATTTCTTCTCCGCGCCCCGGCCGTTCTCCTTTTCGCCGGCCGCATCTAAAAACAGCGACGGGGATTGCGCTTTCCCTCAATCGCCCCCGCCGATTTTTCCACCGTTTTTTTAGATAATTCGCCGTAAATTCTTGCCTTTCGGCCGAATATTCATATATAATAATGCTGTGTCAAGCATACAGTCGCCGAGATGAAACCATCGCAAGCGCGCTGAGGCTCGGCGTTGCAGAAGGAAAAGAACAAATCGTGTGCCGGGTTCGAAAGAAAAGGAGGAAACCGGATGAAAAAGTCGCTGAAAGTCACGCTGCTCTTGCTTTGCGGAATCGTGGCGGTGCTTCTGGCCGCCGTGCTCGTGTTCGTCGGGATCTACTTCACGCGCATACAGACGATGAACAGCATCGAAAAGCTCTCTGATTATGACGACGGCTACAACCTCTACCGCATGGAGGTCAAATACGATTACAGCCTTGACGACGTTATCAACTACGGCATCAAGGACAATCAGACGATGATCGACGCCATTTTGAAGGACGCGCTGCCGCTCCTTCCGGTGAAAATCGAGGCGCCCAGCTTCGGCTGCACGGCGTTCACGCTGACGGACGCCGACGGCGATGTGCACATGGGGCGCAATTACGATTTCAAAAACAACACCTCGGCGATGCTCGTCTACTGCGCGCCGAAAAACGGCTATCGATCTGTGGCCACGGCGGCGCTGGACAATGTTTCCGCAAACGCGCCGGATGCGAGCACCAAAATGAAGCTGGCCAGCCTGACCGCGCCGTATATCTGCCTTGACGGCCTCAATGAAAAGGGCGTATCCATCGCCGTGCTGACGCTGGACAGCGACCCGGTTCACCAGAGCACCGGCAAGCCCGCCATCGCCACCACCCTCGCCATCCGCCTTGTGCTGGATCGCGCGGCGAGCACGGAAGAGGCGGTGGAGCTGCTCCGCGGCTACGACATGTTTGCTTCCAGCGGGCGGGATTACCACTTCTACATCACCGACGCGACGGGCGACGGTCGGGTGGTCGAATACGACTGCGAAAGCGAAACGCGGGAGCTTGTGGCGCTGCCCATCAACGCCATCACCAACTTCTACGGAATCTACAAGGACAAGGTGCTCCCCAACCAGAAAAACGGCATCTACGGCCATGGCCGGGAGCGTTACGACGCTGTGCTGGAAGTCTTTGACCAGCAGAAGGACAGCCCCTCCAACGATACCGTGTGGGCGGCGCTGAAAGCCGCCTCGCAGGAACCGAACCCCGAAAGCATCACCAGCAATACGCAGTGGTCGATCGCCTACAACAACACCGACCTGACCGCCGAAATCATCATTCGCCGCCACTGGGCGGATATGACGCGCTATAGCCTGACGGCGGGCGCGGCGAAGTAACGCCGTTTACCGCCCAAAGCGGGCGGAGCCCGCCTGACTTTCCGCCGAAGTCTGCAAAGCGTCAAGGCTTTGCCTGCGCGGATGATTTTACGCAGTTTCCTTATATTAAACGAGTGAACGGGCGCATCCCTTCGGATGTTTCCGTTCACTCGTTTATTTTGCCTCTGTTCGTTTGAATTTCACGTTCTGTTCTCTTTCATCTCTTCCACGACTGGGTGGGCATCATAATCGTTCCGTCTTTTCCGACGACCTCCATCAGCGCCTCGATCACGGTCTGCGCGCCGCCGCAGACGTAGCCCATCCGTTTCAGGGACGTATGCACCATCACGGCATCGCCCTTTTCCAGACCGACTTCCCGTAATTTTTGGACGATTTCTTCTTTGAGAATCACACGCATCTCGGTATTCCTCCCCAAAACTCAATCCGCTCTTTTTCCCGCGTGCCAAATCGAATGGATATGCCGGGTTCATCCGGATTATTCCAGCTCAAACACGCCCTGCGGGTCATAGGCGCTCCCGCTTTCGTCAATCTCAATGCCGTAATGATCGTATATTGTTCCGGCAGCGTCCATGTCAATCCAGCGGCGGTTGAAGTCCGCCTCCCGCATCAGGCCGTAACCGACGCACGCCGGATCGTTGAAATAAAACACATTGCCGTCGATCTTCTTCTGATAACCGACGCAGATGACCCAGTGCCCCTCCGCCAGATACGTATCTGCGTCGCTCGGGTCTTGGGTGTTGTATCCGTCCGCGCTCCATGCCTGAATGCAGACCAGCACGGGATGTCCCCGATCCAGCGCGGCGATCAGGTCATCCGTCGTTCGCTTTTCCCGCGCGATGACCCGCACATCGTTTTCCTCAAAAAAGGCGAGGATCGCGTCCGGAGACGTTCCGGCTTCCTCGGTTGTTCCAAGCGCTTCCTCATAGGCGGTCAGGTTCAAATCCGCCTGATAAGGCTCAAGCCAGTTCATCAGCATTTGGACGCACGTGGTTCCGCAGGTGTAGCCACCGTATTGGCGCAAATTCGGAATGTCAATCAAAACGTCGGCATCCTGCGTTCTGCCTGCGTAGAGGCTTTGAGGGGATGCGTCCGCCTCTCCTTTCCCGGCGCAGGGGAGCGCACACAGACATAGCGTTTCTTCATGGTGCACCTCCAACATTGTACAACAAAAGCGGGGACAAAAACACCCCTGCATGAATGAGGGAGAAGGGGGAGTTGATGCGGGCATAGCCCGCTTTCTTGTTTAGTTTTCAGCCGTATCGACCCGGAAGCCGTACTCGCGCAGAATTTCCGGCGCGATCTCGCGGTTCAGCTCGTTATCCTTTACCACCAGTGCCTTCAAGCCTTCCAGCTCGGTGATCTTTTCTACCGGACGGTGCTCCGCCTGTGTGCGCATGGGCAAGCAGATGATAAACTCGGCACCCTTGCCCTGCGCCGTCTGCACTTTGATGATGCCGCCCATCATATCCACGATGTTTTTGGTAATCGCCATACCAAGACCGGTGCCATGGATTCTCAATACCGCAAAAAAGCTTTATAAAGCCTTTGAAAAGGCACAGGCACAGCACAACAATAACATGTAGATATTTTATCATGATAGTGACAGGTTTTCAACAAAATATTGCTTTGAAGCAGAGTCGCTGCCTGACTGTTGCCCAGCCTGCGGCAAAGCGGTCTATCAGAGCAGACCTGCCATTCGCCCGGCAATCGAAAAAGAAGTGCGGAATCTTTTACGAACCAGGGATGAGGAATGGGAATAAGCCGACTGACGGCCTTCTGTGGTATCCACGGAGGGCAGTTTTTGACACTTCGCATCAAAAGCGCCCTTGCGCTCTCCGAGGGGGGAAACGGGGGCACAACGCGGGCTGGGCGCGCTCCCGATGGCGTACCGCTCTCACGACAGGAACAGGAGCGTGTTACGCTCCTGTCAGTGGCGGAGAACGAACGGATTCACCAACGGAAGTCGGCAGGCATCCCGATGCTTTCGAGGTAACGCTGCCGCGCCTGTTCGCGTTCGGCTTCGGTTGCGGCGGTTTTGTACTGGGTGAAGCATTCGTGCTGAAACATCGCGTCGAGCTTTCGGGAAAGTTCCCGGCGAATGGATTGTTACAGAGAGAACGCATATGAATGACATGATGAACCAAAACGCTTGCAATGATAAGACGAAACGTATATAATGATGGTAATGTGGAAAGGAGGGATTCCTGTGGGAAAAAGCAGTACAGATACTTGTTGTCTGACGTTGCCTTTGAAATTGGAAAAATGGCAGGAAGACCGACTTGCCAAAAGATTTGAAATTGCACGACAGATTTACAATACGATGGTTCGTGCGGAATTGAAAAAGCTGGATCGAGTAAAGCAACTGCCGGAATACAGAAAGAACCAGAAAGAAATTCAGGCACTAGACTGGAAAAATTCGGCAGATAAGCAAAGGCTAAAGGAACTGTACGGAAACCAGAGAAAAATTCTGCAGAAGCAGGGGTTTACAGAATACGGCTTTAAGGCGGACAGCAAGGATTATTACAAGCATTTTATAGAGAACATCGGATCGAGCGTTGCAACGCATGGTATTGCGCCTCAGGTTTGGAATGCCTTTGATAAAATGCTGTTTCAAAAAGACGGAAAGGTTGTCCATTTTAAGCGGTATGGCGATGTTCATTCGCTAAAAGGAGGCTCTGTTGCCCATAAAAGCGGCGGTGCGGAAATCATGTTCCGCAAAACCTATATCGAGTGGAAGGGATTAAAACTGCCGCTGAAACTGTCGCCCAACAATGCCTATGAAGCGGAGATGCTCTCCTACCGTGTGAAATATGTTCGAATTTTGCGCACACGAGGAAAGACAAAAGATCGCTGGTATGCGCAGCTCTCCTTGGAAGGAAAACCGGCGGTAAAGTATGATTCAAACACCGGAAAGCCCGTGCATCCTGTCGGAAGGGGAGCGGTTGGACTCGATATCGGACCGCAAACGCTGGCATATGCTGGAGCAAATGAGGCAAACCTCGTAGAATTGGCAGATCAGGTACAAAATATCGAGCAAGAAAAGCGCAGACTCCAGAGAAAGCTGGATCGCAGCAGAAGAGCGACCAATCCGGACAATTACAATGAAAACGGCACAATCCGGCGAGGCGTCAAATTGACTCACAACAAATCCAAGCGGTATTGCAAATTGCAGAAGGAATTAAGCTGGATTCAGCATTGTCAGGCTGAAACCCGAAAACGGCAGCATATAGCGCTGGCAAACCATCTGCTTTCGCTCGGAGATTGCTTTTATGTCGAACCCATGGCATGGCCGTCGCTGACCCATCGGGCGAAAAAGACAGAGGTTTCCGAAGAAACGGGAAGGATTAAGCGGAAGAAGCGGTTCGGCAAGTCCGTAGCCAATAAAGCGCCGGCTTCACTGATTGGCATTTTAAAGCTGAAATGCATCTCTCTCGGGCTTACCGGAGTGGTGGAAGTTCCGATGCTGCTCAGAGCCAGTCAGTATAATCATCAGTCAAAAGATTATGCAAAGAAATCACTTTCCCAACGATGGAATGATATGCCGGATGGCAATCGAATCCAGCGCGATCTCTATTCAGCGTTTTTATTGCAGCATTACGATTCCCGATCAGAAAGCTTTGACCAGGAAACCCTTGAACGAGATTATCCGCAATTTGTGCGGCTTCATAACCAAACGATTCAACGATTGTCCGCACTGCCGAAGACCCCATCCAGCATGGGGATTCGGCGAAGCGTAAGCTAACAGACTTTTTCGGTGCGGTTCGCACTGAAAAACCGGTCGATTGTCCGTCCGAGACTGTCGATAATGGCAATATAGATTGCCTTGACAGTAGAAGAGCATGGGAAAATAGTCAGCGCGGATGCTGCTTTTGCGGCATCTGAAAAGCTATCTACCAGCTCACAGCATATTGCGTGGATTTGTGGCATTGCATCTGTGCGATTTTGCTGATGCAATCCGTGCGGGATGTGCTGAGGCAAAGCTTCCTTTCTGTGCTAGAATGAATATGGATTATGATGCAATCCGTGCGGGATGTGCTGAGGCAAAGGAGTTCGCCGAACACGTCGTCCCGGTCGCGCCGCGATGCAATCCGTGCGGGATGTTCCGAAACGAACGGAAGGTCATTGTATTCAAACGATCATACGCAGAACAATGAAGTAAATAGAAAAGAGAGCTACCCGATTCAACCATCGAATCAGATAGCTCTCTTTTATGAATAATGAAAACTGTTGCCAAATCATTGCCACAGTCGGGAATAGAATCCAAAAAACTCAGCTATTGCGTCGCTTTTCGGAGGGGGTATCTTATTATTCCCACTCGGCAAAGTGAACCATTTTATAAACATATTTGTTTAGAAAATCGGCTCGTTTATCCTGAAAATGAAATTGTTTTGGTAGCGGAAAAGTTGCGGTTATTGCTCGTAAATATCGCGGCGATGACCGACATTCAAAATCAGAATCAAAATCTTGTCGTCCTGAATATCGGCAATCAAGCGATAATCGCCGACACGATAGCGCCATTGACCGCTGCGATTAGCAGTTAAACCTTTTCCGTGTTGACGAGGATCAGAGCACCCTTCCAGATTTTTTCTGATCCATGCGAGAATCAGCATGGAAGTGTATTTATCTAGCTTTTTGAGCTGGTGCAACGCTTCTTTTGTAAATTCAACGGTATACTGCTTCATTTGAGACTAAGCTCGCTTTCCACTTCATCCAGCGTATAGGTGGTTGGATCATCTCGATAAGCCTTCATACCGCGCTGATAGAGCTTGAGGTCGAACTCATCTTCGATTTGATCAAGAACGCTCCGGCGAACCAGTTCGGAAACGGAAATGCCTTTCATGTCGGCATATTTGCGGATGAGAGCGGCATCTTCGTTGTTCAAACGCAAGGAAATCGTCATCAACATCAGCCTCCTTACGAAATACATTGTATTACAATGTAAGGCGAATGTCAAGCGAAAATATAGAATTTTCCTTGAGAAAATGAAAAGTTTGAAAAAAGAAGAGGATACAGGACGTTTATCAGGACATTTATGAGGACGTATATCAGGGCATCACGCGGCCGTTCCATACTGGGTATAAACATATTCGAAAATACGCCGACGATATTCGTTGATTTGTTCGACGGGATAACTGTCCGGCAAGCCGTCGTAAAGCACGTCGCGAATCAGGTTATCGACGGAGGCTTTGGTTTCCTGCTTATCGACCCAATGATCCAGCTCGTGAATACGCGCTTTTACCTTTTGAAGTAGCTCGACGGAAACCTGTTTGATCCTTTTGATGTCCTGCGCAGACAGGCTGCTTTGGAAAAGCAGATCATAGACGGATAATTCTTCATCGGAGGAAAATCCCTCGCGGACATAGCGCTGCTGTTCGGTATCCATGGAGTTGGCTAAATCCATCAAATCCATAAACGTTTTTTCAATCGAAGCCTGATCCTGTTTGTCGTTATAGGTGCTGATGATCTGCTGATAGCGGTTATAATAATCCATGCGCTGCGGATTGGTAAACAGCAGCTTATCCAGACGAACTTGGATCAGCTCATCTAAATCTTTAAGAATCAGGTGTTTGCGGTGTGAACGGGCAAATTCACGGCGGAGCAGATCAAAGTCAATCTGACTGATATCAAAGCGTCGGGATGGCGTGAGCCCTTCTTCTGGTTGTTCGACGGCGATGTATTCGTTGACAATGCTGTTGATTTGAACCATCAAATCCGTATTGTCCGCGTGTTTGCGCTTCTTTTGCAGTTCGGCGTCGATGGCATGAATGGCGCTGCGCTGGGCGAGAATGTCGTCGCTCAATTCTCCCCGACAGATGAACTTCATAATGCGTTCCAGCTCGGAGGCATACGTTTGAAAGGATTTCCGGCTTTCGATGGATTCGCAGATGAGATCTGCGGCCTGCTGAATCATGGACAGGCGCGCAAAGCCCGTTGCGTTGACGAGCTGGTGAAAATCAAAATCTCGTTCGGACAGGAAGGCGTCAGCCGAGGCGATGATTTGCTCAATGCGCTTATACAGCTCGGTTTTGTCGATGGTTGGATCGACGGCCGGAGCGCTTTTGTCCCTTTGGGTATAATCGGCCAGCGCTTTGCGCAGCGCGTCCACGATGCCGATGTAATCCACGATCAGGCCGTTGCTTTTGCCGTCTGCGACGCGATTGGCTCGTGCAATCGCCTGCATCAAGGTGTGCGCTTTCAGCATCTTATCCAGATATAGGCAGGAAAGGGTCTTCACGTCGAAGCCTGTCAGCCACATGGCGCAGACGAAAACCACGCGGAACGGATGATTGCCGTCTTTGAAATCCTTATCCAGTTCGCGTTCCTCCATCTTTTTGCGGTGGGGTTTGATATCGAGCCCCCATTTCTGGAAGGTCTTGATTTCGTTCTGCTCCTGACTGATGACGACCGCCATCTCAGTTTCTTGCATCCACTTGAGCTTGCGCGCCATCTCCTGTGCGTCCTGCTCGGAAGGGACGTTTTTGATTTGCGCCTGCAATGCGGCGATTTCCTGCTGCCAGTATTCCTGAACGAAGTTATACATGCGCACGCACGTGACCTTGTTCAGGCAGACGACCATCGCTTTGCCGCTCGTCCAGAGCGAGGCATAGTGATGCACAAAATCCTTGGCGACGCTGCGAAGGCGGTCTTCTGCGGTCAAAATATGAATTTCCTTGGCAAATTCGCGTTCCAGCTTATCCTGCTGAGAGGGATCGAGATCGGCGGCTTCGATGGCTTCCAAAATTTCCTGCGTGATTTGCGGCTTGTCAAGCTGCTTGATTTTATCTGCACGGTTTTCGTAATACAGCGGAACGGTCGCGCCGTCATCTACAGCGCGTTTGAAATCGTAAACGGACAGATAGCCGCCGAACGTCCGCTCGGTGATGTTGTCGTTGGCAAAGAGCGGCGTGCCCGTGAAGCCGATGCGCGACGCCGTAGGAAGCAGCTTCATCATGTTGTCTGCGAAAATGCCGTACTGGCTGCGGTGCGCTTCATCCGACATGATGATGATATCGTGATCCGGAAAAATCGGCTGCACATCCGAATGATTGAATTTCTGAATCAACGTGAAAATAAAGCTCGGGTTGCCCCTGAGCTTGGCCATCAAATCCTCGCCGCTGGAGGCGATAAACTGTGACGCCTTGCTGCCCAGCAATCCGCAGTTTTCAAACGTGTCGCTGATTTGTTTATTCAGCTCGTCTCGGTCGGTCAGGATGACGAATGTTGGCGACCCCTCAAATTTCCGCCGAATCTTCTGCGCCAGAAAGACCATCGAATAGCTCTTGCCTGATCCCTGCGTATGCCAAAATACGCCCAGCCTGCCATCCTTCAATTTACGTGCATGATAGGCTTTTACGGCCTCGTTGACGCCCAGATATTGATGGTTTCGCGCAAGAATTTTGACCGTCTTTCCCTCCGAATGATCGAACAGAATGAAATTTTCAAACAGATCGAGGAAATTCTCCTTTCGGCAGACGCCGCGCAGCATGGTTTCCAGCGCAACACAGCCGACCTCATCCTCTTTGAGACGCTTCCACTCGTGGAAAAACGCATATTTACTGCCCAGCGTGCCGATTTTGGCGTCTACGCCGTTGCTCAGCATCACAAAAGCGTTGTAATAGAAGAGCTGCGGGATGGTATCCAGATAATCCTGATAGTTATCCGTATAGGCATTCTCTACATCGACGTCGTGCTTTTTCAGCTCGACAAACAGCAGCGGAAGCCCGTTGACGAAACCCACGATATCCGCCCGCCGATGATGCAGCGGCCCGTCGATGTTCAGTTCCTCAATCGCCAGAAAGTGGTTTTCCTGCGGATGCTTGAAGTCGATGACCGCCGCAAGGCGCGTTTCCTGTCTGCCGCCCGATTTTTTGACCGTCACCGGAATACCGTCGCGGATGAGCCGATATTTCTCCTCGTTGATTTCCATCGCCGACGCGGTGGAAAGGCGGCTTTCCAAACGTTTTTGCGCTTCATCCATCTGCGCAGCCGTCATCCACGGGTTCAGCTTTTGCAGTGCCGCACGGAAATAACGGGTCAAAACGACTTCCTTGTAGCTTTTGCGTCCGAAGGTGCTGAACCCATGATTGGCGGGGATATCGAGCGCTTCCGAATGAAAGGCATAGGCGGTCTCCCAGCCCAGCTTGTTTTTCAGGCAGTCGATGGTGCTTTTCTGGATGAGGATGGCTTCGGAATCGGGGGAGGGCATGGAATCAACCTCCTAACAGAGTTTGAGTAGTATTGTTAAACGAGTTATCTATGTATCAAGCAGAAAAATTCGTTTTTTTGTTATATCTTTTTTTGCTTATAAATTCTTTGATATCAGTTAGTGTATCTGTAAGTACACTATCGTTCCAGAGATTTTCAAAATAATCAGTGTATTGTTGAAATCCTTTTCCGCCATCAGAAAATTTATAGGTTATTGTTTGCTGACTATCAACACCGTACCAATAAGGGCCGATATAAAGAACATCGTCAACACGCCAATAAAAATTTAATGTCATAGTGGAATAGCCTTTAACAATAATTTTTCCTTTAAAATCCTTTCGATTAAGATCGTTTGCCCATTTAATTAGTTGCTCAATAGAATATTTTGTAGTTCCTTCTTGTTTCTTTTCTTCGGTATCTCGAACATTAACGTATGGACTGGTAGGATTCATTGTTAGAATACGAATATTAACACCTTTTCGTAAACATGTTTCTATTTTGGACGTATGTTTACTTCTAAAGGAACTTAGCCCGAAGGCGATTACATCTATGCAGTATTTAACTTTAGTTAATTCCGGGTCGGATTCTGCATTTTTTTCGGCTCTTGTAGAGTATATTTTCTCGATTTTCCAATCGTCGAGGGAAGAAACAGTTTTTCTTTCTGTAAAAAAATCATGAACCGTAATAACAATACCAGAAGCAATTAAAGAACAGCCGATGCTGTTTAGAAGATTATTCCACGGAAGGGGGGTGTAGCTGCTGAGAGCGCAGAGGATAATTCCAAATATGATAATCGATAGAGCAAGGAATAGGGATTTCCAATTATATTCTTCTTTCATAAGCTATCTATCACTCCTTGGTAAGTTATCCTTGTATTTTCATTAGCAGCGGCAACAACGCAATCCCGACATCGCAGCTTTTATCTGCGAGCCACTTTAGAACGGGCTTGGCTTTTTCCCATTTGTTTTTCTTTGTGTCGTTCGATTTGACAACATCTTCGATTTCAGAAACTTTTTGAAGAATTTCAGCAGTCTCTTCGTTGGTCAAAGAGGACATATCTTCGATTTGAGAACGAACTTGCTCAAACGTGACGTTGACGTTTAGATTTGTCGTGACATTGACTTGTGTTGATGCGGGTTCAGGAAGGCGAATGGCGTTCATCTGGTATTGAAATGTTTCAAGTTTGGCTTTCATCATCTGAAGATTTTGAACGACTTCGGTAGGATGGTCGTACAATTGACCATAAAATAACAAATTGCCTTCTCGATTTACACGCCATAGACCGATATACCAATTTTTTATACAGGCTTGATATCTTCCGTCAATTTCGCGATGCAAGGTAAGAAGTTCTTCTTCGGAAAGATTGCTTATGTTGGAAAGTCGTTCAATATCCTTTGAAACCATATCGAGAAAGCCTTGAGGTACGCTCATATTAAACCTCCATTTTTTTCGCTCATTATTTTCTGCAATAATACATCAAGCGATTCACCCAATAAGTTATTTTCAAGAGCGAGCTTTTCAATTTTTGAACAAATGGATTCAATGATAAGATTAAAACTATTCATCAGTTCATGTGTGGCAATGAGAACAGGGTATAATTCCATTGAACGCCAATCCGCACGGGGCATTTTTGAACCTTCTTTACAGGTTTGATAAGAGTGATTTACAAATTCATCACTTGATGCGGTCATTAAAAGTAGAGACCAGAGTTGTTTTTCTGTACTCATAACGATAGCATCGGTAGAACAAATGCCATTGCAAATTGCAAAGCCGACCTTATGGAAATATGGACGTATTTTTCCAAATAAGATATCGCCTTTCTTAAAGAAAAATTTTGAACTGGATACGGACTGGGCATATCCCCATTCTGATAAACAAAAATCATGGCGTGGCATATGTTCTAATCTAATGTAAGGTGTATCTGATGGAATATTTTCTTGAATATTTATTATATGCTTTTTTACAGTGCAAATATGTCCAAAAGTTGTTTTTTCCCACCCCTCCGGCACTCCATCCACAATCTTCGTATTTTCCCACCCTGGAAACCGTAAATCGACAAACCATTCTTTGTAGAGACGTTGCGCGGCTTCCTCGAGGAGCTTGATTTGTTTCTGGTTGTTTTCGATGAGATCGTCGTAAGCGGAAAGGATGGAAGCAATACGTGCTTGTACTTGTTTGTCATCATCAATAAAGAGATTAAATGATCGCATTGTGGATAATAGAAGGTTTTTTTGAGCAGATCCATTTGCTTGGGTAATAAAAGAGTCAATGCTGTTCAGTAAGACATAATATAGATATTTAGGAATAATCTTATTTGGATTAGGCTTGACGATAGCAACACTTTTTTGAAACGTTGTTTTTGAAGTTTGAGGAGTGTCAGTCACAAATGCCATTCGACCGATAGTTCCGCTATTCGTAATAAGAATGTCATTTGGCTCTAATAGAGTACGCTTGTGTGCATCAAAAAAATCTCTTTCGGTGATTTGCCGAGCATCTTCATAATGAATAGTACCATCACGAACATCTTTACAGCTAATGAAATAATATCCGGAAGTTGGCGAGTTTTCGCAATCACCATGCTTTCCATCCGTGATATTCAGAGAGAGAGCAGAAAGTGTTGAATGTATCATCATACCCCCATCTCCTCCAAATTCTTCGAGATGGTCTCCATCAGCCGATTCGACTCCTCTTGCAGCGTCAGCAATTCCCGATGAATTTCCGCCATTCGCGTTTTGAAATCCACGCCGTCGTCCTCGACTGGCGCAACCCCGACATAAGCGCCCGGCGTGAGCGACGCGCCCTTTTCGTTTAGAATCACGTCGCGGGATTCGATTTTGCAAAGCCCCGGCACATCCTGATAAACGCCCTCGCCAAACTTTTCGTAAAGCCAGACAGCGTCTTTGGCGACGGCGAGCTTGTCCTCAAGCGCGGAAATCTCCCCGTTATACTGAGCCTGAACCGCCTTTTTGTCGCGGCGCGCGGCATTTTCAACGGCTTCCTTGGCTTCGGCGCGTTTTCGGGCGAGTTGTTCTTCCAAATCCGTTTGGATTTCGGCGAACGGTTTGTCGCTGCCCAGCGCGGCGCGATAATCCGCTAAGAGCTGATGATAGTGTTCGACTTCCCCGCGATACAGCCAGACGATGGCGGTCAGATTCTTGATTTGCCATTCCGTCCACTCGTTGAGCGTGCGATCGACGACCGTGTAATAATTGCGTGCGTCGATGAAAAGCACCTTGTCCAGCAACGCTTCCGGCTTGCCCTTGTCGAAGAACCAGAGCGAGCAGGGCAGGGATTTGGTGTAGAAAAAGTTGTTGCCGACGCTTATCATCACATCGACGTGGCCGGTTTGGATGAGCTGTTCGCGGATGCTCTTGTCGCGGGCTTGGCTGCTGTCCGTCGCGGAGGACGCCATGACAAAACCCGCGCGGCCGGTATCGTTCAGATAGGCGTAAAAGTAGGAAATCCAGAGGTAGTTGGCATTTCCGATTTCCTTGTTTTTGTTGATGCCGGGCAAACCGAAGGGCAGGCGCCCCGCGCTGCTTGTGGATTCCGCCTTGACTTTATCGACATTGAACGGCGGGTTGGCCATGACATAATCGCATTGCCCGCAGAGGTTATGCGCGTCGTGATAAAAAGTGTTGGCTTCGTCGCCGGAGCGGATGACACCGGAAAGGCCGTGAACCGCCATGTTCATCAGGCAGAGCTTGGCGTTGTACGGCGTTTTTTCCTGACCGTAGAAGGTCATGGCGTTGTTGGCGATCATACCCGCGCGGTTGACGAAATCGCCGGTCTGGACAAACATGCCGCCGCTGCCGCATGCGGGATCGAGCAATACGCCGGAGGTCGGCTCGATCACATTGACGATCATCTTGACCAGCGATTTGGGCGTGAAAAATACGCCGTCGTCGGATGCGATGGTCTTCGCGAATTTATTGAGGAAATATTCGTAAATGCGGCCGATGACGTCGCCGCCCACGTCATCGAGCGCGTTGTTGTTGAAGATGCGCAGAAGCTCCGCCAACAGCGCATCGGAGAAGATGGTATAGTCCTTGGGCAGTACGCCGACGAGTTGTTCACTCTGCTGCTCGATGAGCTCCATCGCGTTGTTGACGACCTCGCCCAAACTGTTCATGACATGCCCCTCGATGTTGGTCAGGTTTTGAGCGGGGATATCCGCAGGCAGGCTGACGAGGTAGCTGTATTGCGCGTCCTTAGGCAGGAAAAGTGCGCTTTTTTCCGCGAAGTCGCTGGCCTCGATGGGCAGCGGGCGACCGTTGCGCGTGGGGCGGCTTTTGAGAAGCTCGGCTTCGACCATCTTAAATCGGCTGTACGCATAGCGCAGAAAAATCAAACCCAGAACCGGCATACAGTATTGATTGCTGGTCAGCGCCGAACCGGAGCGCAGCAGATCGGCAGAGGTCCAGAGATCGTCTTCGAGTTTCTTAATATTGAGCCCATTGGTCATGATATGTCACCTCGTCGGATATTTCAATCAGTATAAAAATAGTATATCACGTGTGCCGTGAATTCTCAATTCAAAATGAAGATAATCCGAAAGAGGTGAAAAAAGAGAAAAAATATGTGTTCGACAAAAGCTCTGTTCTTTCGCTCTTGCAGAATATAAGCGATGTCTTTATAATAATTATAGATAAAATTATATGCACAACATAACGTGATAAATGGGAGGGATAAACGTGGATGAACGAAAAATTGTGGAACTTGCAGACGATGCGAAGACAATCGTGGAATACGAAGCAATAATACTTCGGTTTTTGCGAACTGGAATGCTGGATAGAGAAGATGCGATTGCCAAGTGCAAAAAATTTTATATCACGCACCCCGAATATGTCGCATGGATGAATGCTCAAAACATTGTGTGTGATAACTTGAAGCCATGGGAGGAACTGACCGACGGCGAGGTTGTGGGAAATATGAACCGGCAACTCATTTATATCGGCGGTAAGAATATGCTGGAAAGAATTGATGAGTTGACGCGGAAAGCATGATAGTTCAAAAACCGTTTCTGCCTTTGATGGCTGGAAACGGTTTTTAATGGAATATTTAGTTCTCCAGCAACCTCATCGCCCTTTTCCGAACCTGTTCCTCCATGAGCTTGAGTCTCTTGGACGGCAGATTATACCGTACATGCCGCTTAAACCGAAATCCCAGCAGCTTTCGGAGCTGTTCCCGGTTTTCGTCGGTCATAAAGCGTTTGGCGGTGGCGAAAAAGTCGTCGTATACGCACGGAACGAGCGTGTCGATGTATTGTTGAAATGCTTCGGGGCTTTCGTAATCCTCCGGCCCTGCCTGATTGAACAGAGAATTTCCGTGGTCAAAGAGAGGGGCGGGCGCGGCGATGGTGTTGGTTTTGTTGTCGATCATAAAGCCGAAATTGCCGTAGTGCCTGTCTGTGTTGCAGATCACCGCATCAAACGCCAGCATATCGCGGAAAGCCTTCTGGAATGGTTCGCCGAGTTTTTCATAATAGGCGGCAACCGCATCGAAACCGCCCCTTTGCACCAGATTGCCGATGGGCATATAGGCGTGGTCGATGTCGGTAAACAGCTCGCAGGTGGAACAGAGCCGACCTTTCCATTGCGACAGACCGTATGGAATCGCGTCAATCCCCATGGCGGCGGCAACCTGCGCGGCGTAGTATTCGCAATATGGCTCTGCGCCCGTGTTGTAGCCGCCGTCTGTGCCGCCCTTGTACAGCGTGACCTTGCCGCTGATTCTGCGCCAGCACTTGGGCAGCATACCGTTTGTCGTAAATTCTGGGCTGGAAGCCAGCGATGAGCGGTTGCTGCTTCCGTAGCCGGTGAAGGCGATGAGGGCCAGCACTTCGCTGAAACGGTTTTCAAAGAGATTGTACTTTTCAAAGGTGCCTTCAAAGCCTTCTTCGACGACCCAATAGCTGTCATCCACAGAAAGCCCTTTGCAGAGCGCGAGAATCCCCATCGGGCGGTTGGCGTTCAATCCGCATTTTGCCAAAAGCCGGTTGACATAGGCGCGGTTGCGGGGAATGGTGCGGCGGCGCATCCAGCGGCTGATCCCTTCCGGCGACAATTCCATATCCAGCGGCAGGAGATGCCTTTGATCTTCGTTGATCCAATGCACTTCGATTTCGGGCGTGCTGGAATCGTTGGTCGCGGAAAAACGCAGAAGCGGAATGTCATACTGCTTCAAAATAAGTTCCATATTGCCGCCTCCCTGTCCTTGTTTTTCTGATTCCTACTCTACCACGAATGGCGCGAACGTTCAAGATTTTTCAGAGTATAGATTACACAGGATGCAAAAAGAAAATCCGTCCCCGCCGACCACCCGACAGGGACGGATTTCCTTCTATTCAATTACCGCGTAACCGCTTTCAGATATTCCTCGCTTTTCCCGCTCATAACTAGTCCGACATACGCCAGCGGGTCGTTGTAGATGAGCCAATCCAGCTCGGAACGCTGCTGCATGGTGTGCGCGACCGCGTCTTCGACGGCGGGCGTATAGATAGAAAGCACGAAACCATCTTCATACTCGACATCCACGCAGGCAGTGTCGATATTGAATTGGCAGGATATAATTCTTCTCATAGCGATTTCTCCTTGTGTTTCGGTTGTTCTTTCGGTGTTTCGCTCAGCAGCTTTTGCAGAACATCGTTCCCGATTCTGCCAACCAGCGCATCCAGCTTGCTTTTGTCCTTTTTTAGTTCCTGGTTTTCCATTTGCAGTCTGACCATTTCGTGGACTGTATCCCGTTAAGCAGACAATGAAAAAAATGGCCTCCTGTTGTAGAATAGAAACTACGACAGGAGGTCATTCACATGGCAAGAAAGTATACGAAAGTCGAGCATCTGATCAGCATCATTGAAGAACGCACCAAAGCAGGAGAAACGTACCGAGAAATCGGAGCAAGCCTGGGGCTGACACGAGAAGAAGTGTGCGGCGCAATGCACCGGCACCATGCCAAAGAACGAAAGCTGGCAGCCGGATACATCCCGCGCCCCAAGGGACGTCCGCGTAAGGAACCCGTTAGCGAAGAAGCCAAAAAGTGCAATGAAATCGTAAAGCTGCGGATGCAGGTGGAATTGCTGCGAAATTTTCTGTCCGAAGCTGGAAGGAGGCGAAGCTGAAGTATCGGGTCATTGAACGCTTCCGTGGGAAATACAGTATCGAAGCCATGTGCGAGGTATTCGAGGTAAGCAGCAGCGGATATTACGCATGGAGGAGCCGGCAGAAAAAGGAAGCAAAGGATCAGTGGTTGATTGACTTGGTCATGGAGTGCCAGAAGCAGAGCAAGCAGACTTACGGTATTCGCCGCGTCCGGCTCTGGATCCAGCGCAAAACCGGGATGCTGGTGAACACCAAGGCGATCCTTCGGGTCATGCGCAAGCTGAATCTTCTGTCGGTCATTCGTCGCCGCAGGCCCTATACCCGCTACCAGCAGGCCGTTCACAAATATCCCAATCTCCTCAATCGGAGTTTCGATCAGGCAAAGCCCAATCAGTTCTGGGTGACAGACATTACCTACATTCCGATATCAGGCAATATGCTGTACATGTGTGCTGTGCTGGATTTGTGCGGAAAGGTTGTTCTTGCGTGGAAAATCGGCGCTGACATGACTTCTTCTCTTGTCACGGACACTATCCGCGAGGCTCTGCAAACAGAAAAGGTCACTGGTGGACTCGCCCTCCACAGTGACCAAGGGTCTCAATACACATCGCAAGCATACTTCGACCTGGCGCAAGCATATCACGTTTCGCCTTCGATGTCCAGTCCCGGCTGCCCTTATGATAACGCGGCAATGGAGAATTTCTTCGGCACATTAAAAACGGAATGCTTGTATCGTGCGCACTTCACCACCCGTGCTGAGGTGGAGCAGCTCGTTACCGAGTACGTTGACTTCTACAATTTTGAACGCATTGCACTCAAAAACGGTCTCACCCCGGTTGAAATCCGAAGCAAGACCGCGTAATCCTATGAAATTCTACGACAGACTCTTATTTTCGTGTCTGTTGCTTGGAGAACAGTCCATCTTTTTTGCTCTTTTCAATTTGCGCAACTTATCTTACCTTATCGAGCCCTAAGTGGATATGCCTGCGTTTTCGCTTAGGTTTTTATACAAGGGCATAATCATAAAACACAACAAAACCGAGCCAACCTACACTAAAACGTCGCTATTTCTTTGTGAAAAGCGACGTTTTTTTATGGCCCGGACTAAGAAAGGAGGGAAATCTTTTTAAGCTGGCCGGGCCGGGAGGTCTGGCCTTTTTTCATCTCACAAAAAAGGAGGTTAGCAAATGGCCGATGAAAAAGTGAATATGGGCCCGGAGGAAAATAAGGCCCAGGAAAACCTATCCCCGCCCGGCCAGGGTGAGTTGCCCCCGCTGGAGGAAAATAATACACCTGCTGTTTCTGGCGAAGATAAAGCGGCCCCCGATCATGTGGAGCCCGATCCGCCGTCTGCCGACAAGC
>ERZ780203.1350-NODE-1350-length-18335-cov-15.755361_pt1 | contig 18335 bp, 20 predicted proteins | sample MGYA00511168_ERZ780203 | MGnify/ENA primary metagenome ERZ780203 (study PRJEB29588, sample SAMEA2156577) | human gut metagenome | biome: human gut; feature: human-associated habitat; material: faeces | place: Denmark | collected 2008/2010 ...
TCCAGGCACCTGCATGTTCATATCGGCATAAATACCATCCAAGTACATTTTTCTCATCGCAGCAGATTAGCACACAGGCCTTTCGGCCAAGATAAATTCCATCAAGAAAAAGAACATCTTTGGTTTCTTCTATTTTCGGTGGCATCGGCCATATATCCCAAAATCTTGCTGTCTTTCTTCTAAATGTTCTTCCTTCTCCTGGCATTATTGATTGAGTTTCTTTTCCAAACAACCAATCTAAGAAGATTTGTAACTCCTTTGAATCATTATCTATTTTATGTGTTAACGAAGTTTTGCATTTCTTGCATAGCCAGCGTTGTGTTCCCGCTTTTGTTTTTCCTGCTTTAACACATTTGTTTCCACAAATAGGACAATTTATCTGATTCATTTAATCTTCCTCCATGGTTTTCTATTTCAAGAAAGATTAAACTCTGTTTTGCCCTTTATTTTCAAGGGTTAGAGCATTTTTTATCAACACGTTTTGTCCACCCTCAAAGTTCTTTGAAAAAAGATTAAACCGCCTTCAGCCCTTTATTTTCAAGGCTTGAAAGCGGTTTTCATCAACACATTTTGTCCTATAACTCAAACTGCCGGTAGCAGATTCTCTATGTTTTACATAAGCATTTAGATATTTAAAAATGCTTTTACCGTCTTAGGCATATCTTCTACATCGCATTCTGTCTTATGAAGTACTTCTGCACTGCGGATGTCTTCAATTGCCTGTGGAACTTTTACATTTGCAATCTTGCTTAACTCATCTACCAGTTCAAAATCAGTCATGGAATCATATTTTTCTTTATCAATGGCATCCATTACGCTTCTGGTAAACTTGAACGGGCTTGCTGTTGATGCAATAACAGTCTTGGTATTATCACCGGTCTCTTTTACATATTTGTGGTATACACCGGTTGCTACAGCAGTATGTGTATCAATCACATAGCCGGTCTTCTCATAGAGGTCACGGATTACTTCTGCTGTTTCTTCCTCTGTGGTGTAATTGCCATAGAAGTCAGCAAGCTGGGCACGCATCTCATCGGTAATCATATATTTACCCTCTTCTGTTAATGCACGCATGAATTCAGCATTTTTCTCTGCATCATTTCCGGCAATACGATAAATCAGACGCTCTAAGTTGCTGGAAATCAGGATATCCATGGATGGAGAAGAAGTTAGTACAAATTCACGGTTTCTGTCATAGGTTCCGGTTGAGAAGAAGTCAAATAATACTTTGTTCTCATTGGAAGCACAGATTAATTTTGCAATCGGAAGTCCTAAGTTCTTTGCATAGAAAGCTGCTAAGATATTTCCGAAGTTACCGGTTGGAACTACAACATTAATCTTTTCATCTTTTGCAATTGCACCATTTTCATATAATTTTGCATATGCATATACATAATAAACAATCTGAGGAACAAGACGGCCGATATTAATAGAGTTAGCAGAGGAAAACTGATATCCGGCTTTGTCCATCAATTCTGCCAGTTCTTTATCAGAAAACATTTTCTTAACGCCGGTCTGTGCCTGGTCAAAGTTACCATGAATACCAACTACATGTGTATTTGCCCCTTTCTGGGTAACCATCTGCTTCTCCTGAATCGGGCTGACACCATTCTTTGGATAGAATACAATAATCTTAGTACCAGGAACGTCTGCAAATCCTGCTAAAGCAGCTTTTCCGGTATCACCGGAAGTTGCTGTTAAAATAACAATTTCATTCTTTACATGGTTTTTCTTTGCAGCAGTTGTCATAAGGTAAGGCAGAATGGATAATGCCATATCCTTAAATGCTATCGTAGCTCCATGAAAAAGCTCCAGATAATATGCACCGTCTGCATCTACTAACGGAGCAATCTCTTCTGTATCAAATTTAGAATCATACGCACTATTGATACAATGCTTTAACTCTTCTTCTGTAAAGTCTGTTAAGAAAAGCTTCATTACCTCATAAGCAGTCTCCTGATAGCTCATTTTTGCCAGGGCATCCATATCAACGTCAAGCTTTGGTAATGAATCCGGCACAAATAAACCACCGTCTCCTGCAAGACCCTTTAAAATTGCCTGTGAAGCTGTTGCCTTTTCATCTGAGTTTCTTGTACTTGTGTAAATCAAATCCATTTTTTGTCCCTCTTTTGCTCTCTGCATAAAATTTGTTCTGTCTTTCATTATATAAGAACCAGCAGTTTACTGTCAATAACTTATCCCAGAATAATTCCATGTATTCCCACTATCTATGGATTCAAAAAGAATTCCATCGTTTTCACCCATAGCAGATATTACTTTTATTATAAGTTTTCCATCTTTCTGCTGTGGCATCTTGCAATAATCATAGTCTGATATGGAAAATCCATACTCTGCTGCTGTGTCCGGAAGTTCTGTCACTTCATCCATGGAAAGCTCAATCATGGAAAATGTTTTCCCGCCATCCTGTGTCAAATAAAGTGTGGAATAATCACCTGACGCTCCAGCCAATCCGATAACGCCCAGATTTTCATTATAGAATTCTATTCCTTCTGCCACACCAATATTTCCATCAAACGGATCTGCATTTTGCTGATTCCAGCTCTGCCCGCCGTCCTTTGTCATTTCAAGCTCATAAAAACGGCTGCCGGCAGCTGCATCCGCCACCAACAGACGATAACCGGTATTGTCATCTAAAAAAAAGTACACGCTTCCATCTTCCCTGTTTTCTGTCCATGGTGTAGCCTCTTCTCCTTCTTCGTCCTCACTGCCAGATATAGTACTATTATCTTTATTCCCGTTTTTATCTCCTGTGGCATCACCGGAGCTGTTTTTGGCTTTCTTAATCTGCTCCTGCCGGTTTTGCTGGGCTAACACTGCAGCACTGGTATATTTTGGATTTATGATATAAGTTATAATTTCACCTGTATTTTCTTCGCCACCAGTAGAAAATGTAACTGCAAAACCTGTAACTTCTCCGCCATATTCCAACTGGCTTAAAATTGAATTTTCATTTGTATCTGCAGTTCCATCTATATCTTCATTTCCATCTATATCTGCATTTTCTGCATTTATCACCTGCAGGCTATCTGCACTGGTAAAGGCTCTTTTCCCAGAATAACTTATTCCAAAGGTATGGCTCTTTGTTTCTTCTGCCCAACTATCTACCCGTTCTTTCACCTTTATATTTCCCAACAGTTCAAAAAGCGGTGTCAGGCACATATTTTCTTCATAATCTGTCTTGGCATAATTATTGATGTAAACTGTCATTTTGCTGCTTTTCTTCCGGTTATAGTCCACAAGATAGGTTCTGGTTTCTCCATTCTCATCCTCACCATAGAAAAATGTATCTATTGCAGCAATTTCTCCGGTAGCATAGAAAGTCACATTAAAATGGTTCACCAGATAAATTTTCTTAGGAAGCCCGATTTCATTATCCAGATCCTCCAATATCCCTGCCACACTGTCATCAAAGAAATTATCATGCTTTAATGTTATCTTTACTTCATCACTTTTTTGAAACCGTTCGGATGTCTTGAAAAAATATAACCCTCCAAGGCATACCAGTAACAGAATCATCCCTGCTTTTAGCCAGTTTTTTAATTGATATTTCTTTCTTGTATTTTCCCGCTTCAACGAATTGCTCCTTTCCACCTGCAATCATATCACTATTCCAATAACGCCGCCAAATATTCCTGATACTTCCACGAATTTTTATATCCTTGCAATTTCCAATATATATTTGTATCATAGCATATTTTTTATTTTAAAAGTTTGATATTTCCTTAAGATATTTTCCTGTTTTCATGCTTTCCTAAAAATGTTATACTTAAAGTGATACTTACCGTAAGAACTCGCCACCGGCAGCTTCTTACAGATGATTTGTAACTAAGAATTTTAGAATGTGAGGATTTACCATGCTTTCCGGTGCTTTTTCAGCCAAAACAAAAGACGGAACCATCTACTACCGTTCCAGCCTTACCTATAAAAGAAAACATATCAGTCTTGGAAGCTTTCCAACGGAAGAAGAAGCCCATCTTGCCTATAAAGAGGGGACTTCTCTACTTTCTGAGTCTGAAATCACACTGGAAAATTATACCGCATATATTAAACTTTTAGATTTTGCAAAAGCCATTACACTTTTAAATTTCCGTGACAACGGCGTCTATATCAAGAATCCGATTTATCTGAAGCAGAATTATTTTCTCTATTTTCTCGCACCACAGACGGAATATAAATTTGATATTGATGATTTATTCTTTTATTCCAGCCACAAGATTATGCAGCGTGGTGGCCGGCTTTTTGTAAATGAATACGGCATGCAGACCGGGATTCTCTCCCGCTATGGAGTCCGTAATCATGCGGTACTGGATGTAGATTACACTTTCGCCAATGGTAACCCCTTCGATTACAGCTACGCCAATATTATTGTCATTAACCGCTACCGTGGAGTTGTACAAACAGAGCACAATGGACTCCTCCGTTATCAGGCTTTTATCCATATCAATGGCAATTATTCCATTGGTACTTATTCTTCCGAAGAAAAAGCTGCCATTGCCTACAACAAAGCTGTTGATCTGGCAAAGGCAGCCGGTATTCATAAGAATTTTGAAGAAAACTATATTACAGAGTTATCCGCTAGAGAATATGCAGAAATTTATACTAATCTTAAAATCTCTCCAAAATATATCAATTATCTTTCTACACTTTCTGCTATTTCTGATTGATGTAATTTACCAGTCCCTCGCAATCGATAATCTTCTGCATAAATGGTGGGAATGCCTGACCCTGGAAACTCTTTCCAGTGGTCTTGTCGGTAATGACACCAGTATCAAAATTTACCTCTACCTCATCTCCTGCTTTGATTTCCAAAGCTGCTTCCTTACATTCAATAATCGGAAGTCCGATATTGATTGCATTACGATAGAAAATACGTGCAAAAGTCTCTGCTATAACGCAGCTTACACCAGCGGCTTTAATTGCAATTGGTGCATGTTCTCTGGATGAACCGCATCCAAAGTTCTTCTCCGCTACAATAATATCTCCTGCAGATACTTTATTTACGAATTCCTTATCAATATCTTCCATACAATGTAAGGCAAGTTCCTTAGGGTCGGAAGAATTCAGATATCTTGCCGGTATAATAACATCCGTGTCTACGTTGTCACCGAATTTAAATACTTTTCCTTCTGCTGCTTTCATGTTCTAATCCTCCTATACTTCTTCCGGGCTGGAAATCTTTCCTGTAATTGCACTTGCTGCTGCAACTGCCGGGCTTGCCAGATAAATTTCCGAATCCACATGTCCCATACGTCCCACAAAGTTACGGTTGGTTGTAGATACGCATCTTTCATTCTCAGCAAGAATTCCCATATAGCCACCAAGGCAAGGTCCGCAGGTCGGTGTGCTGACAATAGCACCTGCTTCAATAAAGGTTCTGATATATCCGGCTTCCATAGCATCCAGATAAATCTGCTGGGTTGCAGGAATTACGATTACACGTAAACCTTTCTTTACTTTCTTTCCTTTCAGGATAGAAGCTGCAATCTTAAGGTCATCTAATCTTCCATTCGTACAGGAACCGATTACTACCTGATCAATAGTAATGTCGCCTACTTCATCAATGGTCTTTGTATTTTCCGGAAGATGTGGAAATGCTACGGTTGGGCGAAGTGTACTAAGGTCAATGGTATACTCCTCATCATATACAGCATCCTCATCTGCTTCATATACTTTATAAGGGCGCTTGGAATGCTCTTTCATATATGCTTCTGCTTTCTCGTCTACCGGGAAGATTCCGTTCTTTCCGCCGGCTTCAATTGCCATATTTGCAATGGTAAAACGGTCATCCATGGAAAGATACCGGATACCATCACCTACGAATTCCATAGACTTATATAATGCTCCATCCACACCAATCATTCCGATGATATGTAAAATAACATCTTTTCCGCTAATCCATGGTGCTGGTTTTCCTGTGATATTGAATTTAATCGCGGATGGTACTTTAAACCATGCTTTTCCGGTTGCCATTCCTGCCGCCATATCAGTACTTCCAACACCGGTGGAAAATGCTCCCAATGCTCCATAAGTACAGGTATGTGAATCTGCTCCGATAATAACATCTCCTGCAACAGTCAGTCCTTTTTCCGGAAGAAGTGCATGTTCGATACCCATTTCTCCTACATCAAAGTAATTGGTGATTTCGTTTTTGCATGCAAACTCTCTGACGCATTTACAATGCTGTGCAGATTTGATGTCTTTATTTGGTACAAAGTGGTCCATAACCAGTGCGATTTTATCCTTATGGAACACTCCGTCTACCTTCATTTTCTCTATCTCATGGATAGCCACCGGTGAAGTGATATCATTTCCCAATACCAAGTCTAAATCTGCTTCAATCAACTGGCCAGCCTGAACAGAATCAAGTCCTGCATGTGCCGCAAGAATCTTCTGTGTCATTGTCATTCCCATTTGAAATTCCTCCTGAAATTAAATCATTTTTTCTATACTGTTGCTATTATAGCACAGCTAGTGGTATAATGGAAATACATATTAAACATATTTATTATGATTTTTAGTTATAAACACGGAGGAATCTATAAATGTTGCAGAGTTTATCCAGTTACCGTATTTTCTATACCGTAGCAAAAACACAGAATATATCAAAGGCAGCCAAAGAGCTTTATATCAGCCAGCCTGCCATCAGTAAATCCATACAGAAACTAGAGGAAAGCCTGGGCTGCGAACTATTCCGCCGAAGTTCCCGCGGCGTATTGCTGACCGAAGAAGGCGAACTTCTTTTTACTCATGTCAGTTCCGCTTTCGAAACCCTGACTTTAGGGGAAGATAAATTAAAGAACTCCTTAGAACTTGGTGTCGGCCACTTAAAAATCGGTGTCAGTTCCACGCTCTGCAAATACATGCTTCTGCCTTATTTAAAGGATTTCACAAAACGTTATCCGCATATTAATATTTCTATCGTATGCCAGTCTACCAACGAATCCTTACAGATGTTAGAAGAAAACAAAATTGATATCGGTCTGATTGCAAGGCCGGAAAACCAGAAGACTTTAAATTTCAGCAATGTGGCTGAAATTGAAGATATTTTTGTTGCAACGGAAGCTTACTTAAACGTATTGAATGCAAGGGGCATTTCTTCCGATGCAATCTTACAGAATTCTACACTGATGCTTCTTGATAAGCACAACATGACCCGTCAGTATATTGATGATTATTTACAGGAAAATAAAATCGAGACCAGAGATTTAATCGAAGTCTCTACGATGGACCTCTTAATTGACTTTGCAAAAACCAACCTGGGTGTTGCCTGCGTCATCCGCCAATTTGTCCAGAACGAACTTGCAAATAAAGAGTTATTAGAAATTCCACTTGGTTTTCCAATTCACAAGCGTGAAATTGGCTTTGCTTATAAAAACACCTTAAAGCCTTCGAAATCCTTGGAATTATTTATTGATTTCTATCAGAATTTTCATCCGGGTGAATAAGATGCATCACTGTCAGTTTCTTACAAATGCCTGTCAGCTACGAGAAACATACTTTGAGTGTTTCTCACGGAGCGTTTTTACTTTACAGGAAAGCAATTTCCTGTAACTACGAGAAACACGCTTTGCGAGTTTCTCGAGTTATCGCGGTGCTCGCCAAATCCGCATGCAAGCATGCGATTTTTCTCGCTACTCGCGTAAAAAAAAGCTACCGCAATTGCGGCAGCTTTTTTATCATCTTTTTTAAGTATCAGATTAGTTGTTAACCAGCTTATCTTCTTCGTTGTTCCAGCTATACAGCTTACGAATTTCTTCGCCGACTTTCTCTGATGGATGCTCAGAAGCAAGCTTTCTCATAGCTTTGAAGTGTACCTGGCGTCCTGCCGGTGACATATCAAGTAAGAATTCTTTTGCAAAAGTACCATCCTGAATATCTGTTAAAATCTGTTTCATTGCTTTCTTTGTCTCAGCAGTAACAATCTTAGGTCCTGTGATATAATCACCATACTCAGCAGTGTTAGAGATAGAATATCTCATTCCAGCGAATCCTGACTGGTAGATTAAGTCAACAATCAGTTTCATCTCATGGATACACTCGAAGTATGCATTTCTTGGGTCATAACCAGCTTCGCAAAGTGTTTCGAAACCAGCCTGCATAAGTGCACAAACACCGCCACAAAGAACTGCCTGCTCACCGAAGAGGTCTGTCTCTGTCTCTGTACGGAAGGTTGTTTCAAGAAGTCCTGCTCTTGCTCCACCAATTCCAAGACCATATGCTAATGCCAGGTCAAGTGCTTTACCGGTTGCATCCTGCTCTACTGCTACCAGACAAGGAGTTCCTTTTCCAGCCTGATACTCAGAACGTACAGTATGTCCTGGTGCCTTAGGAGCGATCATTGTTACGTCAACATCCTTTGGAGGTTTGATACATCCGAAATGAATGTTAAATCCGTGAGCGAACATTAACATGTTTCCTGGCTCAAGATTTGGCTCGATATCGTTCTTATACATATCTGCCTGTAACTCGTCATTGATAAGAATCATAATAATATCAGCCTGTTTTGCAGCTTCTGCTGCTGTATATACTTTGAATCCCTGTTTTTCTGCTTTTGCCCAGGATTTGCTACCATTGTAAAGTCCAATAATGACATCACAGCCTGATTCCTTTAAATTTAATGCATGTGCATGTCCCTGGCTACCGTAACCAATGATGGCGATTTTCTTACCATCCAGTAAGGAAAGGTTACAATCTTCCTGATAATAAATTTTTGCTGCCATTTTTTCAGCCTCCTGTTTTAATGATTAATCTAAATATGTAACATCGGCAGACCCTCTGGTCAAACCTGTGATACCGGTTCTAGCGAGCTCTAATATCTCATAGCCCTGTAACAGATCCATAAATGCATCTAATTTATCCTGATGCCCTGTCAGTTCAATTACCATGGAATCGTTGGTGACATCAACCACCTTGCCATGGAAAATATTGGTAACGCTTAAGATTGCCTGACGCTCTGTATCCTTCGCTTTAATCTTAACCAGAATCAGTTCTCTGGTCACTGATGTACCCGGTTCTAATTTTTTAATATTCCGTACATCTTCAAGCTTTGCAAGCTGCTTTTCAATCTGCTCTAAAATCTGCTCGTCACCACTTGCTACTATAGTTATTCTGGTATATCTTGGATCTGCAGTTACACCAGATGAAAAACTATCAATGTTATATCCTCTCCGGCTGAAAAGTCCTGAGATATGACTTAATACGCCTGAGGTATTCTCTACTAAAATAGATAATGCCTGTTTTCTCATGTGAAAACCATCCTTTTTCTTTCATTCACATTACAGTTATTCTAGCATATCAGTTCTGTTTGTCAATACTAAAATGGCTTAAAGTAATAATATTTTTTTATACAATAACCTATGGTTATATCATTAATAACAATAACATAAAACTACAAGAAACACATTTTGCAATTTGGCGGGCTGCCTGCATAAATTACGGCTGTGAATCCCTGTATTTCCGGATAATATCAATTGTCTTCTGATAATCCATTCTGACTTTCCTAAATTGCTGCAGCATCTCCTCTCCGTATATTTTATAGCGGAGCTGTTCGCACAGAATTATGCTTGATTTGCTCAGCCGTCCCAACCCGAGCGTCATGGTCTCTCCCTTTAAGGTATGTACCAGATCAAAGGCTTTCTCATAATCCCTTTCCTGTAAAGCTTCATCAATCCGCTGTACTTCATCGCTTTCTAAGAATTTTATCAAAAAACGGTGTACCAGCTCTTCCTTCCGGAGTCTGCGCATGACCTCTGCATAATCTCCCTCCAGTTCCTTGTAGCATTGCTCTAAATCCATACTCATATTCCCTTTCTGTTGATTTTCTCATAGCATTATAGTACACCACCGTTTTTTCTTTTTCAAGCAATTCTTCCTTATTGTCTGGTGTTTCCATCCGGCATGTTTCCACCCGGCATATTTCCACCCGGTGCATTTCCGCCCGGCATGTTTTCGCCAGATGAATTTCCACCCAGTGGATTTCCACCGGACATACCTCCGCCCATGCTGCCCATATCTGAAATTGTCAAATCTGAAGCATCGATGAGTGTTGCATCATCTGCTGTCTGTCCTTCTTCCATTCGATATCTCCGTCTAATATCCGCATCACATCATAAATGGTAAGTATCGCTGATTCTTTTGCACAAAGCCCGTTTATCTTGCTTTTCTTCTCCCGGATTGGAAGAACTACTTTAAAATCAATCTCCTGATTTTTCGTCACTTCGGCTGTAATACTTCCGCCATGAGCATTTGCAATTGCTCTTGCCACAGAAAGTCCAATTCCGTAACCACCTTTTTTCTGGGTTCGTGCTGTATCAGCCCGGTAAAAACGGTCAAACAGTTTTTCAAGATTTCCCTCCGGCTGCACCGGCGGTTCATTCTGTTGCTTTACACTTTGTTGTGGTTCTTCCGAGAGCATAATAATTGTCCTGGTTATTTCTTTTCTTGCATATTCCAATGCCTCTTCTCCATCATATACCGTATCAACCTGGTACTTATGAAATACAAGAATATCTGTAACAGCTTCTGCCATGCTTTCTTCGTCTTCTGCATAGAGTAACTTCATAATAATATCCTCCTTGCTGCATAACCTGCCGGGCATACCATAGCTAGCTTCTTACAAGCATTTTGGAACTATAGAAAACACATTTTGCAGGAAAGCAATTTCCTGTAAAATAAAAAAGCCAGGATAAAATCCTGACTATATTTTCGGGGAGTACCTCCCGAACTCCGAAGAGCCCAAGAGGCATGAGTTATGAAAAATTATATTAGCTTAATAGCTAGTACTTTTATACTATATCTTATAAAAATATGTTTGTCAAGTGTTTCCCTACAATTTTTCTTAGGGACTTACTTGGGTTTATTTCCATTTGAATTTCTACAGTTTTTTATATATTTTTTCTACGTCATAGTCCGGTGCCATAGTTGCTGCAATTTCATATATCTTCCTGATATTTTCCAGCTCTTCTTCCAGCATATCAGCTGTTTCTTCTACGGAGTTGCCTTTTTGCATTTTCTTGATTACCTGACGAATTAGTTGCAGTTTTTCGCCCTGCTCCAAACCTTCTTCCAAACCCTGTTCCAGACCTTGTTCCAGACCTTGTTTTCGTCCCTGCTCCAATTTATTTTCCAGTTCTTTTTCAATTTCATCTTTCATTAATTCACGCAATGCTTCACACATCTCATTTTGCCTCCTTAACAGACTATATACCTGCTTATTTGCATTTACACTTACTTGAAGTACCGAATCAATATTGCTCCGTTCATTCTTACTTTCCAAATAATGTATCTGTTCCAAAAATAGTTCTGCATCCTGCATCTCTACCTGTGTAGTCAATACCCGCAGGCTGCAATGAGCTTTTCTTTCCAACTGACTTGTTACTACAACTTGTACTGGAAATGGAACTTTTCCTCTTACATAATAAATTCCAGGATACATTTTTTTCAGGATATATCCTTCTTTTTTCAGTTCCTGAAAAAGTGCCTTCGGATAAGCATTCCGAAAAAAGGATACGGTCACCTCAGATGCTGAAATTTTATTGACTGCTATCCCCTGCGCCTTATATAAGCTGGCGTATCCAATTACCTTAAAGAAGGAATCTATCGTCAATTCATCTCCCGGTCCCTTATACTCTAAAATATTGTGTCCCCTCATAATATGACCAATTTCATTTTGTAACGTCCGCTTCCAATCCATCTTTTTAATAATCACAAGATCAATCTGAAGTGGTTTCTTACTTAAATTATACTCCGGAATTAATTCCAGTACATCCAGATCTTGTCGCAGTTCCAGTTCTGTTGCTGCACAAAACGCCGGATGCCATTGTAATTTTTCTGCTTTTCCTGACATTTCTTCTCCTTTCTTTTGTCTTGGAGAGTATACTTTTGCAATGTCACTTAACCGCAACAACCTTTGTCTGAAAGAATTCTCTCCGCTTCATTTAATGTGAAATAAAAGCTTTGAAAATTCCTGTTATCATATCAGGTTATGTGGTGAACCCGGCGAAATGATAGAATACCGGTATACTTCTGACTGGCTATGTGCCATTGAAATGTATATAGAAATATCAAGCTTTGATTGCATTATAACATGATGAAATGAAAATGTCAGTAAAAAAAGAAAACATCTGCCCTCCCTTAATCGGATAAGCAGATGTTTTCCATCTCAATTTCTTTCAACTTCTATTTTTGTATCTGTTACATGCATCTTGCTCCGCACTTTGTGCAGAATTTTGCCCCCGGCATAATTTCATTTCCACACTGTGAGCAGAACATCTTCTGAGCTTCCTCTACTTTGGTGCCGCATTTCGGGCAGAATTTAGATCCAGATGCAATTTCTGCTCCACAATTCATGCAGTGAAGTCCAGCTGCTGATTTTTCATAGGTATCGTCATATGCTTCCTCTTCTGTTTCGTCTTCATCCATATCCAGCATCAGTTCACTTGTAACATGAACCGCATCCAGCTGCTTTTTCATTCTCTTAAGCAGACCAAGTGAGCCTTTAATCAACTGACTCTTTCCCATTGCCAGTTCATTCACCTGAGCGTTTGCTTCTGCCATATTTACATCCAGATAATTGAGCATAACCTTTAAGGTATCTGCACCGGATGCACCTGCATCCATAATCAATAAAGCTGCACCTACTGATTCATCTGTATCGAATACAATAAATGCTTCTCCTCCAAAAAGTTCTATGTTTTTCTTTGCAAGAAGAAGTTCCTCACAGATACCATCCAAAATAACAGGTGCATCCTCTGATATATCTTCATAATTATCATATGTTATTTCTTTAGTCATAAGTTTGGGTTTATATCCCATATTGCATGCTACACAAAAATCGTATTTATCCATTCTTCCTGTTGATAGAACAATCAGAGAAGCCTCTGCCTCTATATCCCATGTCACTTCCAGTTCTGTATCTGCACCAAGTTCATCTAATACTTCTTTTAATGTCTCTGCTCTTTCTTTTGTAGTAGAAACAAAAAATCCATTATCATCTGAAACACCTGTCAGAAGCTTTAATTCCAGGTCTCTTCGGTCAAAGCCCAGAATATTATGATAACATTCTATTACCGCATCCTTCTGTTCGCCAATTGAGTAAATAACTATATTAGCCAATGCCGGTGCATCCTCTTCATCCTGCCAGTTTTTCTGGATATAAGTGCTCGCTCCGGCATTATCCAGTGCCTGTTGCATTTCATAAAGACTCTCCGTCTCTGGAAGTGTAATTATAGTAGACTGTCCTTCTAATATATTATCATTCAGCACAGTAGCAATTCCCGTAGGGTCTTCCGGGAAGTAATTCTGCGCAATTGCAATTACCTGTGCCGGATTTGGTCCTACCTCGGTGATTACCAGCTTATTCTCTGCTACCTGTTGTGCTCCTCTGTTTCCAAATAATGATTTCATTAATCCCATTTACTTTTTCTCCTTTTCTAGTAATATTGACCAGCTGCTATCAACAGTGGAATTATCTCTTCTACATTTATCTTCTGTAACTGTTCTAAGTTACTTCCAATACGATTGATATTCTGTATATTATTCTGACACACGTTAAGTTCCGCCTGCAGATTATTCCGTCTTTCAAGCATCACCTGCATTTGTCCATTTATTTTATCGATGTTCTGTTGTGCCGAATCTTTCTGTGGATTTGCTGTAATAATTCCAAATACCAAGAAATAAAACATGATAATCAGAAAAACAACGCCCACCGAAATTGCCACACGAAGAATAGTCCGCACACACCCCAATAGAATTCTGCCAATTCCAGCAAAAAAGCCATAACTCATTGCATTTGAGAAAAGATATCTCACATCTCCAATCCAGCGGAACAGAAAAATTACGCTGACAATTCCTATGATGGCACAAACAATAGCTACAATAATTGAAACAGCCTTACCTGTTGCTGAAGTATGTTCCCAACGTGCCGAAAATTCTTCTTTCTTCTCTGATAATGAATTTTCCTGAATTTTAGTCATTTCATCCAGCTGCTTAATATTATTGCTAAGCTCTGCCTGCTTCGCATTTTCCGCATTCAGTGCATTGCCAAGCTGTCCTAATGCCCTCTGTTTTCCATCTGACAAAACTTTTTCCATCTCAGCTTTTATATCCGGAGTAACATCTTCACACAGATTTAATTTTTGGATATATTCGCCCACTGCGTTCCATTCCGGCCGGTCTTTCTGTATTTCGCACAGCGCAAGTCCGTAATATCCCTTGTAACTCCAGATAAAATCATTTTTGATTTTATTGAAAGCCTGCTGGGCAGCTGATATATTGCCCTGTTTCAATAAAGTCATGGCATTCTTATATCTGTTATCCAGACCATCTCTTCCACTTCCTCCGGCAACAGCAGCAGTCAGATTGATATTTTCAATTGTTTTCTTCAAATCCTGATGAATATTTTCAATATGTTCATCTGTTTTCTGAAACTCTTTTGATAAATTATGTACCAGGAAAAGATTATCACATGCCATGCATTCATACTTTTCATCTGTAATTTTTCTTACTGCACCACTGCCACAACTGGGACATTTTATTTCTTCCATTTTCTAGCCCTGCTCCTTTGTATTTTTCATTTTTCTAATTTCAAGCTGCTTCATGATTGCTCCGCAGATTTCCGCAAAAGCGGCTTCATCTGTTGTTGAAGAAAGCTGCAATATCAACTGTCTGATTGCCTCATTTTCTGTTGCCACTGCCGGTGAACTGACCGGATCACTGTATCGCATCTTTTCCAGCACTTTGTCAATTTCTTTGCGGTTAACCTCATCTGTAATCTGCACTCTGCAAATTTCAAGCTGCTGAATAAGTCCTTTAAACACTTCGATGGAACTCTGTTCCTGTGTCTGAACCTTTGTAATATATTTATTACTTGCTGCCATAGCAATCTCAATGATAATGAAAACTGCTAAAATCGCACTCTGTAACAAATAGGAATACACCTGATAATCCTTCGGAATTTTCAGGCAGACCTTAAAGAAAACAAAAATCTGAATTACAAGATAGACTCCGCTCAGATATACAAGCGGCATCTTTAATGCTGCCTTTTGTTTTTCCTGTTTATGAAATACCAGAAATGCAAAAATTGGCTGCATCAATATTGCAATCAGGCAAAATATGTACTTGAACATTATTTCTCCCTCCTCGTTCCGCATTTCGTACAGAAATTAGCTTCCGGCGGCATTTCATTTCCACAGTTTGCGCAGAAAATCTTCTGTGGAATCACCACTTTTTCACCACACTGGAAGCAGAATTTAGCATCCTTCGGCAGACTCGTTCCACACTTGACACAGGTAATATTTCCACCTTGCGCCTGCGGCTGCACTGCTGGCTGCGGCTGTGTTGCTGCAATATCTGGCTGCATTGCTGCTGTCCCTATCTGCGCTGCTGTTACCGGCTGTGCCTGAACTGCTGCATCCATATTGTTTTTCATCATGTCACCCACGGAAAACGCCAGTGGAATCTGTGCCATCATATTCGCCGGATTCGCTGCAAAGCCTTCATTCTGTGCAAATGTTCTGCTTACATCAAACTGCTGCTCCTGTTGCCAGGTATATCCCTGCAGTTCTCTCGCTTTGGCAAGTCCTTCTGCTTCAATTACGGTAGCATCACGATTTCCCATTGCTTCAAACCGCTTCTGTGCCATGCTGTTATCTAATTTTTTAAGCTCTTCCAAATCGTCCGGCTTAATGGTAACTGCAGACACAAAGAAATTTAAAATCCGGATGCCATAGCTTTCAAGGTCGCTTTCCACCTGACCGGCAACGTTCTCGGAAATTTCATTCAAATACTGGTTGAAAACATTGTAGCTATATTTGCTGAGTTCTACTGCAATGCAATTTTTTACTCTTGTAACTAAAAGGTCTTTAAAAAATTTCTGAATATCTTTGGTGGTCATTGCTTTTTCGGTACCAACCAGATTAATCAGAAGCTTTCTTCCATCCTCTATTTTCAGTCCGAAAGAACCACTGGCACCGGCACTGTAACTATAGCCGTAATTCGGGTCACGAACTGTCACCTGACTTGGTGTTCCCCATGCGATATCCATCATGGTCGCAAGGTTAATAAAATAAACCTCCACATGGAACGGACTTACTCCGCCCGAAACCAGATTTCTTATTTTGGAAATAAGTGGAATGTTTTTCGTTTCTAAGGTATAACGACCTGCTTTAAAAGAATCCAGTGCCTGTCCATCACTGAAAAATACTGCCTCCTGCGACTCATGCACAATCAATTGTGACAATGTATTAAAGTCTTCTGCGGGATGCTTATAAATAAGAGTTGAATTATCCCCTTCATATTTGATCACTTCCTGAATAGCCATCAAACTTTCTCCTTCCGTAAATTTATATAAACTCCTTTCCCGATTATACTACAAAACTTCCATTTTGGACACTTTTTTCTTCCATTTTGGATATTATTTTCTCAACGAGGTGATATCTATGTCAGAAAGAATTAATCAACACCTGCATCCACTGGTAGGTTCTAACATCCGGAGACTGCGGAAAGAACAGGGTTTGAAAGCCACCGAAGTCATTGCGAAGCTCCAATGTGATGGTATCAATGTAACTACCGGCATATTCAGCAAGGTGGAAAATGGTTATAATAACCCAACGGTAGATATGCTGATTGGATTGACCAAGATTTTTAATTGTGATTTTAATGAATTTTTTAAACAATAACAGGCAGCTAAACGGTGAATGGTTTAGTTGCCTGTTGTTGTTTTGTCATATAAAAGGGGAGCTACCAATATTATTTTTTGAAATATGTTATTTTCTACAATGTTGTCCTGTCGTTGACTTTGCCTGATTCTGACATTATCACACTACACATAACATCAAGTGTCTAACACGTTTTTATTATATCATCACCATCTTTTTTACAATACTAACGCTTATGAAATATACTAATAAAACAAGGTCAGTCTTTCCACACCATGATGATTCCAAGACTGACCTTAATGTCACTAATTCATATTCTGTTGCAATTCTTTTATGTTGTCCAAATCAGACAAATCCATTCCTTCATATCTCTCAACAAAATCTATCAATGTTGATTTACGAACCTTTAGACTACCTAATCGAAGCGCAGGTAATAGTTTTCTGTTAATCAGCTCATATACCAGATGCACATTCACCCCTAATACCGCTGCCGTCTCACGCACATTGTACAAAAGCTTTTCGTCTTTTAAATCCTTTTTATCCATTTTACACCATCCCTCCTAAATGTGTTCCTAAAATCGTATTTGCATCAGTTTTGTAAAAATTAATAAATCTAAAAAGCATCTGAATACTCATTCCCTTTGAGCCTTCCTCAATTCGTGCATAATGACATAAACTCATATCCATTTCCTCAGCCGCCTTCATCTGTGTCATTTTTCTTTTTTCACGTAAATCTCTTATATTATTTCCAATCACATATGGATCAAATTTAGTTCTGCTCACTTCTGCCACCTCCATCAATTAACATCCATACTCCTCTGCATGTGATATTTTTCTCTTACTCATAATAAATTATCTCCTTTACGATTTCGTATTGGAGAGCTCCGGCGCCTTCACTCTCGTGACGTGCTCTCTCAAGCACATGTTTATTGTATATTGTCATGGATGAATTACCGACCGTGTTTACGCGACAATTTTGTCGTGTTAACACGACATTTGCATCTGCTTCTAATATACTTAAATATTTTTTACAGATAGGGCTTCCGTTCGAAGCAAAAAAAGAATCCATGCCTTTCCCGCATGAATTCATTTTATCGTTCCTTACGCATCCTTATATTCTATTTTTAATGGTGTATGTGTCTCAAATATCTTTGCAAAATCAATTTCCGGATTAAACATTGTATAATGGTGTTCTTTAAACTGTAATACATAATTTGGCTGTCTCATAGATTCTGCCATATGGTATAATCCTCCCCTTTTTACTTTATCATAAAATATCTGTCATATATAAAGTCTGCTATAATTAATCCAATTATTTGTCGTATAATTTATCAACCTCGGCTTCATACACCGATTCAGTCTGAGTATCAAACAGCACCCATTCCACCAAATCGAAGCTGTCCGGATTATCTTGCAAGAACCTGTTTACTGTATGTACTGCAATCTTTGCTGCCAACTCAACCGGAAAACCATATGCTCCCGTTGATATGGAAGGAAATGCAATAGACCTTATTCCATTATCCATTGCTAACTTCATAGAATTAAAATAGCAGTTAGCAAGAAGTTCCTCTTCTCTATTTCTTCCACCATTCCATATCAGTCGGTCATTTTTTGCGGACAGTTCATACATGCTATCCTTTTCTGTTCTCTGCTCCTGCG
>ERZ780203.1358-NODE-1358-length-18206-cov-19.688833_pt1 | contig 18206 bp, 19 predicted proteins | sample MGYA00511168_ERZ780203 | MGnify/ENA primary metagenome ERZ780203 (study PRJEB29588, sample SAMEA2156577) | human gut metagenome | biome: human gut; feature: human-associated habitat; material: faeces | place: Denmark | collected 2008/2010 ...
GGGTGGAGGCAGCGGCGCTGCTGGCGCTGCTGCCGCAGCCGGCGAGCATGGAAGCCGTGAGGGCGGCTGCCATAAGGGCTGCTACATTCTTCTTTTTCATGGATTTGTCCTCCTTAAAAATATTGTTTTCTCCATCTTTTATAAAATACGGTCCGCAGGCGCGGCCCATAAATTATCGGGTTTTACTCTACATCGTCGACCCAGCGCATCTCACGCGGGGCCAAGGTCAGCTCACTGATAAGCTTGCCCTTAATGTACAGGTCGGTCTTTTGCTCGGATTCCGAGTTGTTGATGACGGCAATGCGCTTCGTTTCGGGGAATACCGTCACCTCGGTGTCCACGTTGGTCACGTAGTAGTGCTTCATCTCCTCCGGCATACCGGCGGCGTAGTAGATGGCCCGCAGCAAAATGCGGCAATTCTGGGGGGAGTAGGGCAGGCCCGCAAAGTAAACGCTGTGGCCCTTGCCGTACTCGTTCACCACCAGCTGGCTGTACTCGCCGTCCTGCGCCAGGATCTGGTAATGCTTGCCCTGGGCGTAGATGCGGGACGTACCCTCGCCAAAGTCGATCTTGCCGGTAAAGGATTCATCTTCGAGGATGAAGTGGTGAGGATCGCAGGTGTTGTATTTGTCGGTGCTCAGGGAGAAGCCCATCTCGCGGTCAACGCCCATCACATCGGACAGCTGGAAGTACCGGCCCTGGTGCTGGCAGGCGGTGGGCTCGCCCACACCGATGAAGCCGCCGCCCTCGTCCACAAACTTGCGGATAGCGGTCACGACCTTCTCGTCGATCCAGTTCTCGGCGCCGCTGAAAGCGGTGTAGGCATCGCCTACATTGATGATAACGCCGATGTCCTTGGGGATGCCGTTGCGGACATCATCAAAGTTGATGAACTCCACATCAAAAGGCATGCCGCTCAGACATTCCAGCACGCCCTCGGCCGAGTAGGTCTCGCGGTGGTAAATGGAGTGATGCACCTGGTTGCTCATCCACTTGCGCTGGTGGCCCCAGCAGTTCAGGATGGCCACTTTGAACGGTGCCACGTAGGACTTGGTGCCCCGCATGTTCTCGTGGATCTGGCGGAACTCGCCTACCACGTTCTGGATTTCGTCGATAAAGCCGGGCCAGTTGCTGGCGAGCTTTAGGTAGCCGCCGTAGCCGATGCGGTCCAGCGGGCTGCGCAGCACCGCGCGGCGGGCTTTCAGCCAGTTGGTGCGGGCCTCGCCGATGGGATCGCCGCCCGGGCAGAACACATCGGGGAAGAAGTAGGGCAGCAAACGGCCCTCAGTGTACTTGACGCCCTCAATGTCGGAGATCATACGCAGCGTAACGCCGCTGCCCACGGAACCAACCACGGCGTCCAGTCCAATAGACTTGAAGTACTTGCCGTAAGGCTCGGTGCCGATCCAGTGGTCGCCCAGGAACATCATGGCCTCTTTGCCGTAGGAGTGGACGATGTCCACCAGCTCCTTGGCCAGGGCGCAGACTTCCTGCTGCTGGAACTCGATAAAATCTTTAAATTCCTTGCTGGGCACGCGGAACATCGTATTGTGGTAGCCCTGGTCCACAATGAACTCAGGGCGGAACTTGTACCCGGCCCATTTCTCGAACTTTTCCAAAATGTAGGGGCTGACGCTGGCACTGTAGCCGAACCACTCCACGAACTTTTCGCGCTTCTGGTCATCAAACGTCAGCGTGAACTGGTGGAAGAAGGTGGTAAAGCGCACCACATCGATATGGGGGTTCGCCTCGCACCAGCGGCGCAGCTTTTCTTTTACGTAAGCCTGCGTTTTGGGCTGGCGCACATCGTAGGTCAGCTGGTGGGGCGTGTCCTTCCAATCATTGGTCAGGAAATTGTACATATGTACGGGGTCCCAGATCAGGAACGCCAAAAAGCTGACAGTGTACTCGTGGTAGGGGATGGTCTCGATCTCCACCTCGCCGGCGGCCTCGTCAAAGGACCACTTGTCGGTGGGTACGACCTCGCCGGTCGTGCGGTCGATGACCTCCCACCAGCGCTTGGGGTCATCCAGCGTGTTGACTTTCAGCTGCTGGGTGTGGAACCCGTCCATCAAATGGATGCGCAGCGTGGTGCTACGGGCGGTGTGCCGGTCGCTGATGAGGTACTCCTGCTGGATCTCGTCGGGGTTTGCCTCGGCCCAGGCGTTATCTTTGCGGGTGGTGTAATAGGTGGCGTATTTCTTGGCGGGATCCTGCAAAAGGGCGTCCGGCATCTCGGTGCCGTCGCAGTCACGCAGGGCGTCGGCCCCCAGCAATGCTTTCAGCCGCAGGGTCTCCTCCACGACATCGGCATCAGTGGGCAATGTTAATCTTCCGGTCTGCTCCATTTCCCCGTTTCCTTCCTCTCACAAGGGGTGCCTCTACAGCACCCTGTCTTTCTTGACGGTATCATCATACCCTGTTTTAGGGCAAAGAAACAGATACTTTTTTGAGCAGTATTTTAGAAATCTTGCTATTTTTGCGCTCTTTTTAGTCTTTTTGTGGCGGCGACCGAAAAGTTGCACAAAATATCGATGCATTCTTTGTACGGTTTGACAAAATTCGCTTTTTATGTCATAATTTTGTAATTTTTTGTAAAATCGTCCCACAAATCTGCACTTATGTTACGTGTCTTGCCTTGCCAATCGACGTAGGAATGAGTATAATAAGGGCGAAAAACGATATACGCCTTTAGAATTAAGAGAAATCTTGCACTTGGCTTTAGATAAATTGTTGCTTAAGCACTAAAACTTTGCAAAATTCAGAAAGGAGTGCCCGGCAGTGAATACACGGTACGATCTGAACATGGAGGTCCCCCCGCGGGAGGCGGTGCGCCTTTTGTACATTAGCAAAAGCCGCTTCGGCGGCGACTGGCGCAGCGTGCCACACACCCACGCCTGCACCGAGATGTTCTACTGCGTCAGCGGCCGCGGGCAGTTCAACATCGAGGGCAAGCTGTTCGATGTGGCGCCGGACGACCTCATCATCGTCAACCCCCGCGTGCAGCATACCGAGCTGAGCTACCAGACCTACCCGTTGGAGTACATCGTGCTGGGTATCGACGGCGCGGAGTTCCTTTTTAATGAGAAGGATCTGGGCTACACGATGCTCTCCTGCGGCATGATGCGGGAGGAACTGCTGTTTTTGATGCGGATGCTCCTGCGGGAGATCGACAGCCGCGCCGACGGCTGCGAGATGGTCTGCCAGGACATTCTGGAAGTGCTGCTGGTCAAGATCGTGCGGGAGGCCGCCGTGTCGATGCGCATCGTGCAGCCGCCGTCCAAAAGCAAGGAGTGTGCCGCCGCCAAACGGTACATTGACGAAAACTTCAGTGAGAACATCACGCTGGACAAGCTGGCCGAGATCACCCACGTAAACAAATACTACCTTTCCCACACTTTCCAGCGGGAGTACAACACCTCGCCCATCAACTACCTGCTCAACCGCCGCATTACCGAAAGCAAGGCCCTGCTGACCAGCACCGACTTTAGTCTGACTCAGATCAGCGAGCAGATGGGTTTCAGCTCGCCTGCCTACTTTTCCCAAAGCTTCCGCCGCTTTACCGGCCAAAGCCCGCTGGAATACCGCCGCAAAAACCAGCCTGGCAAAAAGTAAACCCCAAACCTTATAAAAGCAAAACACCGCCGCAGCGTGTAGGGGAGAGAACCTTCGGGCTAATAAGTGCTAAAGGCACTGTCTCGCCCTCCGGCCCTTCGAGCCGCCTCCCTCGCAGAGGGAGGCTTTGCAGATGCCGCCCCTATACTAACTGCCTAACAAAAACTGCCCACGCGGGAAATTCTCCGTGTGGGCGGTTTGCTTTATAAAATTACTCGATGACCAGCAGCAGGCTCATCTTGAACTTGCCCTGCGGGGTGACGCTGTGCAGGCCGTTCTTGTCAAAACGGAAGCTCTCGCCAGCGTTCAGCTCGTAGTCCCTGCCCTCGTAACCGATGATGGCCTTGCCCTCCAGGGCGGTCAGGATAGCGTTGCCGGGGGCGCGGTGCGGGGTCAGGCCGGTACCCTCGTCAAAGGCCATCAGCACAAACTTCATGTTGTCAGCATGCACGATGTCCAGGTTGGCGATGCTGCCTTCCTCGTAGGAGATCAGGTCTTTCAGGGCGGTGGGCTGGCCCGCTTTGATGATGTTGTTCATGGTAAATTGCTCCTTTTTTAAAATGATTTCGGTGTAGATCATGCCGGTGCCGTCGCTGTCGGCCAGGGAGCCGCACAGCGTTTTGGAGGGCAGTACCAGCAGTTCACCGGAGGCAAGGGGTACGTGGCAGGCCTCCGCGCCCAGCACAAAGCATCCGCTGCCCTCAGCCCCCAGGTACAGGGTGGTACAATCATAGCTTTCCGGGGTGATGGAGGTGCCGGCGCCCATTGAAAACCAGGTCACAGGCACTTCCGCACCCAGGCGGGCCGGGCGTGAGATGGTCATGGCCTCCCGAATGGGACGCATTTGCGCGATGGTAAAGGGGGTGTTGTTCATACAGCGTCTCCTCGCAGGGCCGCGGGTACAATGCCGCGGATCGAGCGGCCCTCATACTTCAACTCATCCACGATCACCTGCACATCGAACGAGTAGGAGATGTTCTCCTCGTTCTGAATATCAGCAGCCGGGCTTCGTCTGCCACACTCATAGCATTGGTCGGATAGCGGATATTTATGATGGCGCTGATCCCTTCTTCGCGGGCCAGGCGCTTTATCATATCCAGTATAAGGATTTGATTGTGGAAGTCAAGCCCTGTTTCGGTCTCGTCCCGGAACAGGTTCGGATACAACCCTGAACACCTCTTGCGGCCGTACAGCGGAATGACCCGCGTTTCCTGCACGGTGTTTTCCTTGATATGATATTTCACGAAGCCTCTCTCTTTTTCAGGCGCTTTTCACGAACGGCAGCGGCGGCAGGACGTTCTGCTCGATGATGCTTGTCAGCATCGCGGCAAAGCCCTGCGGGTCGCGGATTTGATATTGCATGTGGTTGCAGCCCTCAAAAATGAGGTAATGGCCATGGGGGTAGGCTTTTTGCACGGCGGCACGGTATTTCAGGTGGTCCTCCGCACTGCCAAACTCAAACCAGCAGCGGCACTGCAGGTCCTCCGGCAGGGCAGGGAAGGGCTTGTCTTCCAGGCTGTCGGCCATCTGGCGGCGCATATTGATTAAAGTTTCCGTTTTGCATTTTGGACAGAACAAAGGAAATTTTATCAGTTCCGTATCTTCTCGCACTTTAGTTCGCGTCTTATTATTGCAAATAGGACATAATACCCATAATTGCTTATCCATAGGACCCCCCTTATTCTTTTAAGAAATTTAATTTTTGCTTTTTCGTAGTGATATAAACATATTTTTTCGGCGTAAAATGTCTATTTCCAAAATACCTTTTGAAATTTGCTTGCATCTCTGGGTATGTACTATTCATAAATTCTTCAGTATTCGCTCGGACGTTAGCAAACAATAAACCCTCAGTCTATATGCAGATTTTAATCATTTTCTAGACTGAACATATAATACTGGTAAGTTAAGTAAATAAACGAAGTAATAAAAATTAAAAGATAGGCTACATTATCTTTCAAACTTCTCAAGTAAAAAGCAAATAGTATAAATCCGACTGTTTGAATCACAATTTTGAATCGTTTATCTTCAAGTTTTCCCATTGTAAATAAGCAATAGCGAATTCCTATTATTATTGGAGAAAATCCCAGAGCAATAACAATCAAAAATATAGTTTGCTTATTATGAGCAAGTTTCTGTAATATTGTTTTCTCTTCATTGTTAATTTCCAAACATTGATATAATAAATTTAGTGATGCTTCATCAGGTATACTTTTCCCTAACTCCCATTTTGAAATAGTCTGTCTGGTAACATACACTGAATCTGCGAGTTGTTGCTGAGTCATTCCTTTTTTTATTCTTGCCTCTTTTATTATTTTTGAAATTTCCATATTTCCTCCATTATCTGCTTTTAGTATCCAAAACATTTCCAACGGCGACAGCTATACACATTAACAAAAAACTCAAATTCCATTCCTGCTTAACTATCAATAGGTATATACATATCAAAGAAAAGGCAACAAGGGCAATCCATGTAAATACTTTTGGATAACGTTTTGATATTTTTATAATGAATATAACAACCGGTACAAGAAACACTCCAACTAGCCCAAACAGAGCAAAGGTAAGCACTAAAAAGATATATCCCATATTTTTTTCGTTTGATTTCCACATAAGCAAAACCTCCTTTATTTATGCTATTATTTTAGGAAATTTGCTTATTAAAGTCACGCAACGATTACTATAAACCACGCAACACCTAAATCATCACTCTACGCAGAGCATCACAATTACAATAATGCAAGTGGCACGTCTAAGAAACATTGTCAATAGACGTCCATTTCTGAACGTCTACATTATTGAAAGGCTTGCCCTCTCACACATATTCTATTTTAATAGGTACAACAGTTGCCTTTCTCCTTGTATTTTCGTTGTTTTCATCACTTGCGTTATCTACAACCCCCATGGCGCGGGCGTAGACGGTCTGCAGCATCGTTTCCGGTACGCCGGAAAGGTTGATCTCACTCATGGGGAAGCCCCTCTCTTTTTAGATTCTGCGGGAATCGGCCGCAGGTTAGAAGATGCTAACCAATGTCGTGTAAAAATGCCGCCCTTACGGCAGCCGCTTTATTATACGAAAGAAGAATCGCTCTGGCTTTATTGTAGCCGTGCTGTCTCGCCTTGTCAAGCCGCGCGGGGCCGGATGGAGACTTACAGCGCAGAAAAGTTTGCATGTTGGCGCTTCCTGCGGCACATCGGTTGCAAGTAGCTAACTGCAAAGGCGGAAAATACCCCTGCGCGGGATTCTACGCCGGAATTGCTGATGGATCAAATTAAAGGCAACACCGCACAATTCCCGCCTGACGGCTTAAGCACCGCTCCGGCGGCTGCGGCACGGCATCTGCGTTGCCAAAATGCTCGATAATACACAAAGTATTATCTGCGCTTTTGGCTTAGCATCTGCCGCACCTCGCTCGCCGTATCGGCACTTAGAATTATGCGGTATTGCCTAAAATCACCACTAAAGGTGCCCGCAGAAATTGCAGGCACCTCTTTTTGTATGGGCTTGTGTCAGGGCATGCCTTGCGTTATAATCAAAAGCAAGATAGATTGTTAAGAATGGATTCCATGAACCGCACGACCGATGATTTGCTGGACGCCCTGCTCTCCAAACAGGACCTGCCCGAATATTTTGAAGAAAACGATGCTGAATTGCAGTGGCAACCCGCTGCATATCCTGATCGCCATTTTGGTCTACGGCGTGTTCTCCATCTTTGCGCTGGCGGTGGGACTGGCTTCCTTCAGCTCCTTCTCCAACTTTGTGGTGGGGGCCACAGTCCTTCTGTGGCCGGTGGGGTGCTATCTTTTTGCCTTTGACCTGTTTAATATCCGCACCCGGTGTACGCTGGTGGAGCGGTTTCGCCATACGAAGCAATATCCTTTTTACTGCGTCTGCGTCATGCTCAGCTGGCTGCTGTTCTGCATTTTTGTAATGTTCCTGGGCGTAGGCGTATTCGACAGCCAAAAGTAAAGGCAGTGTAAGAAAAGCCGAGGTGATTGGTTTGCAGGACAGCCGATGGTTCCGCATCGTGTATACTTTGCTGGACACGGGCAAGTGCACCGCGTCGGAGTTGGCGGAAAAGCTGGAAGTCTCGGTGCGGACGATTTACCGGGACCTGGATGCCCTCAGCGCGGCGGGCATCCCGGTGTATGCCACGCAAGGCAAGGGCGGCGGGGTCTCCCTCCTGCCGGAGTACGTGTTGGATAACGTACTGTTATCTGGCGAGGAAAAAGAGAAAATCCTGATGGCTTTGCAGGATTTATCCGTAGCCGATGAAACGGCCGGGAAATTGCTTGTAAAATTGGGAACGCTGTTCCAGACCCGGGCCGCGGATTGGATAGAAGTCGACTTTTCGGACTGGAAAAAGAGCGCACGGGATCAGGATGTGTTCAACGCCATCAAAACAGCAATTTTCAAGAAAGTTCTGGTTACTTTTTCCTATTTTGGCAGCAGCGGCGGCTATACGCAACGGACGGTCGAGCCGCTGAAGCTGGTTTTCAAAAGCAAGGATTGGTATTTATACGGATTTTGCCGGCTGCGGAAGGACTTCCGCTTTTTTAAGCTGACCCGTATCAAGGGCCTTGCCATTGGGAAAGAAACTTTTACGCGGGATGTTCCCACTGATTTGCCGGTTGAAGCACCTCTCCACGCCGAAGATCTGGTTGCTGTAAGCTTAAAGTTTACGCCCGAAGCCGCCTTCCGCGTGTATGATGAATTTAGCGATGCCGTCACCACAGACGCACAGGGGAACTTGTATGTATCTGTCGATTTGCCCGATCATGGCGTGCTGTTCAGTTATCTGCTGTCCTTCGGAGACAGTGTGGAGGTGCTGGAGCCTGCCAGCGTGCGGGAGCAGGTAAAGGAAAAGCTTATTTCTATGCTGCACATCTATAAAACTTGACAGTTGTTGTCAGGTATAAAGTGGTATGCTGTCTGCGAAAGGATGGTGTACTTCATGAAATATGAGTGGCGAAAACAGGGCAAGGCTCTTTACGGGGCCAGGACGACCCCAGCCCTGAAAACTGTCCCCGCGCAAAACTACATCAAGATAGGCGGCAGGGGAGACCCGAACGGGGCCGATTTTTCCAACCGCGTGGGTGCGCTGTACGCTTTGGCGTATGCGGTCAAAGCGGCCTACAAAGCGGCGTCTTTGCAACAAGAAATCGACGACTTCGCCGTCTGCCCGCTGGAGGGCGTCTGGGCACAAATCAGTGGGGATGATTTGGAAAAAGACAAGCTGGAATACACCCTGATGATCCGTCAGCCGGATTTTATCAGCGGGGAGCTGGTACGGCAGGCGCAGGAACAGGTGCAGTGCAAAAAGCCAAATCCTCTGTTGGGAGAAATTACCTTTGGTGCGATGCAGGACGGGCTGTGCGTAGAAATCCTCCACATCGGTTCCTATGACGATGAGCCCGCCTCGTTTGCAAAGATGGCCCAGTTCGCGGCGGCGCACGGCCTGCGGCGAACGGGAGATTATCACCGCGAGATCTACCTGAGCAATGCCAATCGCGTGGAACCCTGCAGGCGAAAAACAATCTTACGCTGCCCGGTCGAGCCCGTTTCTCCGGGTAACATGGAAAAATAGCAGACAAAACGGTACGGCTTCGGCTGTGCCGTTTCTTTTGTTTGTGGGCTGGCAGCCCACCAAATGACCGCAGGATTCGACTATAATTTTCCTATCAAAGGAGGAGAAAAATTATGAGAAGACTACTCCCGGCACTTCTGGCTGGTATGCTGCTTTTGGCGGGCTGCTCGTCCTCGGAGGCGGACGCCGCCAGTGTGACATCGGCCGAGACATCCTACACCGGTGCGTCCGAAGCCGAACGGGAAACGCAGGACGTGACCCTGGCCGAAACCGTTTTATTTGACCAGGATGGCATCCGCATCACCGCCACAGGGCCTTTCCACAGACAGCCTCTTTGGCCCGGAGCTGAACCTGCTGGTGGAAAATGACAGTGCCCAAAACATTGTGGTACAGCCCAACTACTGCATGGTCAACGGCTACATGATGACTGACCTGCTCTACTCCGACCTTGCGCCCCACTCCCACGCGGTAGACACCCTGACGCTGCTTGGCTCCGAGTTGGAGGACAACCATATCGACACCATCACGGACGCTGAGCTGAGCCTGCAAATTACCGACGCTGACACCGACGCTGACTATTACCAGACTATCGATTCAACAGCGCCCATCACACTGCATTTTTAAGGAGTGAACTGTATGAAAACATCCAAACTTGTGGTAGGCATTATCAGTATTGTGCTTTGCTTTCTGGTGGGGCTGCAGTCCTGCGCGGCAGGGCTGGGCAACGCGCTGGAAAACAACGGCGAAATTGGCGGCACGGCGGGCCTGATCATGGCCCTCAGCCTGCTGATCGCCGGCATCGTGGCCATCTGTACCCGCAATGGCGGCAAGGGCGGTTATGTCAGCACAGCGTTCTATGTGCTGGCAGGGCTGATCGGCTTGCTTTGCGCGGGCAGCTACAGCGATTTGAACATATGGTCTGTCGTCAGCCTGATCTTCGGCGGCATCTGTGCCATCGCTACCCGGAAACAGAAATAAACGCATAGGAACGGCAAAAAGGCGTCGGCCATGGTATTTGCACTATGGCCGACGCCTTTTTACATTTTGTATTATATTTTATAAATATAACGCTTCGTTCTGCGCTTTTAATTGTTACTGCTTATCTTTTTCCTGAAACACCTTATTTAAAAGGTACACTCCCAGCACCAGCACGCCCAGGACCAGGAAAATCCCCACCATCCCGGCGCACAGCATGGTCAGCGTGGTGGGCAATAATGCAAACGACATAATCGTACCTCCTTACACGTACCCGTTCATCAGGGTCAGAATCAACCCGCCGGCAATGACCGACGCGATCTGGCCCGAAACATTTACGCTGATGGAATACATCAGCAGGAAATTCTGGTTATCCTCGGCCAGGCCCATCTGGTTGACCACACGGCCGCTCATCGGGAAGGCCGAGATGCCCGCCGCGCCGATCATGGGGTTGATTTTTTTACCTTCGGGCAAAAACAGGTTCAGCAGCTTGGCAAACAGTACGCCGCCCACCGTGTCGAACACAAAGGCCACCAGGCCCAACGCCAAAATCAGCAGCGTGTCGGGCTGCACAAATTTGTCTGCCGTCATCTGCCCGGCCACCGTCAGGCCCAGCACGATGGTAATAAGGTTGGCCAGTACGTTCTGCGCAGTCTCGGACAGGGCGTTCAGCACGCCGCACTCTCGCAGCAGGTTGCCGAACATCAAAAAGCCCACCAGCGCCACACTGGCCGGGGCCACCAGCCCCGCCAGCACCGTGACCACGATAGGGAACAAAATCTTCGTGGTCTTGCTTACGCTTCCTTTTTTATAAGGCATGCGGATGAGCCGCTCTTTTCTGGTAGTACACAGTTTAATGACCGGCGGCTGTACAATGGGCACCAGCGCCATATAGCTGTAGGCTGCCACCATGATGGCCCCCAGGTACTTGCTGCCCAGGCTGTTCGCCACAAAGATGGCCGTCGGGCCGTCGGCCGCACCGATGACTGCAATGGACGCAGCGTCGGGCAGGTCAAAGAACAGCCCCGCCAGCACCAGCGTGATGAAGATGCCAAACTGCGCCGCCGCGCCAAACAGCATCAGCCAAGGCTTTTCCAGCAGCGGGCCAAAGTCGATCATCGCGCCGATGCCGATGAACAGCAGCAGCGGAAATAGTTCGTTGGACATGCCCGCCTCAAACAGCGCCGAGATCGGCCCCACGGTGTCCCCCTGGGTGATGGCACCCGACAGCGGCAGGTTGACAAGAATCGCGCCGAAGCCCATCGGCAGCAGAAGACTCGGTTCCATCTTTTTGACGATGGCCAGGTAGATCAGCAGCCCGCCGATCACCCACATGACCACCATCTGCCAGGTGAGGTTGCCGAAGTTGCTGAACAACCCGGCAAAAGTTTGTAAGATCTGCATACAGTACCTCCCAAATTCTGGGCGGCAGGGTATAAAAATAGAGACCCCTGCCGCAGAAAAACTGCGGCAAAAGTCTCAGTGTTTACAGTATGCTCCGGGGCCGTGCGGCCCGTGGTGACGAAGCGATACAGCGCGGCGGACCGCGTCCCTTACTCCCTTTTACCCTGCCCATAGTATAGCGGATGGCGGGCAAAATTGCAAGGGAATTTTTGCAAAAAACGCACAGACGCGGCAAAATGTTGCACAGGCAAAAAAGCTGTGTTATACTTTTATGGTAAAAAGCACAACGAAACCGAGGAACCTGCCATGATTAAAATTGCCATTGTCGAGGACGAAGCCGCGGTACGCGACCAGCTGACCGACTATGTGCGCCGTTACACCCGCCAGTACGGCACCGAGTTTGAGGTGACCTGCTTTACCGACGGCGACGAAATACTGGAAAACTACCGTCCCGCCTTCGACATCATCTTTCTGGATGTGGAGATGAAGCGCCTCAACGGCATGGAGACCGCCCAGCGCATCCGCCAGCTGGATGACGATGTGCTGCTCATCTTCATCACCAACATGGCGCAGTATGCCATCAAGGGGTACTCGGTGGGGGCGCTGGATTACGTGCTCAAGCCCGTGCCGTACTTTGCGTTTTCGCAGCAGCTGCAAAAGGCGGTCAACCAGCTGGCCCGGCGGGCGCGGCATTACCTGGCAGTCCCGGTGGACGGCGGTATGCGCCGCCTGGACACCGCCGCCATCTATTATATGGAAAGTGACGGCCATAAGGTCTGCTTTTACACCGAGGATGGCGACTTCATCGCCCCCGGCGCGCTGAAAGCCTTTGAGGAAAAGCTGGCGAACCGCCCCTTTGCCCGCTGCAACAGCGGGTATCTGGTCAACCTGGCGCAGGTGCGCGGCGTGCAGCAAAGCGAGGTCCAGGTCGGGCCGCACACCTTACAGATCAGTCGCCCGCGGCGCAAGGCGTTTCTGGCCGCCCTGGCCGATTACATCGGGGGTGAGGGCGTATGACCGCAGTACCGGACATCCCACGCCTGTACACGGCCCTGGCCGAGTGCCTGGCTACTTTATTATATGCCCGGCAATTGACACCGCGCTATTCGGCCAGACGCAGCACCGTCAACAGCCTGATGTGGATGGCCGGGCTGGCGGTGTTTATGCAGCTGACCGGCTCGGTGCCGCTGGTGCTGTGGCTTCCCTGCATGGTGGCCGCCATCGGCTCGATGTATCTGTTTTTGTGGTGCACCTGCGAGACTACCCCGCTGGAAGCCGGGTATTACTGTGCCCGGGCGTTTATTTTGGCCGAGCTGGCCGCCAGCGTGGAGTGGCAGCTGCACTGTGCCCTGTGGCCGCAGCGCAGCGGGCGCGACCCGCTGGCCGTGCTGCTGCTTGTGCTGGTGTACGGTGCGCTGTTTACCGCCGTATACTGGATGGAAAAGCAGCACAGCACCCAGCCCGCCAAACTGCACATCTCGCCCTTGGGCATGCTGACGGCGGTCATCATGGCCATCACGGTTTTCGCGGTAAGCAATCTGAGTTTCGTAAATAATAATGAAGCCACGATGAGCATCCGCTATATCCGCACGTTGGTGGACCTGGCGGGCGTGCTGATTTTGACCGTCCAGCACGAGCAGCTGCGGGAAAGTGCCCTGCACAGCGAGCTGACCGCCATGGACGATGTACTGCGCCGCCAGTACGAGCAGTACCGCCAAAGCAAGGAAAACATCAAGCTCATCAACCGGCGCTACCATGAGTTAAAGGTGCAGATCGCCACCATCCGTGCCGAGCGCGACCAGGCCAAGCAGGATGCCGCGCTGGCCGCCATGGAAAGCGACATCCGCCGCTACGAGGCCGAGAACAAGACCGGCAACCCTGTGTTGGACACGCTGCTGACCGCCAAAAGCCTGTACTGCCAGCAACACGGCATCAACATGACCTGCGTGGCCGACGGCAAGCTGCTGGATTTTCTTTCCACCGGCGAGATTTGCACCATCGTGGGCACCGCGCTGGATAACGCCACTGAGAGTGTGGCCGCCGAGCCGGACCCGGAGAAGAAGCTGATCCGGGTAGCCATCTACGCGCAGAACGGCTTTGTGATGCTGCGGTTCGAGAACTACTGCGCCCAGCCCGTGGAGCTTGGCCCCGACGGCCTGCCCCTGCGCAGCGCCCACGGCGGCTATGACCTGAAAAGCGTCCGCGCCGCCGCCGAGGCCCACGGCGGCACTTTGACGTTGCATTGGGAGGATGAGTGGTTTACGCTAAGGGTACTGCTGCCGCAGAAATAAGCAGAATAGGGGAGAGGCCCTGCACCTCTCCCTTTTTTGCTGCCACAGCAACATGCACAAATGGGAGCGGCTTTGTTTTGTGCAACATCCACATCAATTTTTGATACAATTTTGCAACTTTTACAGATTATGCCGCAAAAACGGCAGTTTGTGCATTTTTTGAAACAAATCCTTAACAGTATGGTAACATAGTACCAGTTCAACACCGTACTTCTACAAAAACGGTGGAAAGATAATTGAGGAGGAAAACAATGCAAAAGAAAAAGCTCACACCACTGCAAATTGCAGGGCATATTCTGCATACTATGTTCCTGTCAATTCTGGCAGTACTTATGGCAGTTGTACTGATTCTAGCAAATACGCTTCTGCCCACGTATGGGCGAATGGTAACGGAAGTGCTGGGCTACAAGCAGGCATGGAAGACACCCGCCGAGGGAAACAATCTTGATTTGGAATATAACAAAGCAGATTACAGCTCGGCTGACGAAATTAGGGAAGCACAGCAAAAGCTGAATGAACAAATTGTCGGCGAAGGTACGGTCATGCTGAAAGGCGATACGAAGCATCTGCCCTATGCGGCCGGTACGAAATTCAGCTTATTTAGCCATTCTAGTGTTGCATACCTAACCGGTGGGTATGTTGCCAGTGGTATAACGCTGAAAAGTGCCCTGGAAAGCCGCGGCTTTACAGTAAATGATACCCTGTGGGATTTCTATACTATAGGAAACGGTAAAGACTATACCCGCGGTACAGGTTCCATTAATTTCGGTGCGGCGGAAGATTTTCGCCTGAATGAGTGCCCCATTGATGTGATTACGAGTGAGCCGGGGCTGGAGGACACTTTTGCAGATACAACGGCAGTTTTTGTGCTGAGCCGCGTTGTTGGCGAAGGCCGTGATATGCCGCGATCCATGTACAACCACACAGATATTCTGGAAGATAAGACGAAAAATTATCTGGAGCCGGATTCTGTTGAGTTAGGGATCATTGACTATCTTAACAAAAACTTCAAGGATGTTGTTATTCTGATCAATAGCCCCAGCGTGATGGAAACCGGCTGGGTAGAACAGTATGAGAACATTCATACCGTGCTGTACACCGGATTGACGGGCACCTATGGCCTGAATTCTGTAGCAGATATTCTGGCTGGAAACGTGAACCCCAGTGGTCATCTGGTAGATACTGCTGCCTATGATGCGTTCAGCAGCCCGGCAGCACAGAACTATGGCTCTTACTATTACTTTGATGAGGACGGCAATATCACCCCCTACACCTATCTGGACTATGCCGAAGGCATCTATGTCGGTTATAAATATTATGAGACCCGCTATGAAGATGCTGTCATGAAAAACGGCAACGTGGGCGAGTATAACTATCAGGAGACTGTGCAGTATCCGTTCGGTTATGGTCTGTCTCTGACAACTTTTGAATGGAAAGACTTCACCGCGACCTGGTCTGGAGACACTTGCACGATAAGCGTCACTGTAACCAACACTGGCAGTACTGCGGGCAAGGATGTTGTTCAGGTCTATGCACAAAGTCCCTACACTGAGTACGACAAAGAAAACGCCGTAGAGAAGTCCTCTGTCGAACTGGTTGGCTATACGAAGACCGGCCTGCTGGAGCCGGGCGCAAGTGAAACGGTCACGGCATCGTTCGAGAAAGAGCAGCTGAAAAGCTACGACGCTAACAAGGCAAAAACCTACATTCTGGACGAGGGCAACTATTATATTACCGCTGCGGCAGATGCCCATAAAGCCATCAACAACATTCTGGCCGCCAAGGGATACACCGTGGCCGATGGTATGACCGAAGATGGCAATGCAGACTTTACTGCTGTGTATGTACAGCCGAAGTTTGATGCAACGACCTATGCAACCGACACTACAACCGGCACGGAAATCACGAACCAGTTTGATGCTGCACGTGGTGATTTTACCCTGCTGAGCCGCAGCGATTGGACGGGAACCTTCCCGCAGCACGGCGGTGAGGCCAGTGATGTTATCAGCACGTGGGGCAATGAAATCAATGGCACAGATGCCGATGGCAACCCGGCCAGCTACGAATACGGCAAACAAGCATCGGCAGAATTTCTCGCAACGCTGTTAGAAAGAGATTCTGGTAATCCGACCGACCCGAGCACTTTGACCGATACAATCGTCTATGGTGCCCAAAATGGTCTGGGTTTGATTGATTTGCGCGGCAAATCTTATGATGACCTGATATGGGATGATTTGTTGGATCAGCTGACGGCAGAGGATTATCAGACATTGATTAGCTCTTCCGGCTATGGTACGCCTGAATTGAAGAGCGTTGGTAAGCCGTACTGCATGGATGCAGACTCCGCTACAGGCTTGGTATTCGGCAGCGCAGGAGGAACGACATTCAACGGTGCCGAGGTGACGGCTCAAACATGGAACCGCGAACTGGCATTGGCATTTGGTAACCTGTTGGGCAATGATGCCCTGCTGGGCAGCGGAACCGTGGGCTGGTACTGCCCGGCTACTAATATTCACCGTACACCGTTCAGCGGTCGAAACAACGAATATTACTCGGAAGATGCGTTTATGTCCGGCAGCATGGCCTCCGCTACTGTGCAGGAAGCAGCTAAAAAAGGATTATATACCTTTGTGAAACATTTTGCCTTAAACGACCAGGAAAACCACCGCGGCGATGGTGGAGATGGTGGTGTAGCTACCTGGAGCGGTGAACAGGCTATTCGTGAAATTTATCTGAAGCCTTTTGAAATGTGCATGAAGATTGACCCCGTCGAGATGAATTACCTGGAAAAACAGGAAGATGGCAGTTATCAGAATGCAACTACAACGGTTCCGGCATGCAATGCCTTGATGACCTCTTTCAACCGCTTGGGAGTAACATGGACGGGTGGTCATTATAATCTGATTACGAATGTGCTGCGTGGTGAGTGGGGCTTTAATGGATTTATCATCACAGATGCAAACAGTCACTTGGGTCGTATGGATGCCCGCCAGATGATTGAAGCAGGCGGCAGTGGCAGCCTGCGCTACTTAAAGGACACCCAATTCATTTTTGACAAAGATAGTATTTCCGATTATCACTACGGCAGAGAAGCTGCCCACAGTATCCTGTACACAATTGCAAATTCCAAGGCGATGAATGGTGCCATGCCCGGCAGCACTCTGACCGGTATGGCTACCGACAAGAAGTTCCGTATTCTGCTTACAATCGTTCCTGCACTGTTGCTGGTATTCTTCGTTTATCGGATTTTCCGTGTTTGGAAGCCGAGCAAACGCAAGCTTGCCAAGTTGGAAGCAAAGGCCGCTAAAAAAGCAGCTAAACAGAAACAAGCATAACAACATCTAAAAAGCAAAGGCGGCAGGAATATGTTGCCGCCTTTAGCTTTTTACGCAGGGAGAATCCCATGAAACATGCAAATATCATTGAAAAACTGAATCTGGAACAAAAATGTGCTCTGCTTTCTGGGGACACGGTGTTTACCACCCGCGCATTGCCCAAAGCCGGTATCCCGTCTGTTACCTTATCCGATGGCCCCAACGGCGTGCGCAAGCAGGCCGGGGCGGCGGACCATCTGGGGCTGAACCCCAGCGTGCCGGCTACCTGCTTTCCCACGGCTGTCACTGTGGCCTGCAGCTGGGACCCCGCCCTGGGCGAGGAAGTGGGCAAAGCCATGGGCGAGGAAGCTGCCGCGCAGGAAGTCGCCGTACTGCTGGGGCCGGGCCTCAACACCAAGCGCAGCCCCCTCTGCGGCCGCGACTTCGAGTATTTCTCTGAGGACCCGTATCTTTCCGGCAAGATGGCCGCAGGGTACGTGCGGGGCATCCAGGCCAACGGCATTTCTGCCTGCCCCAAACATTTTGCGGTCAACTCGCAGGAGCTGCGCCGCATGGCATCGGACTCGGTGGTCGACGAGCGCACGCTGCGCGAGCTGTACCTGACCGGGTTTGAAATCGTGGTCAAAGAGGCCGCACCGAAAGCCATCATGTCCAGCTACAATTTGGTCAACGGCACCTACGCCAACGAAAATGCCCATCTGCTGCAGGACATCCTACGCAGGGATTGGGGCTTTACCGGCGCTGTCGTTACCGACTGGGGCGGCTCCAATGACCATGCACTGGGCGTAAAGAACGGCTCCACGCTGGAAATGCCCGCCCCCGGCGGTGACGCCGTGCGGGAACTGCTGGCCGCTGTCAAGTCCGGCAAAATCACCGAGGCCGATGTGGACGCCCGCCTGGACGAACTGCTGACGCTGATTTACGACACCCACGCCGCTGTGCAGAACCACAGCCGCAGCTTTGACGCCGACGCCCACCACGCGCTGGCCCGTCGCGCCGCT
>ERZ780203.1363-NODE-1363-length-18129-cov-3.351278_pt1 | contig 18129 bp, 15 predicted proteins | sample MGYA00511168_ERZ780203 | MGnify/ENA primary metagenome ERZ780203 (study PRJEB29588, sample SAMEA2156577) | human gut metagenome | biome: human gut; feature: human-associated habitat; material: faeces | place: Denmark | collected 2008/2010 ...
GTAGCCGTAGGCCAGGCGCTTCAGGTCAAGGTCGCTGTTGGTGAAAAAGTTGTTGAACCCCAGCTTGCCGCTGAACTCCAGGCCGCCGTCCCGCTTGATTATGCCGCTTTCCAGCTTCACAGTGGCGTTGGGGATGTCCACGTAAGGCACGGCGGAGTTGTTGTCGGGCGCCATGGTCATTTTGATTCCGTCTTTGGTGACTTCCAGCTTCAATTGTTTGCCTTCGACGTTTCTGTCCCTGGCCTGGTAGAACTTGAAGCTGGGAGCATTGAGGCTGACGTACTCGCCCACGCTGATCGTGCCGTTCTTGTTCACGATCAGCGACCAGTTGCTTCCCTCATAGCCTGTCCACGCCGCCGTCACCGTGGGGCTCAGAGCCGCCACGCCGTTCATGAATCTGTAGCCCGCGCCGTCATCTGTCTCCTCAAACGTACCGCGGAACACTGCCACGGCGTTCGAGGGAACATCGCTCTCGCCCAGTACGGGCTCCACCCTCACGTTCTCCCCCTCGTACCAGATGGCCAGGCGGTCGGCGTCGGCGGAGACGTTCACATCGTCGCGGTCGCTGGGCGGCGTGTTGGTAGTGCTGGTGTCGACGAGGTTGCGGTAGCCGTACAGCAGGGAGGCCATGCCACTGTCGTTGACCACGCCTCCATATAACTCGTATCCCAGCCCGATCGCCTCGGACACGGTGGTGACCACGCACTCGCCGGAGGTGTCCCCGGGGGAGTAGGAGACGTAGGCGGGCAGGTTCAGGCTGCGGCCTGTCTTGTCCCTAGTGTCGTAAATCTGGTCGTCGACGCCAAGGTTCGCATTCCTGTCCGGATAGCCCTCTATTCCTTCGGGATTTTCCTCGCTGTATTCGCCCAGATCGGCATAACCGGTGTTTTTGTGATAGAAATTCGACGTGGCGATAAACGGGCTGGCCCAGGAATAACCGGAGGTGTAAATCTCCGTAATCCCTCCGTAGCCGCTGTCGTCGATGTGGGTGCTGGTCATACCCAGCCCCCGGCTTATGTTGGTAGCGGTGTGTATCTTGCCGTCGCTGTAGTAGTCGTCGTCGTAAGTATAGCTGCTGAGCATGACGGAGACGGGGGCGGGCTCGTACTGATAGGCCTCGTGCCCCATGTTGGGGAATCCCTCATAGGTGGTATACACCCTCGCCGTGGCGCCTCGAAGACCCAGCTCCTCAAAGGTGTTGAACCTGACGCTGTCGCTGTCGTACTCGAACTCGCCCTTTATCAGCACGCCCCAGTTGTTTTTGCCGTCGGCATTATAGTCGATATATTGCCCGGTAATACCTGTGGCCGCGCCGGAATCCAGCGGAACAAGCGTAATTTCGGCTTCGTAGGTGATTTCCACGTCGCCCGGCGTCTTGTAGTGGTCGTTGCCGAAGTGGTATATGAGCCAGATCGTACCCTGGCCATATCTCTGCTCCAGCCTGGTGACGTTCATCTCGCGCTCATCCTGGTCGGGGTACTGGATGGTAAAGCGCATCTCCTGTACGCCCTGTCCCCAGCCGACGACCTCGTCGCTGGTCCACAGCAGCATGCCGTGGCCGTAGTCGCGCTCGATCATAAAGCGCAGGGAGCTGTTCTCGAGATATATGAAGTCGTTGTCGGCATAGGTGTCTGCGGAAAGGTCGAGATAATGCATACCGCCCACATATGCTATTGCGCTTGTTGGCATCAACGACACCACAAGACATAAAGCTAATAATATTGCAAACAGCCTCTTTTTCATCCTTCCTATTCCTCCTTAGTTTGGGTTTGCGCCTTATCTCCGCCGCTTGTCGCGGCTGCCGAGTAGGCGCCGCTGAGCCAGGCCGGTACCCCCGGCATTGCCACAGCTGCTCGGCATGCTCCTATAAGCTTAGGTACACGGGCGCCGAAAAACTCTCACCTTAAATCGGAAAAATTTTAACTCCCCTTAAAGCCGCCCGAGTGGGTCAATGAGTACCGAGCGGCAAAAAGCCCCTGGCCATGAGTTTATCACCCACAGCCAAGGGCTTTCTGAATAATACCTGACTTTCTTAAATCAGGTAGATCTTTATTTTTGGAATAATGAAAAACCGTTGCCGCAGAGCCGGCTAAGGCTCCGGAAACGGCGTAATTACATGGGTTTCAGCGGCGCTGAGATCATTCCCACTCAAGTCACGGTTAGTATTTGTCTTGAAAACACGCACTCTCAATTCGCTTTTTGCACATTTAATCCACCTTATCTGTCTTATACACGGTGTCCACGGAATTTTTGTAGCCAAAGTATAGCCACTCGAATTCACCTCAAAACCATACGAAACTACTGCAAAGGAGTAACACTATGAGCGAAATTGTGTCCTGCGAATTTAACATTGACACCGCCTGCGTTGAGCTGCGCTATGCCGATGGCGGCGGCATAAATATCTACTGTCCAGGCGTTGAGGACAGCTTTGATACCACGCTGCCCATGCGCACTGAGATGGACTGGCTTATTTATAATGAGCCTCTCGAGTACGCAAGGATGGTGCTGGATGGAACGCTGGAGGGATACCTCCGGTTTGCCACAAATGAACACACGCCGGACTCTGATTAAATGAAGTGTTATACACGCCTGAGTCCGCTCTTCAAGGTTTGACGCCATGATTATGCGTCAAAATACTCGCCGGCGCACAGGCTGTTTATCGGCGTAATAGCACAGGCACATCAAAGCGAGAGCAGCCGCAGAACCTTAATTCTGCGGCTGCTCTTATTAAATTACTACGCCCTGTCGAATTGGCTGTTATACAGCTCGGCGTAGAAGCCGTTTTGTGCGAGCAATTGTCTGTGCGTGCCGTTAGGTGAGCCGCGCTATGGTCTGCACTGGTAGCTCGGTTTGGTATCCTATGCAGTTTAGAAACATGGCCAGTGCTTATGGCGGTGTCAATCGTCAAATTACACTCAATCTTTCAGCAATCTAAGAACCTCATTTAGATTCTCCACAGAGTTTGCAGCCAATACGGTGCTTTTTTCGTTTATCGACAACGAAGCGCCGGTCACAGTACATATAGCGCCGCCGGCTTCGGAAAGTATTATCCTAGCCGCGTTGTGATCCCATGGTGAAGAACGCAGCGTAACGAACAAATCGGCCTCACCGGACGCCACTTCGCACAGTTCCAGCGCGACAGAGCCAAGGCAGCGCACTCCGCGCACCGTCCTTGCGAGTTTTATAAGCTGCTCACGCCAATCGTTTTGATCTAAAAACGTATACTGTACGCCAGGCGTCATCAGCAGCATGTCGTGCAAATCCGTTCGCTGCGTCACATGCAGCCGCGTGTTGTTACACCACGCTCCCTCATTGGTTTTTGCCCAATACATCGCCTCGCGCTCTACATCGAGTACCAAGCCAAATACAGGTTTGTCTCCGTCCCAGCAACCTATAGAAACAGCATAGTTTCGGTGCTGATTTACGAAATTAGTCGTACCGTCTATCGGGTCGATATACCATGTCAGTTTACCTATACCCGAAGGCGGGTACTCTTCTCCGACTATAACGTCGTTTGGGAAAGCGGTCAGGATTTCATCACGAAGCAACTGCTCAGTGTATTTGTCCCAGTATGTAACCAAATCCTTGTATCCGGTCTTGAATTGTACGTCACCGTTCTTCACCCGGCTCGCACGCAGAGCAGCCCCAGCCCTTGTGATTGCTTTAACCGCCAGTTCAAACCGCTCCATGGCTCACCTTCTCTCGAATAAAAAAGCTAATGTGCATTTAATCAAAACATATTTTCTGCCATACGTCAAGTCCTCCTCACCACAGCACATGCATTTCACCATGCTTGGAGATATAAAGAGGGCTGTGACTGCGGAGATACCTCGCTGTCAGGTCTGGCATTTCTGTTCCACCGCGCCAAAGCACACGGCAATTTCTAAGCACATCATAGCCGCCGGTACCTGTCGCACGATAATTGCTTGTAACCAGGCGGTATTTGTGCGCTCCAAGCGGCGAGCCATCTGGCAGCGTGAGCGAAACCACGCGGTCGCCGACAGGCCGGCGCAAATCGAAAATATAAGAGATACCGGCGTAAAAATCGTAATTGTAGTGCTCTATTTTGGGACGCAGGAACATGTCAGATACGCGCGGGACTCCGTTTCCAAGCGTAAAATACTCCGCGCAGCGCTCGAGTGCTGCGCGTATGACCTCCTCTGTCACCTCGAGCACCACGAGTGTGTTGGCAAACAGGTACGCCGCCGTTATACTGCGCATTGTCACCGGCGAGGCAAGGCCGATTGGCTCGTTTCCAAGGCTGGTGCAGGAAAAGTCAGCGCCTGTGGCGTCGAGCTGCACCAGATTGAAAAGGTCGGCGACGCGGCTGCCGTACAGCGCGGCGTCGAGCTTCCCCTCTGGCGCTATGCTCTCGCTGAGCTTGCCCACCGGGCTGTCGAGCCAGCGCTGAACTTCACGCTCGAGTGGCAGGAGCGTGTTGTACGGCTCCGCAGCGCACTTCTCACCCGCCGGGAGCACTGTAGATGAGCAGCGCGTCAAACCATCCGAGACGGCGGCGCCAATCTTTATGCAGGCCGGCGCGTTTGCAGGCGGCTGAACAGCGTAGGTGCCGTCGAGCTCTACGCCCTCCACCTGCATGTGCTGGTGTCCGGTGAGCAGTATATCGTATTCAAGCTCTCGCGCTATCTTGCACGCGACATTCTCACCGCTGTTAGAGAGGACTTTCCCTGTGTCCAAATCCTCCTCGAAGCCGCCGTGGTAAATGCATACCGTCACGTCGCAGCGGTTTTTCAGGTATTCATACGCCCTTGCCGCGGCGTCGAAGGCGTCGGTTATGCGCAGCTTTTCCATGTTGCAGGGCTGCTCCCAGACGTTCACAAAGTCCGTTACAGCGCCCGTTATGCCGACACGCAGCCCGTTTGCAAGCGTGCGCACCGTCCAGGGCCTCACGTTCAGTTCGCCGCCCAAATCGGTCAGGTTTGCACACAGGCATTCGGCGTCCATGGCGTCAATGAAGTCGCGGAGTGCCTCGTATCCGAAGTTAAAGTCGTGGTTGCCTAGTGTGAAGCAGTCCAATCCCAGCGCGTTGAACGCCGCTGCGACCGGGTGTACCGGCCACTTGCTGCGGTTTTCAAGGTAGTGCTGCGTCAGCGGCGTACCCTGGAGGGAGTCGCCGCCGTCGAGAACGAGTGTGTTGCCGTCCTTTCGGATTTCACTTGCGAGGTTCAGCAAGCCACTTGCCTCGGGAAGATTCGCCGCATAGTTCACGGGGAAAATGTGCCCGTGCGTGTCCGAGGTGTAGTAAATTGTAAATTCCTTAGGCATGGTCAACCCCTCGCCAGTTTGACGCGGATTTTGGTGGAAATCCATTCGATAATCAGCACCAGCACTATGAGCCCTGCGAGGATAGCCCCCGCCTCCTCCCAGCGGTAGGCGTTCATAGCGAAGATTAGCGGCGCGCCTATGCCGCCCGCGCCCACGAGACCCAGCACCGTGGCGTCGCGCAGATTTATATCAAAGCGGTATATGGCCGTGGAGGCAAAGTTCGGCATGAGCTGCGGCAGTATGCCATAGCGTATCTTCTGCCAGGTGGTACAGCCCGCGGCGTCAAGTGACTCGAGCACGTGCACATCCAAGTCCTCAATGGCCTCGATATACATCTTACTTACCATACCGACAGAGCACAGCGACATGGTGAGCAGTCCTGCAAAAGCGCCTGGGCCGGTCACGCGGATAAACATGAGTCCATATACGAAGGCCGGGACGGTACGTATGGCCATGATGGCTATGCGTCCAATGAAGGCCACCGGCTTCGGTGTGAGGTTTGAGGCCGAGATGAAGGCCAGAGGGATGGAAATTATCGCGCCCACAACCGTGCCCAGAAAGGCTATGCATATTGTCTCCAGCAGCAGGTACGGTACGCCCTGTGTCGTGAAATTGAAGAGCAAATCCGTGTCCGGGTGAAAGATGCCCTTGAGTATATTCCATGCTATTACTGCGCCGCTCTGCGTCGTACCTGCCGTCTCCACGGCCGTGCCGCTCCAGACGAGCAGCGCAATGACCACCGCGGCGACAGCCAGCTCGAATATCCAGCGCTTAGGCCGCGCCTCATAGGCCTTTGCTATGCGTTCGTTCATACTCTGCGCCTCCCATCAAACCAGACGTTTCCTGGCCGCACGGCTTATCGTCTCGATTATGAACACCGTGACGAACAGCGCCAGAAGTATCATGCCGACGCTCGCGTACTCGCGCCAGCCTATCTTCTCGTTGAGGATGATGCCGAGGCCGCCTGCGCCGACGTAGCCGAGTATGGAGGCGTAGCGCACGTTGCCCTCGAAACAGAACAGGCAGTTGGAGAGGTACGAGGGCAGCACCTGCGGCACTATGGCGCTTATGAATGCGCGGGTCTTGGTCGCACCCATGGCCTCCATGGCTTCAAAGGGACCCATATCCACCGTCTCTATCTCCTCGTAGAGTATCTTGCCGATGTAAGCGAAGGTGAAAACGGCTATGGCCGTCGTACCCGCGAGAGTTCCGAGGCCGAATACATAGGTCGCTATGAGCGCAGACACCAGCGTTGGCAGAGTGCGGATTATGCTCAGCAGCAGCCGCACAGCGCTGACAACAATCTTGTTGTGGATTATGTTCGTGCTCGCCAGCATGGCGAAGGGCACCACCAGTACGGAACCTATGAAAGATCCGAGCAGCGACATCTTAATTGTGTCAAAGAGCGGCTGCCAAATCTGCGGCATATAACTCCACTCCGGTGGAATCATCTCGTCAAGGATGACAAAAAACTCGCGTATCCTCGTCACAAGCACCGTCATGTTAAAGCCTGTGACGCGCACGGAGATTACCGTCATCGCCAGCAGAACCAGCACGACAAGCGGCATGCGTGAGCGGGGCTTTTTAATCTGCTTGCCGTTTGCAAGTGTTATCGTTTTCGGAGGGAAGACTTTGTCATAGAGCTTCATGACTCACTCTCCTCGCCGCCCTGGTAAATGGAGTCGAGCACCTGCTGCGTCGCATTCTCCACCGTTCCGTCGTAGACTATCTCGCCCGCGCGTATACCGACGACACGGCTGGCATATTGCAGCGCAAGCTCCACATGGTGGATGTTTATGAGCACGGTTATGTTCATGTCGCGGTTTATGCGCTTGAAGTCGTCCATGACCTGCTTGGCCGTCACGGGGTCCAGCGAGGCGACCGGCTCGTCGGCGAGTATTATCTGCGGGTTTTGCGCAAGCGTGCGGGCAAGCGCCACGCGCTGCTGCTGACCTCCGGAGAGCTGATCAGCGCGCACAAAAGCCTTGTCGAGTATACCGACCTTGTCGAGCGAGTCGAGGGCTTTGAGTTTCTCGTCCTTTGTGAAGATTCCAAATGTCGCTCGCCACCAGGGCATGTCGGGTACAAAGGCCGTCAACACATTCTTGATAACTGTCGTGCGCGTAATGAGGTTGAACGACTGGAATATCATGCCGATGCGCCGGCGAAAAGCGCGCAAGCTCTTGCCGTGCAGCGTCATGATGTCCGTGCCGTCGACGGTGAGCGTCCCTTCGGTGATGTCGTGCATGCGGTTTATTGTGCGGATAAGCGTGGATTTTCCCGCGCCTGACAGGCCAATGATGGCCACAAACTCGCCCTGCTCTATAGTAAGGTTTATATTTTTGAGCGCCTCAAAGCCGTTTGGATAGCGCTTGCTTACGTTCTCAAATTTTATCATGTCTTCCCCTCTCGCTCTAAATGAGGGAGGAGGGCCGAGGCCTTCCTCCCTCAAACGGAGAAAAATGGTGTTGTGTTTTATCTCAGGCGGCGCTGTTGAGAGACTGAATCATCTCCTGAGCCGCGCGCTCAGAGTCGTAGTCGGAGCTCTGGGCGGGCAGATAGCCGTTGTGGCTGTAGATGGCGATGACTTCCTTGCCCTCCTCGGTGTTGCCGATGTTGATGAAGGCCTGGGTCAGCGCCTCCTTGAAGTCGTCGGTCATTATCGGGGAGGTCTTGCTGACGCTGATGGTGTCGTTGTAGATGGCAGGAGTGACGCCGACAACGGCGGTGTCGTCCCAGATGCTGTTGGTCATGCCGTACTCACCAGTCCACTCGTCCTCATAGTCGCGGCGGGCGTCGGCGTAGGTGCAGAGGATGTCGACCTGACCGGAGGCAAGGCGGGCAAAGGCGCTGCCATAGGAGTCGGACTGCACAACGTGGTCAAGGTCGGTTATGTTCTTGCCGAAATTCTCCTGCAGCCAGAGGGACGGATAGATATAGCCCGCAGGGGAAGAGGAGTTAGCGACAGACCAGTTGGCGCTGTTGACATCGTCCCAGGTGAGCTCCTCACCGGCGTTTATCTTGGCAGCGAGTTCCTGACCCTTCGCGGAGGGGCCTGCAATCATAAGCGCACGGTAGCTGGTAACTTGCTCGGTGGTGGGCTCTGTGGGAGCGTTGTCATTCCAGTCTTTGGCGCTGTCGGAGTCGATGGACAGGCCGTCGCGGGTGGCGGTCAGGATAACATCGCAGCCGTCATCGTAGAGAACATAGGTGCCGCCGGGGATCAGGCCAACATCGGCGGTACCTGCGGAGAGCGCCTCGCCGACAGCCTCATAGCTGGTGCCGACGGTGATGTCGACTTCCTTGACGTCATAGCCGAGCTTTGCGAGCTCGTCGGTGAGCAGCTGCTTGAGCGGCTCGGTGGCGGTTATTATCTCCTCGGGCTCCCTGGACGGGACGAAGGCGACGCGCAGGGTGTCGATGGTTGTGTTTGCAGCGGGTTCGCCGCTAACGGCTGCGCCGTCGTCAGTGGGAGTGGCAGACGGAGTATCTGTACCGCAGCCGGCGAGCAGTCCTACACACAGTGCTGCAATCAGCAGGAGCACAAGTGTCTTTTTCATGTCGTTCCTCCTTGAATTATACATCTTTGAGCAATCTATTGTAAGAGGCATACCTCTTGCAACCATAAATATTTAAGCCGTGTCGCCTATCTTCAAATTTGGCGGCACCATCACGGTGACGGCCTGGCTGCGTCTCTGGCTTATACGGCTGAATAACAAATCCAGCGCACTCTCCCAAACGTAGTCCGGATACATCTCAAGGCATGTTCCGGTGGGCCATGTGCTCTCCAGCGTCTGTATGTCGTGGTAGATTATAACGGCGGTATCCTTAGGCACGCGTATGCCCAGCTCACGAAATGCCTCAAACGCACCCTCAGCGACCTCGTCGCTGCCGAGCAGCACGGCTTCGGCCAAGGTGTTATTCTCTGCCGCGCTCTTTGCAAGGGCGTAGCCGCTCTCTCGGCTTATCTCGCCGACGTGGAAAAGCCGCTCGTCATAAGCGTTGCGGCTTTTCAGTATGCTCTTAAGTCCTTCAAGTCGGTTCACGCCGATACGCCAGTTGGAACCTTCGTATATTCCACCGATATAGCCAAGATTTCTGTAGCGCTTTTTGTCCAGCAAATATTCAACAATCTGCTCATGACCGCGCTTGAAGTCTACTTGCACCTGGTCGAACTCGTAACTCTGTTGGTCAGAATTCACGAACACTATGGCAAATGACAGCGAGCGCAGAAAATCAATCTCTTCGGGGCTGAACACACCCAGCGCTATTACGCCGTCAACCTTCTGAGGCTGGCCGAAGTCCAGGCGGGTAAAGGCGACGTCGTATTTGTCAGTCATCATCTGCACCAGGCATGACAGAGACGAAAGCCTGACATTCTGCCTGTCCGGTCGCACGATACGCCAGTCGGCCACACCAATAACAAGGTGCGTCTTATGCTCAGCTGCCTTGCGCTGCCTCGGAGAGATATAGCCTAGCGCGTGCGCAGCCTGAAAAATGCGTACTCTTACTTCGGGACTGACGGAGATGTTCTCGTCCTTGTTGAGCACCCTGGAAACCGCCGCCGCCGAAACCTGCGCCGCTTGAGCAACATCCTTTATGGTTGCCATCAAATCCCCCCTTGCTTTTCGCTTCTATGGCTATTATAACAGGCCTCGACATGAAGTCAATATATTTTACTAAACTTTTACTAAATAATAACGCCGCCTTTTTATTTCCCTAAATCTGAACAAAACAGTCTCACTTTTCCGGAGCCGCAGCGACGCAAATAGCCCGGATGCTCAGACATCCGGGCTGTTATACGCACATACATGGTAACTATGTATAGAAGTGCGCCCTTGCGCGCCGACGTCAAATCAGGTGGGTGCTTTTTCCTACAATCAGGCTCGGCAGGGTGGTAAAACTCTGAACTCGCAGCTCGGGCTTTTTCAGTTCCTGCAAAAGCTGCTTTGCAGCCACGCGACCCATGTCGCGCACGTCTATCTGCACCAGAGTCGGTTCGGGCACAATGAGCGGACTGTACGGGTAACGGTCAAAGGTTATAAGCTGCACGCCGTCAGGGATACTCACTCCGAGCTCATGCGCCGCCTCGGCGAAGGCAAAGGCGAGCAGGTTGCTGCTGCACACCACGGCATCCGGCCTGTCCGGAGCCGTCAGCAGCTCCAAAGCGGCGGCGCGCCCAGATTGCAGCGTGCCGTCCGTGTGCTTTATCCAGTTCTCGCGATATTCGCAGCCATTCTCCTCCGCAGCGGCGCAGAAGCCCGCAAGACGCTCATTGGATATGTCATCCGTCTCCAGCGCGCCTATGAAAGCCACGTCACGGCAGCCGCACCCTGATAGGTGCTCGACCGCGATACGCCCTCCGAGGGCGTTGTCCGTATCAACCCAGTTTATGCGCGTGTCGCTCGGGTGGCCTATCACTATGTGGGGGAATTTCCGGGTGACAAGGAGCTGATGGATTGGCTTTGTCAGCGCGCCGCCGTGGACTATGAGCCCATCTGCGGCTCGCGACAGCATCATCTGCTCCACATCCGTAATCGTCGCGTCCAGTAGCATCAGGCTGTACCCTTTTTTGCTCAGTGCCTCCTGAACCCCGCACATGATGTCAAAAAGGTGCGGATTGGTGTATGGCTCAAACTCTTCGAGCTTGGCCAAAAAAGCGATGCAGCGCGCGCTTTTCCTGGCAAGCCCAGCAGCGCGGCTGTTTGGGGCATACTCAAGCCGCCGCATTATTTCCTTTACCCTCAGCGTTGTCGCCTCGGATATACCGGGCATGTCGTTTATTACCCTGCTGACGGTGGAAATACTGACCCCGGCTTCGCGGGCGACGTCTTTAATGGTAACTGGCATTTTCATCCCTCCACAGCATTATAGTATAACGTTTTCATAAATAAATCAAGAGAAATATTGCAATTTCTATTGACTTACACAAATATTGTAGTTATACTTCAAATCAAGAGGTGCGTATTGTACAAGTTTTTCGCTTATAGCAAGCATTATCTAAGTAAAACGTTTTACTATATTGATTAGAACGGAGGATGAAAAAATGAAGAAATTCCTTGCCATACTGCTCAGCGCCCTGATGCTTATGACACTGCTCGCAGCCTGCGGGACCTCAGACGAACCCAGCGGTGAGAGCGCCGCGCCCGCATCGGAAGCGCCGGAGTCGGAAACGCCGGCTGAACCCGTAGAGCTTACAGTCTGGCACGACAACGACGAAGCCCTCATGCAGGCGATGGCCGACGCCGCAAACGCAAAGCTCGAGGGGACGGGTGTGACGCTTACCTTTGAAAAGCGCACCGGCCTTTCCGACCAGCTCAAGCTCTACGGCGGCGACGCGGCCAACGGCCCCGACATGTACCTATGGGCGCATGACAGCCTCGGCACATTTGTGGCGATGGACATTCTCGAACCGCTCACTAACCTCATTGACGAGAGCGTACTTGCCGACGACCTGCCGCTGACCGTTGAAGCCGGTCAGATAGACGGCACTCAGTACCTGCTCCCCGTGTACTTTGAGACTCTGCTCTTCCTCTACAACAAGGACCTCTGGCAGGGCGACATACCCGCGACGACCGAGGAGCTATATGAGTACATGGTAGCAAACACAGATACCGCCGCCGGTACATACGCAGTCGTCAACCAGCACTCGACTTCGTATAACGTCTCGCCCTTTATAAACGGTTTCGGCGGGTACATACTTGACGATGATGGCAACCCGGGACTCAACGACCCCAAAACCATCGAGGCTGTGGAGTACAACAAGAAATTCGCCGACCTGGAAGCCGACGGAGATTACAACACTGTCACGACCCTCTTCAATGAGGGCAAGGCTCAGGCCATAATCGGCGGACCTTGGCTCGTCGCCGGGATTCGTGCCGCTGGCATTGACCTCGGTGTGGCGTCGCTCTCCGACATGACTCTTCCCAACGGAGAGCCGCTGGCCCCCTTCTCCGGCGTCCAGGGCATCGGCGTCATGAAAGTAGCCGCGGAGACGAAGGGCGACGCGATTGCGTTGGCTCTTGAGGCTCTCGCTTCGCCCGAGGTGGGCGTCGCCCTCGCGAAGGCCGGCGGATGCGCCCCGGCGAACTCGCTCTCTTATGATGACCCGGACGTTGCCGCCGACGAGATAATAGCGGCGATTGAGCACACCGCAGATACCGCCCAACCCATGCCTAACGCTGCAGAGATGAACGTTATGTGGGGTCCGGTTGACAGCATGCTTGCCGCTGTCAACAAAAACGGCCAGGACGCGGCGTCTGCTGCCGAGGAAGCTCAGGCCGCGGCTCTTCAGGCCATAGCGGATATGCAGTGAGAATGGATGAATTAAGGGGCGGCGGCTTCGCCGCCCCATTTTTGGAGGCCTTGCCATGAGCCTTAGACGCAAATTGAAGCCCTGGTGCTGGTGCGTACCGGCGGGGCTGCTCATACTCATCATCATCGTCTTTCCCATCATCTACACCGGGTACATTTCACTTACCAATATGAACCTCTATCACTGGCAGGACTACGAGGTGATAGGGCTGGACAACTATGCCCGTGCGCTGTTCAAGTTTGACTCAGGATTTCTGTCCGCTCTGGGCACGACGCTGCTCTGGACTGTGCTCAACATGGTCATCCAGCTCGCGATGGGCTTTCTTATCGCCCTGGGGCTCAACGCACCCAAGCTGAAGCTCAGCCGATTGTACAAGACGCTACTGATGGTGCCCTGGGCAATGCCGGCGTATATTTCCATCCTGCTTTGGCGCGTGGGAATGTTCAACACCGAACTTGGTCTGCTCAACAAGTGGATCACGGCGTTGGGATTTGAAAAGGTGGACTTCCTCGCTACCAACGGCATAGCCTTTGTGTCCTGTCTCGTGCTCAATCTCTGGATGGCGCTGCCGTTTATGATTTCCACGATCGACGGAGCTCTGCAGAGCGTTGACCGCAGCTTGTATGAGAGCGCCACGCTCGACGGCGCAGGATTCTGGACACGCACATGGAAAATAACAATTCCAAGTATACGACCCGTAATAGCCCCTGCCGCCGTTATGACGACGTTCATAACTTTTAAACAGTTCGATATCATCTATCTGCTCACGCAGCAGCGCGGCTACATGACCGGCGCGACGCTTAACACAGTGATAACCTACGTCCACCAGAACGCCTTCGTCTCGAACAATTACGGCCTGTCCAGCGCAGTGAGCATGCTGCTCTTCGTGATTATAATCATCTTCTCGCTGGCCACCAACCGAAGCCTGAGGGAGGACTGAGCATGAAACGTAAAACTAAAGAGCGCATAGGGTATATAGCCCTAAATCTGGCCTTCATCCTCCTGTGCCTGGTCACGCTGATACCGATATACTACGCGGTAAACGTGTCCTTCTCCGGGCCGGGCAGCTCGCTCTCCGGGGATTTTTCGTTTCTTCCAGAGAACCCCTCGCTGGAAAATTACCGCGCCATCCTTTTTGACGAGCCATTTTTGCTATGGCTCAAAAATTCGCTGTTGCTTAGCGTGGGTACAGTCGCCATAGCCATGCTCTGCGCCGTGACGGCGGCGTACGCCTGCTCTCGCTGGAGATTCAAAGGACGCCGCCCACTGCTCATGGCTTTACTCGTACTCAACGCCTTCCCGCAGGTGCTCTCGCTCTTTGCCTATTACCGCATACTGCGCCTTGCCGGGCTGCTGAATTCCCACATAGGGCTGATGCTCATATACGCGGGGAGCATGTGTGTCTTTGCCGTCTGGAACATGAAGGGATACTTCGATTCCATACCGGTCGAAATAGAGGAGGCGTCAAAGATAGACGGTGCAAACGACGCGCAGATGATATGGCGTATCGTCCTGCCGCTTGCGAAACCGGCCATCGTCGTCACCTGCGTCATGGTGCTCATAACCGTCTGGAACGAGTACCTGTTTGCAACTACCTTCCTGCTGGACAGCGATTACTATTCGCTCTCGGCGGGGCTTTATCAGCTGCAAAGCAACGACTACACCCGCTCTTGGCCGCTGTTCACGGCGGCAAGCATACTCGCGTCGATACCGCTGCTGCTGATTTTCTTCAAGATACAAAAATACATGGTCTCCGGTCTCACCGCCGGCGGCGTGAAAGGATAAACATGAAAAAGGAAGCGATATTTCACCGGCCAATGAGCGAATACGCCTTTGGCCTGGACGAGGACACCACAGTATTCCGGCTGCGCAGCGCTCCCGGTGACATCGAGCGCTGCATACTCTGGTACGGCGACACTTCAAGTCCGGAGACACCTGTGCCTGTATTTCATGCGGAAATGGCGCTCAAGTATCACGGTGAAAACTGCGACTGGTGGGAGACCGAGCTGCGCGGCACTTTTCACCGACTCTATTACTACTTTGAGCTCACGGGCGACGAGACGCTGTATTACTCCGGTGAGGTATTTTTCACTCAGCCAAGTGCAGAGCGCGCTGAATACTTCAAGTTCCCATTCAACCACCGCGCGGATATCGCCCGCGTCCCTGATTGGGTGTCGGATGCCGTGGTGTACAATATTTTCCCCGACAGCTTTGCAAGTTCCCGGCGCGCGATTGCCGGAAGTGGTACCGAAAAACATACCAGCGGCGCTCTTTCCCGCTCGCGTCTCGGCGGCACGATAAACGGCATACGCGAAAATCTCGATTACATATCCGCTCTCGGGGCCAACTGTATCTATCTGAATCCCATCTTTGCCGCCGGGCAGTATCACAAGTACGACACGATAGACTACCTACACATTGACCCCTGCTTAGGTACGGACGAGGATTTCCGCGCTCTTGTGGACAAGTGCCACGCACGCGGGATACGCGTCATACTTGACGGCGTGTTCAACCACTGCGGCGCACAGTTTTTTGCCTTCCGCGACGTGCTCGAAAGGCAGGAGCGCAGCCGCTACGCAAGCTGGTTTTACCGTCTGCAGTTTCCCGTTGCATACCCCGAAGCAGGCGAACGGCCAAATTATGAATGCTTCTGTTATGAACGGCTTATGCCCAAGCTTGATACGTCAAACCCAGAAGTATGCGACTACCTCTGCGCCGTCGGTGAGCACTGGCTGCGCGAATTTGACACAGACGGATGGCGTCTCGACGTAGCAGACGAGCCGAACGACGGATTCTGGAGGGAGTTTCGCCGGCGCTGCAAATCCGTCAAGAGCGACGCGCTGCTCATAGGCGAAGTTTGGGGCAGCGCAAGGCATTGGCTAAGCGGAGATATGCTCGATTCCACTATGAACTACGACTTCCGCAATAACTGCCGGCACTTTTTCGCCGAGGGCAGCATTGACGCGCGCACCTTCGCCGGGCGTTGCTCGGATATGCTCATGCGCTATAAACGTCAGATTGCCGCGGCACAGCTGAACCTGCTTGACAGCCACGATGTCAGTCGCTTCCTTAATCTATGCGGCGGCGATGTACGGCGCTTAAAGCTGGCAGTTATGTTCATGTGCTGCTTTCCGGGTATGCCCTGCGTATTCTATGGCGATGAGCTTGGCGTCTCAGGCACAGATGAATTGGATTTCCGGCGCGCCATGCCCTGGCAGAGCGGAGACGCGGAGCTGCTGGAGTTTTACCGCGATGCGATATCCCTGCGGCGAAATCACCCCGCGCTTCGTCACGGCGAGCTGCGCTTTCTCCGCGCCGAGCCGGGTGAACGCGTGCTCGTGTTTGAGCGAAAAACTGATGATGAGCGCCTTGTAATAAGCATAAACGCCTCCGACGAACACAATGCTCTCCCTCAGTTCGGCTGGGAGATAAAGATTGTATATTAAAATACCTCTAATACAACAAACAGGCCTGAAATTTCTTCGGGCCTGTTTGTCTGCGTTGTTTTATCGGCTGGTAATATCAGCACATAAAGGTCGCATTTTGCGACCTTCATCCTCTCTCGCGCTCAGCGCGCGGTCTACGCAGTACTTCACGTCCAGTAGCTTTACCAGCTCGTCGCGGAGTGTTTTGTACTTGGCGTAAGCAGCGTAGCCCTCGTGCTCCAGCGCTGCAAGCTCGCGCTGCCAGTCGGCAATGTGGATGCCGCCGGGGAGCTTGCGGCGCGCCATGTAGAATTGCCGCAGCTCGCTCTCGTGCTCGGCCTTGAACTGCTCGAGTTTGGATTTCCACTTTATCACACTGAGTTGGTCATGTAAGGGCTTGAAACGCTTGTACGTCTCGGCGTATCTGAGCAATTCATGCAGTTCTTTCGTCCGCTTCTTGTTAGCGTCGAGTGCGGTTTTCGTTTCATCAAGCGACGAATGAAGCGAATCGAGACGGGCTTCGAGGTCATCAAGGGTGTGTAGGCCGTTTTCCTCCAAATAAGCTACAGCGCTCGTCAAACGCTTCAGGTTGCCAACCTTAGCCTTGCTGCTCCACGCGCCGGCATTGCGAGCGTCGTAGTAGTCGGCGAGGAGCTTACCGAGAGAGGGTGAGTGAGGTTTGTCCAGCTTCACGCGTGCGTCGCTGAGCCAGTCCACAAGCGCCTTAATTCGATCTCCCAGCGTCCGCAGCATTGCGCTCGCCGAACGAATCCACCGATTGTGCTCTCCCTTGTCGGTCACGATGCCCCTGGCCTCCATCTGCCGCACGGCGACGCCCTCGTGGACGGTCGGAATGTGCTCGACGCCCTGCCGCTCATAGGAGCGGTGGTCGATGCGGTCTGGCAAACCCTTTTCCTCAAACTTCGCATTGCACAGCGCCGCCCACGCCTCGCGCCATGCTTCAAGCGTCTCTGGCTTGCCCCAGTCCGTGGTTGGCACGGCGTCGAACTTGCTATCAGCCCGGTAAACACGCCGCTGCTTCGCTCCCCATGTGCCGTCGTGGTTCAGCGGTCGGATTGGACACATGGCGTGAAAGTGTGAGTTTGATATGCCGTTCTCCTTGTCTGGTTGATGCACGGCAAAGTCCGCAATCATGCCGCGAGCGACGAAGTTGTCCAACAGAAATTGCCAAGCGAGCTGTATGTTTTCATCCAGCGTGAACTTGTTTTGCAGCGCGATGTCGAAGCTGTAGGCGAGCTGAGCGTTTTTGCTGCGCTCGGCTTCCTCGACCGCGTTCCACAGCGTCTGGCGGTCAGAGTACTCGCGCGGAGCGTGGGGCGGGAGCAAGATTTCCGAGTGAATCACCCCGCCCTTGCGTGTGTAGTCGCTGACCTGACCGTAATACTCGCTGTACAACTTCTCGCCCGCGCGGTAAGCGGCTGCCTCAACCGCCGAGCGCCCCGCGCTGCGCTTTATTTGCCCGACGTGGAAGTGGTAGAGCGCCAATCACTCACCGGCCTTTGGCATTAGGGCTTTTACCTCTGGCAGGCCGAAGATACGCTCGACCAGCTCGTAAAAATCGCGTTCACCCATGTCTTTGACCGCTGGAGCAATGTGTTCGACTACAGCTCCCTTAATAATGAGCCGCCGCGTCCTTTTCTTGCGCTCACCATCTTGGAGATACTTAATTTGCTGCTCTATGCGCTGGTAGCGGTGTTTGGCTTGGCTTAGCTCTTTTTGAATCGCTCCCTGTTCCTGTATAAGCTCGGCTCTGGTTTGGTTTTTGCTAATAATATCTACCTCCTTGAAAATATGTGAAAAGCGTGCTTGCATCAGGCAAACACACTTTCCCGCAGTATTGGGTTAGCCGCAATGCGGCGCAAGGGCATAGCCCTTGACCGGAGCGCAGCGACGCAAAATAGCCCGGACGCTCGAGCATCCGGGCTGCTTCAGCACATACATGACCATGTATAGAAGTGCGCCCTTGCCGGGATTCTTAAAAAGACTACGCCGTTTCAGCGTACCTTTTGCCGCAAAGGTATCGTGTTTCGGCCCTGTTGACAAAATTACGCATAGCCGCGACGCATATGGTATACTGGAGGA
>ERZ780203.1364-NODE-1364-length-18113-cov-3.996179_pt1 | contig 18113 bp, 25 predicted proteins | sample MGYA00511168_ERZ780203 | MGnify/ENA primary metagenome ERZ780203 (study PRJEB29588, sample SAMEA2156577) | human gut metagenome | biome: human gut; feature: human-associated habitat; material: faeces | place: Denmark | collected 2008/2010 ...
GACGGGGTGCCTGACCGCATCTGCATTTTGCCGGGCGGGGTGGTTGCCTTTGTGGAGACTAAGGCCCCCGGCAAGCACATCAAGACAGGCAGCCTGCAGGAGTTCTGGGGCCGGGAGCTGAAGCGGCTGGGGTTTCCGTGGTTCGAGGTCGATTCTACGGATGAAGCCCGCCGGGTGGCAGGCTACCTCGGGCAGATCTCCCGGAGGCGCACAGGCCAGGCGCCCAGCATGCCGGGCAAAGAGGTCAGCAGGGAGATGCGCAGCGATGAGTAACCAGTTCAAACCGCACCCGTACCAGCAGGAGTGCATCAACGCAATCATCGAGCGCCCAGGCGTGGCGCTATGGTTGGAGATGGGACTGGGCAAGACGGTCGTGACGCTGACGGCAATCGCGGCACTGCTGCAATTGAGCGATGTCAGCAAGGTGCTCATCATCGCGCCAAAGAAAGTGGCTGAGGCGACGTGGCAAGACGAAGCCAAGAAGTGGGAGCACCTGCAGGGGCTACGCATGAGCACCGTTCTGGGCACAGCAAAGCAGCGAGAGCGGGCCCTTAGTAAAAAGGCCGACATCTACATAACCAACCGAGACAACGTGGTCTGGCTCGAGAAACGCTACGGGCGGCGGTGGCCGTTTGACATGGTCGTCCTGGATGAGGCGTCGAGCTTCAAGCACCACAGCACCCAGCGCTTCAAGGCACTGCGCCGGATGCGCCCGCACATCAACCGGGTGGTGGAGCTGACAGGCACGCCAGCCCCCAAGGATTACATGGATCTGTGGGCACAAGTATATCTGCTCGACCAGGGTCAACGGCTCGGGCAGAGATTCACCCAGTACCGAGACAACTACTTCCAGCCGGACAAGCGCAACGGGATGCAGATTTACAACTGGAAGCCGCGCAAAGGGGCCGAAGAGGCCATCCAGGCCAAGCTGGCAGACGTGGCAATCAGCATCCAGGCAGCCGACCACCTCCAGCTGCCGGAGAAGATCATCGAGGACATCCCAGTCGTGCTGCCGCCCAAGGATTGGGACACCTACCAGGAGATGCAGAACCAGCGCCTGCTGGAAATCGACACCGAGACCATCACCGCGATGCAGGCGGCCACGCTGACGGGCAAGCTGCTGCAGCTGTGCAACGGCGCGATGTACGACGCCGAAAAGCAGGTGCACCCGTTGAACCGCTGCAAGTTGGACGCCTTCGACGAACTCATCGACGCACTGGACGGGCAGCGAGCCCTTGTGTTTTACGCGTTCGAGTTCGATAAGGAGTTTTTACAGGCAGAGCTTAAAACGCGCGAGAGGGGCATCAGCTTCGCCGTGTTGAAGGGCAGGGAAGAAGCCGACGCCTGGAACCGTGGCGAGTTGGACGTTCTGCTGGCCCAGCCCGCCAGCTGCGCCTACGGACTCAACCTCCAGGCGGGCGGTCACCACCTGATCTGGTACAGCTTGCCGTGGAACCTGGAACTCTACGAGCAGGGCAACGCCCGGCTTTACAGGCAAGGCCAGCAGCAGCCCGTCATCATACACCGCCTGCTGGTGAAGAACGGCGCGGACGAGCTGGTAGCCAAAGCGCTGGAGCGCAAAGGCGAGTGCCAGCAGGGCCTGGTGCAAGGCATCAAGCGGCTGGTCGAGGAGGCGCAGCATGGACGAGCATAGAGCCCTGGAGGAACTCCAGCGGGAGATCAGAGACCGCCGACGGCTGGGCATGCCGACGGGCGACCTGCCAGAGCAGGAGGCAGAACTCCGGCGAGAACTCCGGCTCCCGGCCCCGCCGCGCAAGCAGAAACCGCCAGCCGCACCGAAAAAAGCCCCAGGCACACCAAAGCAGCGCAGGCCCCTGTCCAACGCGCAGCGCAAGCAGCTGGAGCGATGGCACAAAGAACACAACAGCAGAGGGGGAGTGAAATGACCATACGACAGTTCAGGCGGCTGAACCGCGCACACCGCCGCCAGATCATAGAGAACGTAGAAGACCCGCTGACACAGCGGGTTCTTCGCGTTGCTTTTCTAGGCCCCGGCAAGCGCAGCTGGGTGCAGGTGGCGCTCATCATCGGCGGCGACAACACACCGAACACCGTGTGCCAGATCGCACACCGGGGTCTGCAACTTGTCACATTTGATGCGCCGACCCATGGTACGATGGAGCCATAGGCCCGAGCACGCCTCCGAGGAAGAGCGACCACCCCACGAGCGTACCATGCCGGGCCACCCTCCCGGCAGCCTCTCCACGATGCGCAACCGCCGGGCATTTTGATAACGAAACCCGGCGAGCCTACCAACGGTGCGTAACATGCCGGGTGCTTTGCAATTTACGGAGGACACGATGGGCAGATACCTGGGCAACCAACGGATCAGGACAGGCCTGCTGGTAAACTGGCAGCTTTTGCCGGAGGTGGAACTCTCCCCGGCGGGCTACCCGCTCATGCAGCCGGTGGACATGCCCGCCGACGATTCTGCCACGCTGGCACGGTTCAAGGACGCGCTGACCTGCGAGTTTCCACAGAGCCAAGGTCTCCAATTTTTCCAGGACGACTACCAGTTCGAGCGGGTCTGGGCACAGCCGGAAAAATACCTGGAAGTGGTGGCCCGGTTCAAATTCACGCTGCAGACCAACTTCTCGCTTTACAGTGATTACCCCAGACCGCTGAACCAGTGGAACCATTTCCGCAACCAACTGCTAGGGGCTTGGTGGCAGGCGCGGGGTCTGACCGTGGTGCCCGTGGCAGCCTGGGGCGACCCGGAAGACGACGTTTATGCCTTCGACGGAATCCCGACCGACAGCTGCATCGCAATCAGCACATGGGGATTCTGCAAGAGCGCCGAGCTCCGGCAGCGGTTCCTGCGCGGGCTGGGAGCCTTTCTCGACGCCAAAAAGCCGACCGGGATTCTTTTCTACGGCAAGGTTTCGCCAGAGGTGGCGAATTTGTGTGCAGGCATCCCGGCCCGGGAGTACCCGTCCACGATTGGAAGCGCACGCTTCAATGCAAAAGCATGGGCCCGCAAGCTGGCCAAGGGGGATAAGCAATGAGTTCAGGAGGGGGCAGCCTGGCCGCAAGCCATGGCATGGCAGCCGTCGTAAGCACGATGGCACCGCCAAAGGCCCAGTACCAACAGGTGGACTGGGCCACGCACAAAGCCATCATGCACGAAATGGGGCAGGATGGTACAGAGGGCGAGGGCTACGTCAACACCAGCAAATCCTGGTCGGTGAACGCCTACCTGCGCACTGGTGGCAGCATGAGCGCAGCCAACGAGGCCTCCGATTGGTGGCTGAGCGAGAACCAGATCAAGCAGATCATCAAGCGCGTAGACAGTCAGATGAAGCCCCTAACACGCAACATCCAGGCCGTCCGCTTTGTAGGCCCAGAAATGCTCAGTGAGCTGGGCATCCAGGGAGGGGTCAGCGCCATGACCGGCCTGCCCAAGCCGATAAAAGTAACCGCCGCGACCGCGGCCCAGCTCCAGCAGATGATCCAGAGCGGAAAGCTGGCAGAGTTTACACCAAAGGCATACTCGTCGTTTTCCACGGACGCAAAGAAGAACGTCTTTACAAGCAAGCAGGTCAAAATCAACTACAAAATCAGCAAGGGCACACCTTGCATCATGACGGCCAACGCAACCGAATCGGAGGGTGTGCTCGGCAGGAAGGTCAAGCACAAAATCACCGGTGTGCGTTGGGTCAATGACGCTTTCGGCGGCAAGTTGGAAATCGACGTGACTGTGTGAAAGTTTGACTTTGCACCGAAAAAATGATATAGTGAAGCAAGTAAGGAGGCACACTATGGCAACAAAAAAAACTAAAGCCCCGGCAGGCCTGCACCCCATCGATGCAGCCGCCTGGGAGAAGAAAGGTTCTTTCGTTCACGGTGACCCTTATGTCGGCGCAAGCTGCGTGGCCCGTGACGCCAAAGGCAACCCGGTAAAGCCCTTTACCATCACGGAAAAGCCTAAAACCAAGAAAAAGCCCAAGGCAAAAGCCAAAAAGTAACTCGTCACATTTGCCCCCGAAACACATGCTACGATTGACCCAGAACACACATAGGAGGGTCAATCATGAGTGCAGGCGGAGGATCTCTTGCGGCAAGCCAGGGCATGCGGGCAGCTACAGCGCAGCTGGCAGAAGAGCTGGCGTTGCGCAACCACCCGGAAGTGATGGAGCAGCTGTCCAAAGGCGCATGGGGCGACAAGCGGAATCTCGCATGGGTGGCGGAGGTTTGTCCCGAACTGCCCCCGGAAGAGCGAGAGGACGCGGTCGCTGCGATGAAGCATTACTCGGGTGCTGGATCTCGTGCAATCCATAACAACAACCCCGACAACGACCCCGAGGTAGCAAGGGAAATCAAGCTGATCGACCGAGTCCTTGGAGGGAAAAACACGCCCGTTTACAAAGGGGCCATTTACCGTGGCGTAAAGTGGGAAGCTGGCGAGGCCGCGCTTCGCAAGACCATCAAAAACGGTCAGTGGACTGAAAAAGGCATAACGAGCTTCTCATCGTACCCTGGGATAGCGGACAATTTCTCCGACGTAACATCGAGGAAAACAGACGGAATCTCCGTGATTTTAAGGGTTCCTGCAGGGAAAAACATTTCTGGTGTCCCTTTCAAGCATATGTCAGTGTACGCCAGCGAGGACGAAGTGCTGATGCCATCCAGCGTGAGAAATCGTGGCTGGACAATAACGAAATCCACCTGGACAACGAACAAGCATGGCCGAAAGGTCGTGTACTTGGACATTGAAGAAAACATACGGAGGAAAGTAAAATGAGCATGGATGAAATAAGACCGTTGTGCGATATTAGCGACGAAGAGCTGAATGTCAGCCTTGAAAAGCTGAAAGCGCAGGGAATGAGCGCGGCACAGATTGCTGAAACCCTGGAGGGTAAAGAAGCATCCTACCGAGCGCTTACGGAGGATGAGATCTATGCAGCTTACAAACGCAGCGAGGCCGCCGGTATTGACCCGTTTGAAACGCCGGAATACCTGGAGCGTGTACGCCGTCGCAACATCGCTGACAACGAAGCGTATGCCCAGATTATCAAGGAACAACTCGGAGGCGAAGAATGAGCCAAAAGCCAACCCGCGCAGCACTCGAAGCCAACATGCGCATGAAGGGCGAGGGGCCTAGTAAAGCAGATCTTGCCAAGCTGTACCCTGATCTTTTCGGCCCCAAGGCCAAGAAAAAGAAGCCTGCAGCCAAGGCCAAAAAGAAAACCAAATAAATCTGTCACATTTTCACGTCACCCGGATGGTATGATAATACCGCCGGGTGATTTTCATTCGTGCACCTCCGTTTTCCCACCCCTGCCGCTTTCGTCTCCTTTCTCGGCAGGGGTGGTTTTTTGTTGCCCGAAAACAGGATGTTTCCGTTAAATACCCGGCAGCTTTTCGGCTTCAGTTCCAAAAAGCCGCCATTTTTGGATGCGAACGGCGTGGAAACCCGTCACATTTGCAGCCGAAAGCCATGGTACGATAGAGGGAGAATCAACACACGGAGGGCAGATAATGCAAGTTCAGACCTGGAAAATCGGAGACGTTCATCCTTACGGGAACAACCCGCGCAACAACGCTGCGGCGGTCAAGCCGGTGGCAAACAGCATCAAAGAATTTGGCTTCCAGCAACCCATCGTCGTAGATAAGGACGGCGTCATCATCGTGGGCCACACCCGCTACAAGGCAGCCAAGCTGCTGAAGCTGAAAGAGGTGCCCGTCGTCGTGGCCGACCAGCTCACCGACGACCAGGTCAAGGCCTACCGCATCGCTGACAACTCCACGGGTGAGGTGGCCGTCTGGGACGTTCCGCTGCTGACCGCAGAAATTCAGGGCCTGGACTACGACTTTTCCGATTTCGGCCTGGACGTTGCTGTGCAGCAGGCGGACGGCGACGCCGAAGAGGACGACTACGAGCTGGAGCTGCCAGCCGACCCGGTGTGCAAGATCGGCGACATCTGGCAGCTGGGCAGACACCGCCTGATGGTAGGCGACAGCACCGACCCGCGCTACGTCAACGCCTTGATGGGCGGCGAACAGGCAGACCTGCTTGTCACTGACCCGCCATACAACGTAGACTATGAGGGCAGCAACGGAAAGAAAATCCAGAACGACAGCATGGACGAAAGCCAGTTCCGGCAGTTCCTGCTCCAGGCTTACTGCTGCGCCATCGACGCCTGCCGCACCGGCGCAGCCGCCTATATCTTCCACGCCGACACCGAGGGCGAGGCCTTCCGCGCCATGTTCCGGGAGGCAGGCTGGGAGCTGCACGGCTGCCTGATTTGGGTCAAAAACAGCCTTGTTCTGGGCCGCGCCGACTACCAGTATCAGCACGAACCCTGCCTGTACGGCTGGAAGCCGGGCGCAGGGCATTACTTCATCAACGACCGCACCAACACGACGGTCATCGACGACGCCAAGCCCGAGGATCTCAAGAAGATGAAGAAAGAAGACTTGCTGGCCTGGGCCACCCGTGTGCAGGAGTACCTGCAAAAAGAGCAGACCACCGTGCTGCGCTACGACAAACCCGCCGCCAACAAAGAGCACCCCACCATGAAGCCGGTGCCCCTGGTCGGCCACCTCATCAAGAACAGCTCGAAGCCCGGCCAAATCGTGCTGGATCTGTTCGGCGGCAGCGGCAGCACCCTGATCGCCTGCGAACAGATGAACCGCCGCTGCTTCACGATGGAGTTCGACCCGCAATACGCCGACGTCATTATCGACCGCTGGCAGCAATTCACGGGCCAGGAGGCTAAGAAGCTGAACTGATGCGACAAGTTACCCACCGGGGCACAAAAGCCCCGCAAAACGCCTGCATGGAGGAGGTGTGAGGCATGCCTAAGAAACGACCCAAGGCCGAGGATTGGACAGACCCCACAGGACTGCTACTTCTCCAGAGCTGGGCACAGCAGGGGTTCTCCCAAGAGGAAATCTGTGCCAGCATGGAGCGCCTGCGCGGCGTTCCCATCTCGCCCAGGAGCCTGCGCCGCTGGATTGACAAGTACCCGGCCACCATCGGGGCCGCGCTCAACAACGGCAAAGAAGCCTCCGTGGCCGTCGTAGAAAACGCGCTGTTCAAAAAAGCTGCCAACGGCGACCTGGGCGCGATCTGCTTTTATCTTAAAAACAAATGCCCCGACCGATGGAGCGAACACCCCGAGCTGCGTGGCATGAGCGGAAAGGTGGTGTTCATCGATGACATACCAGCAACGAAATCGCCGGAGCCTGCCAATCAGCAGCAACCCGGAAGTGCGGCTGACTGACCTCATCATCCCCGAATACTACGCCGCCCACACCGCCGTATGGAGCGGAGACTACACCGAGTACCTCGGCGACGGCGGGCGTGGCTCCCTGAAATCCACCTTTGCGGCGACCGAACACGTTCTGCTGATTATGCGGATCCCCGACATTCACGGCATCGTTCTCCGCAAGGTCGCCAACACAATCGTGACCTCGGTCTGGCCGGAATACAACCGCGTCATTGACCGCATGGGCATCCGCCACCTTTGGAAGCAGACCAAGAAGCCTTATACGCTGGAATACCTGCCCACCGGGCAGACCATCCAGTTCTACGGTTTGGACGATCCCGGCAAGCTGAAATCGCTGGCCGCGCCCTTTGGCTACTTTGGCGTGGCCCACTTTGAGGAGTTCGACCAGTACGACGGCGAGGAAGAAATCCGAAACGTTGAACAGTCCGTCTTCCGCGGCGGCCCGTTTGCATTCGCCTTCAAAACGTTCAACTCCCCGGCGATGGCCCGCCATTGGGTCAACCGCTACAAGCGGGAGCCGAAGCCCCGCCAGTTCCGCCACCACACCACCTACCTGACCACACCCGCTGAATGGCTCGGGCCGAAGTTTTTTGACGAAGCCGAAGTTCTGAAGCAGCGTGATCCTATCGCCTACGCGCATGAGTACATGGGCGAGGTGGTAGGATGCGGCACGCAGGTCTTCGACAACCTGGAAATTCGGCAGATCTCCCGCGAGGAAATCGCGCAGTTCGACCGTACCTACTGCGGTCTGGACTGGGGCTGGTACCCAGACCCGAACCACTTCGGTGAAATGGCCTACAGCAGCCCCCAGCGGACGCTGTACATCTTCGCCGAGCACCGGGCTACCCGGGAAAAGGACGAAGACCTGGCCCGTGTCCTGGAACCCTGGAAAGGCAAGGAAATCATCGCCGACAGCGCAGGGAACAAGAGCATTGCTACCCTGCGTGACCTCGGCTTCAGAGGCCTGCGGGGCTGCCACAAGTACAGCGCCCATGGGGGCACCAGCGTAACCGACGGCATGAAATGGCTCCAGAGCCGCGCAAAAATTGTCATCGACCCGGTGCGATGCCCGCACACCGCGCGGGAATTCAGCGAATACGAGTACCCCACCGATAAGAAGACGCAGGAAGTGCAAAACACTTACATCGACGCCGACAACCATAGCATCGACATGGCTCGCTACGCTATGGAACCCGTCTGGCAGAAGCGAGGATTGAGAAACGCATGATTGACTACAACAAGATTGAAGCGGAGCTCGGCGTCCAGACGATGATGACCGACAAGCAACAGGCAGCCATCCAGGAGTGGTACCGCGTAGCCATCAACGGCGAATCCTGCAACCACGACCCCAACACCAAAGCTCTGGGCCTGCCTGCTGCTATCTGCGCAGAGCTTGCCCGGCTGACCACACTGGAGTTGGAGGTCAACGTGCAGGGCAGCCAGCGTGCCGACTGGATCAACCGCAAGATGCAGAAAGTCATCAGCCCCCGCCGCCGGAGAATCCTCTCGGTGGCCCTGGCGCTCGGCAGCGGCGCGTGGAAGCCTTACCAGGCGGGCGACGACATCGGCGTCAGCTTCGTCAGTGCCGACAGCATCTACCCAATCAGCACCAACGTGGACGGGGAGCTGACCGAGGCGGTCTTCATCAACCGCATCCAGGACAGCGATCATGTGTACAACCGCCTGGAATGGATGCACGTCCTGACCGGGCCGGAGGACTACCACGAGAAAGAGCGCGACATCGTGGAGAGCTACGATGTATCGGTCGCCACCGAATACCCCTGTGTGCAGGTCATCAACCTGGCCTACATGAGCACGCAAAAGGACGACCTGGGTGAGCAAGTGCGTCTCGACGCCCGCCCCGAGTGGCAGGACGTAGAGCCCATCGCCTACCTGCCCGGGCTGACCAAAATCCCGTGCGGCTACTTCGTGACGCCCATCGTAAACACGGTGGAGCCCAACAGCGAGATGGGCGCGGCCATATTCGCCCCAGGCATCCCGGAAATCATCGACGCCGACGTCCAGTTCACCCGTCTGGATTGGGAATACGAGGGCGGCGAACTGGCTGTGGACATCGACGAACAGTACCTCAAACCAACGGGCGAGGGCGGTGTGCCCCTGACCGATGAAGAGAGCCTGCGCCGTTTTGGTGTGCCCGCCAGCGCCGTCAACGGACAGCTGCCGGAGCATGCCCAGCGTATCTACCGCGGCCTGAACGTCGACACGGGCATCGCCGACGGCGGTACGTTCTACCAGGTGTTCGCTCCGAGCCTGCGCGATGGCAACTACCTGAGCGGCCTGAACCAGTACTTACGCCACGTAGAATCCAAGTGCGGTCTGAGCTTTGGCGTACTTTCCCAGACCTCTGAGGTAGAGAAAACGGCCACCGAGATCATCAGCAGCCGCCAGAAACTTTATACCACCGTCAGTGACATTCAGGCAGCGCTGGAAGATGCGCTGCGGGGCTTGATTGCGGCACTGGACTTCTGGGCTGACCAACTGGATAGTGTGCCCGCAAGCAGCGGGGAACCCGAAGTCACATTCAAGTGGGACGATTCCATCATCATCGACCGGCAGACCGAGATGGCCCAGTGGCAGGCAGAGCTTCAGATGGGCCTGCGCAGCAAGGCCGAATACCGCCAGCACTTCTACGGCGAGGACGAGGCAACCGCCCAGCAGGCCATCGCTGCCGTCACACAGGAAGCCATGGCCGGGGATATTTTACAGGGGGTGCTTACCAATGGCAGCAACCAAAACAACAAAAATGCAGGAGATGGCAAAAAGGGCAGCGGCAAAGCTTGATGAACTGCGCCTGACCGCGGGCGTAAGTCGCAGCATGACCGCCTGGGGCCGCTACGAGGGCGCCTGTGACGCGCTGCGCTGGCTTGGCTACACCGTTACCATCGAGGGCGGCAAGCACCGCGTAGAGCCTTGCTGAGGCCACAGCAGGTCGAGGACTATGCCCAGCGCTGCGCAGCAGCTTTTGACGAACTGGAGCTGAACATTCTCACTGACATGGCCCGCCGCATTGCCAAGGCCAACTACATGACCGAGGGAACTAAATGGCAGGCCGAGAGAGCCGAAGCCCTGGGAGCCTCCCGCAAACACCTTGCTGACCGCATGGAAAAGCTCATGGCCGACGCTGCGCCCCACGTGGCGGTTATTTTTGCCCAGGCCATGCTGGAGGCCGAGGAGCAGGACAACCGCTTCTACCGAGCTGCAGGCCAGCAGGAGCCGGAGGGGATAGGTACCAGCTCCGTCGCCCAGCAGATAGCCCAGAGCGGCTACCGCCGGACGATGAACACGCTGTACAACCTGACCCAGACCCGCGCCCTGATGAATAACCACAACCTGCCGGTGGCTGTGCAGAACCAGCTGGCCCGAATCCTTGACCAAGGCCACATGGGCGCGGTTACGGGTGCGTTCAGCACCGACCAGATCGTGCGGCAGGGCATCAAGGAACTGGCCGCCGAGGGCGTAGACGCCATTACATACCCCAGCAGCCACACCGACAAACTGGAAGTCGTGGTGCTGCGTGCCATGCGCACAGGCATCAATCAGACCGCTATGGACATAAGCCGAAACAATGCCTTGACCATGGGCGTGGACATCATGGAGCTGACTGCCCACGGCGGCGCCCGAACAGGTGACGGCCAGGCGGACTTCACAAACCACAGCTGGTGGCAGGGCAAGCTGGTCAGCCTTTCTGGCCAGCCCGGCTACCTGACGCTGGAGGACATCGGCTACGGTGACGTGCGTGGTTTTGCCGGGGCCAACTGCCGCCACAACTGGCATCCGTTCTGGCCGGGGATCAGCAAGCCTGCTTACACCCAGGAAATGCTGGACGACTACAACGCGCCCAAGCTCCCCTACAACGGCCAGATGCTGACCGAGGAACAGGCCGACCGCCGCCAGCGCACCCTAGAACGCCAAATCCGCCGCTGGAAGCGCGAATACGTGCTGGCCAAGGAAACTGGCCAGACCGACCTGCAAAACAACGCAGCGGGCCGCCTGGCCGCCGCCAGAGGCAGACTAGACGACTTCTTACAGCAGACAGGCCGACACAAGCAGCAGCTGCGCGAGACCGTGCCTGGCTTCGGACGCAGCGAGGCTAGCAGCGCTGTGTGGGCTGCAAGAAGATAATACGCGGCACAAAGGCCCGGAGCCATAAAGCTCCGGGCTTTAACAGTTATCTGCGATTGTTATAGGCCAACTTGGCCAGCTTATCCAGTTCAGCATGCAGCGCAGGGTCAAGCGCTGCTACCCAGCGCTTGGGAACGGCTTTGAAGCCGTACTTTGCCCCCGCCAGGCCGCCAGCAATAGCGCCCACGGTGTCAGCATCGCCGCCGAAGTTTACCGCTTTAATAAGGGTCTCCTCAAAGGTCTGCTCTTTCATCGCCAGCATGACCGCATGCAGGGTATCCACGACGTAGCCGGAGGGCGACCAATCCGCGGGCACATCAGCTGCCGACCCGTAATCGTTACAAGGGATGAGCCGTAAAAGCCATTTTTCTAAACGCTTGGTTCCTTTTCCGCTTACGTAAGCCCAAACAAGGTCAGCGTAGTATCGACAGGCCCGTGCACTTGTCTCCCCTGAATGCGTCATACGGGACTGCATCCAAGCTACGCGCCGTGCTGATACAGACTCTCGATACCATAAACCCGGATAGATGCAGCGCATCAAGGCACCGTTGCCATCCTGATTTTCTCCCAATGATTTAGCTGCATCACACCAGGCATCGTAAATAAAATCGGTTGACAAATTGTGTCTGGCCCGAGCAATAGCTTCCCGGCAAGTGTTCCCGATATCAGGTGGATTCGTATCGACCCAAGCAATGAACCGGTGGCCAATGGCGTCTGCGAGTTCATCCTCGTTCGCACGATTGTAAGAGGACAAAAGCTCCGCATCCAAGATTCCGTTTGCAACGCACAGCGTCATAGCGGTATCGTCGGTGGTTTCGCCGGGTTTCAGATGCAGCCAGCCACCGCCGACCATTTCACGCAGGCCAGCCGGGTAGGCTTTGCGGACAGCCTCGCGAGACATGAACTCCAAAGGGCCACCGAGGGCATCGCCGATGGCCACGCCATACAGCGCACCCTTGATGCGGTCAAAAACTGCTGCCATAGTTGAGCACCTCCTAATTATAGCTTACTCCAGCTCCGCGCGGCTGTCAAACAAGGCTTTTTCAAGATGGCGCAGGGCAAAGTGAAAATCGCGGTAACCCTGCTTACAGATCTTCCAATAGCCCGTCGAGGGAAGCCCAAGCGGGTGGTTGGTAGGCATTGTGTAGATCATGGCATCGATGTCACGCAGAACGACGTCCTTTGTGCCGACGGCCATGACCTCCGGGACGTGTAGCGTTTGTTTCTGGTAAAACACCGGGTAGCCTTCGTAGTGGTCGAGCGCCAGCTCGTCATCATCCTGGATGGCAAACACCCCGCAGGGAACGCTGGCCGCTTCGCCAGGTTCGACCGTCAGGTAGCTGCCGGTCTTCGAGCCGCGAAACACCAGGCGCATACCAGGCAGGGACGTGTGCCCGATGACGCGGGCGTGCGGGCAGCGACGGAACATCTGCACCAGATTAAGATTTGAGCCATAGGCCAGGTAATACTTCATTTCAGAAAACCATCCTTTCAAACTTTCTTGATGTTGAGATTGCGGGTATTGCCGCACGGATCCACAAAAGCGATAGACACCGAGGTAGCGGTCTCAGAGGCCCCTGCAAGCTTGCAGTAAAGGCGAAGCTGCTGGAGCTTAAGCACCAGATCACCGCTGCCCTTGGCAGCATCAACAGCGGCTTTCAGATCAGCGACCGTAGCGAATCCCTTAGCAGACACGGTGAGAAAATCGAGGCTGAGAGGTGTACCGCGAAGCCCTGTCAGCTGCATCCCGACGCTGGTGAACTGAGGGGTGAGCTTGATTTTCTCTGCCAGGGCGTAAAGCATCTCGTACTCGCTGAAGCTGATAAGCTCAGCGTCGAACGCATGATTGATGTCGCTAAAGCAGCAGACAAGATCATCCTCGGTTTTGATTTCAGACATTCTCCGCACTATCTTTTTGAACACGATAAAACCCATCCTTTCTTTGCAGCCTGCCATCATCAGCACCGGGCGGCTGTTCCCGGTGGACGCTCCGTTGGGAGCGTTTCGGCTTAAACACTTTTGATGCGGAGCCCATTTTGAAGTTGAAACCATTTCTCACCCTCGACATCAACAACCTTGCAGTGCTGCAGCTCCAGTAGCTGGCACATTTTAGCGTGTTGCTTATCGGTAAGGCCCAGCCAGAAGAAGCCCGCGCAGTTGAAGAGGTCACTGGTCTCGACATTTTCAGCAGCAGCGGTTTTATACCAGTCTTTGAATACAGTAGCTTTCATTTTTCATTTACCTCCGTTAGTTTTTTGGTTCGCGTGTATGTTACCTCTGGTTGACCCACACCGCAAGCCGCTAGAGTGCACAAACTTTGCTGCTTGCTTTTGTCGGTTATGCTGCGGTCTCCGCAACCTTAGTAGGGCGGCCATGACGGAAAGCAGTATCGCCGGGAAGCCGGTTCGTGAACACCCGCCGGGCGGTGGCAAATTCGTCACCGATGAAGCCGAGGCGCAGCAGCCAGCAGCGCATGGTATAGCGCTGGTTCTCGCTTTGCAGCGGGGTGAAAGATGCGGAGCGAGCATGCAGAGCCCGGTAATTCATCGCCAGGCAGAGCTGAACGTAGGCCTTTAGCTGACCCGCGTGCAAGCCTCCTTTGCGCCCCACGGGGCGAGAGGGATCGTAGTTGTCGAACTGGAACAGCCGAAATTCTACGCCCTTACCTTCAAAGAAGCTGTGCAGGTTCAGCATGTGGTAGCGGCTGAAGTCATAATGGGCAGTACCAACACAGCCCTGGGACGAGTACCAGATCTCCTTCAGGCGGGGAAGGCTCGAAGTTTTAACTGCGTTTGCCTTACGCAGGAAATTCTGGTCAACGGTCGCGCACCATCGCATCCGTGCAGGGGCGATACCGACGGAACCGATCAGCAGCTGTTCGTGGCTTGCCATGATGTTCGTCAGGTTCAGCAGCGACTTTGCGGTGTGCCCGGTGCCATCCACATGGACATGCACGCCGCATTGGTGCGCCGGGTCACTTTTTGCGCCAGCCGCGCGCAGATCGCGGATGATTTGCTGAAGCACGGGCATCTGGTACCAGGTCAGCACAGGACTCACGAGTTCGGTGCGCTCGGAACTATTACGGGCCAGGATGGAGGAGTCGCTCTCGATTTTCCAAACCATATCCTCCGGGCCGCCAAAGGGTTTGCAGATTTTGCGTTCGTCCAGATGCAAACCTGGGCCCCGGATGGCCCAGGTTTCTCCCGTCCAGGCTTCCAGGGTCTGCTTTACAACGACTGCGGCCTTTGCGCGGGTGATGTTGTACATTTCAACTTCGACGCCAAACTTTTGATTCAAAATTTCATTCATGATTGTGTGCTCCTATTCTTCTTGACAATTTGCGAGTCGAATGGCATAATCGGAGGTGCAAGGGATGCAGACCTACCGGCTGGGTGCTCCGCCGGTGGTTTCTGCTTTTCGGGTTAGGCTGCGCCAGCTTCAATGGCTTCGTCGATAGTTGCGTATTCGATGCCATCCTTGCCAATGTAGCCAAAGTCGGTGTACAAAACGTTCACCTCCCTTGCAGCCGCCCTGTTCCCATGGGCGGCTTTTTTATTTTCCTCCGTGCTTTTTTCTGGGAACGTGTGTATGTTAGCTCTGGTGCCCGCAATTTGCAAGACGCTAAGGTGCACAAAGTGTACACCGAAAAATTGTGTAATTTAGTACGGTTGACCCAGATTGTTATTTATGGCATAATTAGAACAGGAGGTGAGTGCAAAATGGCGCTTACAGATAAACAAAGGAAGTGGCGAAATGACTGGGAGCGAGCAAACCGCTGCCAACTTTCCTGCAAGGTTCATAAGGACTACGCAGCCCACGCCAAACAGGTGGTCGCCGAGAACGGAGATACCGTGAGCGGCGTGCTGAAAAGGGCAATGGACGCCTACCTGGAGGAGCATGGTCAGCCATTTACCAAACCAGAAAAATGAGAAAAGCCCCGGAGGGTTATCCCTCCGGGGCAATTTTTGTCAACAGACGGGCTCTGTTGACAAACTTCGTTGACACCTCTGTTGACAAGAAATTGACGTAGTATAGTTATAAATAGCCATTGTCAACAGTGTCAACAGAAAATCCTTATAGAGAATAATTATAGGCGTTTAAGGGAAAAGAGCTCTTACACGTATAGAGAAATAGATTTAATAGGAAACCCGTTGACACTGTTGACAAAAAACCTGTCACATTTTTGGTCGGAAATCATGATACGATAGACTCAAGATCGCTGACGCCGAGCGAAACCGGGCGGATTGGGCAGTCCCCGGCAGGACGAAAAAGGGCCGTAGCCCAAAGGGAGGAACCATGAAAAGGGAAGATTTGAGAGCTATCGAGGGCATGACCGATGCCCAGGTTGACGCTGTAATGGCCCTGGCAGGCCGTGACAGCACTGCAGCCCACGCACGAGAGGAAGCGCTGCAACAGCAGCTGACCGCCGCGCAGCAGGGTCTGGCCGCTTTTGGCACCCAGAAACCCGCCGATCTTGCGGCAGCGCTGCAGCAGGTGCAGCAGTTGCAGACCCAGCTGAACGAGCAGGCCGCAGACTACCGCTTCCGCGATTTTGCCCGAAACGCTGCACAGGACGCCGGTGCCATCGATGCCGAAGATGTAATCAATCTGCTGGCGCAGGACGCGGCACTGAAAGGCAGCAGCAACCTGGATGCTGACATCCGGGCTGCTGTCGATAAGCTGAAAGCCCAGACCAAACCTCACTGGTTCAAACAGACTCCCAACGAACCGCAGGACGAGGGCCAGAACAGCCGCAAGGTTGTGGTGCCCAAGCCCAACAACAGCAAGACCGCCCCGGGCAGCGACCCCACCGTTGCAGATTTTGCAATGATGGACTACATGGCCCGTATGGAGCTTAAGGCCAAGAACCCGACGCTCTTTGCAGACCTGTGTGCCAAGAACCGGGCGGCAGCAAGACAAATTTTCTGAGGAGGATAACCTATGCCTACTGGCACTTTTGGCGGCTTTCCGTTCGACCCTGAAGTTTATGGCTCTTTCGTAGACCAGGAGCCTGTGTTCACCGACAGCATCCTGGCTTCTGGCATCCTGGCCAGCGACACCAACATGACCACCCTGCTGGACAACGGCGGTACGGTTGGCACCACCCGCTTCTACAACCCGCTCGACCCTGACACCGATGCACCCCTGGTGCGTGACGGCAAAATCAACAACACCCCTGTCGAGATCTCCGGCGGCAAGCAGAGCTTCATCCGTATCGACCGTATGAAGGCCTGGAAAGCCAACCAGCTCATCCGTGAGCTGACCGCTGCGCAGCCCATGCAGGCCGTAGCTCGTCACACCGGCCTGTACTGGCGCATGTACCGCCAGGGCTTGCTGGTCAAAACCGCCGAGGCCGTGCTCCAGCTGGAGGGCCTGAAAACCCACGTTGCTACCGCAGCCGGTGGCGTGACCGCTGGTCTGGTCATCGACGGCCAGCAGGCGGCTCTGGGCGAGTTTGCCCGCAAGTTCGGCATGATCGTGATGCACAGCAAGATCTTTGCTGAGTACCAGAAGCTGGGCCTGGTGGACTACAACAAGTACACCATCACCAACGTTCTGCAGCGCGAAGTCGACCTGCCTACCATCAACGGGCTGATCGTGGTAGTCAATGATCGCGGCACCTTTCATAAGGAGACCGAGAAGACCATCTACGACTGCTACCTGTTCGGCCAGGGCTGCTTCCTGGAGGCCACCCCCGCCGTCACCACGCCGGACTACACCGACTACAACCCCGAGCTGGGCGGTGGCACCGACATCCTGTACACGAACCGCAGCCTGATTCTGCACCCCAACGGTGTGTCTTTCCTGCCTGACAACATCACCGGCGAGACCCCGACCGATGCAGAGTTCACCAACAAGGCCAACTGGGCGCTGCGCTTCGAGCACCAGAACGTCCGCATCGGCAAAATCTGCATCGCCGAAGAGAAGCTGGGTTCCTGATAGGAGGAGGCCATGGCAGATAGCTGGTTGACCCACGCCGAATACCTGACCTACGGGTATGAGGTGATCTCCGAAGAGGAGTTCCCCCAGCTGGCGGCCAAAGCCACCTTGCAGATCATGGAGGCCACGCACTGGCGTGCAGCAGCGGCCAAGGACGAAGCCTGCATCAAAGCGCTGAGAGATTGCGAAGCGCTGCTTCTATCCGATGCCGCTGCGCGGGCACAGACGACCGCCGCCTCAGGTGGTGGGGCCGTGACCAGCAGCAATAACGACGGCTACTCGGAGAGCTACGCCTCGGCAGCAGACCTGCGCAAAGAAGCCACGCTCCGTGACCGAGAGACGATCCGACAGGCGCTGGGCGCACCGGCTACCAGCTGGATGCTTTACGCGGGCGGTACTTATCACCCACCCGCAAGACGCTAAACACAGGACACCGAAAGCCCGACCAAGGCGGTCGGTGTCCTTTTTCATTGGAGGAACGCTATGCCGCTGCTTGCTGACAAAACAATTACGGTGCGCAACCTCCACTACGACCCGGAAACGGATGCCGAGGAGGAAATCAGCACCACCCTGGTGGGTGTAAGTGTGCACGCCAGAACCGTGGCCAATGCCTCGGTGGACGGCCTGAGCGCTGCCTCGATTTCCCAAATCCGCATCTTTGCCGGGCACACCCGTGCAGCCACACAGAGCACCCGTGGGACGCTTACCTATGCAGACGACAAGTACCTCGCGCCGACCGAGTGGGAGGCCCAGGAGGCCGCCGCTGCGGCAGGTGCG
>ERZ780203.1370-NODE-1370-length-18059-cov-4.914630_pt1 | contig 18059 bp, 16 predicted proteins | sample MGYA00511168_ERZ780203 | MGnify/ENA primary metagenome ERZ780203 (study PRJEB29588, sample SAMEA2156577) | human gut metagenome | biome: human gut; feature: human-associated habitat; material: faeces | place: Denmark | collected 2008/2010 ...
TGACTGTAAATATAAATATAAATTAAAATTTGACTTCGCTTTATTGGATGATAAAGGCGAAGTTTTTTATTTAATTGAATATGACGGGAAACAACATTTTGAGCCTATAGAATTTTATGGTGGAGAAAAACATTTTGAAGAAACAAAAATTAGAGACTCTATAAAAAATCAATATTGTTTTGAAAATAATATAAAATTGTTAAGACTGAAATATGATTTGAGTAACGAAGAAATAAAAGAAAAGATAGTAAATATCATTTATCCGTAACGACTACAGTGAGGTGTATGGTAACATATACCTCGAAGTTATCCTTCCTATGTTTAATGTAGGATGTAATATATAGTCTGTTCTCACACAATAATCCAATTTAAAGAAATGTGAGAATACGCCAGAAATGACGTATCGCCATAGATAATATGGTCAGTAACCAGTAATGGTGAAAGTAACAGTTTTTAAGAATAATTATGCAATATCAACAGATGAATTAGCCACCGCCCTTCAAAAATCATCAGCTACTCTCTCACTTATGGGAAATACGATTGATGAGGCTGCAAGTTTAGTCACTACAGCTAATGCAACGATTCAGGACGCAGATAGTGTTTCAGCAGGTTTACGCACGATTTCTCTTAGATTGGTTGGTACAGAAGAAGCTGAAGAAGAGCTTTCTGCAATGAATGAGGAAGTAGATGCTTTCGTAAAAGCAACAAATTCAAAGAAACAACAGATAATCAAAGATTATACTGCCGTAGCTTCTAACAATTATCAAGGTTTTGATATTCTTGATAGTAATGGAAATTATAAAAATACATATCAAATCCTCCTCGGTATAGCCAAGGTCTATAAAGAGATTCAGGAACAAGATAAAAAACTGGGAACAAATCATGCCACAGCTTTAATTGAAGAATTAGCGGGCAAAAATCGCTCGAATATTGCTTCAGCGATACTGCAAGATCCGACACAGCTTGAAGCTGTTAAGAAATCTTCAGAAGAAGCATTGGGATCAGCAAAAAACGAATTAAACTCTTATCTTGATAGTATTGATGGTAAAATGGCACAGTTGGAGAATCGTGCTCAGGAGTTTTGGTTTAAGGTGATTGACTCCGAAACTATTAAGAATGGAATTGATTTATTATCTACACTGCTTAAAGGTGCTACTGATTTTGTAGATACAGTTGGATTGTTACCAACTATTCTCTCAGGAGTTGGAGCAGCACTATCATTTAAAAATGTAGGTTAACGCAGTCGTTACATATCATTTTGTAATTGTTTGCCTATATGCCCACTTCACCTAAACTATATAGCGTTATATAGCATGGTGCGGTGTATGAGAAGGTAAAGTCTCATATACAAAGTCAATTATACGAATATAAATCATAATAGTATTAAATCGTATAATAGGTTAAATTGCTGGGAAGAATGGTAACATTCATGTGTGAAAAGAAATTACTTATAACCAAATAATACTTATTTTACCCTGTATTATTTGGTGGTGTTGGAAATCCAACCATAGAAATATGTAAAACAATATAAGAATTGTATATGGTGCAAACCCTCTATATGTTCGGTTCAATAAAATTATAATCCGATAAGCACAATATCAGCAGCGAAGCCACTCCTATTTTATTGTAGGTAAGATGCGTGAGCATTTTAGTAAAAGCGCATAAGGCGTATAATATTACTAAGTATTATACACTTATAAAGATTGGGTAAATCTTGAAGTGCAAACACTTGTGGAACGTCCAGAGACTATAATCCTCGGTATTTATCATACATGCTTGATAAATATTTAATAGATAGTCCAAAAACGTTGGTAAAATTGAATATGCCAATATGAGAATGGTGGTTTAAAGACTACGGTTCGAATATTTTTATTATATGAATAGTCTATTATAATAGAAATTTTAGTTTGTTTGATTTCTCTCTCGTGCTAATGGAGAAATAAAATAATGGCTAATAGCACAAAACCAAGAAATCTCGATTTCAATCGAAAAAACAGAGAATAAAAATATGACACCACTTTAAACAAGTGATGCCATAGAAGTGTGATGTACCTTGCTAGATACACTCACATAATATCACATATTGTAAAAAAAATGGAAATATTATTTTTAAAAAGAGAATAATAAAATAGAGAGCAAATATTCCTGCTCTCCTATCTATGTAAAATGATATAACATTCCCACCAGATTTTCTAATTATGCACAAAGCTTAACGACAATAATTAATGCCATAATTGCAACGATAAAACCAGGACTGATATTCATGTTACATTTCATGGTGATTGTCCTCCTTTCTCTATTGACCGTTAGATCCGTATTGAAAGGCGTAATGCTCAAAGCTAGTGCCCGATGCAACAACCGTATAATTATACTCATCTGGCTCTCCTACACTTACCTTTTGAGTAAGTATTCCACCCAACAAACATTATATCACTGTTTTTATAAGTGTAAATCCAGAACATTCGTTTTTGTCGATTTATGTAACACGAAAAATAATCAAATTTTTTCAAAAATCTTTACAAAAAATTTCATCTGTGCTATCTTCAAAATAGTAAAATTTTCAATTTTTTAAGGAGGTAACACGATGAAAAATTCTAGCAAAGAAAAAACTTTACAGTGGATAAACAATCAGAATAAAAAAGGCAATATATCCTTTGAACATCGACTACAGCGTCCGACTGGACAGTGGAATACTCGCATGAAGAGTCTGTTGATTCATAGTTTATTAAGTGGTATTCCAGTTAATCCAATTTATGTTGTAGAGGAAGAAAATGTAATCTATCCGCTAGATGGTTCTCAGAGAACTTCAACCTGTATTGATTACATCAACGATGTATTCTCATTAAGCAAAGATACTCCAAATGTATTCATATCCGTAAAAGAAAATGGAGAACAAATCATTAAGGAATATAAAATTGCAGGAAAGAAATTTAAAAAACTTGATGATGAAGTAAAAGAAACACTTCTTGCTTGTACATTAGAATTTTGCACATTATCTGATTATACAGATGAAGAAGTAAAAATCATGTTTGCTCGTCAGAATTCAGGGAAACCTCTGAATGGTAAATTGCTTCGTGTAGTACATGAGTCGGATGAGTTCAGCGAAGTGGTCTACTCTCTCGCTAATCATCCATTTATGGATAAAATCATGTCAAAAACACAACGTAAGAATGGAACAGATAGAGATACAATTATTCAAGCTATGATGCTCATATCATCTAATCAAGAACAGGAATTCACATCTTTTAGAACAAAAGATATTGATACTTATGTGGCTGATTATGCGGATCAGTATCTTGATAGAGCTGAAACATTAAAAGAAGCTATGGATAGATTTAACGAATCATTTGATGGTGAAGTAAAAATTCCATCCACAAGTATCCCACAAATTTTATATAGCGGCTATAGAATCGTTAAAGATAAGAAATCATTCTCTCGTCTTGCAGAGAAGATATCTGAATTTATTGCAACATATGATTCTAATGAAGAATATAAACAATATGTTCAGAGTGGTACAGGCAGTCGTGAGAATGTTAAGGGACGCTTCGATTATTGGCGTAGTATTGTAAAAACATTACAGTAACAGATTTGAATAGTAGTCGGTTGACTACTCTTCTTTCGTATTCGTTTGTAAACATATGTTCTGAATAGTATTCTGTCGATTTTTGGTATATAATGGTAATATTAAATACTAATGATTGGTGGAGGTTTATATGGGTAATTTAATAGATGTCTACGACTATATGTTTTGGGGAGATTATAATAAAAGAATTAATGAATTAGCAAGTCTCACACTGCCTGAGAGTTGGAGTTTTGCTAATAAATCAGATAATTCAATCTTAAAAAATTATTTAAAATATACATTTTTTAAATTACAAGAAGAAGATAAGGTTTTGGAAACAGATAAGTATTGTGTGTTTAATACTGGTTTATTTAATGCATATTATAGTCCAATATATGTTCAAGGAGTAAAAGATATATCTGTCGATCAAGGGTGGCGCTTTAAAAATTTTTGTACGGAATTTGAATTACTTCACACTGAAATTTTTAAATTTCCTAATAGAGCAGATTATTTTTCGAAAAGCAATGATTTAGTGTTTGATTGGCATTATGATATTAAAGTAAATTATAAACATATATTAGAAGATGAAGAAAATCGTAAGCGATTACCAGAAGTTGTGTTAAAAGCTGAAAAACCTGAGAGAGAATTAAAAGGGGCAATAGAAGAATCAATTAATAGAGTTATGGCAAATTATAAACTTGCTGTTCCACAATATTTTAGCGGAAAAATTCAACTGTTATTACCATTATACTTTGGGAAAGAAAATAAACCATGTTTAGCATTAACTTTAACCAAAGTTGAAAATGAAAATTCTGGTTATTATTTGGCACATACATGTTTAACTATGGATATGGCATATAATAACGCACGTCTTATAGCAAAACCAGAATCAAATTGGTTATTACCACAAAATATTGATTGAAATAATATATATTTTGTGATAATATATATATATATGCTTATATTAGCATAGGCTAAGATTTAATTGACCATTAAATTTAGTCGGGTTTTAAGGTCATATTCTATGTACATTAGATAGTTACACTATCTCCTATTTACCTTAGAGATATTTTTATGATATCTCTTATAAGCTGATATTGATTTAAGACTATTTGTGTCAAAAATCAAACTTAACTACTATGACAAAAGAGCAGGACTGATCTCCTGCTCTTTTAATATTATCACTACTCTTCTTTTCTACTCAACCCAAAATAAAAGACCTGTCATCCGACAAGTCTTTTACTCTCCCATACTATTTCTAAATATAAATACCTCTATTTGCAGCTTCTTGTCTTAAACCATCAATGGTTCTTTCCCAATGATCGATTTCACCTTTATCTCCTTTTGCTTGTGCATTATAAAGATTCCTTTCATATTCTCTTAAAAGATCTTGATAGTGTGTTCCACCAGGATTAGATTGTCCCATAATAAATACCTCCTTCGTATTTTGTAATTATATTATACTACTTTGAGGAAGATTTTACCATTCGGAACATTTGTTTAGGTGATTTGTTCCATTTTTAGAAATCGCTTTTACAGTTATTGCAATGCCACTGTTTTCCTATTTTCTTACTTGCTAATCCGAACATGGCAGTCGAAGTCATACGACTTACTGTACCAATTTTAGAAGTGTTCATTGAATGACAATATGGACATTCGACCGATTTGCTAGTATTTGATGTATCAATATAATATTGTTTTGACTTGCTACCATTGATTAAAGTTTTAATACAAAATATTCCAGAAATTACAGTAAGCAATCCACCAAGGGTAATTAATATATAAGCAATATTTTTTGTAACATCCAAAAACATTACACCTTTTTCTTTCATTATTTCCTCTTCCACTTGATATTCGTAAATATGAAGTTGCGAAGTATATTTTGGCTCATTTTGAATATTATGAAGAGTTTTATTATATTGAACTGTATACGCCCCTTTAAAAATAAAACCACATATTGTAGCTACTAATAAAATCATAAAAACATAGAATCTTGTTTGTTTTTTCAGAATATAAAAATTCTTTTTCATAAGGAATCCTCCTAAATATTATTTTTATTACTTCAAACATGATAAAAATACATATAAATTATAACATAGTATGATATTCAAGACAATGACAAATACCTCTGGGAAAACCGGGATTCAACCAAACAATTTTATCAGTGGTTTATTTAATGGTGATTTATTTAAAAAACAAAACTTTAGCTTGTCGGAAGTGTTGTCAACATCAGATGTGGACGCAATTAAGGCGTATAATAAGCAAATTGATAATTGTGTGACATCGCAAACAGCATTTAACCGTACAATGCTAAATACTTCAAAGGAAGCTCAAAATATTGTTGCTGCCGCAAACGGAAACAAAGTAGCTCTTGATGGATTAACAAAATCTTCTAAGGCTGCCGAATTAGGTATGAAAGCACTTGCAATGGCAGGTAATATGCTATTGATATATGCTTTAACGAGTGCGGTTGACATTATATATAAATGTGCTACTGCTTCTGATCGATTAGCAGAGTCTGCTGCACAGATTGGTTCTGAATTTGCTTCGACCAAATCTGATATTTCAGATTACAAAACAAAAATTGAAGAATTGTATCAGACTATCAATGATGATACTTCTTCTTATGAAGATACTTATAATGCTCGTCAAGAGTTGTTAAAAATTCAGGATGAGATGATTGATAAATTCGGAGATGAAGCCGATGCTGTAAAACTCGTTACAGATGCAATCAATGGTCAAACAGATTCATTAGATACGCTTACTCAAGATAAATGGCAGGAAACTGTAAATGCATTTAATTCGGATAGGGGTAAGGGGTGGACTGAAAAAGTTGCTGATGCCTTTGCGAATATTGGACACGGTAATAATTTCCAACGAATGATTGATGAGATGGAAGATACAGAAGTAACATTCCATATGATTCCTATGTATGGAGATGATACTTATGAAGAATTTTCTAAGAAGCTTAAAAAAGATTTTGGTGCCGATATTACTCGTGCTGAAAGAGATGATGCAATTACATTATCTGGTGATTTAGACACCATTCATAAACAATTATTAAATATTCAAACTCTTGCAAAAGGCATGGGTATGGATGATACATTCTTAAATGATTTAGGCAATCAAGCAGATGAAGTAAAATCAAAATTAGATGAATATCAAGAAATGTACTCTCAGCACGTTTTGTATGACAAGGTTTTAAGCGACACAGAAACACTGAATAAAGCTGGCAAAACTTATGAAGAGTCGTTTAATGAAATAAATAAAGCTTATGAGAAATACCAAGACGCATTTGCTTCAGGTGATGAAGAATCTATCGAAAAAGCAAAACAAAATTATGCGGAAATCGTACAAAGTACTACCGAAGGATTAGATGATCAAAGTGTTATTGATTATTTTAATAGCATGTATCCTGATTTGCAGGAAGTTGTTGGAGGTTGGAATTTTGAGGTTAAATTCAAAGCTGCTATTGATGACGATAGTGATGACTTTGAAAAAGGTGTTCAAGATGCGGTAAATAAGTTTAATACTGTAGAGGACATTAAAAATTATAATCCTAAAGTTGCCACAGACGAACAGAAAGACGCATATTTACAGCTTAAACAATACGCTGACGATTATGGATTGACTCTTGACCAGTTAATTGATAAATTGGTTCAGTTAGGTTTACTTCAATCTCAGTCAAAATCTGATTTATTAAATAAACTGATTCCAAGTAAATCTATACCAACAGCAGGTGTTACTTCTGCTTTAACAGATGTTATTGATAGTGTGGATGCTGATGAAGCTACAAAGTGGGTAGAATCTCTCACTGAAGAAGAAGCTAAACTAGCTAATTCAAAGGATTTTGAAAACGCACTAGAAGAACAGAAAAAGAAGTTAAATGGTGCTAGTTTATCAGCGGATGATTATACGGCAGCATTACAGACTGTTAAAGATAAACAAAATGAGAATTCTCAAGTAACATCAGAAGATTCCTTTGAAATTCCAGACGCAGAAACTCTCAAACAACAAATCTCCGACCTCAACTCCGCAATCGACTCTATCCAGTCAGCATATGACACCCTAAACTCTGCTGTAGAGGAATACAATTCTAATGGCGGTCAGTTATCTATCGACACGATTCAATCACTACTCTCTCTTAGCGATGAATATCTTGCTTGTTTACAAGTAGAGAATGGACAGTTATCACTTAATGCGGACGCAATGGCACAGTTAGCACAAGCGAAACTTGATGAAGCACAGGCTACTGCCGTTACTCAAGCTATGACAGAGTTACAAGCTATTGCTAATGGCGAAGCAGCACAGTCAACTACAAATTACATCACCGGTAACGCTGCTCTTATGGATAGTTTGGCTCAATTAAGTGGTTCATATGAAGGTGTTGCACAGGCAGCTATGACAGCAGCACAGGCACAGGAATTATCGGCTCAGATTTCGGCTGCATCAGCAAAAGATAAGACTGCAACAGAAAATGTCATGAAAGGGCTTGATACTAAACTAAAGCTGATACAGTCAACTAAGAACGCTATCTCTGCTGGTAATTTTGCTTCTGTGTCAAAGAAAACTTCAAAATCAGGCTCATCATCCACATCATCCAAATCATCCAAAGACGAACTCAAAGAAGCCTTCGAAGCTGAATATGACCTTCTCAAACACAATCTTGAGATGGAATATATCACAGAGGAAGACTATTACAATGGTGTTCAAGACTTAAATGAAAAATATTTCGCAGGAAAAGAGGAATACCTTGACGAGTATCGGAAGTATGAGGAAGAAGTTTACAAAGGTCTGAAATCATATTATAAGTCATATTGTGATGATATGATGGATTATTATGATAAAAAACTGGATGCAAGCAAAATGTCCTATAAGGAATACTGTGATTCCGTTTCTAAGATGCTTGCAGACATGCATAACTCTGGTAAAATCTCCGACAAAGATTGGTATGATTATACTAAGACAATGTTGGAAAAACAGAAAGACGCATATGATCGTGCTTTATCTGCTATCACAAGAAGATTGCAGAAAGAAATTGATGCTTGGCAAGCAAAAATAGATGCACTCAATGATCAAAATGATGCCTTAAATGACCAGAAAGATAATATGGATTCTGCTATTGATGCCATTACAAGAGTGTATGATGCAGAAATCGATAGAATCCAAGGCATTATTGATGGTCTAAAAGATGCCAACGATGAGCGTGAAAGAACACTTGCTCTTGAACAGGCTAAGTATGAATTAGAAAAAGCTTATAGTCAGCGTGTAAAGAAAATTTATACAGAAGGCAAAGGTTATACATACGAAGTCGATTATGATGCTATTCGTGATGCACAAAAATCTTATGAAGATGCTGAGTTAGATATTAAAACAGATGAATTACAAAAACAGATTGATACTTTAGAAGAATTTAAGAAAAAATGGCAGGATGTGCAAAACGCATATCAAGAAAACATCGATAACATGAATGCTACTGCTCTTCTTGGTTCAGAATATCAGAAACTTGTTTTAAATAATAACATCATTGATATTGAAAATTTCAAGACGAAATATCTTAAAATTCAGTCACAAATCAACGATAATGAACAGCTTATAAAATCCTATGAAGAAAAAGTAGAATATTATACCAAACTTAAGGAACAGTGGCAGTCTCTTTCTGATGAATATAGTAACAGTGTTGATGATATGTACGCAAAAATGTTACTTGGTCAGAGTTGGGAAGCAGATGTTCTTAATGGTCGTCTTTCAACATTGAACGATTTCAGAAATCAGTATAATGATATCCAAAAGTCAATTTCTGATATGGCATGGCAATCTGCAAATGCTCAGATATCTGCATTAAATGCTGTTAAAGCAGCAGAGGCAACAAAAGCACAGACTTCTGGTGGTTCTAATGGTTATTCTGGTTCTAGTGGAAGTACTACTTCTGTTGGTAGCAAACCATCTAGTGGTAGTGGATTAACAGCCGCACAGAAATATCAAGTACGTTTAGCTGGAACTGTCAAAGTAATCTATGAAGGATCAAGTGAAACTGATTTAAGAAATTGGATTACTAGAAACAATTATATTGGTGTATCTCGTACAATTCAAAATAATATCATTATTTATTTTGCTAAAAAGAAAGAGAAAAAGTACATTGGACAAGTGTATAAAACTTCAGGACAAGCATCTAGCCAAGTTGGAATGCTTGGAGGCGTTGGCTACGATAAAGTATCTGGCGGTTATCAAGTATATAAATATGCAAAAGGCACGGACAATGCAAAAAAAGGATGGCATATTGTTTCTGAAGATAATCCTGAACTTATTGCTAGAAATAATGGTGAAATTGAACTCGTAAAAGGCGAACAGTTTTATAATTTCGAAGGTGGAGAAACAGTAATTCCTGCCGATGAAACCAAGGAGATTCTTAAGAATCAAGGTAATGTTGAACAGTTGCCAGGTACTAAAGTTCTGCCAGATGGTACAGTGCTTACACCTATTCCTGTCTATGATAATTTTGCACAAATGATGACGAAGTTAAATATTGGAGATGCGATAAACTCCATTCCTATTCAGCATTATCAGCCGAAACAGACTGATTATAGTAAATTGGTGAATAACAATCAGAATACATCTAATTCTATTTCCATTGGTAAAGTTATTTTACCGAACGTAGAAAAACCAGAACAATTTGCAGGTGACATTTTAAAATATAGCAATGGTATTGTTGACCAACAACTTTCAAAAAGAAGGAGATAAATAATATTGGGGTGGTAAAACACCCCTTATATTATTTTAATATTATTATGAATAATGGATATAAAGCTATTGAAAAAATATATGAAAATGTTATTCGCATAGTAGATAAGAAAATTGCCAATTTATATTCAGATAAAGAGGCAATTATAGTCTCCGAAAATGAGGATTCTTATACTGTGTTAATTGATTCATATAAGTACAATGTAAAAAATGGAACAAACATTAATTTTAAATCTGGTGACAAATGTTTGGTTCATTATATAAATGGAAATCAACAGAGAAAGTTGATTATCGCTAAACTGTGAGAAAGGAGACATTATGCCAATACCACAAAAGCGAATAGATTCATATGATATAGAAACATCTGTTTCCGATGATACAATTTTAATTGCAAACAAAAACGGAAAAACAATTAACATTGAGTTTTCTTCTATTCCAAACTATATACAAGAAAACATATCATATATTACAAATGAAGAAATAGATGCATTATTTAATAAAAGGAGATGAATAAATGCCACAAGATTCTATTTTAAGCCTAAATGGACTAGACCATTTATTGAATAAACTAGATGAAAAATTTGACAAAAAGGTTGATATAGTTTCTGGAAAAGGATTATCAACTAATGACTATACAACAAACGATAAAACAAATTTAAATACAATGATGTCTACTCTCACACTTGCGACATGTTCGACAGCGAGAAATGTTGCTGCTAAAGTTGCTACACTTGCAAATTTCGTACTTAAGCCTGGTGCGACAATTGTTGTAAAATTTACAGATACAACTACAGCCAATCCTTCTAGTGGCAATCTTACATTAAATGTAAATAACACAGGTGCTAAAACTATAGCTTTTACAAGAAATGGTGCTATAGATGCTTTAACTTATGCTATGGCAGGTGCTTTTTATAATAATTTAGCACATGTTTTTACATATAATGGAACTTACTGGGTGTGCTCAAGCTACAATGTAGATAGTAATACATGGACTCCATTTAAAGGTGCAACAGATTCAGTAAATGGAATTGCTGGGTATATACCTGCTCCAACAAAAGGAAACCAAAACAAATTTTTTAGAGCAGATGGAACATGGGCTACTCCATCATCATCTTCCTCTGGGCATGGATTCGAAATAAGTTCAACAGAGCCTTCTGGTCAGTCTACAGATGATGAATGGTTAAAGGAATATTAGGAGGTGATTTAAAATGGCTATATTGCCAACTCCAACTCTATCTCTAATATCAACTTTTGATCCTTCTAAAAATAATAATATCTATTTTTCTTATAATGGAAATCAGATTAAAAAAAAGAGAATCGTTATTATAGATAATAAGACTTTCAAAACTATATTAGACAATACACAACTCGGGATGAAATTATGTTATGATTTACCAGCAAATACAATTAAAACTGGTCAATATACCGCACAAATTCAAGTGTTTGATTTTGATGGGAATTCTAGTGAGTTATCTCAACCTGTTCTTTTTTATTGTTACTCAACACCAAGCGTTTCATTTTCAAACTTTACAGATAAAATAAATAAATCTTCTATTAATCTATCATTATCATACACACAAGCAGAAAACGATTCTGTAAAAGAGTTTGCATTCTATTTGTACGATTTACAGAAAAAGATAGTAACCAAATCAAACAATTTTTATAGTTTGAATGATTCTTCATATACATTTTTAGGATTAAAAAATCTTACTACATATTATGTTCAATGTAAAGGAACATCTTTACATAATATGGATTTTGATACTGGATTATGTGAAATTAATGTGAATTATATAGTGCAACCTAACAATATGCTGCTTCGACTTTCGAATAATAAATGCGAAGGATATATTCAAGTTGATTGTAATATTATTGATGTTGGTTACATTATAGAAGGTGGAAAACCAGAGTTCAAAAATGGTGAAGTCATACTTGATAATAAAAAAGTAACTTATATAAGTGGATTTGATTTCTCAGATAACTTTTCAATGTTTGTAAAAGCAAGAAAAATACCGTTAGATACTACATTCTTTGGATATACGACTTCATCTGGCAATGTAGAATTATCAATAAAAAAAATTGCTTTGAATTATTATTGTGTATTGAGAGCAGATTCTGTGATAGGTTCTTATTATAGATATGTTAAATTACCAAATATAATGATAATTGATGAAAATTCTAATCAAATTATTGATGAAAATTTAAATGTTATCTCATCTCAAGTTACTATTGATGATATTAACAACTATATCATTGTATTTGAAGTAAAGCGAAAAAATAACCTATACAACTTAAAAGCATATTATGAAGACAACGGATATATAGAAATTAAATAAAGGAGGTGGATTTTATGTTATTTTTAGGTACAACATTTTTTGGAGCAAGATACACAGTTGATCCATCTCCTACTATGGCAAAAGATGTTAAAAACATATATATAGAGAATGGAACTTTTGATCAACTGTTTGTCAGCAAAAATCCAGATTTGAAAGTAGAAAATGGATACGATGAATGGGATTATGACACTATATTAAATGCCAAATTTGATGACAAAACTGTTAATGCTGGTAATTCTGGTTTTTCTCTTAGTAATACAGATTATGTATTAATCAAATGTAGAGAAGTGGGAACTTTTAATTGGATTCCACTTTATGCTATAAAAATTGAAAAAATTGAAGATTTTAAAGTTTCTAAAAAAGATTTTTTCCGACCTAGTAATAAAGACTATGAGTATATGGTTGTGTCTGTATGTAATGGAATTGAAAATACTTATACAACAGAAACAATTCATTCAGAGTTTAATGGAATGTATGTGTGTGACAAAGATAATATATATGGTACATTATATAACATGGATGATTTAGATTCTACTAGACCATCTAGTTCTTCTACTCTTTCTTTATACAATAATCGTTATCCATGTGTTACAAATAATAGTATTTCCAATTATGAACAAGGTTCTATTGCAGGTGACTTTATTAAATTTGATCAAGAAAATCTAACAGTTGATATATCAGTTGGAATTGATTATAGAAACAATGTAAAGGATTGGCTTTTCAATAGAAAACCAAAAATTCTTAAATTTTATGATGGACGTATTTGGCTTATCAGTGTTTCAGGAGATATTTCTGATACGACAGACGGACATAATGATTTAAGAAAAATAGGATTTGACTGGGTTGAAATAGGGAATGTTAATAATCCAGAAGATTTATATGATTGTGGATTATCTGATGTTGGAAAGGAATGGTGGTATTGATGATATATCCTATCACTGAACTAGACAAACAGATGTTATTACAACCACAATTAGACGTTCAATATAGATTTACCATACAAGACAATTTAGAAAATGTGCTGAATACTGCAAATAATATCGTTCCAGATACTTATACGGTATCATCTGATGATAATATAAGGAGAAAGATTACGGTGTCAGTATATGATATCAAAAAAGTTGAAGATTGGTTGAACTTATATATGAGACTGAATTTTGTTTTTGAGGTTGGAATTTTTAGTTTTAGAAAAGGTGATTATATTTGGTATCCTTGCGGAACATATATCATTACAGATAGCAGTACCGTAAAAGATGCTATTAATAATACATTAACTACAACATTAGAAGATTGGTTTGCTAAAATGGATGGAACTCGCAATGGACAAGTTGGTGGTGCTGCTACGGTTATCATTGAGCAAAAAGATTCGGATGGAAATATCACAACAATTCAAAAAGTTTTGAGAAATTTTATTGTTTCAGAAGAAATTACAGATAAGATTTTGATTGAAGATATTGGTGAATTTTATGGGATGCAATCTACAAATCCTAATGGTTATTTAGAATATAGAAAAAATAATCCAGATTGGAATAAATTACCAAGTGATTTAGAATTCTCTGCTGGGGATACTCAAGCAGATATTGTATCTGACATTACAGAATTATATCCGAATGTACAATCATATTTTGATGTATATAATAACTTCTGTTGTAATATGATTCCTTCTTGCCAGAATGATTCGATAGTTCTTGATAATAATTTCATTCAAAAGATTTTGGTAGCTGAAAGTACAGAAAATACAACATATACTCTCTCTTCTATCAAAAATGTAACCGAAGTCTTTGGAAAATCATATGAGATTGATAGAAATGCAGATGAAAATTGTGTTGTTTCTTCAAATGTGTTTAATTTAACATTAGACAAATATGATTCATATTCAGAATATGAGATTATTGCATTTAAACCAAAATCTACGAATATAGCAAATCCAATGCTCAATATTAATTCTCTTGGTCAAATTCCAATTTATCAAGAATACACCTCTAATCCAATTCCACAAAATACAATTATTGCAAACGAAGTAAATACAATCATGATTAGAAAACAAGAAGAAACATTCATTTCATATTATCTTGGACAGTTTCAGCCACATGCCTTATGTGTATTAACTGGCAATTTAAGTGATAAAAAATATACCAAAAAATATTTCGAAGATAAATATAATTGTAAAAATGTAATACTAAGATTAGAACATGATAGTCCATATACAGTTCAAAAAATCAAAGAAGTGTTGGATGTAAAAACTGGTGATGAATTTGATAATATTATGTCTAATTCTGTTGCAGAACAAAATGCAATTTACTTTAATAGGAAATCATCTAGCATGAATGATACTGTAGAAATTTCCACAAAACTTGTTCCTTGGCTAGACGTAAATCAAAAGGTGGAATATCAAAAGATAGATGATGATACACCTAAACAATATATAGTAAAAGGAATATCGCATAACTTGAGTTCTTGCATTAGTACGATCACTTTACAAAGATTTTATCCGTTATATTACGATTAATAAAGGAGAGAAAATGACTTTTACACTATCAAATTATAAAAATGTTGATAGTACAGTGATTCCAATAATTGATGAATTTTACAGATTGAGAGATTCTGGTGACAATGTTGCAGCTTTTCAATATGCAAAAGATAATGAAAAAATATTAAAGCCACATGGTGTTAATTGTGAATCTTTTAATAAAATTGAACTTGGAATCTACGATTTAGCAAAAGAGATATTTTATTCTCAAAGAATTATTATTCAGAAAGAACAACCTGACGTTGACGCATACAAGCTAAACGAAGGCAGCGAATGGCTAAAGGAATACTAGGAGGAGAAATATGGTTTTAAGTGATTATTATCCTACTTTGAGAAATGATATATCTATTGATGATAAAGATATATACAATCAACATACAAACTTAATAAAAGAAAAAAAATATCAAGAAGCAGTAACCCTATTATCTAACAATAGCCAGATAGATAGTGTTACTGCTTCTCTTTTAAATTCATGGGAACAAAAAATTTATTCTTTGTGTCAAATTAAGAAAGAATATTATAACCCAATTATTACAAAGCAAACAGAGCCAACAGAGTCTGAAATGAAAGACAAAGTAATTTGGCAACAAGAATATTGATAGGAGGAAATTATATGAGTATTGCAAGTGGCTTTACTAAAATGAAAAATTACATACTTACGAGTAGTGGATATAAATTATTATCAAGGTGGACAAGCTCACAGACAGTTCATATGGGCGATGGAACTGATGACACAGATACAGTTGAACATAGATTTGGAGCAATGAAAGGCGTTACTTCTTCTCTTGCAACAGATAATGATGAATATGCTTTATCTGCTTCGGCAGGAAAGAATTTGCAAGATCAGTGTACACAGTTAAACCAGAGTTTAACTAATGTTAATAATTTAAAGAAAACGTATCTTAGATTAGTCCTGCCAAACCTTGCGGCTGACGCGAAAGCTGTCTGCGATTATATAAATAAAAATTATTTACTAGGGCAGTTATCTCCTGCATATACAGTCGAATTTGATGTAGTTGCATCAAATGCAGATTGGTTTTCTGGTACTTTGTCCACGGATTTGCTTACATTAGCCCAAGGAAGAACCGTTTGGGGCTTTGTCCAACAACGTACCTCATCAGCAGAAAACAGTACTTTATATAAATACTTTGCAAAGGGAACAGGAGGTGCCGGTACAGTATCCCCTTTTAAAAGATATGAGGATGGCTATAATACTGGCTATGCTGCTGGTCAATCAGCAGGTGTTCCTAGTGGCAGTTGTATAGCAGGATGGCGATCAATAGACAGCTATTCCAATGGACAGTGGGTAACAGGATGGGTCGGTGTAAATCCCAATTTTTTCACAGTAAATAGTGCTGGTATAGTTCCTACAAAAAATTTTACTGCTACAGTATATTGGCAAGGCTATAACAAACGTGACATAGACTTTTTTTCTAACGGTGAAATGGGACATCGAGACAACGGTACCAGCTTAGACGGCGTGCAAATGAACTTTTACGCAGGAACACAATGCGGTTTTAAAACCAACGATAGCGGTGGTGGAAGTCTCGGAGCAGGTTTCATTGTTCTTAATTAAAAAATCTTATTATTACAGGTGGTCAAAAATCTGAAAATACGTGCAAATACTATATAAGCAGAATTTCTGTTGCTAAAAAACTACATTGCAGCAATCCAAGACAGATTTACACCGTCAACGCTTGTGAATTTTGCGTCAGCTTTATATATGGAAATTCCAAATCCATGTACGCTTCTGTTTTCATAGTATATAGCTGTGCAATCGATAACATTTGAGTCAATGCCAATAGTAACTGAATAATCATATGATGGCATTTCTTTATCAAAAACAACATTTGCTTTTAAATATTGAGGACTATCATACGATACTCTAATTCGACCACATCTGAATATAAGAATGTTAGTTAAACTCTGGTTTAATTCAAATTCATTTATTAAATCTTCTCGAACATTCATTCGATTTCCATTATTTTCCATATATAAAAAGAGAATAACCAAATAGAAAAACAAACATATGTTCTAGGAGGTATTTTCTATGTCAAGCGCAAAAGACGAATTAATAATGATGTTTATGAATGAGTGTATGGAAAGATTTAGTGGTGAAGATTTGAAATTTTTGAACGAAAGATTTTGGATGGTATCATACAATTTTTCTGTTGAACAAATAACATCTACGGAGCTTACTACTACAAACGGTAATACAACTGAGTTGCTATTTGAATATTTTAAAATTGGGAAAATGAGTAGTAATAAATCAGATTTAACTATTGATCAATATAGACGTGTAGTTAATCAATTGTGTGATTTTTCAAACAAAGAGTTAAACATGATTACAAGTGATGATGTACTCTCTTTTTTAGCAAAATACAAAAAAATACATAATGTAAAAGATTCTACTATGGACAGTAAGAGAAAATACTTATCTTCTGTTTTTAGTTATCTGTACAAACATAAAAAGATTTTCGAAAATCCTATGTCAATAATCGAACCTGTAAAATATAAAAAGTGTGTTAAAGTTCCTCTCAGAGATGAAGAAATTGAATTGCTTAAGATAAACTGTACAAATACACGTGATCTTGCAATTTTTCAATTTTCATTGGATACAGGTGTCCGTGTAAGCGAATTATGCGGAATAAATCTATCTGATATAGATTTTAGAAATTATAATTGTAAAATCCTTGGAAAAGGAAATAAAGAAAGAATCGTATCGTTTTCTGGGAAAACAATGATGCGAATTAATGAATATTTAAAACTACGAAAAGATATTAATTTTAATGGAGCATTTATGCAATATTCTGATAATACTCCACTGTTTAAGTCATTTAAAAGGAATGATAGAATTCATAAAAGTGGTGTTGAAGCAATGATGCGAAAG
>ERZ780203.1387-NODE-1387-length-17841-cov-7.664174_pt1 | contig 17841 bp, 11 predicted proteins | sample MGYA00511168_ERZ780203 | MGnify/ENA primary metagenome ERZ780203 (study PRJEB29588, sample SAMEA2156577) | human gut metagenome | biome: human gut; feature: human-associated habitat; material: faeces | place: Denmark | collected 2008/2010 ...
GGTGGCGGCCGGGTTCGGCGGCGACCCCACGGTGCTCGCCATGATGCTGCAGCTTGCGAGTGAATTCCTCCGCCCGGTGTCGCCTGTCGCTGGCGTGATCATTATTGTCGCGGGCTTTGCCGGGGTGTCGCCGCTCGCCGTGGTCCGCCGCACCTGGATCCCGTGCTTCGCGGGGCTCATTGTGGCACTCGCCGCGACCGTGATTCTCTTCTGACGGTCAGAACACATTCCAGAACCTTTGGAGTCAGAAGCGGGTTCTATAGAAATGAAACTTTTCTGAAATCGGGATCCGCTTCCTCTTCTCTTCCTGCCGGGGCCTACGCTCCGGCTTTTTTTGCGCCAGGGGGGAGGGAAGCGGGTTTCAGCGCCCGTTTCTTCCTTCCGGCTTTGTCGTTATTAAATCCGGACCTAAAAAGCCGGTTTCTATTTTTTGTGCGGAATCAGGCAGCTCTGCAGGCGTATTTCTCTTCGTTTCAGAGGGTCGGGTTGCGTGAGGTTGAGTGGGAAACCGCATTTCCGTTCTTGCTGAAATCATTACGGGGATCCAAACCCGTAATAGGAATGATTCGCCTTATTCATAAGGATTAGTCTGACTATCTTCAATTTCGTCACTTAGTTAAATCCAACTGTGAACAAATCTCTTTCCATAACCTGATAAGTTGTTAAGTTAACTTTGGTTGACAGATGTTTTTATCTAACACAGAAAATAAAAATCAATAAAAAAGTAGTGTTGTTTATGCGCAAAAAATCTTCTTAAAACTTTGCAAAATCAGCATATGCGGAAAATAATTTCAGAAGGATAACGTTATTTACGTGATCTTTACCCTTCTTGATTTGTCAATCAACCGCAGACAAGGTTGACAGAAATTCAATTTATAAAGCGCGCGTGCTTCCGGAATCACACAGCTGGAAGGAACCGGGCAGGAAGGGCAGAAGTTTGAAGAGTCAAAACCATTTACTCCATAAGAACGAGGAAACCATGAGACATACAGAAACCGTCAGGCTTACCGGAAAGTCGGTCACCATCGCTGTGGCAGCGGCCCTTTTCGCGATGGCGGGATCGGCGAACGCCGCGACTGATTACTCCCGGATCACGACGTCAATCGATGATCCGACGATCGACGCCGCGGTGACTTACGAGGACATCACTTCCGATATCGACGCGAGAACCACTCCCGCGAATCTCGATTTCCAATATGTCCCGGTGCAGCCCGCTGAAAATACGCCGATGACGCTCAACCTGAATTCCCTGACGGTCGATAACCAGACGACTGAAGGCAGTGTCACCGTGATCACGCAGAAAGTGATCCCGGGTGACCCTGTCACCTATGAGGACGTGAGAACCCAGTACACGAAGAACGGCGGCGGCATCGCGACAAACACTGGATCCGGGATCACGCTGACCACCGCGAAGGATCTCTCTGTCACCGCGAGAACGACGGCGATTGAGGCGAGCGGGGGTTCCTCCATCACCGGAACGATCGGCGGGAATTTCACCGTCAGCTCCCAGGATGTCGGTATTTCAGCCGCTGAAGCGGCCGCGGGCGACGGATTGAAACAGGCCGCGAATTTCACGCTTTCAGGCGGTACCGCGGAGATCAGCGCCGTGAATGACGCGATTCATATCTCAGGTCTCCAGTCTTCTGCCTCTGTTAAGGGGGCTTCTTCCATCGTTATTAAGTCTGATTCCGGCAGCGCGCTGAGTCTCGCGGGCGGCGGGCAATTCCAACTTGATACCGCGAAAGAGGGGGATGACTACACCGGTTCCATTCTGCTTCAGAGCGGGGGAAGCGTCGGAACCCTTAATATGACTTCAACTGGATCCAATCTGGGCAACGCGTATACCTACATTACAGGGGATACCGTAAAAATCCAGAATATCGGCACGGGGTCCGCCGTTGTCAACAATGTGGAAAACCGGCAGCTCGTCCTCAGCGCCTATGCCGAGAGCGGCAATGGAATTGAGATCAAAAATAATTCCGCTGCTAACGCGACAGTCCTGTCCGGACCAGACACTGCTACGCAAGACGGCAACACAGCAGTCCAACTGAGTACCAGTGGATCCGCGATAGTGATTACGAATGAAGATCCCAATGGTCTCGCTGTGCTCGCTGAGCGCTATGGCGCGTTTATTGCCCAGATGACGCCGACGGCAGCGCCGATGCAGATCACGGGCAATCTGAAAGCGACGGACCATAGCCAGCTAAGCATCTATCCTACGGGCGGCTTTATCAAAGCCGATACCATCTCGCTCGACAAAACAGCGCATAGTGACATTGAGCTTAAAGGCGACGCCGTCCTTTCCTCTCGTTCAGGCGGGAAAACTGAAGTGACCGGGACCAATTCCTCAACACTGGTCGGTCTTATGGCGCTTGAGAACTCGACCATCAACGCGAATGTGACCCTGAGTTCCGGCGCTACAGGCGGTTTTTACGCGATGAATAACGGCACCTGGAACGGCGACATCCTTCTCACGGGGGACGAATCTGACGGCTGGTACCAGACAACGATCGCGACGACCTATGTTCAGGATAACGGTGTGCTGAATGGAAACCTGTCGTCTGAAAAAGGCGCGCAGTACACCGTCGGTGTGATGGGCAAAGGCCGTATCAACGGCAACTTCAAGTCAGACGGCCTGAGTGAACTGGTACAGGAAAAAGCGACAGCCGATGTGGATGTCACGCAGTACCACGCGACTCTGAATCTCATGATCGCGGAGGAAGGGGCAGTGACCGGAAACGCCTCCGCTTCGAACTACGGCGCCATGAATGTTTACCTCAGCGGTGAAGACGCGGCATATACGGGTGATATGACTTCCGCGTCGAACGGCGTGATTACGATGATGTCGCAGGGCACCTGGACCGGCTCCTCATCAGTCTCAGGCGGCACAACCGATGTGACTATGAACGGAGCGGCCGCCGTGTGGAATGTGACCGGAAACTCTGAGATCACGAATTTCACTCAGGACGCCGGCACCGTGAATTACCCGGCCGCGGCCTCGGGCTTCACCGGCACCACGGTGACGGTGGATGGGAATTACTCCTCTAATGGCGGCGCGATCAATATGAGCACCGTGCTGCAGGGTGATACCTCGGCTCACGATGAACTCGATATCAAGGGGGACGCGACCGGCACCGCGACGATCACCTTCACGAAGGCTTCCGGCACCGGAAGCAAAACAATTGAAGGGATCAAGGTGGTTCAGGTGGACGGCGCTTCAGACGCTGTCTTTACGAAGCCGGACTCGAACCGCCTCACAGCCGGCGCTTATATCTACGACCTGAAGAAAGTCGGGAAAGACTGGTACCTCACGAGTCAGCGTGACCCGAACGTGCCGGTACCGGTTCTTCCTAAGACGGATGATGATCCGGACCCCACGCCGGATACGCCTGAGCAGCCGGATATTCTGCCGCCCGCGGATCCCACTGATCCGACCGCGCATATTGTGAAGCCGGAACTTGGGAGCTATGCCGCGAACCTCCTCGCGTCTAACACGCTCTTCAATATGACTCTTAACGATCGTCTGGGTGAGACGCGATACTCGGACGCCCTGAAAGATCAGAAGCATTCCGGAAACATCTGGATCCGGACCGCTGGCGGGAAGACGCACTCCAAGATGTTTGATGACCAGCTCACGAACCGCGGCGACTGGGGCCTCGTGCAGGTAGGGGGCGACGTCGTCTCCTGGGCCGGCTCGGGTGACCACCGGTTCCATGCTGGGCTGATGATGGGTTACGCGCATCAGAGCGAAAAAACGCGGTCCTCTGAAGTCGGGGTGACGTCGAAAGGCAAGGTTTCCGGCTATTCAGCCGGTCTCTACGCGACCTACATGAACGCCGCGCCCGCGGGCACGGGGCCGTACGTCGACACCTGGCTCATGTGGCAGAAGTTCAAGAACAAGGTGGACCCGAGCAACAGTGTTGAGGAGTCCTATGACTCGAAGGGCTTCACCGGTTCCATTGAAGCCGGCTACACCTTTGGCTTGAAGGACTGGGTGAGCGCGGATGGCACGGTGAATGCGACGCGCCTCCAGCTCCAGGCTCAGGTGATCCGTATGGGTGTTCGGGCTGATCAGCACGTTGACGCGGAGAACTTCACGGTAGCGGGCACCGGAGCGGGGAACGTCCGCTCCCGCGTCGGCGCCACGGTCTATCACCTCTTCACGAACGAGAAGACGGGCCGCGTGGTGAAACCCTTCATCGGTCTCAACTGGTACCACGACACGAAGAGCTTCGGCGTGGTGTATGACGGTGTAAAGGACCGGATTGAAGGGAACCGGAACTTCGGCGAAGTGAAGCTCGGGGTCGAGGGGAAGGTCACGAAGCACGTGAACCTCTGGGGCGCGGCAGCCTACCAGCAGGGCAGCCACAGCTTCCGGAACCTTGGGGCCTTCATCGGCGCGAAGGTGCTCTTCTGAGACTGAGGTCTGAAGCCTCAACGAGGCTTCAGGGAAGCGTCACATGAACACCGCGGGGGAAAACAACCCCCCGCGGTGTTTTTGTATCGGCGATTTCTCAAAGTCTTTGAGAGAGGGAGAGGGGGTTAAGCGGATTTTTCTTCCCTTTTCTGATCTTTTGCCGACGGATAACGGCAGATTCCGTCTGATTTCCGCAATTTCAGCCAGCGCCGGTTTCAGGTTTTCTGGGATTACGGAAAAGCGGGGACGGCTGTTAACCCCACCCTCCAGAATTTCTGCCGCGGCGTCCCCGGGGCCGACGGACAGCGCTGCGCGTTTAGATTTCTCTATCTCCCCCGTAAGACTTAGGTTTTGAACGGATGATGAAACTCCGGAAGAAATGGTTTCCGGTATCCGCGAATTTCACAAATCATTGTCAACTTGTCACGTTAACTTCCGTCAACTCTTATCGTTTGTGAAACACAAATAAAAGTTTTTCGAGATCTTCAGACAGTAAGGGCTTATACCATATATGGGCGTCTGGTATTGAAAAACAGGAACATTTGGAAAATAATGAAATCAAAGAAGGTTTTATTTTCAGTGTTACTGACACCGCCCGCGGTTATGAAATATTGTCAAGCAGAATGGCAGATTTCAAAATTTGTGAAGCAAAAGTCACCCCTTTGGAACGCAGACCGGGGGGAGGCTGTCAGAAGGTGTCAGCGTTCCTGAAAAACAAAGCCAGATAGATAAAAAGAACGAGAAGAACGAGAAAACCATGAGACACACAGATACCATCAGACTGTCTCAAACGACAGCCGCTGCCGCGCGTCCCGCGGCGGCTTCCAATATCACCCGGTTCACCGGGTTCCGGGGGCTTCAGGGAGTCACCGCCGATGCCGCGTCAGGCATCACCGGGAGCAGCCCCGCCTCCATCCTTTCTCAATTTCGCCCTGGTTTCCGCACTTTCGGCACCTTCCTCGCGGCGAAATCCCGTTTCCGCCTCAGGCATCAGAGGCTTTTCCCTTGAAGAAGCCTCAGAACCGGCGGTCTTTCCCAATCCTCATGGCAGAAAAATACCCGCAGTGGGTCTTTTCACTACGGATTTTTCACTAAGGGTTTTGGGAGCGTTTTTCTTCAGTTGTCTCAATCTGTAGCGTAAAAGCAACAAATTAATGGGGTTAACTACCCAAAAAGCCTTACAGGATATTACAAATAGCGTGCTATTTGATAATATCGAATTGAAATTTGTAATTATTTACGCAATTTTTACGCGCCTCGGATCTTTAAGAATTCCGAACATTCCGGAGAACGCCATGTTTCGCGGATCGGGGTTCTGATAGTCCCTCGCGCGGGGCGGATTGACTGACTTGCAGGCCTTTTAACCATTTTCCGGTGTCAGCGCGGTTTACCGGCACGGGAACAGAAATCGGATCAGGTTCCGACAGAACCGATCCTTACTTATAAGAGAGGCAAACCATGACAGAGCAGAAACCGTACGCAAGAAGACAGGCAGTCGCGCTTGCCGTTGCTGCGGCGCTCCTCGCCGCTTCAGGCGCGGCGGCCGCGGAACAGGTGAATTACGATCGGATTACGACGAGCATCAATGAGCTCGATCAGGATGCGGTCGTCACGTACACGGACGACACGGATGAAACCATCGTCGGAAAGGTTCCGGTGGTGCCTGGAGATGATGTTGATCCGTCAGCCGGCATTACGCTGACACTCAAGTCACTCACGGTCTCTAATACGACAACAGAAGGCGATACCGGTTCGGCCGAACGGAACGGTGACGCGATCAGCACAGGCTCTACCCAAGGGACTTCCGAATGGAAGGATCCGACAACCGGCGGCGTTCATCTCGCGGTGTCAGGCGATGTGTCTATTACAGACAGAACCCATGCGCTCCAGGCGGCCTTTAATAACAATATCGATGGTACGATCGGCGGCAATCTGACCATAGATTCCAAAGGAATCGGTCTTCAGGCCCAGGCTGGCACACACGACCCGACCATTGACCGCGGCATTCTCCTCACGCTTAATGGCGGTGAAGCCTCGATTACCACGACGGGATACGGTATTGAAACGGATAGTTCGTCCGCTACAGTGAAAATTGAGGGGGCTTCCAAGACCACGATTGCTTCTGAAAACGTCGCTATCTATACCGCGGGCGGCGGTGAAGTGGATATTTTAGGCTCCGGGAAGGGCGGCGCAGGCGGCAGTGTTGTCGTTGAAAGCACGAATGAAGGCACCCCTTACGCTGTCATGGCTACGCAGGAGGGAATAGTTGCCCTTCAGGCCGGTAGCGTGAAGGTTCAGAACAGTGCTCCTGAAACTATAGCGGTGGCTGCTGTGAATGGCACTGTTGCTCTGACCTCTCTTGACGCGACTGGCACTGGAGTTCAGGTACTCAATAACTCCAGCCTCGCAGAAGCCCCCGATGATCAGATCCCCACTATCTATGCTGCGCAGAAGGGTGGGGTAACGATCCAGGCGCAGAACAGCCCGATCGAGGTTCTCAATCAGGGGAATGGCGCGTCTATCAAGGCATTGAATGAGAGCAGCGTTGCCATTAATCCTTCTCAGATGGCGACCCGTGTTCGGGTAAACGGCGATGTCACCAATGATGATGGAAGCAGTGTCGGCATTTATGAAACCGGCGCGGGCTCTTACCTGAAAGCCGATAAGATCGCCACCAGCGGTGACAGCTCGACCTATGTCGTGCTGCATGACGACGCGGCGTACACGTCGCTCAGCGGCGGCACGTCAGAAATGACGATTGACGGAAACTACAGCTATCTTGTGGTTCAGGAGCAGGATACAGCATCCGCTCTCGCGAATGTCACGGCGACCACCGGCGCATCCGCCTCGATGTCACTCGCCGGGAATTCAACTTTCAAAGGCAATCTTTACGCGACGGGCGTTGTAGACGCGGATGCCGGTGCCAGTGATGATATGGATAAGAGCGTCATTGCGCTCAGTATGACCGGTAACAGCGCTTTCACCGGGGACTCGAAGGCTGAGGCGGGCGGTCATATCAACGCGACCTTTGGCGACGCCTCGACCATGACAGGGAATGCCACCGTGAGCGGCAAGGCGTCCGACGTTACGCCATCCCTTTATAGCGTGATCGGAACCGGCACTGGGTCTTACACCGGAAACGTGGATATCTCAGGCGGGGCCTGGGGATCGCTTTCCTTCTCTGACTCGGTGCAGGTGAAGGGGGACATCACCGCGAAAGACGATACGTCGCTTCTCTACTACGTCGCGGCCGGCGAAACCGTGACGAACGGGAATATTGATACTTCGGCCGGCGCTCAGTCCATGATTTACCTCGGGGACACCGCGACCCTGAATGGTGATGTGACGGCCACCGGCACTGGCACCAAGGTAACAGAAGTGTTTTACCCCGGCACCACGGTGAACGGGGATCTCACGTCGTCCGACAGCGCCGCGGTAACAACGCAGCTCGGCGGTACCTGGAACGGCACATCGACGATCTCAGGCGGCACGACGGATCTGGAATTCACGGACGCGTCCGCGGTGTGGAATATCGCCGCGAATTCCGAAGTCACGAGTCTCAAGCAGTCTTCCGGCACGATCAAGTTCCCGGCCGCTCCCTCAACGGGCTTCACGGGTACAACGCTTACGATTGACGGCGATTACTCCGCTGACGGCGGCACCGTGAACATGAGCACCGTGCTCCAGGGTGACACGTCGCCGCACGACAAGATCGTCGTGAACGGGAACACGTCCGGCACCGCGAACCTCGTGTTCACGAAGGTGTCGGGGTACGGCAGCAAGACGATTTAAGGCATCAAGGTGGTCCAGGTGGCGGGTACGTCTGACGCGGTCTTCACGAAGCCGGACTCGAATCGCCTCACGGCCGGTGCCTATATTTACGACCTGAAGAAGGTTGGGAACGACTGGTACCTCACGAGCGAGCGGGATCCGAACGCCAAAACGGTTATGCTTCCGCACACATACTCCAATACCACGGACAATCCGTCCGTGACACCGACCGATGATCCGTCCAATAATTCGGCGTCTGGCTATGATGTGCTGCCGGACGTGCTGCCGGCGACGGATCCCACGGATCCGACGGTTCATATCGTGAAGCCGGAACTCGGAAGCTATGCCGCGAATCTCTATGGGTCGAATACGCTCTTCACGATGTCGCTTTACGACCGCCTTGGCGAAACGCGCTACTCAGACGCTCTTAAATCCCAGAAGAAGTCCGGAAACGTCTGGATCCGGATGCAGGGCGGAAAGAACCATACCAACATGTATGACGACCAGCTGACGAACCGCGGCACGTACGGCATTGTGCAGGTGGGCGGTGACCTTGTCACGTGGCCCGGTTCCGGTGACCACCGGTTCCACGTCGGCCTCATGGCGGGCTACGCACATCAGAGCACGAAGACCCGGTTGAGTGATATCGGCCTTACGTCAAAAGGCAAGCTCTCCGGCTATTCGGCCGGCTTCTACGCGACCTACATGAATGACAAGCCGGAAGCGACAGGGCCTTACGCCGATCTCTGGGTGCTCTATCAGCACTTCACGGATAAGGTGAATCCGAGCAACGCGAGTGAGGAAAGCTACCACTCGAAAGGCTGGACCGGGTCTCTTGAAGCAGGCTACACGTTTGGTCTGAAGGACTGGGTGAGCGCAAGCGGTACGCAGAACGCGACCCGCCTCCAGCTGCAGGCTCAAGTTGTGCGCATGGGTGTCCGGGCGGACGAACATATCGACGCCGAAAACTTCACGGTTCAGGGAACCGGTGCCGGGAATGTCCGTACGAGAATCGGCGCGACCGCGTACCACCTCTTCACAAACCCGAAGACGGGACGCGCGATCAAGCCTTATCTCACCCTCAACTGGTACCACGACACGAAGAACTTCGGCGTGGTCTACGACGGTGTGAAGGATCACATCGTGGGCACCCGGAATTTCGGCGAAGTGAAGTTTGGGATCGAAGGAAAGGTCTCGAAGAACGTCAACCTCTGGGGTGCGGCGCTTTACCAGGCTGGCTCTCACAGCTACTGGAACGCCGGAGCGTTTGTCGGCGCGAAGATCCTCTTCTGAGAGAGGAAAAGCGGGTTCCGGGCTGAGCCCCGGAGCCCGGCTTATCAAGCTTCAGGGCGCAAAAAAGGGGAACCGGTTGATTAGTCCGGTTCCCCGTCCTTTCCCGGTTAACGGGAAGGTCCCACCACAGAGATCTTTCTTACTTCAAGCCGCGCTTCAGAGCAGCTTCTCAATTTCAGGCGCGATCGCGGAAGGCACCGTCGTCGGCTCAAACCGATCCACGACGTTCCCCTCGCGGTCGATCAGGAACTTCGTGAAGTTCCACTTGATGCCGTCTCCCTCGAGATACTCGGGGAACTTTTCTTTCAGAACCCCTTCGAGGATCTTCGCGATCGGGTGGCTTTCATCAAACCCCTTGAAGCCCTTCTGGGACGTCAGCCACTTAAAGAGCGGCTGGGCGTTTTCACCCCGGACGTCACCCTTTCCGAATACCTGGAACGTCACCCCGTAATTCAGCTGGCAGAACTCATGGATTTCGGCGTCCGTTCCCGGATCCTGCTCCGCGAACTGGTTGCAGGGGAAACCGAGCACTTCAAAACCCCGGTCCTTGTACTTCAGGTAGAGGTCTTCGAGCTCCTTAAACTGCGGCGTGAAGCCGCATTTGCTTGCGGTGTTCACGATGAGAAGGACTTTCCCTTCGTAGTCGCGGAGCGACTTTTCACCCTTCGGGGTTTTGCCGCTGAAGTCATAGACGTTCATGCTCAATTCCTTTTCACATAGACGGAGCGGCAGGGGAGGCGGGAAGAGAGGGGTTTCCTGGGCAGCTCCTCCGCCGCTCCGCGAGGAGTATCTGTCCACTGTTAATATCGATTATAGGCGTCGGTTTAAATAATGCGAGGCTTTTTTATTGTTGCAATTTCAATTGTTTAAGCATTATTTAAGAATCGGTTTTATTCGTTTTATGAGTGACTTTTGATACACGGAAAAACTCACCGGGACGCCCGGAAAATGGGGAAAGAAGGGGTTCTGACCGGTCCCCGAAACGAGGAACCCGGAAGGACTCGCGTCCTTCCGGGTTCCAGGGCCGCACTCCTGCGGCAGGGCTCCTCTCAGCCGAAACCGGTTGACTAGCCGAAGCGGCCGCTCACGTAGTCATCCGTTTCCTTCTGGCGCGGATGATTGAAGACCTGGTTCGTCTCGCCGTATTCAACGAGGCGGCCGAGGTACATGTAAGCGGTGTAGTCCGAGCAGCGCATAGCCTGCTGCATGTTGTGAGTGACGATCGCGACTGTGTAGTCACGCTTCAGTTCCGTCACGAGTTCCTCAATCTTCATCGTGGAGATCGGGTCAAGCGCTGAGCAGGGCTCGTCCATCAGAAGCACTTCAGGCTTCACGGCAATGGCGCGCGCGATGCAGAGACGCTGCTGCTGGCCGCCAGAGAGACCGTAGCCGCTCTGATCAAGCTTATCCTTCACTTCGTTCCAGAGGGCCGCCTTCGTGAGCGCCCACTCAATACGCTCATCCATGTCTTTCTTTGAGAGCTTCTCGAAGAGGTTCACGCCGAACGCGATGTTGTCATAGATGCTCATCGGGAACGGGGTCGGCTTCTGGAACACCATGCCGACGCGGGCGCGGATAAGGGCCGGAGGCGTTTTCGTGGTGAGGAGGTTTTCGCCGTCCAGCATCACTTCGCCTTCCGCCCGCTGACCCGGGTACATGCGGTACATGAGGTTGAAGATACGAAGCAGCGTCGACTTGCCGCAGCCGGACGGTCCGATGAAGGCCGTCACTTTGTTCGCCATGATCGGCATCGATACGTCGTGGATTGCGTGGAAACCGCCGTACCAGAAGTTGACGTTATTCACGGCAATCTTCACTTCTTCCTCGTCCACTTCGCCCGGCATCGCGGGGGGAACCATAGTCTGAGTATTCGTCATGTTGTCAATATCCAAATGGGTTTACTTGCGGTTCGTCTGGTTTCTGAAGAGAAGGCGGACCGAAATGTTGATTGCGAGAACAAGGAACGTGATGAGCGCGGCACCGGCCCAGGCGAGCTGCTTCCAGTCATCGAACGGCGAGGCTGCGTACTGGTAGATCACCACCGGGAGGTTTGCCATCGGGGCATTCATGTTCCAGCTCATGAACTGGTTCGAAAGCGCGGTGAAGAGGAGCGGAGCCGTTTCACCGGAAATACGGGCAACAGCGAGGAGGACGCCTGTCACAATGCCGGCTTTCGCGGCGCGGCAGATGACAGAGAGAATCATCTTCGACTTCGGGCACCCAAGAGCGATCGCGGCTTCGCGGAAGTTATTCGGAACGAGCTGCAGGAGGTTATCCGTCGTACGGGTCACCACCGGGATCACGATGAGGGAGAGCGCGATCGCGCCGGCCCAGCCGGAATAGTGACCGGACGGGGCCACAACCACGGCGTACACCACGAGGCCAAGGACGATGGACGGGGCAGACAGCAGCACGTCATTCAGGAAGCGGGTCGCCGGAGCGAGCCAGCCGCCTTTCCCGTATTCCGAGAGGTAGATGCCGGCGAGAATACCGATCGGCGTGCCGATCAGCGTACCGAAGGTCGCCATGAGGACAGAACCCACGATCGCGTTCTTCAGGCCGCCCGCGGCTCCTGGGGGAGGCGTCTCAGCCGTGAAGAGCGTGAGTGACATCGCGCCGACACCGTTCTGGACGAGGGTCACGAGGATCCACACGAGCCAGAAGAGACCGAACACCATGGCACCGAACGCGAGAATCTTCATCAGGCGGTCAGTGGCGGAGCGAAGCGGGAAAGTCGCTTCGCGCGCGAGGATCCGCTTACGGGCCTCCTCGTCACGGTTCACCGAGGCCTCGTAATTCGCGGCGCTCGTATAGTCAGTTGCGTGAGATTGCGTCATGATGCGCGGCCCTCCTTGCGGGAAAGGCGGAAGAGAAGCAGACGGGAGGCTGCGAGAACCGCCGTCGTAATAAGGAAGAGGATCAGACCGAGTTCAATCAGAGCGGACTTCTGCAGCCCAGCGGCTTCGTTGAAGCCGTTCGCGAGCGCGGAGGCGATCGAGTTCGAGGGGTCGAAGATCGAGGTGGGGAGCGCGAAGGAGTTACCGATCACGAAGGTCACGGCCATCGTTTCACCGAGCGCGCGGCCAAGGCCCAGCATGATGCCGCCCATGACACCGGCGCGGGTGTAGGGGAGCACCACATGCCAGATCGTTTCCCAGGTGGTGCAGCCGATACCGTAGGAGGATTCCTTGAGGAGCGGGGGCACCATGTCAAACACTTCCTTCATGATGGAGGCGATATACGGAATCACCATGATGGAGAGGACGAGACCGGCCGTGAAAAGACCGATGCCGAACGGCGCGCCGGAGAAGAACTTCCCGATCACGGGGAGCGACCCAAGGCCTTCGATCAGCCACGGTTCCACGTACGTCTGGAAGAGCGGCGCGAAGACGAAGAGACCCCACATACCGTAGATGATGGAAGGAACCGCGGCGAGAAGCTCGATCGCGATGCTGCAGGGCTTGCGGATCCAGACCGGAGCGAGTTCAGTGAGGTAAACCGCGATGCCGAAAGACACCGGAACCGCGATGAGAAGAGCGATGGCTGAGGTGATGAGAGTGCCGAGAATCGGCGAAAGGGCTCCGTAAATATCCTGCACCGGGTCCCATTCGGACGAGGTGAGGAAGGAGAACCCATACTGATTTATGGTGTCGCGGCTCTCGAACCCGAGGGACACGAGAATCGCCGCGAGGAGCAGAAACACAAAAATGGCCGCGAACCGGGAGAGGTTCTCGAAGCCAGTGTCTGCGAGCGTGGATTTGGTAATCATAGAGATGAGAGAAGAGCCAGATACGGAAAACCGCCCCTGAGGGTCCGACAGATGCGGGTCGGTCTCAGGGGCGGATAGGGAATTACTTCACCAGCGGCTTTCCGTCAGCAGCCTTGAGGTCCGACTTCCAGATCGCGCGGATGCGGGTCGTGACAGCGGCGGGCAGCGGCACGTAGTCGAGCTTTTCAGCAGCCTTGCCGCCGTGCTTCCAGGACCAGTCGAAGAAGTTCAGGACGGCGCGGCCCTGATCAGGCTTCGTCTGGGTCTGCTGCAGGAGGACGAAGGTGGCGGAGGTGATCGGCCAGGACTTGGCACCGTCGGTGTTGGCGAGGGACACACCCATGCCCTTCACGCTGTTCCACTTGGCGTTGGAGGCGGCAGCGGCGAAGGCGTCACCGGACGGCTGCAGGAACTTGCCCGCCTTATTCTGGAGCTGGGTCCAGGCGAGGTGGTTCTGCTTCGCGTAGGCGTATTCGACGTAACCGATCGAGTTATTCAGCTGACCGACGTAAGCGGCAACACCTTCGTTGCCCTTGCCGCCCTGGCCCACCGGCCACTTCACAGCCTTGCCGGCACCGACCTTAGACTTCCAGTCAGCGGAGACCTGGGAGAGGTAGTCGGTCCAGAGGAACGTGGTGCCGGAACCGTCAGCGCGGTGGATCACAACGATCGGGGCGGCCGGAAGCTTGAGGCCCGGGTTCAGCTTCGTGATCTGGGCGTCATTCCACATCTTGATCTTGCCGAGGAAGATGTCGGCGAGAACGGGACCGGTCAGACGGAGCTGGCCAGCCTTGACGCCGGCGATGTGAACAACCGGAACCGCGCCGCCGATGACGGCCGGGAACTGCACGAGCTTATGCTTCTCAAGTTCAGCGGGGGACATCGGATCGTCAGAGGCACCGAAGTCAACCGTACCCGCGATAATCTGGCGCTGACCGCCGCCGGAGCCGATGGACTGATAGTTCACCTGGTTACCGGTAGCAGCCTTGTAGTCAGAAGCCCACTTGGCATAAACGGGGTAGGGGAACGAAGCGCCGGCACCGGTAATCGTGGAAGCGTGCGCGACGGCGAGCGTCGAGGCAGCGATAAGGGCGGCGAGAGTGACAGCTTTGAACGGCTTGAGAGTGATCATTTTCGAGTATGCAATCAATTGAAAAATTGGAAGGCCGGGATGGGACAACTCTTCACTTCCATCCCGGTACCCTGCATACTACGAGGCGATTATTTCAAGCCTGTTGCGGATTCGTGACGTGTACATGAAATTTTCATGACGGAATGATGACAAACACGATTTTTCACTGAATTCGGCTGAAATAAGCCTGTTTTGATATTTTGCCGTAGACCGGATTGCCGTTAATCCGTAGAGGGAAACTGAAAAGCGGCCTGGCAAAAGAGGCCGGCCAGCGCCGGAAACCCTGCAGAAAAAAACCGGACGGGGAGAAACCGTCCGGTGTAATAAAAGAGAGAATCTTTAAAGGTGCGAGCCTTTGAGGATTACTCGTCGCAGAACTACCGAAACGGAATTGCCGAGGAGCGGGAGAACCCCTGAGCCGGACGGACCCGAAGCCAGATTTGCAGGCGACCCCAAGGAGAAGCGGGAGAGGCTGCCGGAGGCTTTCCGTCGTTATTCCGTTTAGGAATAGCGATATTATGCGCTGAAAAAACGAAAAAAGACAGGGATCGGAGTGAAAGCGGTAAAACTTTTGACTTTATTCAAGAAAATCCGTTTTATTCGCTCGGTTTAACCCGTCGGGGGATTCCTTTTTCTGTGTTTCGGGTGACAGTTTTCGGGCCAATATGACATTTTGGAATAGCGACACGCCCGGTGTCTCATCCGTCGGGTAAAAAAAGGTCCGCGGGATCCGAAGATCCGGCGGACTTTGAAAGGGGCCAATCACTGCAGGGTACCAAGCAGTACAAGCCAGCAGTTTCACAAGGCGTAAAAGAACTACAGGATACAAAATGTGCCGGCGGAGAAAAGAAGCCATGAACAACCGCATCAAAGGTTAAGGAGCAAAACACCACACGGCTCCTTTCCTTCCGCCAGCATCCGGGCGGGCCCCTGTGCAGACACCACTCTGCGGAACGCCCTTGGTACTACGTCTGTAATAGTAGTTTTATTCATACTCACTGTCAATAGCAAACCAAAATCAGCGTTCTGTTTTTTTGATCAGAGGCCGCGCGGAAACCTATTTTCTGCCGGGTATTCCTGATATTTTCCCCGGTGCGTCATGAATCTGATCCGCAAAAAATAACCCTGATTTCCAGATATTAAGATTCTGTCATTCTTATATTTAATAACGAAGATCTGAACGAACCCTGATCACCGAGTCAGAGTGAGAGTCTCAGCGCGAGCACCGTGAGCGAGACGAAAAGCACGGGGAGCGTCATCACAACCCCCATTCTGAAATAGAACCCCCAGGAGATCCGGATCCCTTTTTCAGAAAGAACGTGAAGCCAGAGGAGTGTCGCGAGGCTTCCGATCGGCGTGATTTTCGGTCCGAGGTCGCACCCGATCACGTTCGCGTAAATCATGGCCTCCCGGATGAGGCCGGTCGCTGTGCTTCCATCGATGGAAAGCGCTCCGACGAGGACAGTCGGCATGTTGTTCATGATGGATGAGAGAAAGGCGGACAGGAATCCGGTCCCAAGCGCCGCGAGCCATACACCGGACTCTGAAAGCGCGGAAAGGGCAGCGGAGAGCAGGCTGGTCAGCCCCGCGTTCCGGAGTCCATAGATCACGAGATACATGCCAAGAGAAAAGATGACGATCTGCCAGGGCGCGTTCTTCAGCACCCGGGCTGTGTCAATCACGCGGCCCCGGAGAGCCGCAGCGAAAAGGATGAGCGCTCCTGAAGCCGCCACCGCGCATACCGGCACGCCGAGCGGCTCAAGAATAAAAAATCCCGCGAGGAGCAGGAAAAGCACCGCCCACCCCGTGAAAAAGGTGCCGCGGTCCCGGATGACGGACGCGGGGGCGGCAAGTTTCGCGGGGTCGTATGACACCGGAATGTCCCTTCGATAAAAGAAATGAAGCACGGCAAGCGAGGCCGCGATCGACGCGAGGTCGACCGGCACCATGACCGAAGCGTATTCCGAAAATCCGAGGCTGAAGAAATCCGCGGAGACAATGTTTACGAGGTTCGAGACGATGAGGGGGAGGCTCGCGGTATCCGCGATGAAGCCCGCCGCCATGACAAAAGCGATTGTGGATTTTTTCCCGAAACCGAGCGACGCGAGCATCGCGATCACGATCGGGGTCAGGATGAGCGCCGCGCCGTCGTTCGCGAAAAGCGCCGCCACCGCGGCCCCGAGAAGAACGATGAGCGTGAAGAGGCGCGTGCCCCGGCCGCCTCCCCATCGCGCGACGTGAAGCGCCGCCCACTCAAAGAACCCTGAGGCGTCGAGAAGGAGACTGATGAGAATCACCGCCACAAAGGCTCCGGTCGCGTTCCAGACGATATGCCAGACCGCCGGGATGTCGGCAGGATGTACCGCTCCGGTCAGAAGGGCGAGGAGAGCGCCGAGCGACGCGCTCCAGCCGATGCCAAGACCGCGCGGCTGCCAGATAACGAGCGTGAGAGTGAGGATAAAGATCGCGAGAGCGGTAAGCATGATGAGCTCTGTCCACAGGCAACCGGCGGATGCCTGCAGGGGAAGGAGGAAAGCGGAAAAGCGGTGCGGCCGCGAACGGAGACTAAGGTTTGAGCTCCGGCCGTCCGTCGGATTACCGGGTGAGAGAGAGGAGTTTCTCAACCCCGACCGGTTCGTCTGTCTGAAGCGGCACGATCGCGGTTCGGGGAGACTCCGACTCGATCTTTCGGATCAACGGAAGCTCAGACGCGGCCCGTTCCCGAAGCAGCGGGGACTCCGGATCCGCGGCCGCGAGGCTGTCATTCACGATATAGCCCCAGGGGGCGATCCCCGCCCGCCTGAGATCCGCTTCAAGGCCCTTCGCTTCAAGCACCGGCGTGGTTTCAGGGAGTGTCACGATGATGACGCGGGTCATATCGGGGTTCTGAAGCAGCGTGAGCGGCGTAGTGCCGCTTCCCGTCTCTCCCATCTTCCGGACGACTTCCCGGTGATAAGCGCCCGCGGCGTCGAGGAGGAGCAGCGTGTGACCGGTCGGCGCAGTATCCATCACGACGAACCGTTTATCCGCTTCCCGGATGACGCGCGAGAACGCCTGGAACACCGCGATCTCTTCCGTGCAGGGAGAGCGAAGATCTTCTTCGAGAAGCTTCTTCCCGGCTTCATCGAGCCCCGCCCCCTGAGTCTTCAGGACGAGGGCGCGGTAATTCTCCGTTTCCTTCTCAGGATCAATCCGGGAGACCGTGAGACCGGGGACCGATCCCGCGAGCGCCGCGTCCACATGCGCCGCGGGGTCTGAGGTCGAGAGATGCACGTCGAAGCCCAGCTTCGCGAGCCGCGCCGCGATCGCGGCCGCCATCGTGGTTTTGCCGACACCGCCTTTTCCCATCAGCATGATGAGCCCGTGGTCTGTGCCTGAGAGTTCATCGATCAGATCGGAGAGCGGCTTCGGTTCCGGAGGCATAAAAGCGGTCGCTTCCGGCTTCGTCCCGGTCTCTTT
>ERZ780203.1394-NODE-1394-length-17773-cov-2.833220_pt1 | contig 17773 bp, 13 predicted proteins | sample MGYA00511168_ERZ780203 | MGnify/ENA primary metagenome ERZ780203 (study PRJEB29588, sample SAMEA2156577) | human gut metagenome | biome: human gut; feature: human-associated habitat; material: faeces | place: Denmark | collected 2008/2010 ...
ATGCGTTCCCGCCATTAAGAATAAAGGTATCAGTTGTTCTTAAAAGCGTATCAGAGTCTGTCAATTCAGTAGAAGCGTGAGTAACCCAGTTCGCGTTTGCTCTCGCTGTTGTAAAGTACAAGTTGCTACCCTCAGCAACCTCGGACGTTGTAAGCGTAACAGCTCCAGTAAGTCCGTTTACACTCGTAACGGCGTCAGTTGGTGTTTCAAGTTCTACCCAGTTCGCCAACGTAGTAGCAGGAGCAACTTTAAGAATAAACGTTTTATTTACATCAGTACGAACAGCCACGTCGCCCTGCTGTGCCCCAAGAGCAAGCATCGCGGATTGGCTATCGACAACAAACGTGTCAGTAATGGCAATTGCGGGGATAACAGCTTCACTAAGTTTACCACCAGCGCCAAGAACAGGTACATTACCCTCAGCAGTACCGAAGTCTTTTGCCGCCGCTGTTCCAGCGTCAGAAATCTTAGCAAGGGTAAGTTCAGGAATATCAGCCGTTGTCAGATTCGCAACGCCCTCTGTTACTCGGCCTTTAGCATCAACCGTAACCTTTGTGAAAGTACCAGCCACAACACCGCTGTTAGCAAGCACAAGAGGAATTGTTACGTTAGCACTACCGTCAAACACAGGAGATGTACCAGTAGCATCACCAGCAACAGAAATTGTACGTCCAGTAGCCAATGTGGTAGCAGTATCAGCCGCCACAGCCTCTGATGCCTTACCGATTGTCATTGTGCCGTCAGCACCGATTGTTACTGTATCTGTACCCTTGGCAGTAGATTTAACAACACCGCCAGTTTCTGCTGTGCCATAATCAGTATTCTTTACATATTCACTGGGAACGGCTGTAAGAGCACCTAAATCATCTGCTGTAACCGTAACATTGGCAGAACCATTAAATGTCTTAGAACCAGCAGTAAGCGTGCCTGTGGTAGCATTTGCTGTGTCGGCTACAATTGCCGCGTTTACATATCCCTGTTCGGCCTTTGGGTTGTTGGCAAACTGCGATTTCAACATGTCGCCAGCGCCAAGGTCGCTCAAATCATCAGGGGTGACAACCTGTTTCCATACAGCCTGATTTGCTGTGTTATTAAACAGCAGATACGCTTTATTGGCGGCTGTATCAACCCACATTGCGCCAACATCATATCCAGAATCCGTAGGTGTCGGAGCCTTATTCATAATAATTGCGCCAGTAGCACTAGCATATTCGAGCGTTTTCCAATCGCTTACTCCGTCACCGAATTTAAATTTTCTAGTATCTGTTTCTACACCCATTTCACCCTTTAAAAGAACGGGGTTTTGTGTAGTCCAGTTATTTTTAGTATCATTTCTTATTTGAATTTTTACATCTAATGTTGTATTAGCCACGAGCTTTCCCTCCTGATATAATATCTATCTCACTATAATCAGAGCCTACACAATAATACTTTAAATCGGTATCTGACCATCTATAAGTCCTATTTGTAGAAGTTTCGATATATATATTCTTTTCGCTTCCTATGTTTGGGAACTCAATAGCAGTCTCTTTTGTAATTGTTTCGGTCTTTGTATCTTTCAGCTCTTGATATTGAGCATCGGCTTTTTGTTCTTTATATTCATTTACAAGTTTGACGTATGCTTCATAGTCGGTTGGTGTAGGCGGAGGACTTGGAATATTCTCGGCATTATATGGTGCTGGTTTAACCGGAACCATTACTTCGTTTGTCGTAATTCGCTTAGTATCTGTAAACCCATACAATGATACTGTGAAATTAGGAGAAGTAATAACCTCCCATGGAACCAAACACACATTGCCAACAATTGGAACGGTAAAGTTTTTGTCCTCAGTCGTATTGTTGAATACGGCGTTCTGTGCTACTTCTTCCCAATCGTATGAAAAGTCAAACGTAGCATATAAATAATTATATGAACCCCCAACTACCTTTTGACAATCATTCCTAGTAAGTCTTTGTTTGTTTACAGAAAAACTAAGCATAAGTCACGTCCCTCTCTGTTCCCAGCCCTCGGCTTTGTCAATCACGACTATATCTTCGTCTTTCAAATTACCAAGACTTTTGATTTTATCAAGAGCCTGTTTCCCGTAAACTGTATATGATAATGTGATAATGATTGCTACTATGGCTAATACGCTAACACCTTGTATACTCTCAGAATATTGTGGAGCAACATTGTATATTTCTATGAGTTTTGTAATTCCAGAAAGCCCAGCGGCAAGAATATCGACGCCGAGAACAACGCCGATATTCCTAACAACGCCAGTAAGAAGTGTTTTCCACTGGAACTCATTTGTCTTAGACGCGATAACCGAACCTAAGATACTATTGGAAAAAGCACAAAACAACATAAAGATTCCAAAAGATGATACCATTACTAAGCTATCTAATACAGCGTTTAAAATTTCATTCAACATAGCTAGGCATCCTTTCTATATGTCATTTAGGAGACACCCATTTCATACAGTTTCTGCTCAACATATGTCCTCTGTTCCAGAGTAACATACAGACACATTACTTCTGTGGTTTCTCCTGTTTCGTGACTTGTAGTTGAAACGAGTTTCTTACCAATACTAGTCACAATGCAATAGTGACGATATAAACACTCATAAGCGACATCGCCGCCGTCTCCTGTTTTGGTGATGCGGAGTTCATCCGTTGCGGACTCGTCCGAAAACACCTTTTCGAGCGCTTCTAATGTCATTGCGCTTTCATCAATGTAAATTTCCATTTTGCTACGAATATTCGGCAATCCGCTTGGATATACCGTAGTAGGTTCAAGAACTTCATATTCTTTGCCATTTTTAAGTGTTACTTTTATCATAATTGTCTCTCCTTTAAACCAGATAACAACCGTTCATTAATATTGTTGCGTTTTTACCCAAGTGAGTAGCGCCAGATTCAACCTCTAACATCAAATAATAATTCCCATTTGGGGAGTTTATATTGAATTTAGTGCTTGCGGTATATGTTGCGTCGAATCCGTTTGCTTCGGAATAAATAAGCTGTTGAACAACATTCCCGTTTATATCACTCAATGCCACCTTGATATGTGAAAAGCTATTTGTGATAAATGCCCGGAGATTGGCAAAATATATTTGTGAATAACCTATTGTGCTAAATCCACCAAGCATAACACGCCCATATCCGCGTTCTGTGCCGCCGAATGCATCAACCTTGATATCTGTACCGCTGTTTGTAACCGTAAAGTATGCGGCGTATCCAAGGTTCTGTGTATTGGCAACAGGAGCGCCGGGATATACAGTGTACTCTTTCTTCCAAACCTCAGTACCATTGTACGTTACAGTTTTACAATGGGTTCCATTAAATATAACATTACCAGACGGAGGGATATTTGTGTTGTTAAAAGATAACGCCATCTATATCCCTCCCATCGTGTCAGCTTTTATAGGGGGGGCAACTAACCCAGCGATTTTATTTAATTTCATATCTTATACTCCGTATCAATATTAGAAATTACACTTTAGACTATAAATATAACCAGTGAAACTACGAGAGTTATTATTTGAAAAACCCATCAATACATAGTAACCTCCACTAAGTCCCGAAGTATTTAGAGTTACGCTGGTTGTCTTCGAAACACCAGTTACATAAGTTGCCGCTACGCTTGTATTATCAGCATTTATCGTTGGCCATGAATTAAGTATATGTATATAGAAATACGAATACGTTTCGTATTGGTCAAAAACATTAATACTTGCGGTCAATGATGAAATTGCCGATAAATCAACTTTCCAGTTGGTAATAACACTACCACCACCAAGATAATTGCCAGTACACGTTACTGAAATATTTGATGCGTTGAATGCCGGAGTAGACGCAGTTTGGTTTCTGTAATAGTTTGTACCAGCAGAGCCACCTAAATAATAGGCAGCTTGAGCATTCCAGCCACCAGTAAATTCGGTATATTGATTTCCGCTGTTATATAACCATTCTGGTGCTCGTTTCCAAACTTGGGTTCCATTGTATGTTACCGTGCTACAACCAGTTCCATTATATGTTACGTTTCCGCTTACTGGTACATTTGTGCCATTAAATGATAAAGCCATAATAACACATCCTTACCATGTAATTGATAAACTGGTTCCATTAAGAGCCATATTCAGTGCGTGACCGTTTATTCTTTGAACCGAAATATTTGGCCATGCGGTTCCGGCAGCATTAGAAGATGTAAGGTTAACGTATGTTTTCTCTGCATTAGCGTAAATAGCGCTTATAGAACCATCTGTCCCCGACCAGTTGTTATTGTAAATAACGATATTATTTGAGCTTCCAGCACTGGTAGAATATGTGGCATTATCAGCATATACAGAGGCGTAATACTTTCTCGCGCCGTCTTTGTTCCCGCTTCCGGTGTAGTTAAGAAACCAAGCATATGGAGAAGCAGTTTGTACTGCTATACCCATCTCTTTAATTGACGTTGCTACATTTCCCGCACTATTAGCATAAGGAACAGTTATTGTCGAAAGATTTTCACCAATTTTATTCTTTAGAACAATTGTATTGTTGGCAACGCCCAAAGAGTTCGCGTATGTCCCTGTTATTTGATTACCAAGATTATCTGTGTCAGCTTTAGTGGCATACCCAACCTTGGTGGTTCCGTTAAGTATATTTGTGAATCGTTTGAGTATTTTGCCAAATAAAATAGACAATTTATCGCCAGAAGCTATGTCGGTATCGGTAGCAGCCTCTGTGAAAGTAACAGTAACATCTGAACCGTCACCAGTTTTGTCAAGTTTATTAAGAAACGCTGGTGTTCTATCGGTTACGAAATCTGTCATTTTGACTTCAACTTGACCACCCGTTACAACAGTCAACGGACCGGCTGTGTTGTCGAAGTCAACAGGGTCTGTGGCGCACACTTCTGGCGTAGCGAGCTGATAGGCGACTTGGACCGGAGTTCCTGCGGCTTTTTGTGCGGCGAGGTAGGCTTTCCAGTTCGCCAGACCGCCTTCGTCGCCGGTATAATCGCCGTTTGGGTTATATACTACTGCCGCACCGTTATCAGTAAGCCCGATTTTTCCTTTGCCATATGCCCCATATGGATAATGAGAACACACACCATTGACTCGATTCGCAGGCGTTGGCCATGAGGCGCTATAATCGAGATAAAACATGCCCTCGAAAATATGTGAAGCCTCCGTCCCATCCAGCTCCACAAAGCCCACATTGTACGTCACAACGAGCTTTTCAGCGCTTTCGTAGTCCTGCCGCGTGACGCACTTATCCTTGACATCTCCCACACGCCGCAGCGGGCGCGGGATGGGGAGCTGCGTCACGCTGCCTTGATAGGGTTCGTAGGGCAATGCGGCACTTCCAAGGTTGAGCATGGGGTAGACAGTGGTATCAACTACCGAATCAGGCGCGACAGCAATATACGCAACACAGTGTTTTATTGGTGTGGGAAGCTCGAATGTTTTACTCGCAGTCTCCGAAACAGCGATATGCTTCGTTCCTGAAGTATCTTTTCCAATCACCAGATTTACACCAGCTGCCTTTGTATTCGAGTTAAGAGTATAAGTTCCGGCAGGCAAAGAGAAATCTGCATCAATGACGATGTTGCCCCAACTGGACACGGTTCCTTTAACAGTGACGCTTTTATCCGGCTTTACGGTATACGTTATTCCGGCAACTGTCTTCGTTATCGCTTTATTCGGAAGCAAATTCCGCCCGCACCCAAATACGCTATCCACACCCGTGAGCGCCACCGGAGCCTCCACCGTCCCGCCCTGTGCGTTCTCGCCGTAGGCTGTGATTGCTGCGATTCGCTGCGCGCCAGCATATTCAACCGTTACGGGTTCGCCACTATACACAGCAGCGGCACTGTTTGCCATATTGGCCACCTGTACAACGTTGCCGTTTTCATCAAGCGTAGCAATACCATTGGGTTGTGCTGCCTTTTTACCAGAGCTTTCAATCGTGCCATCGTCAGCTATTTGTAAGATATCCCCAGCTTCGCCCGTTACAGTGATAGAGGAAGCACTAGTAATTCCAATAACGACAAATCGTGTACCGTCATATAAGCACAACACAGGGCTATTAGCAACAAAATCGCCAGCATCTACTGCTTTAAGTACACCATCAGAACCATATTTCATAACATCTTTATTCGTGGTTCCGTTAATATTGATTTGCACAGCACCAGTATTCTTTTGATTCAACGAAAGAACAATAAGCTGTTCGTTTTTATATCCGGGATAGTTCGCTACACTAGCAGTATATAACGAACCAGAAGAATATGTACCTTTTACAACAAACGCTGATGGTGTAGCATTTATGCTATCAATAGCATCAGAATGTTGTTTAAGCACAGTATCTATAACATAAAAGTTACTTGTACTCTGACTGCCAGCGGTGGCAACACGGAAATCCAAGAACCTTACATCAGTGTCAGTGCTGCTATACACTGAAAAGCTATAATTCGGCGTTGTAGCCATTTAACCACTCCTTTTTTATTTCTTTACCATGTCGCCTTTATTTGTGGCAATAACAAGGTGCGGCTTTTATAATTGTGAAGATTATGACATAATAAAATCCAATTCTCCAAGCGTACTACCGTCCATCTCACCAAGCGTTTTTGGGTCTAGTTCACCAAGTAATCTAAATCTACCAACTAATGGCTGTGCTGTTATTTTCAACATTACTGGTATGGTTGTGGTAGCCTTGACAAGCATTTTCATACTTGCTACAATATTGCTTGTCATGGTAATAGTAATGAGATTTGATACTATCGACTTGAAAGAGACAATTAAATTGGTTTTTATCGGGGTAACTTTATTTGCCATTAACATTCTAAGTTTGACACGATTAGCTACTACTGAAAACAAATATTGTGTCTTAATAGTAACCTTTGACAGCAACTTAGCTTTCAAAGAAGATATAATCTTTATTGTGTTGATGTTGTTGAACAACAAAGTTACCAGTCTAGGAAACGTAGCTGCTATTATTGTAAATGAACGCTTGGCATTGGCATATATTTTGAACGGCTTCATAAAATCGCCTCCGTTCTAGAATTACACAAGCTGAATCTTCATTGAGTTAATAGCAAACAAAAGAATCGTAGCTGTCTGAACCGTTCTAGGAGTAGTCAAAGCATCGTAATAAAGTATGTTGCCACCGCCTGTTGTAGCTGAATCAGCAATAAATACATGTGTGATAGTTCCCCACGCCGTTGTGCTTTCTGGGAACTCAAACTGTACCTTATTCTGTACGATACCGCCAGTAGAATCTGTGAAATTTGTTTTGTTATTTGTGACTGCTACTCTCTTGTATCCGCCACCAGTCGGCTCTGTAACACCAGTACCAGCCGCATTTATAGCAGTAGTAGAAAGCCCAATATAATACGTACCATTTGGCGTAAACGATGTAGAGCCAAACAGATAGTTATTGAGTCTATTGGCCTGATAAGTTGTAATAGCCAAAGAAATCACTCCTTAGTTTATTTAAAGTTGTAGTATATGGGTTAGAGCAATACTAACCCATATACTGTGAAATATTTACCTTCCCGCTCTGATTTTTGGAATAATTGTGATAATGCCCTGTTGGTATACATACTCGTCGCCTTTGTAGTCTACAAGAACAGGCTGCTGTATGAATTTACCTGACAGGTTTGCGGTGCTTGAACTACTAAGTTTTACAACAAAGTTATTACCGCCAAATATTTCTCCCGGCAAATCTAAAACGGCTACGTCGGGCTGCCCTACATAACACAGTCTCCAACGCGCTGTTGAACTGCTCAAATCCAAAGGAGTTCCGTCCTTATAGAAATAAGAAAATTCAAGCGTTTCAGAGTCGCCAGCAATCATGGCAAATTCACCTAGCTGATTAACTTCTATACAGAATACGCCATTAGCCATTATACTCTCCCTCTTTCAAGTCTGGCTCCTTTGGTTGATAATTGTCGCATTCGACAAACAGTTCTTCAATAACATTCATAACACCAGCGACAATAGCGCAATTCTGTTTGCCGCTTACTTGAATAGTGTTAAGAGCATTATATATAGATTGCAATTTTTCTTTCATTTTCCGGTTCCTCCGTTATAATATAGTCAATAAAATTGAAATTTCAAGGACGTGCAGCCAGTTGGACACAAACACCCATTGTATATGATTTGAATGTAACAAACACATTAGTCATAACATCTGTTGATTTTGACAAGAAAACGTATACTGCTGCCAATATAACAGGCATACGAAACTTCTATAAGACAAGTGGCATGTGGGTTGTAACAGGATAATGGTATATTATCCAGAAACTACCCACCCAGAGCCTCCATAAGTAAGCCCAACAACGACTTTTTCTTCAGAATAAGTTGGCGTTCCACTAGAACTTATGTTGGAAACATATCGAATTGTGTGCGTTTGTATGCCAGTAACGAATGTTGTAAAGCTCCATCCTGCAACTCTGCCTTGAAATTTCAAATTTGTGAGGTCAAGGTTAGCAATAGTAGCATTTGTAGCGTTAAGCTGCTGAATTGTAGCCGCATTTACTGCTAGTGTGTGTACATTAGCCAATTCTACGTTCATTTCGTCAACAAATGCCTTAGTAGCGTACAAAGTGTCTAACTTAGCAGACGTTACAGAACCATCGGCGATATTTCCAGTTTTAATTTGGTCGCCAAGGTTTGAAGCATAAATTCTTCCATTAAACGTAGCAGAACTTGGTGTCCAAGAAAGTAAACTCAATTTACCATATCCATTAGACGCAATATAGTCGCCACTAGCTGTATTATACAGTCTATCAGTACCTATTTGCCATCCGCCAATAGAGCCGCTTGTGGCAGTTATTTTGCCATTAATCACGAGGTTTCCGTTTGTATCAACATAGAACTGATTGGCCCAGTTAGAACTCGTATTTGGCCTTGTCTGTATGCTAATTCCATCAGTTGGGTTTAACTTAATTTGGCTTTTACCATTGTCTGATACAATAGTAAAAGAAGCATTATTGAGTACAGCACCGTTGGAATCCAATACGAAGTTGTTATTATCGTTGGTTATCTGTAATTGATTACCAGCGATAAGTTTTCCCACAATTGCGTCTGCTACAAGTCCGAAAACGTTCTGCCCATTGAGATTTATTTGCCCCAAAGCAAGTCCTGCCGTTTGCCAGTTGTTGCTTGTGAACGCAAGAGTATTGGAAGTAAGCCACACTTGGTTAGGGCTATAATCTCCATTATCTGTCTGGTTTCTTCCGCGCAACCCATTCTGGTTAATAACAATTTCTTGGTTTGTGGCATTAATAACGTTGTTCTTTGAAGTATCAAGAGCAGAATTGATAAACTCCGAAACAGTGTTGTTCATTCCACTGTTTACATATTCGCCCCATTTACCAGCATCGAATTTGACGCTAGAACCCGCCTTAATAGCATCACCAAATAAATCTCTAAACGTATACGCACCAGAATCCAGTCTATAACGATTACCGAATACTAATGAGAAGTTTGTGGGGTCGTCAAGTTGAACATTGAGTTCAAGTAAGACTGGTGTTATACGTTGTCCTTCGTCTTTTTCAATATTGACAATACACCCGAGTTCAAGTTGTGAGCTAAACTTCTGAAATTCTTTTAAGAACAAGAAGTTTACACTATCCACTGTGAACTCAAAACGCGGTTGTGCCACTCTTGAAAGTACATATTGTCCCTGTGTATACAAAGACATTGCTACGTCTTGAATTTCACCATTATCCATTTCAGTTGTTGTAATGAAACTCTCATTTTGATATGTATTTTCAATGGTGTATGTTTTGAGTTCATTGTATTGTGCTTCTGTGAAGTTATTTGCGAAAGACAAAGAATCGTTAATTTGCTTTAAGGAGTTGTTTATGGTTTCAAGTTCGCCATTTATACCAGTAATCTTGTTCTCTTGCGCTGTTACAGCCGCGTTAGCTGCGTTTAACTCATTAACTTTGGCAGTATATTCAGGTGTATTCTTGAGGTCGCCCTCAATCATAACCTTTACAACGCCCTCAATTGTATCTCGCTCTGTTTTTAAGTCCGCTAAATCAGATTTTGCCGTTACTAACTCATTGTTTTTATCTTTATATTGAGTCAATAGGGTGGCATATTGTGGTTGCTTTGCCGTTATAGCTGCTTCCCATGCTTTGATAGCGTCTATTAAATCTTGATTCATCCACTCAGTCGTAGCAAAATAGCTATAATCATATATTGTATTGCTACCAAGTGGGTTTACTGCTGATATACCAAGATTATTGCCACCATACACACTCAAAGCAGTAACAATTTCATCTGATTTTTCAGATATATCAATGTTTTGAATAAGGTTATTGTAGCTTAATATAATATCGGTGTTCTTTATTAGATTCTGTAATGTGTATGCGGATACTGTTCTGGTAAAAGAATCAAACAAGAACACACATTCATATGAGTTTTCAACATCATTCATCAAAAACTCATATACCGTACTGTCTGGAATCTCAAATGTACGATACAGATTCCACAAATCAGCATCAATTTGTCCGATTGTCCAGTTAGACGTTGAAAGAATCTTGCCCATCAAGGTATTTTCAACGTTGAATGGGTCATAAAATTTATAAGTTCCATCAAATAGATTTAACTTTTTAAACGCAAGTTCTGTTTCCAAAGAATATGCCGTTACAGTTTTCTGTTTAACGATACCATCATCAGTTTCATTTACTTCAGTGATTAAGAAGTATCCAATATCATCAATCAGGATTAGTTTTTTGCTTAGAACTCTGTCATAATATGGAAATACTTCTCCATCAATCAAATATGGAATTGTTATATGGAACTCCGACATTTCGTTGAATCTAAGTGAGAGTTCATGCGTATGACTTTGGTTCAAAAAACAGATTTGTTCTTTATTTGGATTACACAGCCTTATTACATAACTTTCATGTTCTCCAAAATAGTTGAATTTTTGTAACATTATATCCTCCTTTCTGGTTATTATCCGCTTACTTTCCTTGCGTTCTGATAGTCTATTTTTATATCGTCTACACTTCCGATAACTTGTAGCTTATTGAGGCCGGGAACCAGTCTTGGAAGTATACCAGTCATATTCCCAACCCTCAATAGTCCTGTACTAGATGTAATCAAATACCTACTACTATCTATTGTAAGCGTTTCTTTGGGAGAGAGTCCCGTAAAAGTACATCCTTTGTTATCGTCAGTTTGATTAAGTAGCTGAAATTCATCTTCAGAACTAGATAATGTTACTGTGAATGTAGGTAACATATAATAATTATCGTCTGATATATTATTGAATGTAAAAGTACCTTCAACATCGAATGGGCCATAACTAGCCGACTTTGGATATTCCCAAGCCCACGGGGCATCACATGTAACATCGCATTTAAAAGTATAAGCAAAGTTTCCCACAGTTGTAATTGTGGGGTTATTCAATATACAATTGAAATATACAGATTCCATGTCGCATTGCATTATTTGTAACTTTTTATATGAGTTATGTCCAAACAACCATTTTTGTATAGATTGTTGCTGCAATGCGTCAACGGGTGTTAAACTAGCAAAACTTAGGCTGAATGTTAGAACGGGTGTCTGTTGTACACCAAAGAAATATGGTTTTGCTCTCCTGTATATTTCTTGCGTGTATGGCTCAACAGAGTTAGAGCCGGTATTTTGTAACACACCGGCTCCTCCCTCACTAATCAAAAACAGGCCGTAAGTTTCACTTGGGATTCCGTCAAAAACAAATGACCTAGCCCAAAATGACATTAACCCACCACCTTAGATTGGAACAACACTTGTGTTCCTCTTGTATCCTCCTCTAAACATCGTCTGGTTAATTTGCTTGACAACATCTTTAGTAATATCCTCAATTCTTGGAACAACAGAAGAATCAAGATTCCCCTGTACTTCAATGTTGAGAAGATTTCCAAAAGACATTGAGCCAAGACTACTCGCACCAGTCGATACAATATCTGGAAGAATTTTATTCATAAATCTATTTTGCTGTTCTTTTGTTATGAACGCCTCACCTTTGAGCGCCTTTATAAATTCCTCATTACCTTTAAGTCCACCAACGAATCCGGCGTCTAAGCCAGTGTGATAAGGTTTAACACCATACACCAGATTCTTCTTTGTAATACCCTCAAATTTTTGCCAGTAATAGTTTTTAGGGTCGGGAATATAGCCCCACACCCTTTGCGCCTCTTCAAGGCTTAACGCGCCGCTAATAGGTTTCGTTGTACCAGTTTTATAAATATAATATTTAGGAGTTCTATCAACGACTGGACTGTTTGCCGGACGCATAGCGGCCATACCAACGCCAGAATTTCCAGAGCTAGGGCTAGATGGTGTATAGCTACTGCCACCACCCAAAGAAGCGGCTCTACTTGCTGACTCATAAGCCCTGTCACACGCCTCTTTATACTCGTTGACTTTCCCTATCGCACCGTTCCATGCATCAAGGACGGTTTTGTCCAGACTATCGCCGTAGGCTCTATTGTATTGAATAAGGTCATTGAACAACGCTTCGCTGCGTTCATTGATAAGACGAATTGCTTCCGCTGTGATTTCGCCAGTCTTATCGAGGTATCTATCAATTTCGTCAATTTGCCCGTTGATATATTCCTCAAAACGCCGTTCTTCTCTATCAAGAGCGTCTTTTTGCTGGTCGATAGAGTAATCGTGCTGGTAATCCTCTAAATCACGTTTAGCTTCGGCCAGTTCTTCTTCAAGTTCAAGGCGCTTCTTTGTTCCCTCAGCGCTTGTGTCGAATTGAAGTTCTGCTATTTGAGCCTCAAGAGAAGAAATATTCTTATTTTGGTCCTCGACTTCGCGTTTATGGTTGTATTCGTCGTCTTGTAAATCAAGCAAATCTTTCTGGGCATCAATAACCTTTTTATAACCATCAAGCTGCTCTTTAAGAGCTTCTTTTTCTAGCTCTTTTTTCTTTTTGAGCATTTTGATTGTCATTTGCAATAAGTCATTATATGCTTTTTCGGCTTCGCTTTGTTGCTTAGATGCAGAACCGCCAGATTTTGCTGCGTCTTTAGCAGCAGAACTTATTTGTTTATATCCGTCAAGCCTTAATTTTATTGATTCATCATATACGTTATTAAGTCCCTGAATAGCATTGTTATAAGAGTTTACAACATTCTTCAAAGCATTAAGTTCTGAGGTGGGCAGAAGTGAACCACCATCTGGTTTCAATGCCCCATTAGCAGCCTTAATAACGTTGTCCATCGTCAATGCCTGTGATTTATAGAACTGTGCCCACATTGACGAAATTCTCTGAAGTAAATCAGTTTCTATCTTTTCTTTTGACTGAGCATATGTGCCATGATTGCCAATATCAATACCGTAATCAGCGGCAAATTGTTGCATTAAAGCCGAATCCATTGTAGACAACAAACTATAATAGTTTTGTTGCATTTTCAATTTGTTTATGATATTAGCATAGGCATTTGCTTCGTCATCCTGATAGGCCAACTGTAATTCCGACAACACATCTTCTGTTGAAGCAAGCCCAAGAAGATAGTTTGTTACAGCTTCATTAAGCGTAGGATATCTTGAAACAAGTTCATCTAGGGTTTCAATTGAAATAACTCCAGTGTTTGCTACTTCTTCGTTTACAGATATTAAGTTGTCATAAGCAGATTGTAAGCCAGAAACCTCCGATGTAATCCTGGCCAAATCGTCACCGGTTTCGCCAAGCTCATTGGACACATTGCCCATTGCTTCTGATAGGGCTTCCGCAGATATACCAGCAGCTTTCATCATTTCTGAAAGTTGTTGGTCTGTCTCGGTTAGCTTTAATCCCTCGGCTTCTGCTTCCGATATGCGTTTAATATGCTCAAGGAATATATCGCTTAATTCTTCTTGCCTCTTTTGTAATGCTTCATATTCTTCAAGAGACTTACCGTTTGTATTATTAAGCTGTTCTGTTAGTTCTTTATATTCCTCAATATTACCTGATAATTCTTCTATGGCAACATTATATTCAACTACTGGTGCAGCACTCGGCATGGGCAAACCCATCTCATTAACGGGTTGCTGTGAGGACATAAAAGCTGCTTCTTTAACGCGGCTCCACCAATCTCCACCGCCACGCTCAACGTCTTTTGCCTTAGAATTATAAACATTTTGCTTATCTCGTTTTTCGCGGGCCTGAAGCAAATCTTCTTCTGCCTCTAATACAGACAGATAAGCTTTTTCAGCTTCTGTTAGTTGTTCAACTTCCGCCTTTTGTTCTAAAGCATTTCGTTTATTGCTTACTTCTGACAATTGCGCCTGCGTATCAGCAAGGGTTTGCTCATATTCTTCGGTTGTTGTAATTAAGGCATCAAAAGCGGCTATAATAGCTGTAATACTGCCAACAACAATGGCTACTTTAACAAATGGAGATGCCAAAAGAGCTGTACCAGCAGCATATATAGCATCTTTACCAGCCAACACTCCACTGGTAAACCCTGAAAATACCTCTTTTAGTGCGTTTATGGTTTTATTTCCGCCGCTAGCAATTTTAGAAAAAGCCTTTAAAGCCCCAGAAACTTCTCCAGTTTCTTTGGCTATATTTATAGCGCTCTTTAGCTTAATAAAACCAGTAACTGCACCAATAATAGCAATATCGGCGATTCCTATTTTATCTACTACCCAAGTTATTGACTCTACCAGCATTCTAAGCCCATCAATAATAAGGTTGATAAAGTCTACTACTTCTTGGTTATATACTAAATCTTCAACCGCGGCTTTTAACTGCTTAACATGGGCTTCAATGCTTTCAAGATACACTTGCATCTTGTCCATTGCCATTCCGTCAGAGGTCACGGCCTCTTTTGCGAGGTCTTTTGCTCTGTCCCAGTTGGCCATCAAAGTTTCCCATATTTCACGCTGACGGGTGCCTGCAACAGCGGTTGAAATTTGATTTTTCTGTACACCAGAAAATGTATCCCATTTATCGGCTATCTCTGCAATGACATCATACATGTTGCGAAATTCGCCAGTAGAACTTCTAAGACTTATATTCAGCTTTTGAAGCGTAGTCTCAACATCGTTAAGCGGCTCACCCATATCGTCTATCATTTTACCAGCAGCTACGTTAGTAAGACGAGAGAATAGAGTTTTAAAACTGTTTCCAACAACACTAGCGCTTCGGCGTGTAGCCTCAGAAACAGCGCCAATCATACCGATTAACTGCTCGAATCCAACACCATTAACACGGGCCATGTTGGCTGTGCTTTGAAGTGCGACAGCAAGTTCCTCAACAGATGTAGCAGCAGCCAAGTCAACAGCTGATAATGCATCAACAACATGCATAGCATCTTGTGCTTCCATCTTGTATCCATTAAGCGTAGAAGTAAGAAGCTCGGTAGCTTGAGAAGATTCAATAGCGCCTACCTTTGAAAGAATCATTGAGGTTTCAAGCAACTGGTTTGTTTCTTCAACGCTCTTGCCCTGTCTCCATTATATTACTCAAATAAATCGCTAGTTTATTTGAGATTCAAATTCACATAAATCATATAAACTTGAATTTGCTTATAGTTTCCTATAAGAATAGACTATATCATTTAGCAACAAATTGTTGCTAACCTACTTTTTCGGGGTAAGCGATTCCCCTACTCTACTCGGTTGTATCTTTCGATACCCTTTCGATAGTCGTTGAACGTTCTGCTTATAAAGCAGCTTCGCTGCGGATTATCCAATGTTTAACGTTTTTACTTTACCAAACACATTACTGTTTGCCAATATAATATCACTATTATATTTTAGTAGTTAAACCTCTAAGGAACTTCCCGCAATTTAGTAGGTTTATAGTGGTCTTGACATATAAGTTAAACCACTCAGATGCTCCATTAGCGATTTCTGTCGTAGTAGCGCCAAGAGTTTTGGCCATTTCGCTATATTGGTGAGCTAGTTCAGCAGTTTGTTCAGCCGTATCACCAGTAACCATCTGAACGTCAGTCATGGCTTTATTCAATTCAATCACGGCATTAATAGATTGACGAATAGCTGTGGTCATGGCGTTCATAGCATTATTAACCAAACCATAACTCATAAAGTTATTAAAATAACCTTTAAAGCTGGATTTAAGTTTATCAACAAGCATTAATTGCTCTTGGCCTTTGGTATTTGATTCAGCAATGGCTGTTTTTACACGCTGTTCCGCCAATGCTCTATTATTAGTTGCCTCTGTGAGAGCGTCTGTGCCAGTCATTCCTTTTTCGAGCAAGTCGAGCTTTGTTGTGAGCATTAATATTTCTTGTTTAAGCTCATTCACATAGCTTTCAACGGCCTGATTGGACTTTTGTGTGCTTGATTCAACAGATTTTTCTGCGTCGGCTAATTCAATCTTACGCTTTGTAATCTGTTTTAATACTCTTGAATATTCTTCTAAATCTTTAATACCCTGTTTTTCAGAAGCGACAGAACCTGCGGCCTTTGCTGTTGTAGATGATTCTTGAAGCCCAGAGGCCGCTTTCTTTTTAAGCTCATCAGTAGCGTTCGCCGCATTTGTAATTTCTGTTACTTGCTGTTTCCACAAGTTTACCTGCTCTTGAAGTGCGGTAATTGTTTCGCTACTGCTATGATAAGCCTGTGCTTTTTCAAGTTTTGTCTCAGCGACAGTTAAGTTTGACAATGCAACTTCAAGGTCGTCAAACGCTTTCTTTTGCTCAATAGCGCCCTGTTCTGTTTTGGCATTATCTAATTTATCAGAAAGACGTTGTATTGTTCTGTCGTCTGTGACATTTACACCAAAAGAAGATAAGGAGCTTTCAGTCTTTTTAATTTCTTCTTCAATAGAATTTAAAGACGCTTCCCAATACTTCTTATATGTGTCAGCACCCGTCTTAGTGGCGTTATTTATATTAGTCTGCGTTTCAATGGCTGTCCTGTAAAGACTCTTTAACTTCTTTTCAAGTGTATCCATAGATTCTATATAATCTATTGACACGGTTGGCTTAGACCACTGATTGGCCGCCGACTCTTTCTGTGTAACACTATATTTTACGCCATTCTGCGTAAAACCGGAAGTGAGAGTCTTTAATTTAGTGGCTTCGTCTATTGTTACTTTTAAGTTCCTTTGAAAGTCTTTAAGAACACTATTGTCAATTTGCGGAACAATTTTTAAGTCAGAACTTTTAAATATTGTTTTGATTCTCTGTATATCCTTTTTAGCACCGCTCTCGTCAATTCGAGAACCGAAAAGAATATCAATTCTTTTTGCCATTAACTCTCACCACCTTTACCTATTTAATCTAACTGATATTGTATTTTCAATAGTATCAAAATCGGGTACTTCTCTGTCGATTCCATCCAATGCCGCTTTTACTTCGTCAATTGTTGTTTGAATCATCCCTAATTTGTGTCGGTCCAAGTACAGTAAAGCTGCCCTCGCCAAACTCGTACTCTTGACCCACTTCTGGGTATGTCACTTCCTTATTTTGAGACGACAATGTATTGTAGAATGACGTATAAAGTTTGGAATTATGTTTATAGTCCGGTGCAATGATTGTCTCAGTATCAAATGCATGAAGTGCACCGACAAGACCATTTAAATGATCTGCATCGTAATGAGACGCAATCATATAGTCAATGTCCTCAACACCCTCATCCTTCAGATATGAAACAAAGTATGATGCTGCGTCCGAGTTTCCACCATCATATACAAGTACATCATCACCAGCCTTTGCCATTATTGCTAGTCCCTGACCAACATCAATAAAGTGAACTGTCAATTCTTCCTGAGGCAGATCGCTCTGTGTGTTTTCGGCAGCCGGTACAGCCATCGTCCCCGGCAGCATCATGGTTGC
>ERZ780203.1412-NODE-1412-length-17607-cov-4.158500_pt1 | contig 17607 bp, 16 predicted proteins | sample MGYA00511168_ERZ780203 | MGnify/ENA primary metagenome ERZ780203 (study PRJEB29588, sample SAMEA2156577) | human gut metagenome | biome: human gut; feature: human-associated habitat; material: faeces | place: Denmark | collected 2008/2010 ...
CGGAGGGGCTTATCACCGAGAAAGAGTACCGTCAGATTGATACAATGTTCCTGGAAAAATACCGTCCTCTTTTCGGCACATTATTCTCCGAAATCTGTTGACTTTACAGCCTTTTAGAGTGATGTATGGTAGCGGAAAGGAGCGTGATTTCATGCCGAATTTAAGAAAAATCGAAGCGGCCGTTCCCACTATTCGGGAAAAGAAAAAGGTGGCCGCTTACGCCAGAGTGTCCATGCAGTCGGAACGGATGCTGCACTCCCTTTCCGCACAGGTGAGCTATTACAGTGGGCTGATCCAGAAGAACCCGGATTGGGAATATGCCGGCGTTTACGCAGACGATTTTATTTCCGGTACCAATACGGTCAAGCGCGATGAGTTTAAGCGGATGCTTGCCGACTGCGAAGCCGGCAAAATCGACATCATCCTGACAAAGAGCATCTCGCGGTTTGCCAGGAACACGGTGGACCTTCTGGAAACGGTGCGGCATTTGAAGGACTTAGGTGTCGAGGTGCGGTTCGAGAAGGAGCGCATCCGCTCTATGGACGGGGACGGCGAGTTGATGTTGACCATCTTGGCCTCCTTTGCCCAGGAGGAAAGCCGCAGCATTTCCGACAATGTGAAATGGGGCATCCGAAAAAGGATGCAAAACGGCATCCCAAACGGCCACTTCCGCATCTACGGTTATCGATGGGAGGGCGATGAACTGGTCATCGTGCCAGAGGAAGCGGAGGTTGTAAAGAGAATCTTCCGGAACTTCCTGGACGGGAAATCCAGGCTGGAAACCGAGAGGGAGCTTGCTGCCGAGGGCATCACAACCAGGGACGGCTGCCGCTGGGGGGATTCCAACATCAAGGTGGTGCTGACCAATGTGACGGTGCTGTTCACAGGCGGCTTTGACATGGACAAATATTTGCAGAACAAGGTGGTGTCCGACTTCATCTTCGGCTGCGCCGGATATTTCCAGTCGGACGGCATCGAGGAGCCGGTCACCGAGGACCTGATCGCCGACATCGACGCGCAGGGCGGTATCGCCCAGTCGGGGCGCATCTATGGGCAGACCAGCTGGCTGCAGCAGTTTGTCACCGAGCAGCACTTCCGGGACAGCGAGGGCAAATGGTACCCGCCGGAGGTGCTGGAGGACATGATTAAGACGGCGGACAAAAACGCCGAGGGCCTGATCGCCAACCGGGTGCAGGTCTACGGCATGGAGGAATTTCCGCTGAGCCTGGTCAACGTGGTGGCGGGGGATCTTTCCAAACTGAGCGACCCCGACCGCAACTACATCGCCGCGGTCTACACCATGGACGACTACAACAACGTCGAGCCGGACAGCAACTGGATGAATGTGGGCGACCAGGTGACGCTGCGCTACGGCGACGAGCTGGAATATTATGACCCCACGACCGGTCAGGTGATCCCAGCCGAGCAGGCGGACAGCTATCAGGGCAGCCTCCAGGTCCGCGCGACAACCTATCACGACGTCACCTATGAGGTGGCCGCCTGCGTCACCGTGCCGAGCAACGAGGGCTACCGCTTTTACGGCGCTGACCAGTTCATTCTGGACGCGGACCACTTTCAGCGGGAGACCGGCACCAGCGACGTGATGACCTACCTGTTCAACATGGAGAGCGACGAGGCCGACGCGCAGATGCGGGACTTTCTGGAGGAGTACACCACCACCGTCCAGACCGCCTACGACTACGAGTGCAGGCAGGACTATGTCTCCGAGTTTGAGGGGATGCGCTCAATGTTCCTGACGCTGGGCGGGGCGCTGAGCTTCATCGTGGGTTTAGTGGGCGTGCTCAACTTTGTCAACGCGGTGCTCACCGGCATCATCACCCGCAAGCGGGAGTTTGCGGTGCTGCAGGCCATCGGCATGACCGGCTGCCAGCTCAAGACGATGCTGATGCTGGAGGGGCTGTTGTACACCCTGCTGTCGATCATTTTCTCGCTGCTGCTCAGCCTCATCCTCTCGCCGGTGCTGGGTAGCGCCGTCGAGCAGATGTTCTGGTTCTTCAGCTACCGCTTTACCGTCTGGCCGGTTCTGCTGATCGCGCCGGTCTTTGTACTGCTGGGGCTGCTGATCCCGCTGCTGACCTACCGGGTCATCGCCCGCCACACGATTGTGGAAAGACTTAGGGATGGGGAATAGTTTACAGAGCCACCATCCCTGCAAAAACGAAAACCAGGACAGAACGATTCATCCATCCATTTTTTGTCTATCTTCTGTCAGAAGAAAAGCGGGGCAGCGGGCAACAGGCCGGCTGCTCCGCTTCTTGCGCCTGCCGGATAAGTTTGCTATAATAATGTCAAAGCAAACGGCCCGCCGTGGAGGCGGGCGGATAAAGAAGGTGTTTCTCATCGATAAGCTGACGATGTTAAAACAATATTTTGGCCACGCCCAGTTTCGTCCGGGACAGGAGGAGCTGATCGACGCCATCCTTTCCGGCCGGGATGTACTGGGGGTGATGCCCACCGGCGCGGGCAAGTCGGTCTGCTACCAGCTGCCCGCCATGATGCTGCCGGGGCTGACGCTGGTGATTTCACCGCTGATCTCGCTGATGAAGGACCAGGTAGCGGCGCTGGAACAGTCCCAGATTCCCGCGGCCTGCATCAATTCCTCGCTGAGCCTTGCCGAGTACGACGAGGTCTACCGCCGGGCTGAGCAGGGGGCGTACAAGCTGCTGTACGTCGCGCCGGAGCGGCTTAGCACCGAGGACTTTCTGGCCTTTGTCCGCGGGGTGCAGGTCTCCTTTGTAGCGGTGGATGAGGCGCACTGCGTCTCCCAGTGGGGGCAGGACTTCCGCCCCAGCTACCTTGGGATTGCGGACTTTGTCTCCCAACTGCCCGAAAGGCCGGTGCTGGGGGCCTTCACCGCCACCGCCACCGAGCAGGTCAAGGACGACATCCACAAGATGCTGGGGCTGATCGACCCGCTGCGGCTGACCACCGGCTTTGACCGCCCCAACCTCTACTTTGAGGTGATGCACCCCAAAAAGAAGGAGGCGGCGCTGCTCTCCTTTCTCTCCGAGCACCGGGAGCAGACCGGCATCGTCTACTGCGCCACCCGCAAGGCGGTCGAGTCGGTCTGCGACAAGCTGCGGGAGCAGGGATTTGCCGCCACCCGCTATCACGCGGGGCTGGACGACGAGGAGCGCAGGCGCAATCAGGAGGACTTTGAGTTCGACCGCGCCCGGGTGATGGTCGCCACCAACGCCTTCGGGATGGGAATCGACAAGTCCAACGTCAGCTTTGTGGTGCACTACCACATGCCCAAGAATATCGAAAGCTACTACCAGGAGGCGGGCCGTGCGGGCAGGGACGGTTCGCCGGCAAACTGCCTGCTGTTGTTCTCGATCGGGGATGTGCAGACGGCAAAATATTTTATCGAAAACGCCTCGGAGAATGAGGCGCTCGATGAGGAGGAGCGCCAGTTTGTCCACGAGCAGGACCTGCGCCGGCTGGAGGAGATGGTGGGCTACTGCAAGACCAGCGGCTGTCTGCGCGCCTACCTGCTGCGCTACTTCGGCGAGGAGGCGCCGGAGCGCTGCGGCAACTGCGGTAACTGTGTCGGCGAGTGGATTCGTCAGGACATCACGGTGGAGGCGCAGAAGATCCTCTCCGGCGTGGTGCGGGTGGAGAAGAAGTACCCGACCGGGCTGGGGCTGACCCAGATTATTGCGATGCTGCGCGGCAGCAAAAACCAGCGGGTGCTGCAGCTGGGGCTGGACAAGCTCTCCACCTACGGCATCATGCACGGGGTGGACCAGAAGCAGCTGCGGGAGTATGTGGAGTTTTTGATCGACAGCGGCTACCTCTACCTGACGCAGGGGGAGTACCCGGTGCTGCGCGCCACCCCGCAGGCCAGGGAGGTCCTGTTCCACGGGGAGACGGTGGAATATTCCCGCCGGGTGCCGAGCGTGCAGGAGAAAAAGCTGCCCACCTCCCGCCGCAAAAAGGCGGCAGCGGAACCGGTGGAGCAGGTTGCGCTCGACCCGCAGGGACAGCAGGAGGCGGCAAACCTCTTCGAGGCGCTGCGCGATTTGCGCAACGAGCTTTCGCAAAAGCAGAACATCCCGGCGTATCTGATCTTCACCAACGCCTCGCTGACCGATATGGCTGCCCGCCAGCCGGACACGATGGAGGAATTTCTGCAGGTCTCCGGCGTGGGAGAGTATAAGGCCAAGCGCTACGGCAAGGTCTTTCTCGACCGGATTGCCGCCTGGAAGAAGCAGCATCCTTCGGATTGATAAAAGGTTGATAGAGAAAAAGACAGGGGGAGAGGGCCCGCGGGCCCTCTCCCCCTTGTCGATAGGAAAGGCAGTGTCCTTAGAGATTTTTGACAAACAGAGCGCGGATGGCGTTGAGCACGGCGATCACCATGACGCCGACATCCGCGAAGATGGCAAGCCACATGTTGGCCAGCCCCAAAGCGCCGAGCAGCAGGCAGAGCAGCTTGATGCCTATGGCGAAGACGATGTTCTGGTAGACGATGCGCAGGCACTTGCGGGAAATCCGGATTGCCTTGGAAATCTTCATCGGGTCGTCGTCCATCAGCACCACGTCCGCCGCCTCGATGGCAGCGTCCGATCCCATGGCGCCCATCGCGATGCCGATATCCGCGCGGCCCAGCACCGGCGCGTCGTTGATGCCGTCGCCGACAAAGGCGAGCTTTGCCTTCTCCGGTTTTGCCTGCAGCAGCTCCTCGACCTTTTCGACCTTGCCGGCCGGGAGCAGCTCGCTGTAGACCTCGTCGATGCCAAGTTCCGAAGCGACCTTGTCGGCCACTGCTTTGGTGTCGCCGGTCAGCATCACCGTCTTGTGGATGCCAGCCTTTTTCAGGGCGGCGATGGCCTCCTTGGCGTGCGGTTTGACGATGTCGGAGATGACGATGTGTCCGGCATACCGGCCGTCAATGGCCATGTGGATGATGGTGCCGACGCTGTGGCAGTTGATGTACGGGATGCCCAGGCGGTCCATCAGCTTGCCGTTGCCCGCGGCGACCGCGACGCCGTCAATCTTTGCGGTGACGCCGTTGCCGCTGATTTCCTGGATGTCGCTGACGCGGCTGCGGTCGATCTGTTTGCCGTAGGCGCGCTGCAGGCTCTTGCTGATCGGGTGGGAGGAGGAGCTCTCCACCAGCGCGGCGTATTCCAGAATCTTTTCGCCCTCCAGCTTGTTGTGGTGGATGCCGCTGACCTCAAAGACGCCCTGGGTCAGGGTGCCGGTTTTATCAAAGACGACAATCTTGGTCTGAGAGAGAGTCTCCAGATAGTTGGAGCCCTTGACCAGCACGCCGGCGTTGCTCGCGCCGCCGATGCCGGCAAAGAAGGAGAGCGGGATGCTGATGACCAGCGCGCAGGGACAACTGATGACCAGGAAGGTCAAAGCGCGGTAGATCCAGTCGCCCCAGGCCGGGTCAAGCCCCATGAACAGCATGCGGACCAGCGGCGGCAGGATGGCCAGTGCCAGTGCGGCGTAGCAGACAGCGGGGGTGTAGACGCGGGCAAATTTGGAGATAAAGTCCTCCGACTTGGATTTGCGGGAGCTGGCGTTCTCCACCAGGTCCAGAATTTTGGAGACGGTGGACTCGCCGAACTCCTTGGTGGTGCGAATCTTTAAGAGACCGGTCATGTTGATGCAGCCGGAGATGATCTCGTCGCCGACCTTGGCGTCGCGCGGCAGGCTCTCGCCGGTCAGGGCGCTGGTGTTTAAGGAGGAAGCACCCTCGATAATCACGCCATCGATCGGCACCTTCTCGCCCGGCTGCACCACGATGACGCTGCCGATTTCCAGCTCGTCCGGGTCGACCTGTTCCAGCTTGCCGCCCCGCTCAATGTTGGCGTAATCCGGGCGGATGTCCATCAGCTCGCTGATGTTGCGGCGGCTCTTGCCCACCGCGTAGCTCTGGAACCATTCGCCAATCTGATAGAACAGCATGACGGCGATGGCCTCGGTGTAGTCGCCGCTGCGCTCATACAGCGCCAGCGCGATGGCGCCGATGGTAGCGATGGCCATCAGAAAGCACTCGTCGAACATCTGGCGGTTCTTGATGCCCTTGACAGCCTTGATGAGAATGTCGTAGCCGACGGTCAGATAAGGGATCAGGTAGAGCACAAAGCGCACAAGCCCGGTGACCGGCGCGAAGGAAAGGGCGACCAGCATCACCGCCGCCAGAATGATGCGCACCAGCATCTTCTTTTGTTTTTTATTCATAGGACATCTCCCTCTCTCTTTTGAAAAACATATGAGCAACTATTCATATGTTGCTCCAAGGAAAAGCGCCGGACGGCGCCTTTCCCCTTTATTTTTACAGATAGATTTCGCAGTCGCTTTCGACCTTTTTGCAGTTTTGCAGAACCTGCTGCATGACAGCCTTTGGCTCCTGGCCCTCCTCGAACTCGACGTTCATCTTGAGCATCATAAAGTTGACGGTGGCATCCTTGACGCCGGGGGTGCGTTTGGCGGCGTCCTCCATCTTGTTTGCACAGTTGGCGCAGTCGACCTCAATCTTGTAGGATTTTTTCATCAGTAAAAGCTCCTTTCGTGAGAAATGATATTTCAATTTTGTTTTACAATTTAATACCTGTTTAATTGTTCATCTATATCATATACGCAATCGCCTGCGGGGTCAAGAGGGGGAAGACAGGTATTTCTGTTTGGGCTAAAAAACGTTCCGTTTGGGCAAAGAGGCCCCAAAAGCCTGAGGGCGGGGGTTGGATTTGCGCGGCAAAATGTGGTACAATACCAGAAAAAGGAGGGACTGTTTATGCAGGAGCGTTTACCGCACGAGCACGGACAGCCGCTGGAAAAGCAGGCGGAGACCATGCCGAAGGAGGAGGACTTTCAGATCGTCTCCGACCTGTTTAAGCTGCTGTGCGACCGCAGCCGCGTGCGCATCTTCTGGCTGCTGTGCCACTGCGAGGAGTGCGTCATCAACCTCTCCTCCATTGTGGGGATGAGCAGCCCGGCCGTCTCCCACCACCTGCGCCAGCTCAAAAACAGCGGGCTGATTGTCAGCCGCAGGGAGGGCAAGGAGGTCTACTACCGCGCAGCGGACACCGAGCAGGCGCAGCTGCTGCACCACATGATTGAAAAGATGGTGGAGATCGCCTGTCCGGATGCATAAAAACAGCGAGGAAAGGGGAGGAAAATATGCAGGAAAAATGTGCAGCGGCGATCGCTCAGGCACTGCAGGAGGTGCCGGAGGGAACCTTTGCCCTTCTGCGGCACGACAACCAGACCGCCCAGGGCCGCCACATGGTCGACCAGCTGACGACCCGGACCGCGGGCAGAGGGCGGATTGAGAGCTACCTGCTCTATCCGGGAATCGAGCTTTCCTACCACCAGTATCTGGCGGAGCAGGTGCATTTTTGCCACCGCGCCTCCGACTCGGTGCTGGAGATCAACCACTGCCGCCAGGGCAGAATCGGCTGGAAGATGAGCGAAGGCATCTCGGTCTATCTGGGCGCAGGGGATCTGTGCCTGCACACCCAGGAGTGCTGCGCGGATTCGGAGATCCTGCTGCCGCTGGGATATTATGAGGGCATCGACCTCACCGTCGATCTGGAGCGGCTGCGGGGCAGCGAGCCGGAGATTTTGAGGGAGGCTGGGATGGACGCGGCTTTTTTTGCGCGTAAATTCTGCTCGGCCAAGGTCCCGATGACGCTGCCGGCCTGCAGTGAGGTGGAGCAGATTTTTGCGCCGCTCTACCAGATTCCGCAGCAGCTGCGCGCACCCTATTATAAGCTGAAGGCGCAGGAGGTGCTCCTCTATCTGGGATGGGCAAAGCCGGAATGGCAGCAGGAAAGCAACCAGTATGTCTCCCAGCAGACCGAGCTGATCCGGCAGATCCACGACTTTCTGGTGCAGCATCTGGACCAGCGGTTCACTATCGAGGAGCTGGCCAAGCGATATCTGATCAATACCTCCTCGCTCAAATCGGTGTTCAAAGCGGTGTACGGGGTGCCGCTGGCCTCCTATGTTAAGGAGTACCGCATCCAGCAGGCGATGAAGCTGCTGCGCGAGACCGATGACAGCATCGCCCAGATCGCAAAGCAGGTCGGTTATGAGACGCAGGGAAAATTCACCAAGGCCTTTAAGGAAAGTGTCCAACTGCTGCCCACCGAGTACCGACGGCAGTACAAGGCTAACGGATAAGGAGTGCTGTGCGATGAAAACTTTTTTAAAGGCGAGGGTGCTGTTCCCCCTCCTGTTTGGGTGGGCGCTCGGGGGCCTTCTATTTGTGCTGGGAGCTGCGGACGACGCGCCGGGCCTGAGCTTTATCGGGCTGTCGGTTGCCTTTTTGCTCACGATGCGCGGGGTTTACCATGCGGGCGTTCTGCCGCAGGGGTATTGCCTCCCCATCATCCTGCTGGTCTTTGGCGCGGTGGGGGTCGTGATGCCTTTCATTCTGCTGCTGGATGGGGAGCTGGACGGCATGCTGTATCTGTTTGTGATCGGGGAGCTGATGGGCATTCTGCTGCTGACAGCGGGCACAAAGCGGCTCAAAAAGACGCAGAGAACAGGTAAGAACACAAGTCAAAAAAACGGTGACAAAATATAATGTGAAAACATCTATTTTGTTGAAGGAAAATTTGTGCAATCTTCTGAAAAGATTCAAATTCTGCTTTTCTGGTAGAAAAATCAGGAAGAATATGGTATCCTATAGATAGACCTCTTGGAAATTTGCAGGGGAGGGAAGGAAATGGCCGGTTCATACTGCGGAAAAGACTGCGAAAGCTGTGCCCTCAGGGAGTAGCTGAGCTGTTCCGGGTGCCGGTCAGGACCTGGCCGAACCTGGGATACAGAGTGCGAATTGGCAAGGTGCTGCCAGCAAAAAGGGCATGAGAGCTGTCAAACATGCAGCTTTGCCGCAGGGTGCCGCCTCTTTTCCGGCCGCAACGAGCAGCCGCAGTACCGCTTTCAGGAGCGGGAACGCAGCGCGCAGCGGCAGCAGGAAGCGGCCAAAAAGGCAGAGGTGCTGGGCAAATGGCTTTGGATTTTGTTCTGGCTGATGATTGTTGTCCAACCGGTGGTGGGGCTGATGAGCGACGAAACGGTCGTGGGTTGGTTCCCACAGCTGTACTGGCCGGGGCAGATTGCGAGCTTGCTGTTTTTGCTTGCCGACGGCGCGATCTTTCTGAAAATTTCCGAGGTGGAGTTAAGCTACCGCACAGCCGGTATCTGCCAGATCGTGGCAGGTGTTGTCAATTTTGTGGTGCAGCTTTTTACCGACGCGGGCATGGAAAGCGGCTGGCTGCTGCTGGTCCTGTTGCCAGTGATCGTGGTGTCTCTGGTGGAGCAGTACCACTGTTACATGGGACACGCGGCGGTTTTGTACAAGGTCGACGACACGCTTGCGGACAAATGGGTTATTTTGTGGAAATGGAACATCGGCATGTTTGCACTGTTCTCTGTCAGCGGTTTGCTGGTATTTGTCCTGACATTTATTGCGATGCTGACGCTACAGGCCGCCACCATTGGAATGGCGGTTGTTACGGTTGTGGAACTGGTGTGCCTGTATCGGACGGCCCAGCGGTTTCGCCGCATTGCAGATGATGGCGTAACGGGTGTGCGGTAAAGGCGCAGAAAACAACGTGGCATTGCGGAAAATGCAAAGGGGGAATGCGATCGAGATAGTCGACAGAGGAAAATAAAATCCAACTGATTTTGCAAATTGGAAAGCTGCAAAGTTACCAAAATGGAAATTTTTGTGCTCAGATCACAGGGGTTACTGATTTGGTAACCATGATTTTGGAGTATTTGGTTAAACTGAAGTCAATGAAGGAGTGTTTTCATTGGCGAAGTTTAACAATGCATATAATGTTTGTGGCAAAAATCTTTGTAAAATCAGGACGATCCAAAATCTTTCGCAGGCGGATTTGGCAAGAAAGGCGCAGCTGGAAGGTTTGAACGTGGATAAAAAGACCATCTCTCTGATTGAAAATGGGAAGCGTGGCTTTCAAGATTATGAAATTCTTTGCTTTGCAAGGGCTTTGGGTGTCCCGGCATCCTACATTTTGGAAGGAATTCCAGAAGCGTAAGGGCAGATTGTGTACGAATCAAAAATGATCTGGGGAGGATGTCCATTGCTGTTTTTCATGACCTTCACTGCCGAGGAGTCAAAAAAGTTCACGACTATTTTTAAGCAGCATTATAAAAAAATAGTCTGCAAGGCTAGAACAATCCTGTTTTCCTATGATTTAGCGGAGGATGCGGTGGAAGAAGCTTTTATCCGTGCGCTCAACAATCTGGACAAAATTATGGAACTCAACGAGCCTAGAAGAGTTGCCTTTCTGCTCTGTACCCTGGAGCGGATCGCGTACGATACCAAGCACAAAAACAGCAGGATCCTGCAGGTGGCGCTTGACAGCAACGAGCTGCTGACGGCAGGGGATGACCCGATATGGGAGCAGGTTTCTGCACAGGAATCGGTTCGCATACTCAAGGAAATTCTCTCGGAACTGCCGCAGGACGATCAGGATATGCTGATCTACAAAGTGGTTTACGAGTGGAGCAATCAGGAGATTGCGGATGTGATGGGCATCAGCTCCAATTATGTGTCGGTTCGTCTGAGCAGGATTCGCAAGAAGGTTATGAACAAATATCACGAGTCAGAGGATGGTGTCAGGTGAGTGATTCGAAGCTGAACGATGAAATCTTTGACGCACTCCTGAAAGAAGCGCTTTCACAGCTGGAAGAGGAAAAGGTGAAGGAGAAAAATCGTGAGTTGGAGCAGATTGACACCAGCGATTATGTTCCTTCCAAAAAGTTCCTGCGGAATCTGCGCAGGGAATATTTCCGCTATTCGGTGAAGAACACCCTCAAGAGCAAGGCGCTGCGCAAGGTCGCTTCGTTTGTTCTGATGGCAGGGGTTGTATCCGGCGGGCTGTGCTTTTGGGCAGAGGCCAACGGCATCCCGGTATACGAGACCATCTTTTTGAGGAAAGAGCGCTACACCTCGATCGAAGTTTATAACCAAATTGTGTCGGAAGAGGACGAGTCCTCTTTGGACTATTTTTATTTTCCGAAGTATTTGCCGTTGGGGTTTATGGTAGAAGAAGAAATTTCCGATAATGAATTATACTATATTAAATTTACAAATGAAGATCAATATTTTTACATTTCTCAATGTTTAAGTTCTTCGAATAAACAGGAACGTATTGACACGGAAGAAGCAAAAGTGGAAAATCTAAAAATAGATGGGTATCAAGGTCTTTATGTAGAAATAAAAGACAAGAAAGCTATTTATCTTGAGATGGGAAATATTGCAGTTAGCATATATGGTAATATAGAAAAAAAAGATTTGTTCAGAATGGCTCAAAATCTAGAACTTCTATATAGGTAGGAAAAGGATTGATTGAATAATGAGAAATAAAAAATTGGCATCTGTGTTTTTAGTGATGATGGTGTTAGTGTCTAGTTTAACATTGCTAACAAATGCAGAAGGATATATTGCTCCAGGAAGAAATTTAAGAATTGAGGAAAATAATGAAGGGGTTCAGCCTCTGTATGATATTATACATAGTGTGAAAATGTATGCGACTGAGGAAAAAGTAGCAGCGATGGTAGAAGCGGACAATGACTGCTCTTTAAGAATCACGCTAACTTTGTATGAAGAGAATAGCAGTGGTTGGTCGTTCTTGGCTAAAAAAACTTTTTCGGATTACTCTAGTGCATTATTGGGAACTATTTACTGGGATTTTGAACCCGGAGTAACCTATAGAGCTGTTGCTAATTTTTATGCTGGCGGAGAAACAGATACAATGGAAGACACTTATAAATTTTAAATAATAATTGATTACCCCCTCTCGCATCCTGCGGGAGGGGGTTTTGCTATTTCAGGGGAATTTTCAGGAGGTCAAAAAACAATTTCTTCTTTTACGCATCCTTCCCGCCTTATTAAAATCACGTTGTATGTGCGATTAGAACAAAACTGAACAATTTTCTACATCATTATGTAGAAAATTCTGAAAATCACTTGACCATAAATGGTGGTCGATGTAAAATTGTAGAAAAATATGTCCTGCGGGAGAGGAGGTGCATTATGCACCGAAAGATATTCATTGAGCAACTAAAGCGAAGCAAAAAGACAGTTGTTTATTTCTGGCTTCTGCTGATTGCAGCGACCTTTTTTGTCACAAGCATGAACCTGTATTACAACAGCACCAGCAATTTGCAGCTCTCTGAGAACACTTTCTCCACTCTGGCCGTCACCGAGCTGTACGGCGAGGTGGACCGATACGGAGAGCTGGTGGAACGCAACAGCGACGCTCACATCGGCTATCAGGCCGTGGGGGTAAAGGGGTACGACATCGCCCCCATCCTCCAAAGCGACGCGGTGGAAAGCTATGACCTGCGCAGCCAGTACGGTGCCTACATCGAGGCGTGTCCAGTCATGGGGTACGCTCCTCAAGTGTCTGGCGATGGCACAGAAACCCCGGCATGGTATATGCAAAGCAACAATGTCATCCGCTTTCGGATTCGGGGAAAGGAGCCGTTCGAGCTGGAGTATCATCCATACGACATCTATCATCCGCAGACATTGCCGTTTGGTCTGGAGGTCCTCGACGACGCTGCCGGCTGCTTTGCCTATCCCGATACCCTGTACTATTCCGACCTGGGATTTGAGCCAGAGGAGTGGGAAGCGCACGCGCAGGACATCAAAGCCTTCAACCAAACTGACGACACCGACCGCCTGATCCTCTACCCCGATGTGGAGTATATCGCGATTCTTCAAGCCCATGGCCCCTGGCTGTGGACCGAGGACGGCACCTTGGTGTATTCTACTGACCGAATTGACGACAATTTTGCTTTCGCGACACCGGCACAGGACTACCAGAATCTCCGGCTGACCTATGACGGAAGCAGAGAGGGAATGGAGTACGAAACCGGAGACACCCCGTTCCCAATTCAGCGCTGGGAGGATGTGCAGAACGACCCGAAGCTGAAAGCCTACTTCGAGGATCTCTGGCAGGACATCCACGTCCAGCAGTACACCCACAGCGTCGTCGCCACCAACGACCTCAGCTCCGTCCCGGCCTTTCACCTTGGCAGCGCCGCGATCAGCGAGGGCAGGCCCATCACCCCGGAGGAATATGCGTCCGGCGCAAAGGTCTGCGTCATCAGCGAGCAGGTGGCTGAAAATCAGCAGTGGAAGGTCGGCGACAAGCTGAACATGCAGCTGTTTGAAAGCGATTACATCCCAAACGCTCCCTTTGTCCCGAAGCAGCCGATCTATGATGCACAAGAAACCCTGTTTGTCAGCGAGGGCGAATATGAGATCGTGGGCATCTACTCCCTCTACCCCTACACCGGTTACGCCGAGCTTGCCCCGGACACGCTGGACTTTTCGCCCCATACCATCTTTGTTCCAACCAATTCCATCGCCAAGCCGCGGGAGCAGAAGGATCTTCTGATCCACGGCTCCACCTTCAGCGTGAAAATCAAAAACGGCTCGGTGGAAGCCTTCCTCGACGACATGGAGGTCAACGGCCTCACCACCCCGCAGCCAAACCAGTACACACCGCACTTTACTTTCTACGACCAGGGCTACAGCGCCGTCAAATCCAGCCTGTTGTCGATGAACAGCACCGCCAAGCTGCTGCTCCTGCTCTCGTCCATCCTCCTTTTGATGGTCTGCATCCTGGCGGCCTACTTCTTCTGGCAGAACCAGCGGCAGACGGTGGGCATCTTCCGCCTGCTGGGCGGGACGAAGAAGCAGGCAGTTTCAGCAGTCCTGCTCTGTGCGATGGTGCTGACCGTTCTGGGTGCGGCGGCCGGCGCGGTGACCGGTTACGGGATGGCATACATTGTAGGCAACGGTATCATGCAGGAGAACATCAAGGAGATCGAGATGGATATGAGCCAGGACAACGACATTTCCGCCCTGACAGAGCAGCAGTCCAACATCCGGATCAAGGCGGACCTGCCGGTAACGCTGCAAGCCTGCGGCGCGGTGCTGCTCTTCCCGGCCTTCCTGCTGGGCTTTGCCGCACCGGACCTAAAGAAGGAACCGCGGGAACTGCTTCCTAAAAATAAGTAAGAGGGGGAATTTGAGTGAAGGCTTTTTCTTATCTCTGGCACATGGCCTGGCGCCGCAAGGCCGCCTGCTTGCTGGTGGTCGTTTCCACCATGGCGGCGACGGTGTTCATGCTCTTTTACCCCAGCCTGATCGACAACACCCGCAAGCGGCTGGAAGAAACCTACAGCAGCATCACCGTGACCGGCAGCATCCTCTCCGAGGACAAAATCGTCCCGGCAGTTTCCGGCAGCATGTGGAAGAAGATGCAGCAGAGCGGCTATTTCAGCTCGCTGTACGGCAGCGCGTCCTTCGTCATCCGCACCTTTCCCAAGGACATCCTGGAAGAAAGCGCCGGGGAAGGAGCATCGGAGCAGCAGAAACTCATCGCATTCCAGAACCTGCTCGCCAGCTTTGAAGAGGAGGACAGCAGCGGCGTTTCCGGCTCGATGAAGGCGTGCAGTTCCTTTTCTGCCGAGGACGAGTTGGTGCGCATCCGGGAGGACATCCGCTGGCTGGAGGGCTATGACGAAAGCTGCCTGGAGGGCGACGAGCGGATCTGCATCATCTCCGACAGGTGGGGCTATGCCCCGGGGGACACCATTCCCCTGCTGGCGCGGGTGCCTGTCAGCAAAACCCAGCTGGAGGGCATCTTCCACCTGAAGGTCGCCGGCACCTACCCGGGCAAAATAACCAAGTTCGCCGCCGTCATGCCCCTGAAGACGATGGAGGACCTGACCATCGCTGCCACCGCTGTTCACAAACAGGCGGGCAACCCTTATGCATGGAACTTTGGCCTCAACGCGGTTTACTTCACCGTTCGGGACAACCAGCAGCTTGACCAGATCAAGGCAGCGATCACTGAGTCGGGGCTTCGCAGCAACAAACTGGTGCGCGTCCGCATCGATGACCGCATCCTGAAGGAGACGGTCGGTCCCATCGAGAGCAATCTCGCCCAGCTGGAAGGATCCTATCTGTTTTTCTTTGTGATGATTGCCGCCATCGGCTTCCTGTTGAGCTTCCTGCTGGCGCGGGGACGCAAACCGGAATACGCCGTCATGCGGATGCTGGGTGAAAGCCGGCTGCAGATCACCCTGAAGGCCCTGCTCGAGCAGTTTGTTCTCTGCCTTGGCGGCGTGCTGCTGGGCGCTGCGGCAGTGGGAATCATTGGTCAGGAGGGTTTTCGGCCCGGCGTCTGCGCTGCCATTCTGCTGTGCTATACCGTCGGCGCGGCCGTGGCGGTGCTGCTGACCGTTCGTGTCAATGTAATGGATATTCTGCGGGATAAGGAGTGAGTTTATGGGCATTTTACAGGCACAAAATGTGCACTACATTTACCAGAGCAAATACCAGAAGGTGCATGCTGTGAAGGGCATCAACTTTGATTTTGAGGATGGCAAATTCTACGCCATCGTGGGCAAAAGCGGCTGCGGCAAGACCACCTTTTTGTCGCTGCTGGCCGGCCTTGACCTGCCGACCGAAGGGCAGATTCTCTATGACGGCAAGAGCACGGCGGAGCGCAACCGGGACGACTACCGCCTCAAGGCAATCTCGCTGATCTGCCAGAGCTACAACCTCTTCCCCCTGCTGACAGTGGAGGAAAATGTGACCTACCCGATGCTGCTGCGGGGCGTATCCGCGGACGAGGCGGAGAAAACCGCCCACGAAAAGCTGAAGGATGTGGGCTTAAACAGCTCCTACTACAAGCGCCTGCCCGCCATGCTCTCGGGCGGCGAGCAGCAGCGCGTGGCGATTGCCCGAGCGCTGGTTTCCAGCGCCCGCATCATCCTTGCAGATGAGCCGACCGGCAACCTGGACACCGAGAACAGTGAGATTGTCTTTTCGCTGCTTCAGCGGCTGGCGCACGAGGAAGGCTACTGCATCATCGTCGTCACCCACGACCTTGCCATCGCGGATAAGGCGGACGAGGTCCTGCATCTAAAGGACGGCGCGCTGGAGGAGGGCAGGTAGGATGAAACGGACGCTGGCTCTATGCTTGAGCTTGCTGCTTTTGTCCGGATGTGCAGCGGCCCAGACACCGAAGCAGCAGTCGCCGCCCGATACGGCACAGCAACAAACGGCACCTGTAAAAGAAGAATCCTCCGAGCAAACACAGCCCGATGAACCGGCGGCAAAGGAGCCTTCCCTTACCTGGGTAACCGACCTGCCGAAGGTTTCCTTTGTGCCGGACTGGGTGGTAGAAACTTCCAGCGAGACCTTTTTGCTGGAACTGAGCGACCCAAAGTATCAGGGCCGAGTGGTGGGCAGTGAGGGCAACCGCGCCGCCGCAGACTATATCGAGGAGCAGCTTGTCCAGCTTGGGCTGCAGCCGCTGCCAAATCTACAGGGCTACCGCCATCCTTTTTACTCCCCTGTCTTTGAGGTCAAGGAGGGAGAGGCAGCGATTGTTTCTGCCGACGGCACACAGACTGTGCTGGTGCTGGGGCAGGATTGGGTCTTTCGCGCCTCTTATGAGGCGGTCGATCTGACGCTGCCGCTCTCCGAAGAGACCGCCGACTGCGAAGCCGGCAGGGCGTTTTTGGACGCCAACGTCACCGAGCAGGATTCCCCGCGCCAGTACATCGACCTCATCTGCGGCGATGTCGCGGACGGAATGCCCTACTTTAACCCCAAAGATTCCGCCAGCCGCATCCTGGTCACCGAGCAGATCTACACCAAGCTAAAACAGGACGGCGCCAAGCTGCACCTAAAGCTGTCAGCTGCCGCCCAGTGGGGACTGGCGGACAACGTCGCCGGACTGCTCCCCGGGGAGGAGCACACCAAGGCTGTGGTGTTGGGAGCGCACTTTGATGGGGTCGGGCAGTGCGGTTCGGTGATGCCCGGCGCCTACGACAACGCTTCAGGTGTAGCCACCCTGCTGCAGGCAGCATCGTGGCTCGCGGGAGCCGACGCCCTGCCCTGCGACGTCATCATCACGACCTTCAACGCAGAGGAGATCGGAATGAACGGCTCCCAGGCATTTTCCAAGCTGCTTGCCGACCAATACGAACAGATGATTATGATTAACCTCGACAGCCTGGGATGCAAAGGGGCTCCGCTCACCGTATTCGGCGGGCCGGAGCAAGCCACCTTGCGAAACGAGCTGGCGGCGGGGCTTTCTCTCCCCTTTTTAAGCGAAGTTTATCCCGGCGACCAGGTTAGCTTTCAGCAGAACGGGGTCCCGGCAGTCACCATTTCACAGGACAGCTGGGACACAGCAGCGCCCATCCACACCACCCGTGATACCGCAGAAAATCTTGACCCTCAAGCGTTGGACGTCCTGGCCAAAGATTTGTCTGCGTGGGTCATCGAGCGCGGAAGCGATGTCCAGCAGCGCTACCCGGTCTATTGGTGATACAACGAAACCGCATCTATCCGAAAATTAGGAGGTGCTTTATGAAAAAAATATGGTGCCTTTTGCTGGCGTTTTCTCTTGCATTCTCGATGACCGCCTGCTCGCAGGATACCTCCCAACAGCAGCCCCCTCCCGCAGCGCAGACGCCAGCTGAAGAAACAAAGGATTCCCCCAAAAAGTACTCGTCTGCCCAGACCCAAGCCGAGCTTCTTTGGACGACCGGGATCGA
>ERZ780203.1414-NODE-1414-length-17570-cov-3.845618_pt1 | contig 17570 bp, 15 predicted proteins | sample MGYA00511168_ERZ780203 | MGnify/ENA primary metagenome ERZ780203 (study PRJEB29588, sample SAMEA2156577) | human gut metagenome | biome: human gut; feature: human-associated habitat; material: faeces | place: Denmark | collected 2008/2010 ...
ATACCATGCTTTCGTGATATTGCACCCGTTACGGATTGACAATCTCCGCGTCCACCTGGGGGATATCCGCGCTGGCAGCCGAAACCGAGGACGGTTCCAAGAAATACGGCAGGACGACGAAATCGTTCTTCCAGACCGGACAGTACCGTATAGGCGAAGTGCCCTGGGAGGAGGTTGTTAAAGACGGCGTATCCGATACGTTCGCGACCTACGGCGACGCGGCAATCGTGGTGCTGTCGCGCGTCGGCGGCGAGGACAACGATCTGCCCCGGACGAACACGGACTTCCGCGGCACGCGCGAGGGTGCGTGGTGGAGCGGGCAGCTCAGCGACCCCATGAACATATCGCCCAACGACGGCAGGGACGGGAATTTCCTTGCTCTCAGCGCGGAAGAAGAGGAAATGCTCTCCGGACTTAAAGCGCTCAAAGACGAAGGCGTTATCAAAAAGGTTGTCGTATTGCTTAATACCTGCAATCCGATTGAATGCGACTTCCTGACCGACAACAGATACGACGTCGACGCCGCAATGTGGATAGGCGCCGTGGGACAGACGGGTATCAACGCTGTCGGCGATATACTCGTGGGCGACATAGTGCCGTCGGGATCGCTTCCCGATACGTTCTATAACGACAATCTCGCGACCCCGGTCATGGTCAATTTCGGGCTTACCTGCTTCGATAACTGGGAAACCGAAATGAGCGACCTGTACACGTCGTCGCTGTATAACGAACTCGCCGCCGACGGCAAAACGCTGGACGACATCGGCGCGGACGTCTATACCGTATACGAGGAAAACATTTATCTCGGCTATAAATATACCGAAACGAGATATTTCGACAAGGTAATGAATCAGGGCAACGCCGGCGATTTCGATTATGACGAACTCGTGGCTTATCCGTTCGGAGCCGGCGAGTCGTACACCGACTTCTCGTACTCTGATATGACCGTGACGGCGGACGGCGATCAGTTCAAGGTTTCCGTCAAGGTGCACAACGACGGCAGCACGTATTCGGGCAAGGAGACCGTGCAGATATATCTGAACGCTCCTTATACGACGTACGACGTACAGAACAAAGTGGAGAAAGCCGCAGTCAGACTCGTGGGCTTCGGCAAGACGGGCGTCATCGCTCCGGGCAAGGACGCCACCGTAACGATAACCGTGGATAAGGATACGTTCGCATCGTACGACGCGTTCGGCGCAAAGACGTATATCCTCGACGCCGGCGACTATCTGCTTACCGCCGCGACCGACGCGCACGAAGCAGTCAACAACATACTCGCATACAACGGCAAGACGACCGCGAACGGTATGACGGAAAACGGCGACGCGGATATGGTCAAAAAGGCGCTCACCGTCGCCGAACTGGATACCGAATCCTGCTCCGTATCCGACGACACGGGCGCGGAAATAACCAATCACTTCGACGACGCGGATCTCCGTATATACGAGAACGGCGCGCAGGCGGACGACTTCGACCTGCTGTCGCGTTCGGACTGGACGGGAACTTATCCTCAGCCTCTGGCGGATCAGAGCAAGGGCAAGCTCACGTTTACGAATCAGATGAAAAAAGACGTTTCCACCGCCGATCCCGTCATTATAGAAGAGGATCCGGAAGCGGAAATGCCCGATTACGGCGAGAAGAACGGTCTTACGCTCGCGATGTTCATCGGACTCGAATACGACAATCCCGCATGGGGCGATCTGCTCGACCAGATGACGTTCGACGAGCAGGATAACCTCAGCTCCGACGCATATCACCACACTATCGCCATGGCGTCTATCGCAAAACCCGCAACTCTCGACGAAAACGGCCCCATAGGTCTTACCAAGTCGTTCATGGGCGCAGACGCTTCGAAGTGCATGGCTTATCCTTCCTGCCCGGTTATGGCGGCAACCTTCAACACCGACCTGATCTACCGTATGGGACAGCAGATAGGACTCGACGCGCTGCACGCGAATTATCAGGGACTGTACGGCCCCGGCGCAAACATTCACCGCTCGCCTTACTCGGGCAGAAACTTCGAGTATTACAGCGAGGACGGCATTCTTTCCGGCATTATCTGCGAGGCGGAAACCAAGGGCATACAGTCCAAGGGCATGTATGTGTACTCAAAGCACTTCGCCCTCAACGACCAGGAATCCGGACGTCACGGCATCTGCGTATTTGCCAGCGAGCAGACCATAAGGGAGAATTATCTGACCGCGTTCGAATATTCGCTGTCCAAGAAGAAGGGCAACGGCCACGCGACGATGACCTCGTTCAACCGCATAGGCGTCGTGTGGGCGGGCGCGCACAAGGGACTGCTGACCGACGTGCTGCGCGGCGAATGGGGCTTCGACGGCTTCGCGCTCTCCGACTGCTGGACGGATATAGCCGATACCTACAACAGCGGCAATCTCTTCGGCAACTCCGCGGCGGCGGTGCTTGCGGGCGGCGACGCGCTCGACGGCAAGCTGTCCACTCAGTTCACCGGCGAGTTCGCCATAGACGATCATTACCGCAAGTCGCCGACCTTCTGCCAGGCGCTGCGCGAATCCACTAAACGTATGCTGTACGTCGTCGCTAACAGCTCGGCGATGAACGGCCTTGCCGCCGACGACAAGATCGTGCTTATCATGTCGTGGTGGGAAGTCGCTCTGATGTGGATAGACATAGTGCTCGGCGTGCTCATGGTCGCAAGCGCGGTCATGCTGGTGATTACGATAGTCAAACAGCGCAGACAGCAGAATAAATAACGCCAATTATACTTCCACCTACAATGCATAAAACGCGGCGGGCTTTACCCCTGTCCGCGTTTTATGCAATTTTCAATATTGACATTTTAGTATTATTTTTTGGCAATACAAGCGTAGATTTACGGCGCGCCATGGAATATAATACGGGTGTTGATAGGGAAGGAAGAAGATGAAATCTTCAACCGGAGGTAACAACAAATGTTCAAGCTGATCGGATTCGTCGTTGCCGCTGTGATCAACAATGCTCGTAACCATTACTACTTCAGCTGATTGACTGACGCAGTGGAACAAGCGACAAAACTCACTCGCGGCCTGACAGGCCGAATGCAGTGAAAACAACGCGGGCGGCGCAGCTGCCCGGCTACATAAGACGGGGCGCAGACGGCGCCCGCTGATTTGCCATCATCATTTTCCCCTTTTATATATTCCCGGGTTCTCGGATCGCTTCCGAGGCCCGGGATTTTTTTATAGTTCACAAAACCGTCATATAATTATCACATAAATTGTGTGTAAATGCTGGTCTTGGGAAATACCGCTAAAACCGAATAATAAAAAATAATTATTCGATATTGATTTTATTTGCCGCAAAATCCGTCAAAATTGCCGAGAAAGATTTGAAACGCATTGATTTTTGACCCCGAAATATTATAAACTTACAATAGAAATCGGTCGACTGACCGAATCGGGAGAATTCGACTTGAAAATACTTGTTATCAACGGCAGCCCGAGAGGGGAACGCAGCAATACGCTCAAAGTCACGAACGCATTCCTCGACGGCATGCGCACGACTGCCGAATGCGATATAGAATACCTGACGATCAGAAACATGAGGGTGGAACCCTGCCTCGGCTGCTTCGGCTGCTGGACGGTGTCGCCGGGCAAGTGCGTCATCGGCGACGACATGCGCGGCATACTCGCCAAGATGTTTGCGGCCGACCTCGTGGTATACAGCTTCCCGCTGTTCTATTATTCGCTTCCCGCCAAACTCAAAGCGCTGGTGGAGCGTCAGCTGCCTACCGTCGCGCCTTTCATGACCGGACAGACGACGTACCTCGTCAACGGCGGACACCCGCCCCGTTTCAGGACTCATAACCGTACGCTGCTCATTTCCACCTGCGGCTTCTATCCCACGGACAAAAGCTACAACGCGGTGCGCGAGCAGTTCAAGATGATCTGCGGCGACGACGGCTTCGACGAGCTGTTCCTCGGCGAGGGCGAGTTGTTCAGCCGCGCGCCGGCAAAGCGCCGTTGCGACGCCCGCCTCGAAGTCATAAAGAAAGCGGGCGCGGAATACGGCAGGCTGGGTTACATCACGCCCGAAACGCGTGAACAGGCCACGGCGAATATTTTCCCGCCCAACATGTACGCCGCCATGGCGGACAAGGGCTGGGGACGCTCGCTCGAGGATTACCGCGAGAACGACGAAGAGATGATCGCGCGCGTGGAAAAAGAAGGAAAGAAAATAGAAACCGTTTATTGATTGCTCTCCGGTTATAACGCCGGACGGTACATATACTAAAAATAATCTTTGAAAATTAAGGAGTAAAGAATTATGGACGCAAAGCAGAGAGAGATCGCAGACAAGATCAAAAACATCCTCGTGGAGAACCTCAGACTTCCCGCAGAGGATCTTACCGACGACGCGAAACTGTTCGGCGACGACATCGGCCTTGACAGCGTGGATTCGCTCGAAATCATCGCCGGCATCGATCAGGAGTTCGGCGTATCCATGATGGGCGTGGACAGAGAACACTTCCAGACCATCGAAACGCTCAGCGCGTACGTGATGAACCACCTGGAAAACTGATGGACGAAAGACAGAAGGCGGTGGCCGACAAGATCATAGATTATCTGAGCGAAACGCTCCGGCTGCCCAAGGAGAATATCGACTACGATATTCCGCTTTTCGGCGACGGTATCGGGCTGGACAGCGTTGACTCGCTCGAAATCATTGCCGGAATGAACTTATTGTTCGGCGTTACTCTCATAGGCGTCAACGACGGCGTTTTCGCCAATATCCGCACGCTCAGCGAGTACATAGTCAACAGCCCGGACTACGAGGAAAAATCTTAATGGACAGAATAGTAATCACCGGCCTCGGCCTCGTGTGCGCCATCGGCGGCAGCGCCGACGAGTGCTTCGACAACGCCGTGGCGGGAAAAGTCGGAATAAAGGAAGTCAGCAGCGTGGAGCACTCCAAGTGCTATGCGCACATAGGCGCCGAATATCCGGAGTTCGTTACTCCGGACGGCGAGGACAGAGCCACCGCGCTCTGCGTCAAGGCGGCGGAAGAAGCCGTGGCCGATTCCGGCATCGACGTGAAAAAGGACGCCGACCGCGTCGGCGTAATGATAGGCAGCTGCGTGGGCGGCGCCGTATCGATAGAGAAATTTTACCGCGATTACGTAGCGGATCCCGATAAAGCGAAGGCGGAGGACGTGCTGAAAATGCCCATCTCCGCGATCGCGAACAACGTCGCGCTCCGTTTCGGCGCGCGCGGCGTCGTGGATAACGTCGCCAACGCCTGCGCGGCGGGTACCATGTCCATCGCCATGGCGGCGGACATAATACGCAGCGGCAAGGCGGACGTCATGATCGCCGGCGGTTCGGACCCCATGTCCAGCCTGGCGTATTCCGGTTTCCACGCGCTCCACGCGCTCGACGACGAACCCTGCCGTCCTTTCAATAAATCCAAGGGCATAGCGCTCGGCGAGGGCGCGGGCATACTCATCGTCGAATCGTACGAGCACGCCATGGCGCGCGGCGCCAAGATATACTGCGAGGTGCTGGGCAGCGGCGTTTCCAGCGACGCTCACCACATCACCGCGCCCGCTCCCGACGGAGAGGGCATGCAGGCGGCTATGGAACGCTCGCTCGAAAATTCGGGCATTTCCGCGTCCGACGTCGACTATATCAACGCGCACGGCACGGGCACGCCGCTCAACGACTCTTCCGAGCTCGGCGCAATGCTCCGCGTGTTCGGTTCGTCGGGCAAGGCGTGCGCAAGCTCCACCAAATCCATGGTAGGGCACTGCCTCGGCGCGGCCGGATCGGTCGAAGCCGTATTCTGCGTCAAGGCCATCGAGCGCGGCGTCGTGCCGCCGACGGTGGGCTACACCGACGAGGACGTCGTCGCCATGCGCGACAAGGCGGGCGATTTCGACTTCGTTCCCAACAAAGGCAAAAAGAAGGACGTCACGTACGTCCAGTCCAATAACTATGCGTTCGGCGGCAACAACGCCAGCATAATATACGCGAAAGAGGACGCCCCCCGCGCGCTCAGAGATGCGACTGCGGACAGGGTGTTCGTTACCGGCATAGGCGTGGTCAGCCCCCTCGGCAACACCGTGGGAGGATACGTCGAAGCCGTCCGCGCCGGTTCCGCTCCGAACATGTGCGAGAAGTGCGGCGACGCGGTCAGCGCCGTGGGCAGCGAGGATTTCGCTTCCGTGGGTATAAAGCTGAACTTCTACCGCAAGCTGGATAAACTCAGCCAGATGACGTGCGTGTCCGGCAAATACGCGCTCGCCGACGCGGGCATAACCGTGGACGACGGCAACGCGAGAAAAATAGGCATCGTCGCCGGCACGTCGGACGGTCCCCAGACGGATATCGCGAATTTCCAGAAAGGCATAATCGCCAACGGCACGCAGTCGGGCAGCGCCTTCCTGTTCCCCAACACGGTATACAACGCCGCTCCCGGCTATCTGTCCATCTGCGCCGGCCTCAAAGGTTACAACGTGACCTACGCCAACGGCGCGGCTTCCGGACTCGCCGCGGTGGCATACTCGGCTCGCGTGCTCCGCACGACGCAGAACGACGTCATACTCGCGGTGGGCGCTGACGAGGATTCCGAAACCGTGCACATGCTGTACGACAAGATCGGCGCGCTCTCCGGCGGAATGAAACTGAGCGACGGCGCGGTGACGCTGGCGCTCGAAAAGGAAAGCAGCGCTTCGGCGCGCGGTGCGAAGAAGTATGCCGAGGTGCTCGGCAGCGGCTTCGCTCACTGCGACGTCGAGTTCGGCAAATACGGCTGCTCCGGTCAGCTGAAACGCGCAATAGACCTCGCGCTTGACGACGCGGGCGTGAAAGCCGGCGACATCGGACTTGTCATGACCTGCTCCAACGGGCTCGCATCGCTGTCGGAGGCGGAAAACGAGGCGCTCGCGCCCTTCGCTTCGGCGGAGAAAGTCAACGTCAGGGACATGTGCGGAGAGGGCAGAGCGGCTTCGTCCGCGCTTGCCGCGGCTCACGCGTCGCTCATGCTTGCCGGCGAGATCGGCGGCACGAAAGCGAAGTACGCGCTCGTTCTCGGCGCGTCGTCGGGCGGCTCCTACAATGCCGTCGTGCTCGGCAGAGCGGACCGATAAACGGTGAATAATATGGAAGAAAGAAAAGTAGCGCTGGTTACCGGCGCGTCGAGAGGCATCGGCCGCGGCATAGCCGTGAAGCTGGGCAGCCTCGGATACGACGTCGCGGTGAACTATAATTCCAACGAGGAAGAGGCGAACAAAGTCGTCGAACAGATAAAAGGCTTCGGCTCTAACGCCGTCGCCGTCAAAGCCAACGTGGGCGACCGCGGCGAAGTGAACGCAATGTTCCGCACTGTGGTCAAAGAACTGGGCAAAATAGACGTGCTCGTAAACAACGCGGGCGTCGTGGACGACGCGTTCCTGCTCATGCTCAGCCCCGAGTCGCTCGACCGCAGCCTGAACATCAACATCAAGGGTTATTTCTACTGCGCGCAGGCTGCGACGCTGAAAATGTTCAAGGCCAAGAAAGGCGCCATCGTCAACGTGTCGTCGGTCAGCTCCAAGATGGCTCTGCCCGGTCAGTCCGTTTATTCGGCGACCAAGGGCGCCGTCAATTCGATGACCGCCACGCTCGCGACCGAGCTCGCGCCCTACGGTATTAGGGTCAACGCCGTCGCGCCCGGGTTCATTTCCACGGACATGGTCGCGCAGCTTCCCGAGGACAAGAAAGCGGAATACCTCACGCAGGTGCCACTCGGCCGCTTCGGCGACGTCGAGGAGGTGGCGAACCTCGTCGCGTTCCTCGTGTCCGACGACGCATCGTATATCACCGGTCAGACGATCGTGATAGACGGAGGGTTGTCCCTTTAATTTTCCGCGCGGCACTAACGTTCGGCTTCGCCGCGCGCAGAAAAGCGACGCGTCTGCGGGATCTTTTGCGTTCTTTCGGGAGAAATCCCCCTCGTCACCATGAGGTAGACTTCGGGGACGTGCGGCTGCGCCGTACGGATTTCTCACGAAATCTTCGCAAAATCTCACCGCATTCGCTGCCATGTCGGGTTCACAAGGAAACAATAGGGTTTAATAATTTACAGTGTAATCGGCGCGAAATATGAGCTATGGTAATAATGAATATTTTAGATATCAATAAAAGAATAAAACAGCGGCCGCCGTTCCAGATGGTGGAAAAGGTGACCGAAATCAGACCGAACGAGTATGCGAAAGGCATCAAGAACGTATCGGTCAACGAGCCGTATTTCGCGGGACATTTCCCCGAAATGCCGGTCATGCCCGGCGTGCTCATCATCGAATCGCTCGCGCAGCTCTGCTCGCTGGTCATAGACCCGGGCGACGGCTCGATGAGCGATCCGGATACCGTATACGTTCTTCTCAAAGCCGACGCGTTCAAGTTCGTGAAGGCCGTCGTGCCCGGCGACACGCTGACTCTGGAAGCCAACGTGCTCATGGCTGCGGGCGGTCTGTATAAGTTTGCGGTCAAAGCGTCCGTAGACGGTCAGCTCCGCGCCAAAGGCGAGCTGTCGTTCACGGCTGCGAAGAAAGCTCAGCTTTATTCGTAACCGCCGGACGCCGGAGGATAATCATGGAAAAGAAAACAGCATTCATATTTCCCGGACAGGGAGCGCAGTACGTCGGTATGGCGAAGGATTTCTACGATACTTTCGCCGAGTGCCGCCAGGCGGTGGACTACGCCGCAGATCTGCTCGACTTCAATCTCCGCGGAATAATGTTCGACGAAAACGATCTTATCAACAAGACCGAATTCACGCAGGCGGCAATGCTTGTCGCCGAAGTGTGCATACTCGAAGGCGTGCGCCGCCTCGGCATAGAGGCGGACGTGACCGCGGGGCTTTCCCTCGGCGAGTATTCCGCGCTCGTGGCGTGCGGCGCCATGAACTACGGCGACGCTGTTCGCGTAGTGCGCAAGCGCGGCATTTACATGGAGAACGCGGTGCCCGCCGGCCGCGGCGGAATGTCCGCCATCATAGGCATGGACGCAGAGACGGTGGAGAAAATCTGCGCCGACGTAGCCGCCAAAACGGGACTCTGCGTCGTGCCCGCCAACTACAACTGCCCCGGTCAGATAGTCATATCCGGCCACAAACAGGCGGTGGACTATGCGGGCGAGCGTTTCAAGGAAGCGGGCGCAAAGCTCGTCGCGCCGCTCAACGTCAGCGGCCCCTTCCATTCGCCCATGCTCGCCGTCGCAGGCGAGAAGCTGGCCGCGGAGCTGGAAAACGTGACCTTCCGCGATCCCATCAAGCCGTATGTCGCAAACGTGACGGCGCTTCCCGTGACGACTGCGGACGGCATAAAGGAATCGCTTACGCGTCAGGTATCGTCGCCGGTGCGCTGGGAGCAGTCCGTGCGCGCCATGCTCGACCTCGGCGTGACCGATTTCGTGGAAATAGGCCCCGGCAAGACGCTGGCGGGCTTTATGAAACGCATAGACAGAGCAATCCCCGTCGTGACGGTATCGACGGTTGCCGACCTCGACAAACTGCATATTAACGGTGAAATAAACAATGTGGGAAACGAAAAGTATACAAACGCTTAAGGATAAACGCGCCGCTCACGAAGCGGGCGGCGGCGCGGCAAGGGTGGAGAAGCAGCACGCGTCGGGCAAAATGACCGCGCGCGAGCGCCTCGAATATCTCTTCGACCGCGGCACGTTCGTGGAAATAAACTCGCTCGCCGAATCGCGCATAACCGATTTCGGCATGGATAAAAAGAAAGTGCCCGGAGACGGCGTCATAACCGGCTACGGCCGCGTTGCGGGCAAGCTCGTATACGCTTCGTCGCAGGACTTCACCGTCGGCGGCGGCAGCCTCGGCGAGGCTCAGGCGCAGAAGATCTGCCGCGTCATGGACATGGCGTACGACATGCGCGCGCCCTTCCTGTCCATAAACGACAGCGGCGGCGCCAGAATAGAAGAGGGCATAGACTCGCTGTCCGGTTACGGCGGAATATTCTACCGCCACTCCCGCATGAGCGGCGTGGTGCCGCAGATAGCGGCCATCATGGGCCCCTGCGCCGGCGGAGCGTGTTACGCTCCCGCGCTCTGCGACTTCATTTTCATGACCGAGCAGACCAGCCAGATGTACATTACCGGCCCGCAGGTCATCAAGGCCGTGACGGGCGAAACCGTCACCAACGCGGAGCTCGGCGGCGCGGCGGTGCATACCGCGAAGAGCGGCGTCGCGCACTTCTCGTATCCCGACGACAAGGCCTGCCTCAACGGCATACGCATTCTGCTCGGCTATCTGCCCTCCAGCTACGAGGAAGAACCGACGCGTTACGACGAAAAGGCCATAGCCAAGGCCACGGGCTTCCAGTCCGTAGTCCCCGACAACAAAAAGACGGCGTACGATGTGCGCCGCGTCATAGAAGAACTTGCCGACCGCGGCACCTTCCTCGAAGTGCAGGCCGAATTCGCCAAGAATATCGTCATAGGCTTCGTGCGTATAGGGCACAAGACGGTGGGTGTGGTTGCCAACCAGCCCAACGCCATGGCGGGCTCGCTCGACTTCAACGCCAGCGACAAGGCCGCCCGCTTCATACGCTTCTGCGACTGCTTCAACATTCCCATCGTCACCCTCGTGGACGTGCCCGCGTTCCTGCCCGGAAAGCAGCAGGAATACAGCGGCATAATCCGCCACGGCGCGAAGATGCTGTACGCGTACTCCGAAGCCACCGTTCCCAAGGTCAGCCTTATCATGCGCAAAGCGTACGGCGGCGCGTATATAGCGATGAACTCCAAGGGACTGGGCGCGGACGTCGTGCTCGCATGGCCCATTGCGGAAATAGCCGTCATGGGCGCCGACGGCGCCGCGAACATCATCGGGCGCAAGCGCATCGAAGCGGCCGAGGACAAGGCGGCAGAGCGGCAGAAGATCATCTCCGAATACGAGGAGAAGTTCATGAACCCGTACGTCGCCGCGGCGCGCGGCTACGTCGACGAAGTCATACTGCCCGAGGAAACCAAGGACAGGATCGTCAGCGCGCTCGTCATGCTTCAGTCCAAAAAACAGTCCGTTCCCGCCAAGAAGCACGGCAACCTTCCTCTGTGATGCTTGTCTGCGCTGCGGCCGCGGACGCGGACTATGATCTGTCCGCATTCGCATCTTCCGCGGACTATATAGGCGCGATAATGTCGCGTCCCAACGAAAACTCGAGACGGCAGAGCGCCGCGGGTCTGCGCGCTCTGCTGTTTTTGCTTGAAAAGGCGGGCGTGGATCCCGCGCCGCTCGTGCTTGCGCGCGAAAAGAGCGGCAGGCCGTATTTCGCCGGCAGCGACATTAAGTTCGGCATATCCCATTCGGGGTCGCTTGCCGTCTGCGCCCTGTCGGACTCCGACGTCGGCATAGACATAGAGCGCGTGCGCGACGTGCGAAACGCCGCCGCGCTGGCGGAGCGGCACTTTTCGCCCTCCGAACTGGCGTGGGCGGGTGAGATGACGGCGGAAAAGTTTTTCACCGTCTGGACGAAAAAAGAGGCGCTGCTCAAGCGCGACGGCCGCGGCGTGGACTGCGACCTGTGCGCCGTGGACACGGCGGCGGAAGATTTCGGCGTCTACTTGCTGCGCTACGGCGGAGATAAGTATATAGTCAGCGTATGCGGCGGGGAGGATATCTCGACCGCGGGAGGAATCAGATGGGAAAGAAAGTCGTAATAATAGGCGGCGGCATATCCGGCATGACGACGGGTATCTATCTTCAGCTCAACGGCTACGATACTCTTATCGTGGAAAAGAATGCCGTGCCCGGCGGCGCATGCACGGGCTGGGAGCGCGGCGGCTGTTACATAGACGGATGCATTCACTGGATGACGGGAGTCAATCCCGGCAGTTCGTATTACGACCTGTGGCGCGACACCGGCGCGATAGACGACAACACCGAGATATATTTTCAGGACGATTTCGCCCGTTTCGATTTCGGCGGCGGCCGCGGCTTCACCGTGTGGGCGGACGTCGACCGTCTGCAGGCGGAACTGCTCGCGTTCGCTCCCGAGGACGAGAAGGAAATACGCCGTTTCTGCAAGCTCGTGCGCCGTTTCCAGCGCATAGAAGGCCCGGTGGACAAACCGGTCGACCACATGAGTCTGCCGCGCCTGATAAAGGTCGCGGTGACCATGGGCGGCGACTATTACTGGGTGAGCAGGATGTCCAAGGTGGGATGCGCCGAATACGCGAAAAAATTCCGGAACGAATATCTGCGCTCGTTCTTCGAGTCGTATATGGCTCCGGGTTATAATCTCATGAGCATGCTGTATATGCTCGCGCACGTTACGGCGCATAACGGCGGCATACCGATAGGCGGCTCGCGGCCGCTCGCAGAGCGCATGGCAAAGAGATATACCTCGCTGGGCGGAAAGTTCCGTCTGGGCGCTGAGGCGGAGCGCGTACGCATAGATGGAAAAAGGGCGACGGGCGTCGAGCTTGCCGGCGGCGAATTCATACCCGCGGACTGGGTTGTGTCGTCGGTGGCGGCGGAACACTGTCTCAAAAAACTGCTGGGCGGCAGATATCACGTCAGGAAGATAGACGACCGCCTCGGCGACAGAAAGACGTATCCCATATATACGTATACGACCGCCGTTTTCAGAGCGGACGCCGATCTGTCGGACAAGCCGCTGGGTGCGCACGTGCATTTCGACGAGCCCATAACGCTGGACAGGGAATACCGCGCCGTAACGCTGCGCAATTATTCCTACGACAAAACCATGAAGCGTCCCGCGGGCACGAGCGTGCTGCAGGCAGGCATACTCGGCGGCGACGATATGTACTTCTGGTGGAAGCGTAAGAAGGAGGACGGCACGTATAAGGCCGCCAAAGAGGCCTTTGCCGCCGACGTGCTGCGCATAGCGGAGGAGCGCTATCCCGAATACCGCGGCAGACTGACGGTCATAGACGTCATCACGCCGTGCACTTACGAGCGCTATCTTAACAGCCGCCACGGCTCGTTTCAGGGGTTCGTGCATACGGCGGCGGGCAAGTCGCTGTCCGAGAAGGGCGTAATCAATGGGCTGGACAACTTCCTGCTGTCCGGCCAGTGCATATTCCACAGCGGGGGAATGCCGCCCGCGGCCATAACCGGCCGTTTCGCCGCGCAGCGCATCTGCAAGCGCGACGGCAAAAAATTTATTTACAGGGAGCGGTCATGAAAACAAAACCTTACAGACACAAAGTGCTTTACCGCGAATGCGATATGATGCGCGTGGTAAATAACAGCGTATACGTGGGCTGGATGGAGGACGCGCGCGTGGACGCGCTCGCGCAGCTGGGACTGAACTATAACGGCATGGAGGAGAACGGATTCGCCGGGCCGGTGCTGTCGCTGTCCGTGGATTACAAATCGTCGGCGCGCTTCGGCGACGACGTGGATATCACGGTGTCCTTCGACAAATATACGGGCGCGCGGCTGTTTCTGTCGTATGAGATGAAAGACGCCGCCACCGGACGGCTGCTCGCCGCGGCGACCAGTTCGCACTGTTTCATAAGCCTGGAAACGGGCGCGCCTGTACTGATCAAATCATATTATCCGGAGTGGAACGCCGCGCTGCTGAAAGCGTCCCGTCCCGAATAAACGCGCTATTCAAACGATGTAAAAGCAAAAACTCCCGAAGGCATGCCTTCGGGAGTTTTCCGTTTACGCGAACTGGCTGTTGTAGAGCGTCGCGTACGCTCCGCTTTTTGCGAGCAGCGTCCGGTGATCGCCCTGCTCGATGATATTGCCGTTTTCCATGAACAGTATGTTGTCCGCGTCCCTTATCGTGGACAGTCTGTGCGCGATGACGAAACTCGTGCGTCCGCTCATCAGCCGGGCCATGGCCTTGCCTATCTCCGCCTCGGTACGCGTATCGACGCTGGACGTCGCCTCGTCGAGTATGAGTACGGGCGGATCGCACAGGAATACGCGCGCTATCGTAATGAGCTGCCGCTGCCCCACGGACAGGTTGCCCGCGTCGTTGGACAGCATCGTATCGTACCCCTGAGGCATCGTCCGGATGAAGTAGTCCACCTTTGCCATCTTCGCCGCCGCGACGATTTCTTCGCGCGTAGCGTCCGGCTTTCCGTAGGCTATGTTTTCGGCTATCGTGCCGCCGAACAGCCAGGTATCCTGCAGAACCATACCGAAGTTATGCCGCAGGCCATTGCGCGTAAGCGACGTGGACGGTATGCCGTCTATGGTTATTCTTCCGCCGTTGACTTCGTAGAAGCGCATGAGCAGGTTTATGAGCGTGGTTTTGCCGGCGCCGGTGGAGCCGACCACAGCTATCTTCTGTCCGGGCTGCGCCGTGAAGCTTATGTCCTTCAACAGAATTTTATCGGGGAAGTATCCGAAACTGACGTGCTCGAACGCTATGCGCCCCTCCGCTCTTTCCAGCGTGACCGGATTGTCGGTGTCCGGCTGTTCCTCCTCGTCGTCGAGGAATTCGAACGTACGCTCCGCGGACGCAAGCGCCGCCTGCAGGGAATTGATCATATACGACATCTCCGTGAGCGGCTCGGCCGCGAGATTGACGTACTGGAAGAACGCCTGTGCTACGCCGGGCGTCATGGAACCGGCTATCATCCAGCCGCAGGGCAGGAAGAGTATGACGGTCTGCGCCAGGCGGGACAGAAAGCGGATGAGCGGGTTTATACTGTTGGTAAGGAAGTCCGTTTTCTGCGCCGCCGCGCGCACATTCTCCGCGCCGGCCGAAACGCGGGCGCAGCTTTCGCTTTCGCGGTTATACGCCTTTATGACGTCTCTGCCCGTGTAATACTCCTCCGCAATGCCGGTCAGCCGGGCGATGGCTTCCTGCCGCTCCGCAGCGCAGATCAGGTTCTTTTTCGCCACGATCCTCGTTATGATCAGGCTGATGGCGGAGAAGGCGAGGAATATGAGCGCGAGTATATAATTGAGTACGAACATGAATACGAGCGAACCTATGACCGTGCCTATGGACGTAAGCAGTTTGAGCAGACCTGTCTGCAGCGTTTCGGACACCTTGTCGAGGTCGCTCGTCACGCGGCTGAGAATCTCGCCCGGTTTGTTCCGGTCAAAGAATTTCAGCGGCAGTTTGTGCAGCTTGACGCCGATCTGTCGGCGCAGCGTAAGGATCAGTCTTTCGGCGACGCTCGCCATCAGAAACGACTGCAGGTAATATACGATGCCGAGCGCGGCGTACATGGCGCACAGAATCGTCATTTCCCGGCCGAGAGGTTCCCATACGATCGAAAACGGAGCGTTGCCGCTTATCGCGTCGTTAATCGCGCCGAGGAGCGCGTCCACGACGATGGCGCTGTAATACGGCGTGAATATGTTCAGCACCGTATATATCACGATGCAGACAACTACGGCTATCAGCCGGCCGCGCTGGTTTTTCAGCTGACCGAACAGTCTTGCCGCGGTTCTGCCCGCAAACTTGGGCGCGTTACCGGCAATCACGCGTTCTTTTTTAAGCCTTTTCATTGTGCTTCCGCCTCCTTTGTCTGAGATTCGTAAATTTCCCTGTAAACGGGACAGCTTTCGAGCAGCTGCTCGTGAGTGCCTATGCCGACGGGTTTGCCCTCGCCCAGCACGATGATCTGTTCCGCATGACGTATGGTGCTGACTCGCTGAGCGATGATGACGACTGCGGAATCCTTCGTCTCTTTGGCGAGTGCTTTTCTGAGCGCAGCGTCCGTTTTGAAGTCGAGCGCCGAGAAACTGTCGTCGAAGATATAGAGTTCGGGCTTGCGCACGAGCGCTCTGGCTATGGAAAGACGCTGTTTCTGTCCGCCGGAGAAGTTGGTGCCGCCCTGAGCGACGTATGAACCGAGCCCGTCTGGCAGCGAGCGCACGAAGTCTCCCGCCTGTGCGACGTCGAGCGCATGCCACAGCTCTTCGTCGGTCGCGTCTTTACAGCCGAAGCGCAGATTGTCGGCTATCGTGCCCGAGAACAGCCACGCGCGCTGCTGCACGTATGCCAGGCGGTCGCGGAGCTGCCGCTGAGGCATTTCGCGTATATCCGTACCGTCCAGCATCACGCGTCCTTCGGTGACGTCATTGAAACGAAGCATCAGCGATGCAACGGTGGATTTGCCGCTGCCCGTGCCGCCTATTATGGCCGTAGTCGTACCTCTGCGGCAGGAAAAGTTGAGATTCCTTAGCGTATACTCTTCCGAATCCGCGAAACGGAATGCGACGTTCTCGAACTTCATTACGTCGTTTCCGCCCTCAACGAGAACGGTGTCGGTTTCGGTTTTGTCGCATATGGTGGGCGAGAAATCGAGCACAGCGCGTACGCGTCCCGCGCATTCGAAAGCGCGCGGCAGTGTGAGAATGATCATCTGCGCCATCATGAGGTAGAACAGCGCCAGCAGCGCGTATTCGATTATCGCGGTAATGTCGCCGATCCGGAAGGCGCCGCCGGTATCCACTATGCGGAAACCGCTGAGTACGTATACGACGATGACGAACATATTGATCGCGAAGAACGACAGACCGTCCAGGCTGGCGAACATGCGGTTGGCTTTTATGGACGTGCCCGCATATTCGGTAAACGCGGAATCCAGCCGTTCCGTTTCCTTCTGTTCCTTGTTGAACGCACGCGCGACGTGAGCGCGGCGCATGTGTAGCCGCTGAGTACGCCGCCGGCGCCCGAAATAATCGCGGCTATCGCCATCGCTGCGGCGGTGACGGCAAGTTTGTCCATCGGCGAGCCGTCTATGCCCTCGTTGAGCATTCTCGAAGCGAGCGTAGGGACTATAAGCGCGCCCGCCACGTCGATCGCGATAAGCAGTATCGTGATCAGACACAGTTTCCAGTGCGGTTTGAGAAATCGCAGGATCAGTTTCATACAAAACCCTCCTTTGTCTTACTCCTTTTTTGTTATTCTGCCCGTCGGTTCCGGATCCGTCGCACGAAAAAAGGGCGCACACGATTGCGGTAAACAATCGGGCGCACCCGTATCTTTCTCGACGTGCGCGGCTGCGGCCGCGCGTCCTCCGATAAGCACAAATATTTACTTTTCCGACGAACAGCGAGATTATACTATATACGAAATCCAATATCAACGATAAGAACGCCCTTTTTTACGGCGTTTTGCACTTTTTTGCGCCGTTTTTATTAAACGTGTGACATTTGTATGAGCCTTATGTGTTAAGATTATTACAATCGGATGATTGACTTTTATATGCCAAATATAATATAATTGTTTCATGTAAGTGTGTGCTCCGACGGATCGCGCATATTTTATGCCGATTTGTCGAGAATCTGCATTGAGGGATCAACTTATGGAAAAAGTTTACGGCAACGTAAGACCGTTGCCGAAGGAAAAAGGAACGAGGCGCAGACGCCGTTCGGATCGCCGCAACCGCGCGCAAGCGCAGGCGGTCGTTACGACGGTGCCTGCGGGGGATGAAGCTGCCTCGCAGTATGACGCGGTTCTCGCCGAAGCGGCCTCCGCTTCCGTCGGCGAGTCCGTTTCCACATACGCCGAAGACGTCATAATCGACGTCGAGATTCTTCCGGATACCGGGGACGTTGCCGTTCCCGGGGTTTTCGCGTTCGAAGCCGCGCCCGCCGCGGAG
>ERZ780203.1417-NODE-1417-length-17542-cov-3.794076_pt1 | contig 17542 bp, 17 predicted proteins | sample MGYA00511168_ERZ780203 | MGnify/ENA primary metagenome ERZ780203 (study PRJEB29588, sample SAMEA2156577) | human gut metagenome | biome: human gut; feature: human-associated habitat; material: faeces | place: Denmark | collected 2008/2010 ...
ACAATGAACAATCAATCATATTAAGAAAATGCGGTCCAATGATAATACCTGTCAGAATCATTCCCGTCAGACTTGGCAAATGAATTTTTTTGCATATCCATCCCATGAACATTCCCAAAATTAGAATCAGTGAAATACTTAATAACATAAAATTCCTCCTTATATACCTATACGCAGAAAAAGCCGACACTTTCTGCGTTGATTCATGCGCAGAAGTCATCAGCTTTCATAAGCGGTTTAAGTAAATTTATTACTTAGGGAGAACTTCATTCCCTTTTTCTTTTGTTAAGATAGCATATTTTTTATTTTGTGTCAATTTTGTAATTTATTCTAATATTTCTTTTACTTCTGATTCTTCAATATTGTATTTTTCTGCTTCATCCGCTTAATCACCTTAAGCCTCGTAAATTCCTCCCTCTCCTTCTCTTCCAACTCATTCGAAATCTTATAAACCAACCCGGTATAAGTCGGAATCGTAATATTCTTCAACGCATTTGCCCTCTTCTGCGTTTTCTTAATACTAGTTGCTAAACGATACGCCGCATTTTCAACCATTGACAATTTAATTGTCAGATCCTTCACCTGCCGAAACGCTTCCCTGGCAACATCAATTGATTCAAATGTCCCATCCATCGCATATGTCAACTGATTCTCATGTGCATCATATTTCACATGTGGAATCTCTGTTCCCATGATACTTCTTGTCTGAATCTGTATCGAGTCCTCGATCGGAACTGTATAGGCAAGTTCTTCTACCTTACTGATCCCATGCTGGATATTCGCCCTCTGAAGGCATGCATACGCTCTTGTAAATGTTGTATCAATCTCTTCCTGAATATCTTTCGCCTCATCGATCAGATCCATCAGCTCACGAATCAGGATATTTCTTTTTTTATCCATCAGATCGTAACCCTGCTTTGCCAATGTAAGAGAGTTCTTGGCTGCGATCAGATTTCCTTTGGTCGGGAATTCTCGTGGGTCCATAATCTCACCACCTTTAGCTTTCCTGCTCTTTTGGCAGGTATTTATCGATGATCTTCGTGTCGATTCGATCCAATTCTTCTCTTGGCAGGATCTTTAATAATTCCCATCCAAGATCCAATGTTTCGATCATGGAACGGTTTTCTTCCGGCCCCTGACCGATATATCGTTCCTCAAATGCCTTTCCAAATTCCAGATATTTTTTATCAATTGGGGATAACTCATCTTCTCCGATAACAGATGCTAAGTTTCTTGCTTCTCCCACTTTCGCATAAGCGGAAAATAACTGGTTTGCAAGATCCTGATGATCTTCTCTTGTGTATCCTTTTCCGATTCCATCTTTCATCAGACGAGAAAGCGATGGCAAAACACTGATCGGTGGATAAATGGACTGTCCGTTTAAATTACGATCCAGTACGATCTGCCCTTCTGTAATATAACCAGTTAAGTCAGGAATTGGATGAGTGATATCATCATTTGGCATAGTTAAGATTGGTAACTGTGTAACCGAACCTTCTGCTCCTTCGATGATTCCTGCACGTTCGTATAATGTTGCAAGTTCACTGTACAAATATCCTGGATATCCTTTTCTGGATGGAATTTCTCCTTTCGATGAAGATACCTCACGCATCGCTTCCGCAAACGATGTCATATCTGTCAGAATAACTAAGATATGCATATTACAGTCAAATGCAAGATATTCTGCTGCAGTTAAGGCTACTTTTGGTGTGATCAATCGTTCTACAACTGGGTCATTTGCAAGATTTAAGAACATACATACATGATCTGCAACACCACTTTCCTCAAATGTCTTCTGAAAGAAATCCGCAACATCATGTTTGACACCCATTGCTCCAAAGACTACCGCAAATGGCTCATCTGAACCATCTCCTAAGGATGCCTGTTTTACGATCTGGGCTGCCAACTGATCGTGTGGAAGTCCGTTTCCTGAGAAGATGGGAAGTTTCTGTCCACGGATCAGTGTTGTTAATCCGTCAATTGCTGAAATACCTGTACGGATATAGTTTCTTGGATATTTTCTGCGGACCGGATTTAATGGAAGGCCGTTGACATCTCGTTTGACATCGGTGATCAGTGGTCCTAATCCATCGATTGGTTTTCCGATTCCGTTAAATGTTCTCCCTAGCATATCTGGTGCAAGAGAGACTTCCATCGGGTGTCCAGTTAATTTTGTTCTTGTATTATCAAGGGACATATTTTCCGTTCCCTCAAATACCTGAATCACCGCTTTATCTTCGTATAATTCAATGATCCTTCCGATTTTTTTCGTTTTTCCATCAACCGTAAATTCGACGATCTCATCAAAAAATGCGTCCTGTACTCCTTCCAGAATGACAAGCGGACCATTGATGCTGCTTAGTCCTAAATATTCAATTCCCATAAAATGACCGCCTCCTTATGCATTCTTTTCCAGTACTGCGTCATAGAAATCATCAATCTGTTTACGGTAGAGATCCAGTAATTGCAGATTGTCATTCGGAACATCGTATTTGATCGCAATGACTTTCTCAAAGATCCCTTCTGCTTTTAGCACGCTCATTGGCATTCCTCTCGCTACAAGTTCCCTGCTCTTTTGATACAGATATAAAATAACTTCCATCATTTTAAATTGCTTCTCCATGGACACGCAAGTGTCATCTTTATGGAAAGCATTTTGCTGCAGAAATCCTAATCGGATCACCCTTGCGATCTCTAACGTTAATTTCTGATCATCTGGAAGAACATCCCCACCGATCAGTTTTACGATCTCCATCAAACTACTTTCCTGATTTAAGATCGCCATCAGACGATTTCGATAGTCCACAAAATTGGGGGATACATGATCTCTGTACCAGCCGCCGAGATCTGTCAGATATTCACTGTAACTCGTTAACCAGTGAATCGCTGGAAAATGTCTTGCGTAAGCCAAAGATTTATCAAGTCCCCAGAAGCAACGGACAAATCGTTTGGTATTCTGTGTAACTGGCTCTGAGAAATCTCCTCCCTGTGGAGATACTGCACCGATGATCGTTACAGAACCATCCGTTCCATTTAGGTTGTGCATCATTCCAGCTCTCTCATAAAAGGCAGATAATCTGGAAGCTAAATATGCCGGAAATCCTTCTTCTGCTGGCATCTCTTCCAGACGACCGGACAATTCTCTTAACGCTTCTGCCCATCTTGAAGTAGAATCCGCCATGATCGCGACATCATATCCCATATCACGGTAATATTCTGCCAACGTAAGTCCTGTATAAATAGATGCTTCACGTGCTGCTACCGGCATATTGGATGTGTTGGCGATCAGTGTTGTTCGGTCCATCAATGGATTACCACTCTTTGGATCAACTAATTCTGAAAATTCTTCCAATACCTGTGTCATCTCATTTCCACGTTCCCCGCATCCGATATAAATGATAATATCCGCATCGGACCATTTCGCAATCTGATGCTGTGTCATTGTCTTTCCAGTACCAAAACCACCTGGAATTGCCGCAGTTCCACCTTTGGCAATCGGAAACATTGTATCCAGTATTCTCTGGCCTGTTACCAGTGGCACACATGCCGGAATCCTGTCGTGAACAGGTCTTGGAACCCTGATTGGCCATCTCTGGATCATTGTTAACTGTTTTTCCGTTCCATCGTCCAATCTTAACGTGATCATATGATCCTTGATCGCATGTTCTCCATCAGATGCCACAAAGGTAACCGTTCCTGTAAGATCTGGCGGCACCATGCATTTGTGTACGATGGCTCTTGTTTCCTGCACTTGGGCATAGATATCACCGCCATGAAGAACATCTCCTTCATTGACAACTAATTTTGTGTCCCACAATTTCTCCATATCAAGCGAATCTACGCTGATACCTCTTGTGATAAATGCACCTGCATTTTCTGCGATTCTCTCTAAAGGACGTTCAATTCCATCAAAAATGTTATCAAGAATTCCGGGAGCTAATGTGACGGATACTGCCTCCCCGCTTGCTTCCACGATCTCGCCCGGTTTTAATCCTGATGTTTCTTCATATACCTGAATCGTCGTACGGTCTTTATCCAGAGAAATGACTTCTCCAACTAATTTTTCTTTGCCGACATAAACCATTTCTGACATCTTAAATCCAGTATTTCCAGCCAGATAAATGACAGGTCCGTTAATTCCATAAATTGTTCCAGTCTTACTCACCTGTCACACCCCCTTTAAAGGTAAATTCTTCGTATTCTTTCTCCAAAGCACCTGAAAATGAATGATCGATCAAGATATTTCTTCCCGGAATAATCGAACGGATTCCTCCAAGAAAATCTTCTTCGCTGACTGTTACTGTCATTCCAGTTCGTTTTTCGAGGAATTCTTTTTTGTCCTCATCCGAACTGTTAATATAGATTGTCAATGGATTCCCATCTGCGAATCTCGCCGCTTTTACAATATAGGATACAAGTAATTCTTTATACGCTTCGGTTTTCATGTATTCTTCTGTCATTGCCCGGACTTCCTCAAACAATTTATTTTTTAATTCATTCTGCACTCGGCTTAATTGTCTTCGAAGTTTTAGCTGCCCTTTGGATGTTACTGTATTTAACTGCTGCCTTGCCGATGCTGTTTCGGTCTTGATCCTCGTATCTGCCTGCATCACAGCTTCTTGTTTATGTGTTTTGAACACGCCTTCCAATGCCTTCTGATGCTGATCTATGATTTCATTTCCTCTGGCTCTTGCTTCTTCCATGGCAGCTTCTCTGATATGTGAAATCTTTTCTTCTACTGTCAATGTTGTCACCTTCCTTCTACAGCCGGCTTACAATTTCAATCCAATCGCCTCATTGACATAAGACGTGATAAAATCTTTCTTCCGTCCAGTTCCGTGCCTGTCAGGAATCTCGATCAGAAGCGGCATTTTCCGCTCCAGCTTGATCTCGTCGATCAATTCTGGAAATTCTCTTCCAAATTTCTCTGTCAAAAGCACGATCCCAATCTCTGGATCACTCATAGCTTTCTCGATCGTTTCTTTTAATTCATCCCTTTCATGAACTACGATCCCATCAACCCCAGCTAACCGCATTCCTGTCAATGTATCTAAGTTATCGCTGATCAAATACATCTTCATAACTATCACTTCCTGATCTATCCAAGTTTACCAATGATCATAAATGAAATGATCAATCCATACAGACATACACCTTCTGCCAGACCTACGAAGATCAGTGATTTACCTAAGGCACTTGGATCTTCACTGATCGCTCCTAAAGCTGCGCTTGCGGCACTCGCTACGGCGATACCACCACCAACACAAGAAAGTCCTGTTGATAATGCTGCTGCCAGATATCCAAGTCCTGTAGCCATTCCTGCATCAGAACCTGCTTGTGCTGCCTGTACCGGATCTGTGACAAACATCATCACTCCGGCGATCACAATGATCCCGAAGAAGAAAAAAGCGTTAAATGCAATACTTCGTTTATAACGTTTCTTTGTTCTCTCTCCATGAAGAAAATAACCAAATGGAATAAATATACTTAAGATTAATGCTGCGATGATCGCTAATTTGATTGCTAATGTCATAACCGATACCTCCTAATTTTCCTTGCCTGCATGATTGTCATACGGATGGAATTCTCTTCCTGATCCCGTATAGAAACGACTGAACATTTCATAATATTCCAGACGCAATACCTGAATTCCGACAACCAGACCTTCTAGTCCACACACGATAATATTTCCAAGAACAATGATGATCCAGTTTGGATTTCCTGCTCCATCTGTGATCCCTCCGAGCATCAGAACAACTTCCATCATAGCCGCATGGCTCACTGCAAATGCCCCGATACGCACAAATGAGATCGTGTTAGAGAAGAAACTTAACATCGTCTCGAACAATTCAAAAAATCCCTGCACCAGAAACATTCCAACGCCGCCTTCTGCTTTTGGTTTCTTTCCTTCCACGAGCTGTCCTAATGGCTCTTTTAATAAGAACATGATCACTGGAATTCCAAGGAAAATGATCATCATGATATTTCCTGGTGTTTTATGGCCTGTCATATAAAGCACGATCGTTAAGACAAGGAATCCATAAAATACAAGTCCTGCAACTCCATTTGGGCTGAAGAATAAATTTTCTTTATCCCCACGTTTCTTTGCATTGATGATCTGAAATACCATCGCAAGCAGGATCAGTGCCATACCAAATGCAACTGCCACGATAAATACAGTATTTAACTGCCCAACAAACGGTAATTTCATCATCGCATGCATTGGCGATAACCACATTGGTTTAATGATCGTTCCTTCAAATCCAAAGAAGCTTCCAAACATAAAGCCAAAGAATGTAGAAAAAATTCCGGCAACAGAAATGATTCCTGCTAGATTCCATTTCTTGATCTTATATAGTAATCCCCCGCCGATAAACAAACACAATCCCTGACCAACATCCCCAAACATCGCTCCAAAGATAAAGGTATAAGTCAGTGCCACGAAAATGGTTGGATCCATCTCATCATGGGATGGCAGTCCATACATTCTGATAAACATTTCAAATGGTTTGAAGAATTTGGGATTCTGTAATTTCGTTGGTGGATCACCGAAGAATTTTTCTCTTCCTTCTTCAACAATGATCGTGATCCTATCATCATCTTTTGTCTCCTCAATAAATGCCTGTGTATCTTTTTCACTCATCCATCCACAGAGAATGTAGTAATCTTCCTGTTCTTCATTTTCCATACAGGCTGCCATTTTACGCACATCGAAGTTATTGGATAATTCTTCTAACTTATATCTCGCTCCTCGAATCTTCTTTGCCTTGACTGATAAGAAATCTTTCATCTGTTTCTGGACATTTTCGATTTCTTTTTCAATCTCATCGATCTGATTTCTTAAATTTCTGCAAATCTCTGCCGGCATTCCTTCGTAATCGTCTGGAAGTGCGATATTTTCAAAATGCAAAGATTTAAAGGTAGAATCAATCTTTCCCATCTCCTTATGTGCCGCAAAATAACATCCATACACATAATTTTCATTTCGGATTCCTTCTAAAAAAATTGCATTGAGATCATCGAATAAATATTTTTCAAGTTTCTGATAATACTCTACGTTTACTCGTCCGAATCTGACTTTCATATATTGATAGCCATAAACTTCTTTTAAATTTAACTCTAAAGGCTGAAACGGTTCAAGTTCATGAAGTTTTTCTAATAATTCTTCTTTCTGCTTCTTTAACCGGTCTTCCCTTGCCTTAAGGTCCAGATAATCATGATTGAGATCCCTGATCATTGTCAGGATCTCATCTGCCGTAAGAGATGTATCCATCTCTCCTTTTGGCTGTGCAAGCATCAATACATACTGTTCCGCTTTAGAAAGCGGTTCTTTGTAAGGATTCACATCCATAAACGGCATGAGGTTATCTGTCGTTTTCAATTCTGTGATCGCATTTTCCAGCTGCATTTCGTATTTGGAAAGGTAAGATGCACTTACCCTGTCAATATCAGTTCTCGGTCCGGAAATGCTTAAGAATTTCATCTTTACGATCATGATGCATTACCTCCTTGACGTCGTTGCTTTTGCACCAGATACTGTAATGTCTCCCGTTGTGATAATCCATAGCGAATACATTCCAGTGCCGTGGTGATCTTATAAATCTCTTCCTCCTTTAAAAATAAATATTGTTGTATACTTGCCAGAGAATACGGATGGTTTCTGTAAGCGATCGTTAAGATATGTTCCACACATTCATTCACAATACTCTCAATCTGCACCTGTTCTCCGAACTCATATTTCTTTCCGTAATAAGTTTCATTTAATCTTCTTTTGAATTCTTCCACTGATGGCGCTTCGACCAGATCTTTAAATTCCTGATTCGAAAGTTTATGTTGAATCGGAATTAACAATGTGTAAATATCTGGTGCGAGCATATGGTAATATTTCTTTGCTCGGTAAATCCATTGAAGATTTAATAGATCGATCTTTGCTCCTAATTCTTTAGTCAGCATTTCCTTATCTTTTTTATCCCAATTTCCCTTGCGTTCTTTCCACATCATAGAAAAATAATATAAATCCAATGCCAGTTCATAATCCGCTAATGTCGATGCCCCTGACTGTCGGATTCTTGACAGTGGTGCGTAATATTCTGTATTCTTCAGGTAATCTACCAGATGATCAATATTCTTTGCCGTCACTAGCTGATCAATCCGTATCTTTGAATATTTATCAAAAAATGGCTTTTTGTAATTCAGATCAAATGGTACATTACTGTGATTAAATACAATTCTTAAGCAATATCGAACCAAATCTACTTCATACCGCTTCATAAAGATCTTTAAAAAATCTTTTTGCTGCATATCTGCGAAACGATAAAGTCTTGTGTAATCATCATATAATGACTGAATCAGGACTTTTTCGATATTACCTCTGTGATACAGTGATTCATCCATCTGTGTGATAAATTTTCCGTACGATTTTGTCTGTTTCAGATATTCAATGATATCTGTCACTGTATCCATAGAAGCCAGCTGTTCATAATCCTGTGGTTTTAAAAGCTTTGCACGCATTGCTGCGACTTTCGTCACAATTCCGCTGTAGCGCATCACATCTCTCAATGCTATCGCCTCCTATACTTTGATCACCCGCTCTAATATCTGTTTTGCATATTCGCTGTGATGTTCTTTGAAGTCTTGTTTTAAAGATTCTATTTCATTGTTATTCTGTTCTTCTTGTTTCTTTAGAAGTTTTTCCATGTTTGTTGCAAGATCCGACTGAATCTTTAATATCTTTTCGTTCGTCTCCTTTTCCATATCTGCATCAAATGCATCCCTCTTTTTCTGCATCTGCATTTCCATCTGATGCTTTTGTTCCTGCGCATTATCTACGATCGCACGTGCTGTCTTTTCGATCTCTGAAAGTTTCTCTGCTATTCTTTCCATCAGTAAAACCTCCTTTCATACCAACCATTGTAGTCCTTTCTATTTATTTTTGCTAGTATTTTATCTGTTTTTTTGCGTGTATTTAGCAATTATTCACAATTTTTTGACAGTTTTCATGCAATGTTTTACAATCTGTTGTATTATTATTTAAAATGATCGACCTTCCCACAATAATTCGCGATCGTTTTGATCAACACCTCAGATTCCAACGGTTTCGCCAAATGCTCATTCATTCCCGCTTCCAAAACTCTCCTACGATCTTCCGTAAATGCATTCGCTGTCATCGCAATGATCGGAATATCTCTGGCATTTTCTTTATTGCTCCATCTTATATATCTCGCTGCTTCTAATCCGTCCATCACCGGCATCATCACATCCATTAAAATAATATCAATTTCTCCTAGTTTCGATTCTTTGAAAATTTCCAATGCTTCTTTTCCATTAAATGCCTTAATTACATTCGCCCCGGCACTCTCCAGAACAAATTCTGCAATTTCCATATTCAATTCATTATCTTCGGCAAGCAATACATTGACACCCTTGATCGATGCTTTCTTTATCTCTTTTGTCTTAAGTTCTTCGTGCTTTATATTATGATCGATCTGAAATGGAAGCTCAATATAAAACGTCGTTCCCACACCTTGCTCACTCTCAAATGAGATTGTTCCTCCCATTTTCTCTACAAGACTTTTTGTGATCGACATCCCAAGTCCTGTTCCACCATAAACCGTTCGTGCCCCTGCTTTTTCCTGTGCAAATGGCTCATAGATCGTCTTTTGGAATGATTCACTCATTCCAATTCCAGTGTCTTCACATTTAAATCGAATAATAATAGTATTGTAATTTTTCTGAATTTCATTAAATTCTATGCAGATCTTTCCATTATTTTTGTTATATTTGATCGCGTTTGTTAAAATATTCATCACAACTCTTTTTACATGCACTGGACTTCCGATCAAATCTTCATGAATCACATTATATTTATGTACAACTATATTAATTCCTCTCTCTCTAGCCTGTTTTTCAATAACCATTCGAATCTCTTGAAACAATTGAAAGAAATTAAAACTTCTTCTCTCCAGGATCACTTCTTCCGATTCCAGTTTTCCCATATCCAAAACTTCATTGATCAATTCTAGTAAGAAGCCTGATGCTTCCCATATTTTTTTGCGGCATTCTGATTGTTTTTCTATATCACTTTTATAATAATCTCCAACTTCTACCATTCCCCGGATTCCATTGATCGGTGTCCGGATATCATGGCTCATTCTTTGCAGAAATTCTGTTTTGGCAATATTGGCTTTCTTTGCTTCTTTTGCTGATTTTTCTAATTCTTTTTTATACTCTTCTTCTCGTTGTTTCTGAATGCGTTCATATTGTTGATTGGATCTTGCTTTGATCGTCATTAAGATTGCCACAAAAATTCCATATAAAATAACCGCTATTCCAATGTTACTCGTCAATGTTTTTACAAGATTCCTGTCTTCTGCGTACACGTAAATATAATAATTTCGTCCCTTATCAAGACTTGTAAAATATTGTTTGATACCGTTTCGGATGATTGCAAACTGTCCTACTTTTACACTTTGTCGGATCTCATTAATAATAGAATCTTCCTGTACCTTTGTATCAATTAATTTTTCATCATTTGATGCTATAATATCATTTCCATTTGTGATTACGATCGTTCCATCATTTTCCCGCTTATATCCAGCAAGCACGTTTTGGATTGTAAGATTATTGTTTTTCGCATATTCGGTTTTTACATACTGATATCCTATAACCGTTCCTTTTGCATCCTTTCTTCCATACGATGCCAGATCAATATAGCCTCCATTTTTCAGCTCAATTCTTGCCATATATGATTTTTGTGGATAATTCTTTACATCACGAAGTGTTTCTTTCTCCATGACATAACCCAAAACTTTTTTAAATCTTGGTCCAGTATGATATTGTGCAATTTGTTTATTCTTATCATTTAATACAATAATCCCCGTAAGTCTTTGTTCCCTTGCATACTGTTTTAAATATTCTTTTTCCAATGCCTGTCTATCTGTTTTGAAATTTCTCGCTGTCTGCTGGACTTTTTCAACCATTCTGACAAGACTTCTTGCTTCAACTGCTTCATTAAAACTGTTATACATGGAATATTGATCCTTGATGTATTCCATCGTCGAATGAATCCTGTTTTTGGTATTGTTTGTTTCTATTTTTACGGACACAAAAAGAACTGTCAAGACAACGATCACACAGCCAACAATACTCAATGTCCATAATCTTTTATCCGCTTTATCTCTCAAGGCTGTTCACCTCCAGATATTTTTCTGCATCAGGAACATATTTTTGTAGAATTTTTTTGGCACTTCCATCTTTGACCATTGCTTTTAATGTCTTTGACAGTTCTTTTTCTATTCCTCTTTTATCATTTTTTGCAAACGCAACACCAATTCCAGTCTCAAGAATATCTTCATCAAGAATTCTGTATTTTGCTTCAAAATCAGACATATACTGTCTGATCGAGATCTCATGTGCTGCAATAGCGTCTACATATCCTCTGCTCAGAGAAGTATAGATCAATTCTCTATTTTCCATACTGTAGACTTGTTTTACTTTTGGTATTTTGGGATCTGTTTGTTTTAGAAATAATTCCTCTGGTTTGGTTGTAGACTGAACCGCAATGATTTTATTCTTAAGATCAGACAACTTATTGATCTTGCTGCTGTCGTTCACTGCGATTACCTGACGGCTCAGCATATAAGGACCTGCCCAGTGATAATCATTTTCTCTTCCTGTCACTGAAAAGCACGCCCATATACAATCTATTTTTCCTTGTTCCACAAGATTTTTCTTATTCTCCCAATCAATATTTACAAAGACCGGCTTATAACCCATACGATGAAAGGCTTCTCTGGCAAATTCTACATCGATTCCTGCCAGATTGCCATTCTCATCGGTATAGTTAAATGGCGGATAATTGTCTCCACCGATCATAATCTCTTTATTCGCATCTTTTGTTGTTTTTCTAGTCTGATCTTTTGTCTTTCCACATGCACAAAGAAAGCAGCCTAATACGAAAAAGACCATGACTTCAATCATAAGCTTCTTTAACTGCATAGTTTACCTCGTATGATCTGTTTGTAAATAAATGTCCTAAACTCTTGTAACCATTGCCATCAATCTTCTTTGTTTTGCATATAATTTCACTGTATTAGATACTCTCTGATAGACAATATTGGCATCAAATGGGCGGTTAATATAATCAGAAACTCCCATCTCATAAGCTCTTCTGATATAATTCGCAGAATCCTCACTTGAGATTATAATAACTGGAATATCTGAGATTAAACGCTCTTCTTCCATATATTTCAAAACTTCAAAACCATCCTTTTCTGGCATAATGATATCTAATAGTACAAGCGAAATTTTCATTCTATATTCATCGATCTTATGCAATGCTTCATTTCCACCATCAGCTTCTATGATTTCGTAGGTTTCCTCTAAAATCTCTTTCAAGATCGCACGGTTAAATTCTGAATCATCAACGATCAAAATTCTAGGTTTATTCTGAATTTTTTCCTTTTTAAATATCGTTTTATCACATTCTGTTATGACCTGTGCCTTATGATCTTTTGCCTTATACATCAACTGGTCTGCTTTTGCAATCGCCTCATCGATCTGCCCATCTTCCGATATCACTCCTCCAATGCTTGCTGTAAGCTTCAATCTAGAGCAGTTTGGAATCGTTGCATTCTCAATAGCCTCTTGAATCTGAAGCAGTTTTCCACGCAAAGTACCTCTTACCATATCCGACAAGATCAATAAAAATTCATCTCCGCCATAACGTATTAACTTATCTGTCTTGCGAATACAATCCTTGATCACATCCGCAACAATACAGAGAACCTGATCTCCCATATCATGTCCATAAATATCATTATATAATTTAAAATCATCCAGATCGATCATCGCAACCCCTGCTGAATTCTGCATATTACGAATTTCATCTTCAAAATATCTTCGATTGTAAACGCCTGTTACCGGATCTATGTATAATTTATCCTGATACCCTTTTAACTTGCCAACAAGTTTGTCCCTTCCATCGGTATCGATCAACGTATCATTCTCAAGATGCTTAACAAGTTCCATGACACATGCTTCATCATCTATTTCCAGATATCTTGAAATCACCAAAAAAACATCTGCATCCAAAAATTCCAGTTTTGTTTTTTGTTTCTTCTCCGCGTATGCTTTCATTGATGTACAATTCTCACATGGTTTATTCTTCTTCCAAAAATCATAGCACTGACACATTCCAATTTTTACTCCGATGCGTGGATCATCTTGCATCTGCTCAAAAAAATTCCCCTCCAAAAACCTGACAACATCAAATACTTTCTCCAGCATCTTAGCTTCTTCTGCTGCCTGTTGTCTGGTTATCTTTACATTCTGGTTCACTTCTTATCCCCTTCCTATTTTTATTTGATATATTCCCCTAATTTACTTAAATACCCTTTTATGATAGCACATCATTTTGTCGTTTTCCATCGAGAAACCTGAATTTTACAAAGATTTCCTAAATTAATATCAAATTTATTTTTTTATATACAAAAAGAAGGGAGATATAACATTAAAGTATGTGTATCTCCCTTCTTATTCTTATGATCTTTTATAATACTTTGCTTAAAAATGCCTTTGTTCGCTCTTCCTGTGGATGGTCAAAAATCTGTTCTGGTGTTCCTTCTTCAAGGATTCCACCGCCGTCCATAAAAAATACACGGTTGGCAACTTCTCTTGCAAATCCCATCTCATGAGTTACGACAACCATTGTCATACCTTCTTGGGCAAGCTGTTTCATAACTTCTAATACTTCTCCAACCATCTCAGGATCAAGTGCTGAAGTTGGTTCGTCAAACAACATGACTTCTGGTGATAATGCCAATGATCTTGCGATTGCTACACGCTGTTTCTGTCCACCAGATAACTGTGCTGGATAATTGTCTGCTTTATCACCAACACCTACACGGTTTAACAATTCCATCGCTTTTTCTTTTGCCTGCTCTTCTGTCATCATCTTGTGACGGATCGGAGCTAATGTAACATTCTCAAGGATTGTCAGATGTGGGAATAAGTTAAAATGCTGAAATACCATTCCAACTCGTTTTCTCATCGCATCTACATCAAAGTCTTTCTCTGTCAAATGCATATCATCGATGACAATATCTCCCTTTGTCGGAGTCTCTAATAAGTTTAAGCATCTTAAAAATGTACTCTTTCCAGATCCGGATGGTCCGATCACGCAAACGCATTCTCCTTTGTCAATATGGCAGTCAATGCCTTTTAACACTTCCAGAGATCCGAAATATTTATGTAAATTCTTAACGTCTATCACTTTGTCTCAGTCTCCTTTCTAATGCGTTTAATCCAAGAGTCAGGATCTTAACGATCACATAGTAGATCAATGCTGTTCCAAGCAATGGTGCCAGTGCCTGATAAATTCTTGAAATAACGAAATCTGATACCTTTGTCAAGTCAACGATCGCTACATATCCTAAAATGGAAGTTTCTTTGATCAGTACGATAAATTCATTTCCAAGAGCAGGAAGAATATTCTTGATCGCCTGAGGCAAGATAATATCTTTCATTGTCTGTACATAGGATAATCCAAGAGAACGTCCACCTTCCATCTGTCCCTGATCAACCGCCTGAATTCCTGCACGGATGATTTCAGCAACATAAGCTGCACTGTTCAAACCAAAGGTTAAGGAACCTACAAGCAGTCCATTCTGACCTTTTAAAATAACGAAATACATGATCATCAACTGTGTCAATGTTGGTGTTCCACGGATGATATCAATGTACACGTATGCGATCTTTGATAAAAGTGTACTCTTTCCTTTCTGCTCTGCCGTCAAGCGCATTAACGCCAAGATCGTACCAAGTGCTACACCAATAAGAATTGCAATGACAGATACTAAAATCGTCACCTTTAATCCATCAAGATACAACAGGTATCGCTGCTGGGCGATAAACGCTCTGTAAAATGAATCTAACATTTTGAAACCTTACCTTCCTAATTTCCTAGTTTGCGGAATCAATGTATTTTGCTTTCAGCTTATCATATGTTCCGTCTTTTTTGATTGCTTTGATCTGTTTGTTGATCTCTTCTTTGTATGCTGTGTTACCTTTTGTAATTGCGATACAGTAGTATTCCGCACCTGCAGAGTCAACAACTAATTTTAACTTCTTCGCATTGTTTTTCACAAATTCCTGTGCTGGTTTTTCATCAATAACAACCGCATCAATTGCACCGTTTTTCAGGTCCATAACAGCGTCAACACCTTTTTTATAACGTTTTACTGTTGCTTTCTTTACGATGACTTTGTTCTTTTCACCAAATTTTTCTCCAGAAGAAATGATATCACCAGTTGTTCCTTCCTGAACACCGATCTTCTTTCCACTTAACTGAGATAATTTCTTGATCTTACTGTCTTTCTTTAAGATGATCGCCTGATTAGATGTATAATAGCTGTCTGAAAAATCTACAGATTCTTCACGTTCTGCTGTCTTAGTCATTCCAGCAATAACTGTATTGATAGATTCAGATTCCATAGCACCGATCAGAGATTTGAATTCCATGTTCTGGATCTCAACCTTTTTGTCCATACGTTTTCCGATTTCTTTGATCATGGCAATATCGAAACCGTCTGGCTGTTTCTTATCATTCATATATTCGAATGGTGGAAATTCTGCGTTTGTTCCTACGATCAGTTTGTCTGGAACTTTACTTTCTTCTTTTTTGCTACATCCTGTAAACAGCATAGATGAAAATGGACAGCTTTTAAAAGAAAATGCTATTGAAGCTAATGCGACTGTTAAAAACTTTTTCATAATCTGTTCTCCTTTTTAATAATAATTTAGCTTTTATGGAATTTTACATTCCATAATTATATACGTAATTTCTATTTTACAATATCTTACGGAATATTTCAAATGCTGACGGCAATGCATACGTATTTTCTAGTTCTTTTTTTAGTACCCAGATGTAATTTTCACTCTGAATCGGTGTTTTCAAGGAAATTCTTACTCCTTCCATGTGCCATTCCACATGACTGAAAATATGTTTTCCCTTTCCTGCTGCTTTTGTCTTCGCATCTTCCATATGATGCTCTGCCATCCATTCCTTGATATCTTCGGCATCCATTTTCTTATCTTCATTCGGGAACTCCCATAGTCCGGCAAGCAATCCTTTGTCTCCTCTTTTATGGATTGCGATCTGCTCTCCGCATTCTAATAAAAATACAGTCTTATGTTCAATCCGTCTTGCCTTCTTTGGTGTCTTGACCGGTAATTGATCAATGAGATCTTCTTTATATGCCTTACAGACTGTATCCCATGGACATTGATCACATAATGGCTGCCCATTCGGCACGCAAACAGTTGCTCCAAGTTCGATCAATGCCTGATTAAAATCTCCCGGTCGGTCTTCCGGCATAAATTCCATGACTCTTCTTCCCATCGCTTTCTTTGTCTTATCTTTGAGAATATCAGAATCATCTCCCCACAATCTAGTCAGCACACGAAGAACATTTCCATCGACTGCAGGAACCTGTAATTCAAATGCGATCGATCCGATTGCTCCTGCTGTATACATTCCAATGCCCTTCAGCGATAATAATTTATCATAATCAGCAGGCAGTTGTCCACCATATTCTTCAACGATCGTCTGTGCTGCTGCTTTTAAATTCCTTGCTCGATTGTAATAACCAAGTCCTTCCCACAATTTCATCAACCGGTCATCATCTACTTTGGCAAGATCATAAACCGTTGGCAGTACTTCCATAAAACGATCAAAATACGGCTTTACCGCTTCCACTCTTGTCTGTTGCAGCATGATCTCGGAAATCCAAATTCTGTATGGATCTTTATTCTCTCTCCATGGTAAGATCCGTTTATTATAATCGTACCAGTGAAGCAATGATCCGCTTAAATCATATCGTTGTTCCATCTATTTTCCTCTTTCTAAATAATATCCTTCAACAAATATACCAGCCCCTATTATAACAAACCAGTACATAAAACACCATGACGGAAATATCAGGAAAATCCTTTTCCGATCGCTATGCAAAATACATAAACTTCCTGCACTCCCAATTGTTTTAACGCTGTCGTCACTGCTTCCGCTGTTGATCCTGTCGTATAAATGTCATCTATCACCAATACCCTTTTCGGCATCCCTGCTTTCTGATATTCTTTCAAATTTCCACGAAAAGCTTTCTTTAAATTGTTTTTTCTCTCTCCTGGGCTTAATTGTTTCTGTGGTTTCGTATCATGGATTCTTTCCACAATCTTTGTATACATCGGTTGATCCAACATCTCTGCAATCCCCTTTGCAAAGATTTCTGCCTGATTAAACCCTCTCTTTCTTCTCTTTTTTTTATGAATCGGCACCGGAATTACCGCATCTGCTTTTAGTCGCAGCAATTCCCTGTATTTTCTTTTTCGAATTTCTTCCAAATAATACTGTGCAAATTTTCTCTCATTCTTATATTTGATCGCAGCCAGTGAATCAGTAACTGGTTTCTGGTAAATACATAACCCCATACCACGTTCAAAATTCTTCGGATGCTGTCTGCAGTCACTGCAATATTCTTTTTCCTGA
>ERZ780203.1431-NODE-1431-length-17440-cov-9.317918_pt1 | contig 17440 bp, 10 predicted proteins | sample MGYA00511168_ERZ780203 | MGnify/ENA primary metagenome ERZ780203 (study PRJEB29588, sample SAMEA2156577) | human gut metagenome | biome: human gut; feature: human-associated habitat; material: faeces | place: Denmark | collected 2008/2010 ...
CACCTTCACCGCCTCTCAGGGCCTGCTGCTGATGATCCCCAACCTGTACATCATGGCCGGTCACCGGATGCCCGCTGTGTTCCACGTGGCTGCCCGTTCCGTGGCCCAGCACGCCAACAACATTTTTGGTGACCATCAGGATGTCATGAGCTGCCGTACCACCGGCGTCACCATGATGTCCACCGGCAGCGTGCAGGAGGTCATGGATCTGGCCGCCGTGGCCCACCTGACCACCATCAAGACCCGTGTACCCTTCATCCACTTCCACGACGGCTTCCGCACCAGCCACGAGATCCAGAAGATCGAGGTCATCGATCTGGACAAGGTGGAGAAGCTGCTGGACCGTCAGGCGCTGGAGGACTATCATGCCATCGCCATGAACCCGGAGCATCCGGTGATGCGTACCACCGTGCAGGGCCCCGACGTCTACTACCAGTCTCAGGAGGCCAACAACGGCGCCTATGACAGCATCCCCGCTGTGGTGGAGGGGTATATGCAGGGCATCAACGAGATCACCGGTCGGGACTACCACATTTTCAATTACTACGGCGCCAAGGATGCCGACCGTGTCATGGTGATGATGGGCTCCGCCTGCGAGTGCGCCCGTGAGGTGGTGGACTATCTGTGTGCCAAGGGCGAGAAGGTGGGCCTGATGCAGATCCATCTGTTCCGCCCCTTCGACATGGAGTACTTCCTGAACGCCCTGCCCAGAACGGTGAAGAAGATCACCGCCATGGACCGCTCCAAGGAGCCCGGTGCCATTGCCGGCGCTGTGTATCTGGATGTGTGCGCCGCCTTTGCCAACCGCAGCGACGCTCCGGAGATCTACGGCGGCCGCTATGGTCTGGCCTCCAAGGACGTGACACCCGCCCAGCTGAAGGCCGTGTTCGACAACATGAAGGATGAAAGCGGCAAGCACCTGTTCACCATCGGCGTCAACGACGATGTGACTCATCTGTCTCTGAATGTCCATGAGCCTCTCATCACCGAGTCCGCCGACACCGTGTCCTGCAAGTTCTGGGGCCTGGGCTCCGACGGTACGGTGGGTGCCAACAAGAACTCCGCCAAGATCATCGGTGACTACGCCGGTATGTATACGCAGGCCTACTTCGAGTACGACTCCAAGAAGTCCTACGGCATCACCAAGAGCCACCTGCGGTTCAGCAAGAGTCCCATCCGCTCCACCTACCTCATCAAGGCGGCGGATTTTCTGGCCTGTCACTCCCAGTCCTACATCACCCGCTATGACATGATCCACGAGATCAAGGACGGCGGCACCTTCCTGCTGAACACCTCCTGGACCGAGGAGGAACTGACGGAGAAGCTGCCCGGCGACGTCAAGCAGTACATCGCCCGCCACAACGTGCAGTTCTATATCGTGGACGCCAACCGTCTGGCCCGTGAACTGGGCTTGGGCAACCACGCCAACATGATCCTGCAGGCCGCCTTCTTCAAGCTCTCCGGTGTGATGGCGGTGGAGGACGCCGTGCGCCATATGAAGGAGGCTGTGCAAAAGACCTACGCCAAGAAGGGCGAAAAGGTGGTCAACATGAACATGGCCGCCGTGGACGCCGGTATCAACAGCCCTGTGAAGGTCAACGTTCCCGCTGACTGGGCCAATGCCGCCGACGACCGCACCGTGGACGAGAGCCTGCCGGATGTGGTGAAGAACATCGTGGTCCCCTGCAACCGTCAGCGTGGCGACGATTTGCCCGTGTCCGCCTTCCTGCCCTATCAGGACGGCACCTATCCGCTGGGTACCTCCAAGTACGACAAGCGTGGCATTGCCGCCTTCCTGCCCCAGTGGGACAGCAACAAGTGCCTGCAGTGCAACCAGTGTACCTTTGTCTGCCCCCATGCCGCCATCCGGGCCTATCTGGTGGACGAGGAGGAGGCCGCTGCGGCTCCCGCCGCCTTCACCACCGTTCCCGCCAAGGGAGCCAAGGGCTTGCAGTACCGCCTGCAGGTCAGCACGCTGGATTGCACCGGCTGCGGCAGCTGCGCCGCTTCCTGTCTCGCCAAGGATAAGGCCTTGACGATGCAGCCTGTGGATGATACTATGTATGATGAGACCAATTGGAACTATGCCCTGTCCCTGAAGGACAAGCCCGGTGTGTTCGACCGCAAGACCCTCAAGGGCAGCCAGTTCAGCCAGCCGCTGGTGGAGTTCTCCGGCGCCTGCGCCGGCTGCGGCGAGACCCCCTATGCCAAGCTCATCACCCAGCTGTACGGCGAAAAGACCTACTGGGTCAACGGCGTGGGCTGCTCTCTGGCTTGGGCCGGTGCATTCCCGTCCCTGCCCTATACCAAGAACAAGGAGGGCCGCGGCCCTGCCTTCTACGGTACCCTGTTCGAGGATCAGGCCGAGAACGGTCTGGGCGTGGTGCTGGCTACCAAGCAGCGCCGGGCCTACGTCAAGCAGGTGGCTCAGCAGCTGCTGCCGCTGGTCCCCGGCACGGAGCTGGAGGGTGCCATCCACGCATGGCTGGCCTCCTTCGACGATCTGGATGCCAACGATGCCGATGCCCGCAAGCTGACGGCGGCTCTGGAGTCTGCCTCCCTCACCGGTGAGGCTGCCGAGCTGGCCGAGAAGCTGCTGAAGAACAAGGATCAGCTGGGCAAGAAGGTGGTATGGCTTTTCGGCGGCGACGGCTGGGCCTACGACATCGGCTATGGCGGACTGGATCACGTCATGGCCTCCGGCGAGGACATCAACGTCTTTCTGGTGGATACCGAGGTGTACTCCAACACCGGCGGCCAGTCCTCCAAGGCCACGCCTGTGGGCGCCTCCGCCAAGTTTGCTGACGGCGGCAAAAAGACTGCCAAGAAGGATCTGGGCCGTCTGATGATGACCTATCCCAACGTGTATGTGGCCTCCGTGGCCATGGGCGCCAATCCCGCTCAGCTGATGAAGGCCGTCACCGAGGCTGTGGCCCACAAGGGTCCCTCCATCGTCATCGCCTACGCCCCCTGCATCAACCACGGCATCAAGGCTGGCATGAACAACGTGCAGGCCGAGATGAAGAAGGCTGTGGACTGCGGCCTGTGGCCCCTGTACCGCTACGATCCCAACAAGACCGAAAAGCCCTTCTCTCTGGACTATAAGAAGCCCTCTGTGCCTGTGGAGGAGTTCTTCAACGGCGAGGTCCGCTATGCCGGCCTGAAGATCAAATATCCGGAGACGGCGGCCAAGCTCTTTGCCGAGGCTCAGGTGGAGGCAGATGCCCGCTATGAGACCTATGTGGCGCTGGCGCACAGCTACAACAAGGACTAAAATACAGATAGAAAAAATCACAGCGTGACCCACCGGGACAGACGGCGCAAGCCGTCTGTCCCGGCTGTGTGTGTACGCAGCCCCCTGTGGGCGGGAAGGAATCCGGTATGATCGAATCATTTCTCTCGGTAGGCACACAGGTGCTGATCCTGTTCCTCATGATCGGCACGGGCTTCGTGCTGGGGAAGCTGCACCTCATCACCCACAAGGGTGCGGTGTCCATGTCCAACCTGCTGATGTATGTGGTGTCCCCCTGTATCCTCATCGTGGTGTTCCAGCGGCCGCTGGAGACGGAGACCTTCCACAATTTTTGGGTAGCGCTGCTGGCGGCGCTGGTGATCCACGGCATCAATATTCTGGTCAGTGAGCTGGTCATCCGGGACCGGGATCCCATGCGAAAGAGCTTCTTCCGATTTTCCGCCATTTTCTCTAACTGCGGCTTCATGGCAGTGCCGCTGCAAACGGCCATTCTGGGCTCGCTGGGTGTGTTCTACGGCTCGGCCTATCTGCTGGTGTTCACCGTCCTGACCTGGACGCTGGGCATCCAGCTGGTGAAGGGCGGCAAGGCAGAATTTTCGTGGCGCACGCTGCTGCTGAATCCCGGTGTGATCGGCGTGGCTATCGCCATGGTGCTGTACCTGCTGCAGATCACCCTGCCGGAGATCATTCTCTCTCCCATTACATATCTCTCCGACATGAATACGCCCCTGCCCATGGTGGTCATCGGTTATCAGCTGTCTCAGGCGGATTTCCGCCGGGCGCTGCACGGGGCCAGCTTCTGGGTGTCGGCGGCACTGCGGCTGGTGATCCTGCCGCTGCTGGCACTGGGGGTGTGTATGCTGATGCGGCTGGACTCCGGCGTGACGCTGGCGGTGGTCATTGCGGCCAGTACGCCTCCGGCGGCGCTGCTGGGGATGTTCGCCGCCAAGTTCGACAGGGATGTGTCTCTGGCTCCATCGCTGGTGGCGGTGCAGACGCTGCTGTCCATGATCACTATGCCGCTGGTGCTGGGATTGGCGAAGTTCCTGGTTTGAGTTTCTTCTGTATTATAGAATTAAAGTCCGGAAACCAGCCGTTTCCGGACTTTATTTTTACCCTCGGCGGCAATCATGGCAAGACCGTCTCTCACCGTATCAGCACGCCGCAGACCAGCGCCATATACTCCGGCAGGCATCCCTTCCGGCTCCACAGAAGCGGCCAGCCCAGCAGCTGCTCCGCCGCAGCGGACACGTCGCAGCCCAAAGACTCCAGCGTATAGCCGATGCCCTCCGGATACCGGCAGGGCCGGCCCTCCGGCCGGGTGCAGTGCTCGCACAGATGGCACCCGCCCACGGTGAGGATATCCGACCGGGGATACTCCTCCCGCAGCCGGAGGATCATCTGCCGGGCCGTCCGGGAGAACAGCTGCCGTAGTTGCTCCGCCAGATCCTCCGGATGATAGCTGCGGGCCTGCTCCTCCGGGGAGAATCGGAGCTGCACGCCCCGCAGACACACCTCCCGAAATCCGCTCCAGTAGCCGGAGACGGAGAAATCATAGGGGGGACATACCCACACCTGCCCGTAGTTATCACACCCCCGGCACCCGGCGTCATAGTGGTCGGTATCCACATACCGCTCCACGAATTGAGCCACCGGCAGGGTGGGGGAGGTATATTCCCGAATGTCCATAGCGGCACCTCCATAGGGGAGAATTTTTTTGTATCCATGGTATGGATTAGCTTACCACGCTGGCAGCAGGGCCGTCAAGAGGGGGTATTCAGGCTGTAATGATTATTTATTATTTTAATAATAAAACGGAATCCTCTATTGCCAAGAGTGGAGGACATCTGCTATAATATGCGTGAAAAGTGCCGGGTTGTCGGCAGAGCATGATGCATTTGGAACTTAACGGGAACTTAGCGAGGGAACACATGAGAAATTTGTACTGCAACGTGGAGGCGCTGCGTAAGCAGGTCTTTGCCGCTGTGGCAAAGCTGGCCTATGAGGGTGGGGACTACTGCTCCCGCATGGAGAAGCTGCCCTACGAGATCATCCCCGGTGAGGTGGGGACCTATCGGGAATCCATTTTTCTGGAGCGGGCCATCGTTGGTGAGCGCATCCGGCTGGCCATGGGTCTGCCGCTGCGGGACGTGACGGAGGAGAACATGATCTCCGACGGCGTGGAGGCTAGCGCCATCTCCGAAAAATACTACGATCCACCGCTGATCAACATCATCAAGTACGCCTGTCACGCCTGCCCGGACACCCACTACGAGGTGACGCAGGCCTGTCAGGGGTGCTTGGCCAAGCACTGTTATCAGTCCTGTCCCAAGGGCGCCATCGAGCTGGAGCATGGCCGGGCCCGCATCGATCAGACCAAATGCATCAAGTGCGGCCGGTGCAAGGAGGCCTGCTCCTATCAGGCCATCATCAAATTCCTGCGGCCCTGTCAGGAGGCCTGCGGCATGAACGCCATCGGCAAGGACCAGTATGGCCGGGCGGACATCGACCATGAAAAATGCGTCAACTGCGGCCAGTGTCTGGTGAACTGCCCCTTCGGCGCCATTGTGGACAAGGGCCAGATCTTCCAGCTGATCCACGCCATCAAGAAGGGGGAGAAGGTCATCGCCATCATCGCCCCGGCCTTCTGGGGCCAGTTTGGTGAAAAGGTCACTCCCGGACAGATCCTCACCGCCATGAAGCAGCTGGGCTTCGAAGGACTGGAGGAGGTGGCGGTGGGCGCCGACCTCTGCGCCGTGGAGGAGGCGGAGGAGTTCATGGAGCACGTCCCCGCCAGACAGCCCTTTATGGCAACCTCCTGCTGCCCGGCATGGTCCGTCATGGCCAAGAAGGAGTTCCCCGGCTTTGCGCCATACATCTCCATGACCATGACCCCCATGGTGCTGACGGCCCGACTCCAGAAGCGGAAGCACCCCGACTGCAAGATCGCCTTTATTGGCCCCTGCGCCGCCAAGAAGCTGGAGGCCAGCCGCCGCAGCGTCCGCAGCGAGGTGGACTTCGTGCTGACCTTTGAGGAGCTGCGGGGAATGTTCGCCGCCAAGGATATCGACTTCTCCCAAATCCCTGATACGGAGGCTCACTATAAGGCGTCGGCTCCCGGTGTGGGCTTTGCTGCCTCCGGCGGCGTGGCTAAGGCCGTGGAGAAGGTGATTCAGACCAAGAATCCGGATCGGGAGGTCAAGACGGTGTACGCCGCGGGCTTGCGGGCCTGCCGCCAGATGCTGCGGGTGGCCCGGTCCGGCAAATACGACGGCTATCTGCTGGAGGGCATGGCCTGCCCTGGCGGCTGCATCGCCGGCGCCGGTACGGTTCAGCCGCCGGAGAAGTCCCGGCGGATGCTGGAGCAGTACGAGGCTCGGGCGGCGCTGGACAACCCACTGGATTCGGAGTATATGGAGGACATTGAGCTGCTGTACGAGGATCCGGAGAACTGGGACCGTGTGTCCCGGCACTGATAGGCGGAATCTTGGATAGAAGATCTCGATGGAAGGGGCAAAAGAGGGACACGCTGGCGGGCGTGTCCCTCTTTTGCTGCGGGGAGGCTGTTTTGCTCAGAAGATTTTTCCCTTGTCTCCGATAGCCCGCTTTTCCGGCTGCTGGGAAAAGCGGGCCGCCGGAGGCACGTTTCCATCGAAGTTACCCGCAGGAGACAACAAAAGCGAAAAGCATCATAGGCTGCTGAAGGCTATCAACATAAATATAGCACTGTCATTCCTACGACCAGTCCGCAGACCGACCGTGGGAATCCGTAATACCTTTGCATGAGTTGCCATACTGTGAAAACAGACCGTATAATTCAATGCATATATTTCAAATTGTTATCATACTTCCCGCCTTGCTGAACAGAAGCACCCAACGAAAAGACCCCTGATGGGAGCAAGAGTTGTACCATCCGGAAGACCCTCTGCATCCCGGCATATCCCCGAAGAATCTACGAACAGACGTCGACTATTCCGAATGGCAGAGCATATGACGGAATTTGAATAATTTCATTCAGCGAAACGAAATAACGCGTCAGGGGAAACCAAGGTAGTCAAAAAGTACCATATTTCGGGAAAAACAGCGGTTTCTGAGTTTTCGGTATCGTTACCGGCAATGAGCAAAATGTGAATTTTCTGTGAAAATTGCAAAAAAATTTTGTGATGATTTTGTCGATTCTGATTGTTGACTTTTTTCACAAAAGAGATATGATAATGTCGTATGACGGAGGCGGAAACGTTTTCTGTCAGTAATGGCCGTTATATTTGTGCGAAAAAATGTACCTGCGGAGCGGGAGTTCCCCCGTGCCGCACCCGGACTGCAGCCGGGAAAACCTTTTGTGTCATTGTGTAAGGAGGAGACAATATGATTAGTTTTCTGATCTGTCTTGCTTTGCTGATCGGCGGCTACTTCCTGTACGGCAAGGTCGTGGAGAACACCTTCGGTCCCGACGACCGTGAAACGCCTGCCGTAAAGATCAACGACGGCGTGGACTATGTGGTCCTGCCTCAGTGGAAGCTGTTCATGATCCAGCTGCTGAACATTGCGGGCCTCGGTCCCATCTTCGGCGCTTTGCAGGGTGCTCTGTGGGGCCCCATTGTGTTCCTGTGGATCACCTTCGGCACCATCTTCGCTGGCGGCGTCCACGACTATTTCTCCGGTATGATGAGCGAGCGCAACAACGGTGCCTCCATCTCCGAGATCTCCGGCATCTATCTGGGCGGCTTCATGAAGAACGTCATGCGTGTGTTCAGCGTGGTGCTGCTGATTATGGTGGGTACGGTGTTTGCTGTTGGCCCTGCCGGCCTGATCGTCACCCTGTTCAAGAACGGCGGCTCCAACGGTATCGTCACCACCACGCTGTTCTGGCTGATCATCGTGCTGGTCTATTACTTCATCGCCACCTTCCTGTCCATCGACAAGATCATCGGCAAGATTTATCCCGTGTTTGGTATCTGCCTGATCGTTATGGCGGCGGGCGTGATCATCGGTATCTTTGTCAAGCCTGAGTACACCATTCCCGAGCTGTGGGACAACTTCCGCTCCATGCATCCCAGCGGAACCCCCGTGTGGAGCTTCATGTTCATCACCGTGGCCTGCGGTGCTATCTCCGGCTTCCATTCCACCCAGAGCCCCCTGATGGCTCGCTGCATGAAGAGCGAGAAGCAGGGTCACTTCGTGTTCTACGGCGCCATGGTTTCCGAGGGTATCATTGCGCTGGTGTGGGCCGCTGCCGGATGCGCCCTGTATGAGGTCACCGGTGGCCTGAATACTGGGCTGGCCGAGATCCTGGCCAACGGTCAGTCTGCCGCCATTTACGATGTGTGCATCAAGACCATGGGTAAGGTCGGCGTGGCTCTGGCCATGCTGGGCGTGATCGCCTGCCCCATCACCTCCGGCGATACGGCCTTCCGCAGCGCCCGTCTGGTGCTGGCCGACTGGTTCAAGCTGGACCAGAAGAAGTGGAAGAACCGTCTGCTGCTGTGTGTGCCCGTGCTGGGTGTCGGCGCTATTTTGGGTGTGGGTAATGCTCTGGGCGCCATCAACTATACCATCATCTGGCGTTACTTCAGCTGGACCAACCAGACGCTGGCAATGATCGTGCTGTGGGCTGCCTCCATGTATCTGTTCTACGATAAGAAGAACTACTGGCTGACGGCTGTTCCCGCTACCTTCATGAGCGCCGTGTCTGCCACCTACTTCCTGCTGGGCAACGAGTGCCTGGGTCAACTCATCAACCACAAGGCCGCTGACGGCACCATCATTTACAACACCGCCGTGGCATATCCCATCGGTATCGTTGTGGCAGCGCTGTTCTTGGGTATCTTCCTGTATACCATCAAAAAGCGCCATACGCAGCCTCACTATGAGACGCTGGGCAAGTAACTTTTCATGCAAAGCAGTGGGGGGGCACGCTCTCCCACTGCTTTTCGCACTTTGGAGGGACACACGATGTTTACACCTGTGAAACTGGGCAACACCACTCTGCCGCCGGAGGTGCTGAAGGCAGACAAGAAGTCCTGCAAGCGCTACGGCCCCTGCGGTGTGGGGGAGCAGGCGCTGTATCTCAACAGCTTCTTCATCGACCGGCGGTACTATGTGGCGCTGGAGTCCGTGCGCCGTGTCTTTAAGCGGGTGGCCATGAGCAAGGGCGGCTTCACCGGCAAGGGGGCCTTCGGCTCCATCCCCTATCTGGTGGTGGAGCTGGACGACGGCAGCCAGAAGCAGTGCAACTTCAAGCACGAGGAGGACGTGGACCTTCTGCTGGCCCATATGGCACGGGTCTGCCCGGATATCCCCCGCCACAGTGTGGAGGCGGAGCGCCGCCTGCGGGAGAAGGCCGAGCGGGAGGCCAAGCGCTATCTCAAGCAGCTGACGCCGCAGGCGCAGGCCGCCCGGGAGACACTGGAGCAGGCTCAGCAGCTGCTGGAGGAGTACCCGGAGCAGACGGCGAAGCTGTCCACGGCGGCTAAGGCCAAGCGGGTCAATGACCGCAGCAATCCCGCCTATCGCTGGGTGGCGCTGGCTATTATTGTGGCGGGCATCGCCGCCGTGGTGTACGGCATTATGGCCCTGATCCGTGGCGAGAATGTGGGCGTGTACTTCGCCCTGTTCGGCCTGGCGGCCATCTTCTTCTTTTCCGGCGCCCATGTGCTGCCTACCGCCAAGAACAACAAGAAAGCCATCGCCCAGGAGTGGGAGCGCTCCATCTCCGACGTGGCTGCCCTGCTGCCGGAGGACTTCCCGGTGCCGGCCCGGTACGCCCACCCTGTGGTGCTGCAGCGGATGATCCGGGTGCTGCGGGAGGGCCGTGCCCAGAGCGTGGGGGAGGCCCTGAACGTCATGAAAAAGGATCTGAAGGCCCTGAACGCCTCCGTGCAGGTAGAGCAGGAGGAGTACGACGAGGTAGTGGCCATCAAGCCCATGTTCCTGCTGTGGGACTACGAATAAAAGACGAAAAAAGGCGGCGTATGCGGCCTTTTTTTCATGGCCGGAGCTGCCACCGCAACATGGAGTGAAATTTCGGCTTCTCCTTGCAATCCATGGAAATACGTGGTATCATGAGTAAAAATGCAATGAGTGTCATTTTAGGCGGAGACTTATGCTATTTTTCTGCGTAAGTCTCCCTTTTTATCAAAGGGGTGGCGTTGTGCCGACGGAGGTTGACAGAGCATGGAGGGACAGACTACACTTTCCAAGCAAGCAAGCAAGCAAGCAAGCAAGCAAGCAAGCAAGCAAGCAAGCAAGCAAGCGGAACTATGAGGGCGGCATTATGACGAAGAAATTCCGGCAGCTGGGGGCCACCATGGGCCTCCTGCTCCTGATGGTCCTGCTGCTGATCTCAGTGTATACCCATGTGCTGTACCAGAATTTCAGCCGCAATATGCTGGAGGCGGTGCTGACCCGTGATACCACCTGCGCCGACGCCATCCACCGGCTGGCGTCCGACGAGTTCACACGGGAGGATTTTGATGACCCCACCATCTGGAGCGACATGACCTCGCCTCGCTATCTGGAACTGCAAAAGACCCTCAATCAGCTGCGGGCCCTGAACTCCACCCGGTATCTCTACACCGCCAAGCTGGGGGAGGACGGGCAGCCTGTCTACCTCATCGACGGTCTGGATCTGGGGGCGGAGGACTTTGCCTATCCCGGCACCCGCATCGAGGAGGAGATGGTTCCCTATATCCAGACGGCGCTGTCTGGAGAGGCCGTGTATTCTCATGATGTAGTGGATACCACGTGGGGTCCCATTTTCACGGCCTGCTACCCGGTGAAGGATGAAAATGGCCAGGTCATGGGTGCTCTGTGCGTGGAGATCGGCATGGACACCACCTATCAATTTTTGAAGAGAAGTAGTCAGACCACTGTAAGTGTGGCTCTGACCGGCGGTATGGTGGCAGTGTTGCTGAGTATGAGCATCTACCTGTACCTGCGGTGGCAGCGGATGGCGGAGGCCCGGCAGCAGGTGCTTTTGCGAGACGCCGTGGTAGCCGCCGATGCCGCGAATCAGGCTAAGAGTACCTTCCTCTTCAATATGTCCCATGATATCCGCACCCCCATGAACGCCATCATCGGCTATGCCGATCTGGCGGAGAAGCACCGGCAGGAGCCGGAGCGGCTGCAGGGCTACCTGAAGAACATTCAGGTCAGCGGCGAGAAAATGCTCTCCATCATTGACAATGTGCTGGAGCTCTCCCGCATCGAGAGCGGCAAGGTGACGCTGGAGGAGACGGCGGTGGAGGCCGGCAGCATCTTTGAGTCCTGTATCGTCATGGTGCAGCCGGAGCTGGAGCGCAAGCACCAGACCATGACAGTGGAGAAGCATACGCCCAATCCCTATCTGTATATGGATACCTCCCGCATTTTGGAGGTGATCCTGAATCTGGTGAGCAACGCCATCAAATATACCGGCGATGGCGGACATATCCGCTGTGCCATCCGCCAGCTGCCCAGCGACCGAGAGGGCTGGTGCGTGCAGGAACTATCCGTGGCGGACAACGGCATCGGCATGAGTGAAGAGTTTCAGCAGCATATTTTTGAAGCCTTTGCCAGAGAGCGCTCCAGCACCGTCAGCGGCGTGGAGGGCTCCGGCTTGGGCATGGGCATCGTGAAGAAGCTGGTGGATCTGATGGACGGCAGCATCGATATCCAGAGCAAGCTGGGGGAGGGCTCCACCTTCACCGTCCACATCCCCTGCCGTCTGGCCCGACAGGAGGATGCCGTGCCCAAGTGTGCCGCAGAGCGGGTGGATAAGACCGGCCTTGCCGGGCGGCGTATCCTGCTGGCAGAGGACAACGACCTTAACGCCGAGATCGCCACTGAGCTCATGGGCGAGGAGGGCCTGCTGGTGGATCGGGCGGAAAACGGTGCCCGCTGTCTGGAAATGCTGGAGAAGGCTCCGGCGGGGATGTATGACGCCATCCTCATGGATGTGCAGATGCCGGTGTTGGACGGCTACGAGGCCACCCGGAAGATCCGGCGGTTGGAAGACCCGTGGCGGGCCAATATCCCCATCATCGCCATCACGGCCAACGCCTTTGCCGAGGACCGTCAACGGGCGCTGGAGGTAGGCATGGACGACCATGTGGCAAAGCCCATTGATATGGCCAAGCTGATCCCGGTGCTGCAAAAGCAGCTGCACAAGCACGACGGGGAAGCGGAAGAAAAGCATTTCTCTCAAAGTGCCCCTTAAAGACGTGTAGTGAGAAGCCCTGAAGAAGTAAAATAATAAAAGAGCCGCACCCGCACGGAAGTGACCCCCAAAAGTTAGACAAAAACAAGAATAAGCGGCCTGAACGGTCTGAATCCTGTACTGCACAGGACTCAGGCCGTTTAGTTTGATTCTGTGGTATTCCCTTTGACATATAAACACACCCCATTTGTTGGACAGTATACCATACTGTCCAACAAATGGGGTGCAGTTCATAGATGACGCACCGCTCTTTTTGATTCCTCGAATCAGCCGTCTCTCTCCCCAGGGAGCAGCGCTCTGCGCCGGAGGAAGTAGTAGCCGTATCCCACGGCGTCCGCCAGAAACCAGCCGATAGGGATAGCGGCCCAGATGCCGTTGACGCCCACCGGCCCCGCCAGCGCATAGGCCAGCGCCACACGGGTCCCCCGCTGCCATGGGCAGGGCAAACAGCAGCAGCCCCCGTGTGATGCTGCCACGGGTCATATCACGATACATAGTTTCCTCACAGAAACATATATGATACGGCGCATTATACTCCCGCCGCCGGAAAAAGACAAGTCATCCTTCTGCTTGCGCCGGGAGTGGGAGTGTGGTATACTTTATCCTGTACCATTATACGGGCAGGAGGGAAGCTATGGCCGGAAAGAACGAATATACGGTTTTCGACTATCTCCAGTGGAGAGGAGATCTGACGTTGCAGCAGGACCCCTTCAATGAGGTGGACAATCTGGTGCTGTGCATCATCGCCTACATCAACCTTCGGAAGATCGACCGCCTGTGGAGCAAGAACCCCAAGGACGCCATGCCCATCGGGGACGTATGCGCCCGTCTGACGGCGGCGGATGAACAGCTGGGCTTGTCGTCGCTGGACTATATCCCGGTGATGCGGGCGGCGGCGGAGACGGAGCGGTTCCGGGATACCCGGTTGTTCGCCTTTGAGAGCCGCAATGACGAGGCGAAGCAGATGCAGTTTGCCGCTGTGTCCTTCCTACTGCCGGACGGCAGCCTGTTCATCGCCTATCGGGGGACGGACACCAGTCTGGTGGGCTGGAAGGAGAACTTCAACATGAGCTATCTGGAGACGGTGCCGGCACAGGCCCGTGCCACGGAGTACGCTCAGGAGGTGATCCGGGCCTGCAAGCACCGTCCCTACCGCATCGGTGGCCACTCCAAGGGTGGGAATCTGGCGGCGTGGGCGGCGGTCCATCTGCCGGAGAAGCTTCAGGGCAAGCGTCTGCTGGCGGCCTATAACAACGACGGGCCGGGCTTCCACGCCGACCTGCTGGATACCCCCGCCTACCGGCGGGTGGAGGATCGGCTCCACACTTATATCCCGGAATCCTCCATCGTGGGGGTGCTGCTGGTTCACGCCGAGGACTACGACGTCATTGACAGCACCAGCCACGCCGCCATGCAGCATGAGGCACTGTCGTGGCAGGTGATGGGGAACCGGTTCGTGCATCTGGGCCAGCGCTCCCAGCTGGGGCAGATGTCCGACGACGTGCTGCGGGAGTGGCTGGACTCCGTGTCTCAGGAGGACCGGGAAGCCTTCTGCGACGCCCTGTACAGCATCCTCTCCATGGGTGGCCGTGCCAAGACCTTCGAGGATCTGCGTAAGGGCGGGTTCTCCGGCTGGGCGGCCCTGTGGAAGGAATATGCCGGAGCCGACGAAAGAAAGAAGCAGATCCTGACAGAGATATTCGGTCGGCTGGCCATCGACGTGAAGGATGAGCTGATGAAGGCGGCGGGGCAGGGCCTACGATCCGCCGGACACGGCATCCGGACGGTGGGACAGAACCTCATGGGCCGCCGTGAACCGGATAAAACACAGACAAAATAGAGCAAGATAGAACGACCCGTCGGAGGAGACACAAAACCGGGCTTCGGCCCGCAAGAAAGGACAAGAAAGGAACAACGCCATGAAACTGAGCTTTTACGGAGCAGATCAATGTGTCACCGGCAGCTGCCATTGTCTGGAGGTGGGCGGCAAGCACATCCTCATTGACTGCGGCCTGCAGCAGGGCCGGGACGAGATCGATAACGCCAGCCTGCCTTTCCACCCGGGCCAGATCGACTATGTGCTGGTGACTCACGCCCATATCGACCACTCCGGCCGTATCCCCATGCTGATCAAGCAGGGCTTTCAGGGCCGTATCCTCACCACTCGCCTGACGGCGGATCTGCTGGATATCATGTTGCAGGACTCCGCCCATATTCAGGAGAGCGACGCCGAGTATAAAAACCGCAAGAACCAGCGGGCGGGCCGCCCCATGGAGGAGCCGCTGTACACGGTGGAGGATGCCATGCGGGTGCGGGAATTCATGGACACCTGCGAGTACGGCCAGCAGATCCACATCTGCGACGGTGTAGACGCCGTGTTCATCGACGCCGGCCACCTGCTGGGCTCTGCCAGCATCCGCCTGACCCTCACCGAGGGCGGCGAGACGAGGACCATCGTCTTTTCCGGCGATATCGGCAACGTGGATCAGCCCATCATCCGGAACCCCCAGTTCTTCACCGGGGCAGACTATGTGGTGATGGAGAGTACCTACGGCGACCGCAACCACACGGAGGTGTGGAGCTATACCGACGAGCTGGCCCAGATCATCGACGAGACACTGGGTCGAGGCGGCAACGTGGTGATCCCCGCCTTCGCCGTGGGCCGCACTCAGGAGCTGCTGTACTTTATCCGGGAGATCAAGGATAAGAATCTGGTGAAGTCCGTGAAGGACTTCCCGGTGTATGTGGACAGTCCTCTGGCCAAGCGGGCCACCACCATCTTCTGTGGCGACCTGCGGGGCTATCTGGACGAGGAGGCGCTGGCGCTGGTGCAGGACGGCACCCATATGTTCAACTTCCCCGGCCTGCACTTGACGGAGACGGTGGAGGAGTCCAAGCTGCTGAATATGGACCGCACCCCCAAGGTGATCCTGTCCGCCTCCGGTATGTGCGACGCAGGCCGCATCCGGCACCACCTGAAGTATAACCTGTGGCGGCCGGAGAGCAGCATCGTGTTCGTGGGCTTCCAGTCTCCCGGTACGCTGGGCCGTACCCTGCTGGACGGCGCTCCCAGTGTGAAGCTGTTCGGTGAGGAGGTAGCCGTCCGAGCCAAGGTGGTGAATTTCCAGGGCCTCAGCTCCCACGCCGACCACGACCATCTGGTGAATTGGATCAGCCAGTTCAAGGAGCCCAAGCCCCAGCACGTTTTCGTGGTCCACGGCGACCGGGAGGTGGCGCCGGTGTTTGCTCAGACGGTGACGCAGTTGGGCTTTGCCGCCCACGCCCCCCAGTATACGGAGTCCTATGACCTGCTGACCTGCCGCCAGCTGGAGGCAGGCTACCTGCCGGAGCGGAAGAAGCCCGCTTTCGAGGGCGCACCCAGCACCACGGCGGCCTATCAGCGGCTGGTGCAGCTGGGCGATGCCCTGCTGGGCCTCATTCGCCGCAGCAAGGGCCGGGACAACAAGACGCTGGCGTCCTTTGCCGAGTCGCTGCGTAAGCTGATCGAGAAGTTCGAGTTTTAACGGCCCGCCGATGGCGGATAGGAGGCAGCGTCCATGCAGATGGAGAGCTTGTCATGGTGATTGGGCCAACTGGGGTCGGTGCGCCCGCTGGGCAGCACCCTGCGCTTTCCCGACGGGGAGGAGTGGTACGCCTTCGGCTTTACCACCAACCGCTGGTATCGCCAGATGTCCCTCCTGATCGCCATGCCGCAGGATTCCCAACGCTGGAGGATGTGCGGCGATGCCGTGCTTCGGCTGGGGCCGCAGGCGTATCAGGTGGCCTGGTGAGCACCTTCTCCCCGCTGACGGGCCTCTGCTGAGCCGCATGGCCCCTGCACTACGGTATGCTTCTCTGAATGCATGATTCCCACGGCCGGTTCACAAGCTGTCCGTGGGAATCCGTAATGCCCCCGGGTAGTCAATCTCGCAAGGAGTCGCCAAGTCACCCATCGGAAATAAGAAGAAAATCCCCATATCAAAGGAGGGCCGCTATGCCCGCATTGGAGAAAAATCATATATACCGCAGTACCATCGAGGGCTACTCCAGCGAGGGGCTGGGCGTGGCCCGCATCGGCGGGCAGGTGGTGTTCGTCCACGACGCCGTCCGGGGCGAGGACTGCGACATTCTGGTGATGAAGGTGCTGAAAAACGTGGCCTTCGGCAAGCCGGTCCTGCGCCATAGCACCTCCCCCCACCGGCAGGAGCCGGATTGTCCCTACTATGGCCGCTGCGGCGGCTGCGACTTCCGCCATCTGGACTACGCCGAGGAGCTGTGGGCCAAGCGCCAGCGGGTTCAGGATGCCCTGACCCGATTGGGCGGCAGCGACGTGACCGTGGAGGAAATCTTGGGCGCCGCACAGCCCCTGCGCTACCGCAATAAGAGCCAGTACCCGGTGTCCGCCGACGGCAGGGTGGGCTTTTATCGGGCCCGCAGCCATCAGGTGGTGGAGGTGGAGCACTGCCTCCTCCAGAAGCCGCAGGCGGATGCACTGGCGGCGGCCCTGCGGCAGTATCTGGCGCAGTATCATGTGCCGGGATACGACGAGACCACCGGCCGGGGGCTGGTGCGGTACCTGTATGTGCGGAGCAACTGTAAAGGCGAGAGCCTTGTGTGCCTGCTGGTGAACGGCGAAAGCCTCCCCTACGAGACGGAACTGGTGGCCCTGCTGCGTCAGGCGGCACCACAGACCGTGGGCGTGGTGCTGGGGGTCAATACCCGCCCCGGCAATGCCATTCTGGGGGATCGCTACCGTACTCTTTGGGGGGAGGACGCCCTGACGGACGTGCTGTGCGGTCGGACAGTCCGGCTGTCGGTGCCGTCGTTTTATCAGGTGAACCACCCCCAGGCGGAGGTGCTGTACGGCAAGGCGCTGGAGTTCGCCGGTCTCACCGGTACGGAGCTGGCGGTGGATCTGTACTGCGGCGCAGGCACCATCACGCAGGTGCTGGCCCGGCAGGCCCGCCATGTCATCGGCGGCGAGATCGTGC
>ERZ780203.1442-NODE-1442-length-17291-cov-12.513460_pt1 | contig 17291 bp, 20 predicted proteins | sample MGYA00511168_ERZ780203 | MGnify/ENA primary metagenome ERZ780203 (study PRJEB29588, sample SAMEA2156577) | human gut metagenome | biome: human gut; feature: human-associated habitat; material: faeces | place: Denmark | collected 2008/2010 ...
CGAGCAAAGCGAGGTTTTGAGGTTTTCAGATAGAACCAATAAATACATTTGTTAGATAATCCTTTAATGGAATATTCCAATAGAAAAAGGGCCTGCGGCAAAATGATTAACCATTTCGTCACAGCCCCTTTTTTACGTGGAAATCAATTAGAATTTATAGGCTGCAGAGACTTGGAAATTCCAGTCGTCATGAAGACCGGAAGAGAATTCGCGGGCAGCGGACAGGGACAGGCGCGCAAATGGCGTAACGTCACAGCGGTAGCCGATGCCGAGTGTCTTGACGTGTTCCTTTCCGCTTTCGGAAATGTCCATCGTATTCCACGCATCAGACATGGTGCCGTCGATATCATATCCGGTGCGGATGCCCCAGCCTGCATAAGCGGTAAGAAGCGATACCGGCGAGAGCGGAAGGGACGCCTTGAGCCCGGCTGAGAAGGAGCTGTAATGGCTTTCCTTCATGGTGAACGGGAATCCTTCCCCATCCTTCGTCGTGAATCCGCGGATGCCTGCATAAGCGGCGCGGACAAGAGGTGTGATCGTGCCCCTTCCTGCCGGGACATCCACGCCAACTTCCGCATGGACTCCCGCTGTGCGCGTGCTCATATCCACCAGACTGGTGTCCTTGATGCGGATTCCGCCGGCAAAGACATCTCCTGCCGCGTGGAGTCCGCCTGCAAAGTCATGACGCCCGTAAAGGGAGACACGGGTGAATTTCTTCTTCATGGACACTTCGCCGAGATTTTCCGTCCTGTCGAGCGAGGAATTCGTATGCATGACAGAAATACCGGCGCGGGAATGATCGGTATGATAGAGATCGACACCAGCCGCCAGATCGTTGTGGCTTCCGCTCCAGTCTCCCGGACCGTAATTGCCGCGTGACCAGTGCGCCCATACATTTTCATCATTGCTGTCTGGATAGAGCGGCGCATCCATGCCTGCCATGATGAAGCGGCCTGCTCTTCTGACAGCGCCTATCGTACGGAGAGCTTTATCGGAAACAACATTCTTATCCACTTCATACTTCCCTCCGACATAGCCTGCACTTTCATCCTGGCTGACTGGTGTCACGATGCCGTACATGCTCTCATCCGTCATCGTGGTGACGCCCTTAAGGGTTACACTGCTTCCTTGATCAAAAGACATGATCTTTGTCTTGGCCAGTTCGGAGGCCGGGGTCACGCCCTTTTCTCCGTTGGCACTGACATAGACCGTGCCGGATGCTGTTTTCGTATTGAGGAGACTGTGCGCATCATCCGTCACTTTGACAGCCAGCGTGCCGTTCTCACTCTTGAAATCATCCGTAGTCAGCGTTACCGGCGTATCTTTTCCGGAAAGATTCAGAGTGGCCTGCTTCATGGACAGAGAGGACGCTGTTGAATCCTTCGTCACATTCCATTGGGATCCTTCATCCAGGCTGACATTGACCTTGCCGGCCTTATTGGCAAGGAGCGCGCCAAACCTTTCTTTGTAATCCGGATACTTGGCATACATAGCAAGATCCTTGTCGATATTCATCTTCTCATTATCCACAGCCGCAGCACCTTCGAAAGTGCCGCCCTTGCTGATATTGATATCCATGACACCGCCATACGATGCCCAGACGGTGCCTTCATCCTTGTACGGCCCGTCTGCATCGGCGGAAACATCATAAGGGATTCCCTGATCAGGATCCGCGGGGGCCGCTTCATAGTAATGGCCTTCCGGATTGAATTTCAGTTCTTTGGCATTGATTGTCACTTTATTGCCAAGGAATATCGCGCTTGCCGACGTATCAAGAGAAAGAGAATCCGCATTGACCGTCGTTTCTGCTCCTTCTTCCAAAGCTGCATAGACATCCGATCCGACAGATTGGACGCGGTAAAGATGCGCTTCGGGAGCAGACAGGACTGCCGTCCCGTTGATATTCTTCACGCCGCCCTCCAGAGTGAGCGTCTTCCCTGCTTCCACCTTTGCCGTGCCGGAGTGGCTGATGGAAATGGACTGGTCGACCGGCTTGCCGTTCCTGGCGTTGCCCTTCGTATTTGCGATACTTTCCAGACTGATATTTTCTGCGCCAAGCGTTACAGATGAATCCGCTGCTTCTGCGTAGGATGCAGCATCCATGATGAGCGCACCGGCTGAAAGATTTTCAAGGCCGTGGATATCCAGCGTATTGCCGCCTTCTTTTACCATGATCGGATCCTTGATGGCAAGTGTTCCTCCATTTTTGGCCGCGATTGTGACTGTGTTCTTGTACTCTTCCTTTGGATTTCTCGTGTCCAGAAGATCAAGATTCAGTGAGTCCATCGTGCCATTGATCGTATTGGCGGAAATGGAAACGTTCGAGCGTCCCTTGGCCTGCACCTTTTTCCCTTCCAGTGTCAGCGTGTCCGCTTCAATCGTGCCTTCATCCCCTGCGAGAATAATATTTCCTTTCATGGAAACATCATTGCCCTTGATGGAGAATGTATCCGCTGTCTTTGACTTGATGGAGGAAGTGCTCGTTTCATCAAATTCAAGCCCGCCTTCCAGATGGATGCTCTTCCCTGTGAGCGCCATCTTCGACCGGCCTCCTGAAAGGACGACAGAATCATGGACGGTAAGAGATTCCGTATTCTCATCGCCGACGACCGTTTCCGCCAGGTCACTGTTTGTGCCAAGTCCGTTCATCTCGATCGTCTTGGCCCGCATCGTGAGCTTGGATTCGTGCCGGTTCGAGACATTATTCGCCTTGATGAAATCCTTCGCTTTCAGCGTGATTTCCGTCTCCTCAAATCCGGAAACACTGTTGATCGTCATGAAATTCGCATCCACCGAAATGATGCCCTCGCCGGACCTCGTCTGGATATCTCCCACGCGGTAAGACCCTCCGGCAATGCCGCTCTGGCTGATCCAGTCATTCCTGCGGTCTCCGATTTCATTATTCGCATCGCCGTATACGAGATCCCCGGTGAGGTGGATGATGACCGAGGAGTGATACTCTTCCTCATCAGCCGGTTCATACCACTGGTTCTTATGCGCATAGAGCAGGTTGAAATTCATATTCTTTCCTTCGATCTGTATCGTCCCGCCCTTTTCTGCCTTTGCCACGATAGGATCATTCACCGTGAGTGTTCCTGAATAATCTTTATCCAGATCGTAATGATTTTTGATGAAAGCACTGTCCAGATACTTCGAATGGACGATGATCGTAATCGTATCGTCAGCTTTGCCATCGTCCTTCCCGATCGTTCCCTTTGTCCCATCGATCAACATCACATTGTCCTTCCCGCGGGCAACCAGTGTCCCTGCAAGGTTCCCGCCCTCCGGTACATCGATCTTAAGATTCGTTTCCGAGTGAATCTTTGATGCCAGGTCAGCCTCAGGCCCCGTCAGCGTCAGTGCCGGCCCGTAAGACCTGGACCCTTCCGTGCTGTCCGCAAAAGCGAGCGTCGAAACACTCCCTGCAGCCATCATGGCAATCAGGCATACAGTCACCCTTCTTTTTAATTGTCTCATCTTAACATTCCTTTAATTAATATTAAGTGAGCAAATTAATGCTTCTTTAATTTTATAGGTCAGTTAATTAGAGTGTCAAATGTTATATTAATCTTATGTTAATCTAAAATAAGTTAGATAATAGAATGAAAATTAGTAATAACTTATTTTAAGATTAATATCTTATTGGATATCTGTGCTGTACGCAAGTGAACAGGCATTGGAAGCAGAAATGCAGCACTAAAAAAGAGACCCTCTTCAGGTCTCCTTTTCAGTGATTCTTTTATTTAATCTTCCCACCAAATACCGGGAAGTGGGATGCTTCGCCGTAGTCTTTGAAGGTGATTTTCTTCAGGGTTTCCATGTCTTCATCGGAAATAGTGAAGTCGACGTCTGCATTGGCTTTCATGTGGTCCGGGTTGGCTGTCTTTGGAAGGACGACGGTGCCGAGCTGGAGGTCGTAGCGGATGCAGAGCTGGGCGATGGTAGCGCCGTATTTCTTTGCCATGGGTTCGATGTCCTTGAGTTTCAGGGCTGCGCCATGGGCAATCGGCGAGTAGGCTTCGACTAAGATGTTTTCTTTCTTGCAGAAGTCGATGACACCGAATGGCGTGTTGCCGACGTGGCAGAGGAGCTGGTCGACCATCGGGCGGATCCTGCAGTTTTCAAGGATGTTCATCAGGTCTTCTTCGGGGAAGTTGGCGACGCCGATGGCTTTGACTTTACCTTCGTCGTAAGCGTCTTCGAGGGCTTTCCATACTTCGCGTTTGGCGAGGAGGCAGCGGTTTTCGGACTGGTTGACTTCTTTCCACGGCTGCGGGCTGTGGATGAGCATCATATCGATGTAGTCAAGGCCCATTTTGTTTAAGGTCTCGTCGATGGATTTGGATGCGCTTTCGTAGTCTTTGAGTTCAGCGGCAATCTTGCTGGTGACGAAGATGTCTTCTCTCGGGACGGATGCGGTGCGGACGCCTTCGCCGACGCCTCTTTCGTTGCCGTATGCCTGGGCGGTGTCGATCAGACGGTAACCGAAACCGATGGCTTTTCTGACAGCTTCTGCTGTGTCCTTGTCATCGATGAGCCATGTGCCAAGGCCAAATTTCGGGATGGTCAGACTGTCTTTCAATGTATATGTTTCGCTTAATATCATGGATTTCCTCCTTTATGAAACGAGGGAGCGCCCGAAGTCTTCGAGTTCCTTCCGTTTTCTTTCGAATCTGCTTTCGCTGCCGCAGGCGGTGAAGATGCCTCTGTCCCTGGTGCCCAGATAATCGAAGATAGCTTTGTACTGCGCCTTCGCTGCGTCGTAGACGCCCGGGGAGCCGGAGGTGAGGATCATGGCGCTTTCGCGGATGTTGTCCGGGATGCCTTCGGCATGCATGCGCTGGATGGCGGCTTCAAGCTGGGCGGATGGGGAGAAGAAATAGATCGGGCTGGCCAGGACGAGCATGTCCGCCTTCTTCATTTCCTCTTTGACTTCCTTCTCATCGTCCCTGATGATGCATTCGCCGTGTCCCCTGCCGTGGCAGTATTCGCAGCCAAGGCAGCCGCGGATGGCCATGCGGCCGACGGGAAGTTCGACGACGTCGTTGCCCGCTTCTTCAGCGCCTCTTTTGAAAGCGGCGGTGAGGGTGCTCGTATTTCCATGCGCCCTTGCGCTGCCGTTCAGGATGAGGATTCTCAATCTTTATACACTTCTTTTGCGAAATTGAATGCAGCCCATGCTTTCGGCCAGCCTGCATAGAAGGCAGCGTGGGTCAGGATTTCTGCCATTTCTTCCTGAGTGACGCCGTTTTCCTTAGCTTTGGAAATGTGGAACTTCAGCGAGCTGTCCAGCGCTCCGCTTGCCATCAGGGCAGTGACGGTCACGATGCTTCTCAGTTTCGGGGAGAGTTTGTCTTCCCTGGCCCAGACTTCTCCGAAAAGGACGTCATCATTCAAATGTGCGAACTCTGGTGCGAATTCGCCGAGCTGATCTCTTCCTGCTGTTACTTTTGCCATTTTCATTTCCTCCTTCAATCAGTCAAGCTTGCTGTAATCTTCGTCAGATACAGGTTCGAGCCATTCGTTGCCGCATTCTTCTCCCGGCACTGCGGTGGCGATGTGCTGGAACCAGCTGTCTTTCGTGGCGCCGTGCCAGTGTTTCACGCCGGTCGGGATATTGACGACATCGCCCGGTTTCAGTCTTCTTGCCGGCTGGCCCCATTCCTGGTACCATCCTTCGCCTGCGGTGCAGATGAGGATCTGTCCGCCGCCCTTCTTGGCGGTGTGGACGTGCCAGTTGTTGCGGCAGCCCGGTTCAAAGGTGACGTTGGAAATATGGACCTGTTCGGTCGAAAGCGGGTAGAGGTAGCTCTGTCCGATGAAATACTTGGCATACGCTGTGTTCTTTTCCCCTGTCGGGAATACGCTGAGTTCCTTCATAATGAATTCCTCCCTATATTATACTTCGGATTTTTCGAAAATAATCGGTGTCGTTCCCATGTTGGCAAAGAATGAAATGTCGTCGTCCGTGTGGCCGATCGGCTGCTGTTCGAAGACTTCGCCGTTCTGGCTGTAAAGGATGACAAGGCTTCCCATCGGCGGCCAGTAGGAAATATCCCCTACCTTGTAGCCGGTGTCCTTAGCTTCCTTCGTCGGAAGGCTGCCGGCTCCCATGCGGAAGCACATTTCACGGTTGTACAGGTTCTGCATCGAATAGGTGACGGGCATCTTGTCCCAAAGGGCTCTGGCTGCCGCGTTATCGTAAAGTTTGGCATGAATGACATGGCTGCCCGCTGTGATGCGGATGATTCTTTCTTCTGATTTCTTCACTGCTGATTCCCCGCTTTTATTTTGACTCTTTGCCGGTGCTGCCGAAACGGCGGCCGATGCGGCAGATGCGCTCTTGGCGCTGGCGGTATCGGAACCACAGCCCGTCAGAAGCGCGAAGGATGCTGCAAGCGCTGCAAGCGCGATCCATTTCTTTTTCATGATTTGTCCTCCCTGTATATCAGAAAATCCAGTTCATCGAGTGTTTTCTGCTTTTCATGGCACTCATTAAGCGCCTTTCTGCGAATCCGGTAAAGGAGCTGCTTTCTTGCCTCGGGCTCAGTCAGAGCCAGATAATCCCTGACTTCCTCCTTCGTCGCGCCCGCACGCTTCAGCGTCTCTTTGATTCCTGACAAGGTCGTCTCTTCCACAGGCGATCCGCCCCCTTTTCCTTTGAAGTGCTCAGAGCTTTGCTCTAAGGCCAATATACCGCGATTCGTTTGGCATGTGAAATAGTTATATTTCATATGAAAATATTCACTCAATGCATACTTTTCTGCAGGGAATGCGCTTATCCTTCGTAGACTTCCTTGGCATAGCGGAAAGCGGCCCATGCCTTCGGCCAGCCTGCATAGAAAGCGGTCTGCGTCAGGATTTCTGCCATTTCTTCCTTCGTGACGCCGTTTTCCTTGGCTTTCATGATGTGGAACTTGAGCGAGCTGTCGAGAACGCCGCTCGAAACGAGGGACGTGACAGTCACGATGCTCCTGATCTTGGCCGGAAGCTTGTCTGTTCTCGACCATACTTCGCCGAAGAGGTCGTCGTCATTGAGATGAGCAAATTCCGGTGCAAAGCTGCCGAGCTGGTCATGTCCGGCGGTGACCTTCACAGCGGGAGCCGGCGCTGGTTCTGCGGCGCTGGCGCTCACCATGGACAATCCCGTGAAAGAAACAGCCAGAACGGCGGCGGCTGCGAATTTTTTAAGTGCTGAATGTTTCATCGTTTTCCTCCCCTTCTGCTATGGATTCTTTCTGCGGAGACCCGCGCGGAATCTTTCCATGAAAAAAATGCAGAGTTTCCTCTGCATTCACTATACCGCAATCAAATTACAACTTAAAATAGTTATATTTCATGCGTCGTTATTCAGTTTTTGCATACCTCTTGATCGTTGAAAGGAACGCGGATGCCGCGCCGAAGAAGGGCGATAATTTCTTCCATGCGACGACGGACGTTGCGGAAAGATCCGGCGAAAGCGGCCGGAAGGTGAATTTCTGCGGATCCAGGAAATTGACAGCACCCTCGAGCGTCATGGCGCAGGCTGTGCCGTCGGAGACAAGGTTCGCCACATTATTGATGAGGTTGTACGTCGCGATGAAGTCGAGGTGCTCCATGCTGCCGCCGAACCATCCTGCCAGTTCCTTCTGGACATTGGCGCGGTTCGTCATGACGAGCGGCTGATGCAGGAGATCCTTTCTGGAAATGAGCGGCTTTTCTTCGAGCGGATGGCCCTTCGGCATCAGGATGCCCCAGCGCTCCTTCACCTGCATGCGGACATAGTCGTACTTCCCGATGTCCACCGGTTCCAGAAGGAACGCGTAATCCAGAAGGCCGCGGTCAAGCTGCTCGCGGAGATGATCGGCGCTGTTCGTGTATATATTGAAACGGACAGCCGGATGAAGCGCGCGGAATTCACTGATGAGCTTCGAAAGAATCTGCGCAGACATGAGCCCGCCGGTTCCGATCGAAACGACGCCGGACAATTCTTCCCCTGCCTTGAATTCCATGCGGATCTTGTCGATGATCTGCGTCACTTCCTCCGCGCGTCCGCGAAGAAGCACCCCCGCATCCGTCAGCTGCAGGTGCTTGCCGCGGATGAAAAGCTGCGTCCCCAGCTCCTCCTCCAGCGCCGCCATCTGACGGGACAGCGTCGGCTGCGTCACATGCAGCCGCTCCGCCGCTCTGGAAATATTCTCCTCCCTGACCACCGTCAGGAAATGATTCAGTACCTCGACATCCATATTATCCCTCCTTATCTAATTAGCATTATACGTTTCCTGTATGGATTTAGCAAATGTATAAAGAAGGAGTAGAGGTAGCAAGTGTTAGCGGAGTTCGCAGCACCGCTAACACTCCCCAAATAAAAAATAGACCTTCGGCGGGTCTATTTTTTGTATATCCTTTATTTTCTTTATTTCCTTATTTTCCCTGTGACTTCCTCTATGGTGAAGCAGTAGGAGTTGTAGTGGTTGACGCCGGCTTCGGCTTTTTTGAGGCCGAGTTCTTGGTAGCCTTCGGAGAGGGCGTCGACGAGTTTCATGAGGCCGTCTATTTTGTCCTGGCCTTCGAGTTTGGTGACGGTGCCGAAGGCGATGACGGATTCGTAGCGGGTGGAGAACTGCTCGGGAAGGAGCTCGGTCTTTCCTACGACGCAGAAGGATGCCTTCTCTGAGTGTGCAAGGTTGTCCACTTTATGTCCCATCGTCGCGCTGTGGAAGTAGATTTTCCCGTCTTCGTAGACGTAGGAGACGGGGACGCCGTAGGGCCAGCCGTCTTCGCTGATGGTGGAGAGGACGCCGTAGACGTTTTCTTTCAGGATGCGGAGGATGTCTTCTTCGCCGGCCTGTCTGTCTTTTTTTCTCATCGGGTAGACTTTCATCAGATATTCTCCTTTGCAAGGAACTGGAGGATCTTGTTTCCTATTTCTCTGGAGTGGGTCTCCAGTGCGAAGTGGCCTGCGTCGAGGAGGCGGATGACGGCATTCGGGAGGTCTTTCTGGAATGCTTTGGCACCTGCCGGGATGAAGGAAACGTCGTTCTTTCCCCAGATGGCAAGGAGCGGCGGCTGATAAGTGCGCAGGTACTTCTGGAATGTCGGGTAGAAGGCGACGTTTGTCCTGTAGTCGTAAATGAGATCGGACTGGATTTCATCTTCCCCTTCGCGGCTCATGTAGTAAAGGTCAAGCGTGTAATGGTCCGGAAGGACGCTGCCTTCTGCCTCGCCGCCCATGTACTGCGCGGTGACAGCCGGTGCGCGGAAGGCGGACTTGAAGGATTCGCGGAGCTCTTCCGTCGGATGGGCCCAGTAGGCAGCGCGGGCTTTCCATTTCTCGCCGAGGCCTTCTTCGTAGACGTTGCCGTTCTGGCTGATGATCGCGGTGATGCGGTCAGGATGCTTGCATGCGATGCGCATGCCGATCGGAGCGCCGTAGTCGAAGATGTACATGGCAAATTTCTTCACGTGCATTCTTGTGAGGAAATCGTCCATGACAGAGGCCAGATGATCGAATGTATACGCGAATTTATCGCGCGGTACCATTTCCGATTCGCCGAAGCCTGGATAATCGGGCGCGATGACGTGGTATTTCTCTGCCAGGATCGGCATCAGGTCAGAGAACATGTAGCTGGCCGTCGGGAATCCATGAAACAGCACGATGACCGGCGCATCTTCCCTTCCTGCCTCGCGGTAGAAGATGTCGGCGCCGCCCGCGCGGATCTTCCCGCAGCGAATATGAAAACTCATAAAAGCGCCTCCTTATGCTTCGTATCCTTTTTTTCTTCCGATGATCAGGATCCACTTGTGGTTGAATCCGATATCCCCGTCGATACGGTACGGGTTGAGTCCCGTCTTATCACCGCCGGCGAGTTCCTCTTCCATGAGGCGGCGGATTTCCTCCCCGTCCTTCTTCGAGGCGCCCGAAAGCGTGAGCCACGGGGTCAGTTTCTGCGGGATGACCTTCGACGTGCTCATTTCGACGGTGAGGCCCTCCCCTTTGAAAAGGGCGAGCATTTCGTCCTGCGTAAGATTCCTCACGTGCGACGGGTCGCGGAGGCGTTCGATCTTGTCACGGATGACGCGGTACGGTTCTGCGCTTGCTTCCATGTCGACCAGAACGACGCGGCCGCCTTTCTTCGTCACGCGCGCCATTTCGGAAAACGGTTCCCAGACGTCCTTGAAATGATGGAACGCCAGGCGCGAGTGCGTGATATCGAATGTTTCATCAAGAAATGGCAGATCTTCCGCCATCCCTTTTACGTAAATCAAGTTGGAAAGGCCTTCCTTCTCGGCTGCTTTCCGTCCCTTTTCCAGCGCCTCTTCCGACACATCAAGCGGAACGACGGCACGGACGTAAGGCGAGAATGCGCGGCTGACTGCACAAGTGCCGGCTCCGACGTCGAGCACGGCATCATCCGGCCTCGGCCTTACGAAGGCAAGGTTGAACCCCAGGTATTCTCCTTTGGAAAAAATGTTCACCATTTCTCCAATATCCGGAGCCTTTTTCTCCAGGGGCGTGCGATTTTGCAATTGTTCTTCTTCCATAAACATGCCCTGCTTCTAAAAATATGTATTATTATTATTATTTTCTGATCATGATTTTATTTTCTTCCGGTTATCAGGATCCACTTATGATCGAATCCGATTCCGTTTTCCTTGCGGTAGGGGGCAAAGCCTGTCTTCTTGCCGCCGGAGAGTTCCGTTTCCATTGCGGTGCGGATGACTTTTCTCACGTCTTCCGGCGTATGCGTCACGTCCATCCAGCCTTCGAGGTCCTGCGGGATCGTCTTGGAGCTGTGGACTTCGATGGAAAGGTTCTCGCCTTTAAAGAGGTCTACCATTTCCTCTTCGGAAAGGTTCCTTACATGCGACGGATCGCGGAGGATTTCAAACTCATCGCGGACGGTTCTGTCCGGCTCAGGCGTGGCAGCCATGTCGACGAGGACGAGGCGGCCGCCCGGTTTTACGACGCGTGCCATTTCATGGAAAGCTGCATTCGGATCCGTGAAATGATGGAAGGCGAGACGGGAAATGACGATATCAAAGAACCCGTCGAGGAAGGGGATGTCTTCGACAAAGCCCTTCGTGAAAATAATATTTCTGTGGCCTTCCTTGTCAGCCTGTTTTCTGCCTGTTTCAAGCATGACGGGCGTCCCGTCCATGGAAACGACCGTCTTCACGTACGGCGCAAAGGCGCGGCTGACGGCGCAGGTGCCTGCAGCGGCTTCAAGCATGACGTCCTCCTTGTCCGGATTGACGGATGCGACGATGTAGTCGAGGTATTCCTTCTTCGAGAAAATGCGGCCCGGCTTTTCGAATTCAGCGGCCTGCTGGGCGAAGGATTCATGGATCTTTTCAATGTTCTCTGGTTTCATCATTTTTCTCCTTTTGAAATGGCCTTCCGTTTTCGCGCGGGAGTCTGTGATTTCTTATCTTTAGCTGGCTCCTTCTTCACCGGCGCAAGATCCTTCAGCTCCGGCACCTGCCCTCCGGCAGCGGCCCAGAAGTAAAGGCTTGCGACGCTCCCATAGGGAGAGAGGCGTCTTCTGTATTTCTCAAATAATTTCCTGTCTATTTTCCTGTGATGGTAGACCATCCGCATGCCGCGGAGGACAGCGAGATCACCGAAGCTCAGGACATCCGGCCGCTCCAGGCAGAAGAGAAGAAGCATCTCCGCCGTCCAGACGCCGATACCTTTCAGGGACGACAGCGCTTCGATGGCTTCCTCGTCGCTCATGTGCTCGACAGCTGCCAGATCGAACTCGCCGGAGACGACCTTCCTGGCGAAATCCTTCATGTAGCCGGCTTTCCGGAAGGAAATCCCGACAGACTGGATATCTTCCACACTTGCATGATCGATCGCCTCAGGCGTCACAGCGCTGAACTTGTCCAGCGCCCTCTGCCAGACGGTCGCCTGCGCCTTCGTGGAAATCTGCTGCCCCACGATATGCCGCATGACAGCCGAGAAAAGATCCGGATCGGTCTTGCGATAGACATGCCCGACCCGGTCGATCACCTCTGCCAGCTTCTTATCCTTCTTCAGATATTCCGTTTCCTTTTCGCCATAAGCGAAGCATCCGTTTTCATCCGGCATGGCTCAGTCACCCTCTTCTTCATCCCGCGGCGCTTTGACGTAGACGCCCAGGATATGTTTCAGACCGTGGAACGGATACGGCGCGTCTTCTTTGGTTCCGTAGTAGACATCCTCGACGCGCGCGGCGATTTCATTATAGTCAGGGCCGACCGGGACGCGTACATAATCCCCCGGATGCACTTCATCGATATCACAGAGGTAGCAGTACAGACTGCCGCCTTCCTCGTAGGAAACGTCGCAGTAGGTGTAGTCTCCTTCCCTCTTTTCCGTCCGCTTGCCGTAGAGGCTCTTGTCCAGGAGCATGGAATACGAGCTGATCGGGAGGAATACCGAGAGCGCTTTCATGAAATTTCCCCATTTCCTGGGAAGATGCGCTCTGTCATAACGGCCGGAAGCGACATCGGCCTTGCCCCCGGAAGCGCCTTCCAGTGTGAGGTAATAAAGGACGCTGCCCTCCGGATACGTTTCATCTGGATCGATCACCGCCGAATTCTCCAGTCTATAGACAGGATATTTCCGCAGTGATTCGATGGCTCCGTTTTGCAGGGAAACCGTGATCTTTCTCCCCTGCTCGTCATATACGTCAAGCTTTACCCTTTCCCTGATGAAATCAATGGAAAGCAGCTCAAAAGCTGCGGGCCGGCCGCCCCCCGTCCTGAAAAGATGAACCGTAAGGCCTGTCAGATCGACGTCTTCGCCGTCCAGGAGGAAAAGGTCATCCCGCTTGAGAGCCCTTCTGATGAAACGGGAAAGAGGCGGAGCGCCGCAGCCTTCCCAGCCGATCGCATAGGATGCCCTCAGCACCCGGCCGTCCTCATAGACGATCTTCATCTCCCATATGCCATCCGCCGGCCGGACAAAGCCGTCCGGACTTATTTCCACTTTCCCGGGAAGAGAACGGTAATGGAGGAGAATTTCTTCAGAATACTCGAGCAGGAAATGGATTTTCTGCTTTCCGACATGGACAGACGATTTCTTCCCGTCCTTTTTCAGGGCGGAAATTTTTCCGTTCTTCTTCATTTTCACCTTTTCAATGAAACCTGTCCTTGCCCCTTCGCCCCCAGTGGAACGAATCGTGACACTTTTGATTCCTAGTTTCTTTCCCATCGCATTCTCCTTTCTCCCCGGCCCGCCTTTGAAGAGCCCCGACGCAGACTTAATTTTGCTTTCATTATACCAATTTTTCTGATTGTATTTCTCAGTATGACGCTAACACGCAAAAAGCGCGGGCTATCCCACGCTTTTTCTCAAAATTTAATATCTATTTTAAAACCCTATGTATCTTTCGGGTCAGGTGTGTATTTTTGTCTGCCGCCGGATGCTTTGCCGCCGAAATAGTAAAAAAGCCCTGCCTTCGTGTTCTTTGTCAAGACGTAACCGGCATACGCCGACCAGAAGCGGGTATCCATCCCGTTCATCAGCCCGTAATCAAGGACGTCCGTCTCATCGAGCGCCGTCACGCCGAAAAGGTACGAGCCGCTGTCCGCGGCAATGTAAGAAAGGGAAATCGTCTTGCTGCCAGGGACGCCGTCTATTTCACGGCCCCAGCGAAGACCTGCCATGCGGTAAGCCGCATTCTTTCTCCCAAAGCCTTCATGATTGAAATGCGTCACGATGTAGTCGCCGACCGCATCCCACTTCCCGCCCAGATGAATATCCGCGCCCGCGCCATACATCGACGCCTTGAGCCCCTCAGAAGGAGCAAGGATCCCCTTCATCGTGCCCGTATCCTTCCAGTAAAACGCAGAAAGCTCCGAGCCATTCGCCGCGCGCCCTGCAATCCTTGCGTACCAGGACTCCATCTCGGACTTGCCGCCATAGAAATACTGTCCCCACATCGCGTGGACCGACTGCGGATAACCGATGCCGGCCTGAAGGGAAAACGAATCCGTCCCCGTTTCAAAAGTCAGCCCGTCATACGCCGCATCCGGATCCCAGAAGAATTCCGCCTGATCCAGACGGATCCCCTGGCGCCCTGCCGTGATGGCACTATTCTTTCCCATCTGCCAGCGGACATTCGCCCGGTCAAACTTCACATCTTCGTCGCCCGTCTCGCCAAAACTCATGATCGTCGTCATGCGTCCGTTCACCGTCACCTTCGGAGCCACTTCTGCCTTCGAAGAAATACGCAGACGCGCATCTTCGTAACTCGACATGTCCCCGGCACGATGATGGATATCCTTCTCCGGATCAGCCACGCCCTCCAGAAGATCGAAGAAACGCAGACGGTAATCCCCGCTCCAGGAAATATTTCCCTGCTGCTTCTCCAGATTTCTTACACGCACGTCAAGAGACGAGAGCTCGCCGCCATACTCCTCGGCAAGTTTCTCGGTCATTCTTCTGTCTCTATCGCTGAGCTGATCTTCCTTCGCAAGAAGACGAGCCGTGATCTGTGCCATTTCATAACGAGTCACATTCCGCTCCCCGCGGAATATCCCGTCCGGATGCCCGGAAACGACCCCTTCCTCCGACAACTCCGAAACAGCCTGATACGCCCAGTCATCCGGCGTAACGTCTGCGAAGGGGTTCGCAGCCAAAGACACCGCGCCCATCATCGTAAGCGGCAAAAGCGCCGCCAGCCATTTCCTCTCCATCATACCCTCCGAACCATTAGTGAAAATCCCACTGATTTTCCACCCTATTCTTCCAGTATAATGCAATATCCGCTTAATGAACAGATACAACTTTTAAGAAAATTGAAATCTTTTCGTTAGAAATGGAAAAGAGGGACGGTTTGCTCGTTTTCCCGAGCACAGCTAATACTCGCCTTCCCGGACGGGGAAGGTGCCCGAAGGGCGGATAGGGTTGATTACCACGAGCGAAGCAAGGATTGCTTGTTTTCCTCGAACGAAGTTCGGTTTAAGGGTGTTACCCTTGCTCCGAAAAGAGAAGGTGGCGCCGAAAGCGACGAATACAGTAGTTCCCACGCAGTAAAGCTGCGGTTGTATGGTTTTCCTCAAGGCGCAGCGAGGTTTGCTTGTTTTCCCCTTGCGACAGCGAGGAAATGGTGTCAGAGCTCGCCCCGTAGGGGGAGCTGATGGCCTTTGACCTTGCCCTGGAAGGGAAGGTGCGCCGTATACCAGTTGACACCAGAGGTAGCAACACAAATGTCTCATATGTTAGTGTACGGGGCGGATGAGTTGCATTTCCTCAAAGCGTTAGCCTTGGTTGTATGGTTCTCAAAAAGGTGCATTTCCACTGGCGAAGTCCGGTCGTATGGTTTTAAACTCGCCTTCCCAGACGGGGAAGGGGAACCGCTTCGCGGTGGATAGGGTTGATTCCCACGCAGCAAAGCTGCGGTTGTAAGGTTTTATTGTTCTCCCCCTCTCCTAACTCCGCTTCTCCCATGGTACAATCAAAAGAAAAGGAGTGAAAGCCATGCTCATCCCATACACCGCCCCAAGGGCGACCTTCCAGAAAGAACTGGAAATCAAGAAATCCATCTTCCTGGCCACCCTCATCCCCGTCAAAAGCGAAGAAGAAGCCCAGGAAGCCATCGCGAAAATGAAAAAAGAAAAGAGAGACGCCACCCATAACTGCTCCGCCTACCGCATCGGAACCGAGAGAATCTACGAGAAATCCAGCGACGACGGCGAACCCCAGGGCACAGCCGGCCATCCCATGCTGCACGTCCTCCAGATGAACGAACTCACGAACACCCTCGCCATCGTCACCCGCTGGTTCGGCGGCATCAAACTAGGCGCCGGCGGCCTCACCCGGGCCTACACCCAGTCCCTCGCCGACGCCGTCAAAGAAGCCGACCTCGTCCGCTACACCCCGCACGAAAAATACACCGTCTCCTTCCCCTACACCACAGCCGGCGCCTTCGAAAACCACATCAAAGGCACCGACATTATCGTGAAAGACCGACAATTCTCCGACAAAGTCACCGTCACCTTCCTCACCCTCCCAGACAAAGCCGAAACCCACACCCGCTGGCTCACCGACGCCACAGGAGGAAAAGCAGAAATCCAGAACGACGGAGAAGAATACGTGATGATGGAAGTGGAGAGGGAGTAAAAGGAAAAGCTGTCAAAGTGAGTCTCACTTTGACAGCTTTTTGCATGTAAACCATGGCTACACTATTTCGTTAGTGCCAATAAAACAATAGCTTCCGTACAATACGTGATTGATTCGTTAGACTTTATAGCTTCCTGTAGCGAACCACAAAACCCTCTCAGCTTCTTCGGGAATGTTTCTGCCCAATAAAACTATGGCGGCCTCGCGTTTATCATTGAACACATAGTCCTTTACAAACACGTTATTCTTTACATAACCTTTATCTATAAGTTTCTTTCTAAGGCTATGATACCTATTTTCTATTAATATAGATTCAATCCTAGGATTCAATCCTAGCGAAACCAGGCCCTTTATGGACAAGAAAACCTCCATAAATATTAGAACCTGTCGCATGAATCCAAGAACCCTTTAAATGCAATACATCCTTTTTTAAATCAGATGATTGATTGTTTTTATCAGGACTAATGACTGCTACCTCGGACTTGGAATTTTCAGGATCCTCAAACATTAAAGTCTCCTGTTACAATTTTCTCGATGGCAAAGAGGATCGGTCTGTTTCATTATCCTTCGCCTGGATTATCACTGACGTATCCACCAGATTATCTACCACCTCAGGCTTGGAATCTTCAGCAATCCACAAAGTCTCCGCAACTTTTTCGGAAACGTGTCTGCCCAATAAAACTATAGCAGCCTCATATTTGCTTTTGAACACATGGTTCTTAACAAATACATTATTCTTTACATAACCTTCATTTAAAAGCTTTCTCCTAAGGACATAACACCACATTGCCAGTGATAGATCTTCATGATACGAAAACTTAGCCCCTTCATGAACGAGAAAACCTCCCTCAACAATAGAACCCGTCGCATGAATCCGATCATTGTTCAGTTGGTACAATACCACCTCAGCTTTACTATCTGCCTGCGATGGGTTACCAACTTCACCATCAGTAGCTGCGTTACCACCTTCATTTTCTCCATTTGGAACAGTCTCTGATTCTTTTGTTTGGTCTGTATTTTTATTATCCTGCGACAGATTTATCACTAAAGTATCCGTTAGATTATCTGCTACCTTAGTCTTTGGATTTCCTGCATCCCACAAAGTCTTTGCAGTTTTTCGACTAACCATTCTGCCCAATAAAGGGGAGTGTAAAATAGTTTGTGTAAATCGGTATTGCATGAATCTACTTTATGCCCC
>ERZ780203.1455-NODE-1455-length-17147-cov-3.686579_pt1 | contig 17147 bp, 25 predicted proteins | sample MGYA00511168_ERZ780203 | MGnify/ENA primary metagenome ERZ780203 (study PRJEB29588, sample SAMEA2156577) | human gut metagenome | biome: human gut; feature: human-associated habitat; material: faeces | place: Denmark | collected 2008/2010 ...
TTTACTTCCACCATTTGTTGTTGAGAATGTATGTAGTCTGTAACCTTTTGCAGCTTGTCTATTTATAACACCTTCAAGTTCTGGAAGATTTGCTGATCCAGTGCCAATAAGAGTTTCTTTTAACACTACTTGTAAGACTACATAGTCGGGAACAGTTCCAGTGTACTCAGGTGCTTCTTCTCGCTCATTCATTTTTTGTAAGATGTTTTCTGCTTCTTCAAGGGTGTATAAAGGACTACTCATAGGACGTTTTGGCAATCGTCCACCGCATGAACTGCATAACACACCATCTTGAAGTACTATTTTTGGTGACATCATACCAATATCTTTTCCACACATAGCACATACGTTTTTCTTTGCCATTTTAATTCCCCCTTATATTTCTGTTTGAATTTGTAAATAATAACAGTATGAAAATACTATTATCTAAAATCGTTTATGAAAAGAATCTGTCGATTCGGCAGTTATCCATTATGTCAGGAGTTCCGAAGTCTACCATTCAGGAAGATATGAATGAGGATTCAAATCCAAAGATCAAGACATTGGAACAGCTTGCCTATGGTCTGAATTGTCGGATAACAGACCTGTTTGAGTCAAATGTAAAATAAATGTCCGGCTAACCGGACGATTTACCATATATTGCCCTTTTTCCACGTTAAATCGTTATAATGAGTATAACGAAAAACGAACAGCAATAGAACAAATGTTCGATAAAATATTGATTTCCTTTAAGTGATGATGTATCATGTACTTAGGGAATTTCGATCGTGTTCTTTGCTGGGAACGGAGGGCTTACATATGGATTACAAAAAACAAAAGGATATCAACATTATTGTTGAGCTACTCCAAGAGGAATCTTCAGAGAAGGTGAGGGAAATACTCATCTTCATAGAAAATTACCTCAAGAAGTAATTAGAAAGAGTCAGTTACTGGCTCTTTTTTAAATTGTCTATATACTGTAAAGCAATCTTTTCTAAGGTTGCTTTACTAGTGTCATCCAATTGTTCGTACGTAACTATTAATGTCTGGATAGCACTTGCAATCGCTGAATCTTTATCGTTTAAGAGCAAAGCAGTATATTTCATAATTTTTTCTTGTTCTGTCATTTGCTCAAACATTTCACCGTTACCAGTTCGTAACCAATCCTCATTGACTTTTCCGTTTGGAAATTCTGTTTTACATATTAGAGATATTACAGCATCACTAGGAGAGTTTTTTCCAACTTCATAAGCACCTATATTTCCCCTAGCTATTCCAATTCTGTCAGCAAATTCCTGCTGAGTCAGATCTAACGTTTTCCTTAATTTCTTTAGACGTTCGTTCAATTTTCTCACCTCACTTTCTGTTACTAATTATACATCATTTTTGTTAGAAATACAATATAAAATGTTGGTAAATAACAAAATGTTGGTAAATTTCAAAAAATGTATTGACAAATGATATTAACCAACATATAATTGTAATATGCCAACAAGAAATAAAACAGAAAGGAGTTAAGAATTATGATGAACTTAGAAGAAAAGAAAGAACAAGAAATTAAAAACATGGTAACAATTTTAAAACAGATTGATTTACCAGATATTATTTTACTGACTAGAGATGCAAACACGCTTTTGATGCGTCAGAAAGAAGCAAAAGTTGCAAAACGGGGGAGGTGATTAATATGGTTGGATTAAAAATAAAGGAATACTTAGATCAGCATGGTGTTAAATATTCATATTTGTCAAGGCTGACAGGTATTCCGATGAATCTGTTGAGTCTTACCTTAAACGGCAAGAGGAGAATGAGCGTAGAAGAGTATTTTACAATATGCAAAGCTCTGGATGTGTCAGTTGATACGTTTGTACCGGAAGATGTATAGAAACAAAAATACTGATAGGAGCATCATTCCCACCAGCACTTTGCCAAATTTGTTTACTCTATGTATTTTGCAGGTTTTCACCACACAAGATGATGCCTTGTGTTTCTGTGAAATACTTTGCCACTTTTGCAGTTTTGGTTCTGCAACATGCCTAATCGCTGACAAATGATAAGGAGAACTTAATACGGTGCGGTAGGAGACCAGATACCGACTGAAGCGTTTTTAAACGTGGTGCAACCACATAACGCCGTATTAGTAATCTACATCTTAACCCAGTTTTACGTGTTGTGGGACCACGAGTGCGACCCTATCTTAAGAGAGCAGGCAAAGTCAAAAGGTTGGTCAATGAAACCACACTCCCTTCTATGCCTTAAGCATGAAAATATTTTATCATATCGTGAAAAATATTTCAACTAAGCCGAAACGGTCACAGGGTTGTTTCATGAACTATTCATGGGCAGATCTAACTTATTGCATCCTTGCTATCACATCTCTCATATTGTTTCTGATTCATTGGTCATGTAAAAAAGCGCAAATTAACTCTATATCCCTTTACAGGACCTTTTTTCAGAGGTATTCTTTTTATATAGTCAATAGAGACTGGCTATGCCTTGAAACACATACCGTTCCCGCAAAGCGGCATTGTCACAAAAGCAGTCCATCATTTCTGTCATTATATTTGCCAGACCCGTCTCGTACATTGCCAGACGCAGGATGTTGTATGCGTATTTTCTGATGAGCGACAGGTTGTTCCGGGACTTTTTGGCTGGCGAGCGGTCTTCCCTAAATGTATCGTCCAGCACATGATGGAGCCGGTTCTCTATTGACCAGTGCATTCTTTTTATGCTTCCCAGCTCCTCTGCTGTAAGGATCAGGTCTGATATCAGTGCCGTACACTGGACATCTTTCCCGGCTCCCTCTCCAGCAGAAGGAGCTGGGATTCTTCTGGAGCCTTTTTCCAAAAACTCTTCCTTCGACGGCGTCACATCATTCCCCTGGCTGTCTTTTTCCTTGGGTATCCTCACCTGCTTGATCCGCCCAATACTTTGAACGTGCGGCCATTCTTTTTGGCTTTTGGTCAGATTTGAAGCGTCTTTACATATCTGGCAAGTCCTATACTCATTTCTGTCCCGGTTTTTTTCCATCTGGCTGATTTCTTCGTATTTCTCAAGGAACTCCTTCATCCCAGGATCCATAGCTTCGCCTTTTTTTCTTTTGAGATCTTCCGCCCCCAGTTTATCCATGAACGTATGAATCTCCTCATAGGCCTCCGGCTGATTTTTCTTTACTGTTAACACAAAATGTCCTCCCTGTTCATGAATCTGTTCCATGATTGCAGTCTGTGTCCCAACAGCATCAATCGTTACAATGCTCCCGCTGATATCCAGAAGCTTTAATAATTCAGGAATCGCCGTAATCTCATTCGTCTTTGAATCTACCGGAAGCTGTGCAAGTATCAATCCCCGGACCGTTTCCACTACATTCAGCAGCATCGGGGTTGTCTCACCTTTCGTTTTTTCCGTTGCACCGCACAATGCTTTCCCATCAATAGCTAGATGGGTATTTCTGGATTCCACGATCTCGCCAATCCACTCCATAAAAGCATACAAAGCTAATTCCTCATCAATGCCATTCAACATCCGGGTAATAGTGGAAGGCGAGGCGATCCCGTATTTTAAGTTCATATGCTTCCGCAGCTCTTCCAAGTGGGTTTTGCACCATTTCAGGCTCCTGCGGATCGTTGTCCGGCCACAAAGGAATCCGAGGGTGACGCATACCAGCATTTCTCCAAGATCGTGTCTTTTCTCTCTGCCGCACCGATAATCCGGAATCTGCCTGAAATAATGGATCAATTTTTCTGTCAGAACAGTCTTTTCAGCACATTTCCAATGCCACCTGTATTTTCTCCAGGAGTCTCCGTTGCCCCTCATTCACTTTCGAAATGATTTCCGTTTTATCCAGGCATACTAAATAGATGGTCTCTAACTGATGTAATTCTTCCAGGCCAATGCCCTGTTTTTTATAAATTCTGCGGGACAGGGACGCTGTCTGGGCTGCAAACTGATATCGGAAATCCGATTCTTTTTTCATCACTCGTGTTTTCTGGATATAAGAGGTTGGAGACTGTTTTAGAAGAATAATGGAAAGTACATCCTGCCAGTCATCCCCCAACGGTTTTTTCCAATCATCCGGACACAACTCCCAGACGGCTTTTGAAAATCCGTATTCCCATACTTCTGCATCTGTCAAAGATACTTTTCTTTTATTGCTTTGTATTACTCCTTCCGGAGTAATCACGCCGATATAGGTATCGACTGGCTGCGGATACTTTTTCCCTTTCACGCGCCGGGATGTTCTTTTATAGAGATAATACGAATCTCCTTTTTTCTTCACGGTAGTTCCTTTGATCCGATACTTCTGAACCCAATCCGGGTACTTTTTCTCAGTTACTGGCATAATATCCTCCTTTCTGTATAGGTGCAATACACCTATACCATATAGATATTATACCTCTACAGGCACAAAAAATCAAGAGTTACACATGTTTTGTATAACATGCATAACCCCCGATAAAATCTGATCTTTTTATGTTTTTAAAAATCCTTCATGAAACAACCCTGAAACGGTCAGCAATGACCGTCTACCGGGAATGACCGCCCGGTACTGATGATGGTAGGTCAGAAAGGATGGTGGATAAGGATGGAAATGATTAAGCAGAAAGTAATGACAGAAAAAGAAAGAGGTTATCTTGAGGGAACAATTGCAACAGCAGCTGCAATGAGTAAGAAAGGAGAAAAAAATGGAGATTCAGGGGACAGAGATACAGATTAAAGATTACAAAGGTAAAAGGGTTGTGACATTTAAGGATATTTTGATAACACCAGACGAGTCAGAAAGCTATAAAACCCCATAAGAAGTACCAGTTCTTACAGGGCATAGAAAAAAATGTTTCAGCTACATAGTAGCAGAAAGTGAGTGGAAATGCAATGAAAAAGATTTTAGAAGCATGGATTGAGCAGAAAATCCAGTTTGACAGCAAGACGGAGTGGCTGACGTTCTACCATGATCTGAAAAACGGAAAGAAAGCTTATGAAGTAGTAAGTGAAGAAAAGCGTTCAGATGGTTCAGTAGTTGTTCACTTGCTGAGACAGTATAACAATAATAAGTTTCCGAAAGCAGGTGAGTAGATGACATTCAGTGAAAAGTTAAAACAGGCTATGCAAGAATTACACCTGAATCAGCGTCAGGTGTGCGGTATGACTGGAAAAAGTAAAGGTTCTGTCAGTCAGTACCTTTCAGGTAAACAGATACCGTCAGAAGATGTTCAAAGTGCTATTGCAGTAGCACTTGGACTTGAATCAGATTACTTTTCAAAATCTGATGAACAGGTGGTTTTACTTCCAACTGCTGAGTTAAGAAATGGGGTAATTCCCCGGTTAGATGTGGAAAAGGCTGCAAAGCTGTTACAGATGAACCACAACACAGTTCGTAAGGGCTTACAGCAAGGGGTTTTTCCTTGGGGTTACGGTATTCATACATCTGACAACAGATGGGTGTACTTCATCAACGCAAAACGTTTTGCAGAGATAGAGGGGGTCAAAGTGTAATGCCGAAAATTCAGTATAAAGAAATCAATTTCAGAGGTAAAAGCCTTGAATTGATTAACTTGGTAAATCAGGTAATCAATGAATATAAAAATCAGGGATATGAGTTGACACTTAGACAGACTTACTATCAGTTGGTTGCACGTGGTTATATACCGAACAATGAAAGAAGTTATAAAAATATAGGCAATCTTATCAACGATGGTAGACTGGCAGGTTTGATTGACTGGCACAGCATTGTTGATAGAACGAGAAACTTAAGAGGAAACGGTCATTGGGACAAACCGGAAGATGTTATTGCATCAGCAAGATACAGTTATCTGCTGAATAAGTGGGATGGTCAACCAAACTATGTTGAAGTGTGGGTTGAAAAAGATGCACTTGTTGATATTGTCGGTCAGGCTTGTATACCACTTGATACACCTTATTTTTCATGTAGAGGTTATACATCACAGTCAGAAATGTGGTCAGCAGCACAACGATTTATAGATCAGAGTTACAGGGATAATCGTTACATTATACATCTTGGAGATCATGACCCAAGCGGTATTGATATGACAAGGGATATTCAGGAACGCTTGCGGATGTTCGGTGCAGATGTGTATGTGAAGCGTGTAGCACTGACCATGAATCAGATTGAAACATACAACCCACCACCGAACCCGGCAAAACTTTCTGATTCACGATGTGGGAAATACATTGATGAATACGGTGATGAATCATGGGAACTTGATGCACTTGAACCAAGTGTGATCACAAATCTTATCACAAATGAGGTTACCGCTTTTAGGGATGATGAAATTTATCAGGCGGTATGTGATTTAGAAAAACGTGGAAAAGAAGAACTTAAAATGATTGAACGTAACTACGATAGAGCAGTTGCATTTTTAGAAAGTGAGGTTTAATAACATGAAAAAATTTGAATTTACAGGAGAAACCAAGACAATAAGTTTATTTTTTAGAACAGCTACACTTCACAGAATCAGAGCGGTAGCAGAATTTGGTCTTGTCAAAATTGGTGATCTTGGCGGTTGGATTGAGAAAGAAGAAAACCTTTCACATGAAGGAAAGGCTTGGGTTTGTGGCAATGCCGAGGTTTGTGGCAATGCCGAGGTTTGGGGTGATGCCAAGGTTTGGGGTGATGCCAAGGTTTGTGGCAATGCCGAGGTTTGTGGCAATGCCGAGGTTTGTGGCAATGCCGAGGTCTTTTCTGCAAGTCATGTGTTAGTGATCGGTGCTATTGGTAGCCGGGACGATTTCACAACATTCTTTAGAGATAAAGACAATGAAATTACTGTCAAGTGTGGTTGCTTCCTTGGTAAGATTGATAAATTTCTTGAAAAGGTCACACAGACACATGGTGATTCTAAGTATGCATTAGTTTACAGAGCAGCAGTTGAGGTCGCAAGATTACAGATTGACCTTTTAGGTGAAGCACCAAAGGACGCTGATGAATAATGAATGATCTTCAATTCATGCCCCATCAGGAAGAAGTGCTGAACCTGACTGATGATAAAAACAGGTGCGCTTATTACTTAGATATGGGACTTGGTAAAACTTTTGTAGGTGCTGAAAAAATGTATTTGCTGAACAATACTGTAAATTTGATTGTATGCCAAAAATCAAAAATTGATGATTGGGTTGATCACATGAAAACGTATTACCCTGAATACAGGGTTATGGACTTGACCAAGAAAAGTGAAGGTGTGAACTTCCGTACACTGGTTGAAACCAAAGACCTGTATGATCAGAACATTCAGATTGTTGGTGTAATCAATTATGATTTGGTATTCAGACGTAAGTATATAGCCCATATAACCGACTTTACATTGTTACTTGATGAATCAAGCCTTATATGCAATGAAAACGCTAAACGGTCAAAATTCATATTGAAGTTACAACCGGAAAGCGTGATCTTGCTGTCAGGTACACCAACAGCAGGAAAGTATGAACGGTTGTGGTCACAGCTTAAGTTGTTAGGTTGGGATATTAACAAGAAAGCCTTTTATGCTTCCTATGTTCAGACAGAATGGATTGAAAACGGTGATGGATACAAGAAAGAAGTAATCACAGGATATAAGCACGTTGAGCATTTGAAGAAAAGACTTACACAGTTTGGTGCAGTGTTCATGAAAACAGAAGAAGTGATTGAACTGCCTGAACAGACTGAACAGAAAATTTTCCTGAAGATCACAAACGAATATAAGTTTTTTATCAAACACAATTACTTGGAACTTGATACAAGGAACTTAGTCAGATTCAAAGACAATTCAGATTTTGAAGGTGAAGATGTGACACCAAGGGTTGAGTTAATCGGTGATAATAGCCTGACCAAAACATTATATTGCAGACAGCTGTGCGGTCAATGGCATAAGGAAAAACTGGAAGCATTCAGGGACTTACTGGAATCAACGGAAGATCGGTTGATTGTGTTTTATAACTTCAATGAAGAACTGACAAGACTTAGAAAAATATGTGAATCACTCAACAGGGAAGTCAGTTTTGTAAATGGTTCAGGACGTTCAATGTATGCATATGAATGTGTAGATAACAGTGTCACATTTGTTCAGTACCAAGCAGGGGCAATGGGTGGTAACTATCAGAAAGCAAATAAGATTGTGTACTTTACGTTGCCACTTGGAAAAGGGTCTTGTGATCTTTGGGAACAGTCAAAGAAGCGTATACACAGAATCGGTCAGAACAGACCATGTTACTACTATTACCTACTGGTAAAGGGAAGTTTTGAAGAAAGGAATCTTGCAGCATTGCAGGAAGGAAAGGAACTAACTGATGAATTGTTCACATAATTGTATGATGTGCCGGGTATGGAAGTACATCAAAAAACATTTTAAGAATTTTGTTATTAAGACAATTATCTTTTTTAACATGTTAAGTCTTATGTACTGGATTGTATACATTGATTACATCATATCATGGCAACCATATGCAATTATGGCATTCAATCTTTTGGTACTGTCACTGATCGGATATGCAAATAAAGACAATGGAGTTGATTTTTTATAGCAGCAGAAAAGAATTTTGAAAACATGGTTAAAAAATACCTTAAGGAATATGGTTGTTGGCGGCTCAAATACTGGGGTGGTGCAGCTTACACAAAAAGGGGTATTCCTGATTTACTGGTAAGTTCAGACGGTTATTTTCTTGGTATTGAAGTCAAGGCAGATGACGGTGAACCGTCACTGATACAGCTTTATCACTTAAGGAAAATAAGAGAATCCGGAGGATATGGTATTTTACTATTTCCAAAGGACTTTGAAGAGTTCAAAGCATTCAATGAACACAAAACAAAATCTAACGCTTGGTATCTTTCCAATATTGAAGAACAGAAGCGGTGGAAAATAAAGTTAGAAGAAAAGGAGATTTAATAATGACAAGAGAAAAACAGATTGAGTATTTCAAAGGTTGTCTGATGGCAACAGGTCGTGAGGGTATAGAAGATTTACTTGACTTCATCGAAGAACTTGGTTTTTATGATGCCCCGGCATCTGGTGGAAACCATTGCTGTAAAGATGGTGGACTGTTAGAGCATACAGTGAACGTTATGCAGTACGCTGAAAAGATTGGTCTTACACTGCTTGGAAGTGAAGCATATAACAAGATTCACAGCAGCGTGATTATTGCATCAGCTTTACACGACCTTGGTAAGTGTGGACGTTATGGAAGTCCTTACTATGTTGCAAACATGGTGCAGGATGGCAGACCAACCAAAAAAAATCCTGAACAGAAGTATAAGAGATCAGAAAGTAAACCGTACAAGATCAGTTCTGATTTGTGCCATATTGACCACCCTTTAAGATCGGTTGAACTGGCAGCACGTTACATTGATCTGACAGAGGAAGAAGAACACGCTATTTTCTATCATGATGGTGCTTATGGAAGTCTTGCGTATGATCTGAAAGGTCACGAAGAACCATTGCAGGTGATCATTCATTTTGCAGATTTTTGGTCAGCACAGTTTCTTGAAGTCGGAAAACTTGACAGATTCAATGATCATGTGAAACCGGAAGAAACAACCGATGAAGTAAAAGAGGAAGGTGAAAATAATGAAGAATAAAAACAGTTATGAAGAAGTTGCAAAGCTGAAAGAAGAAAATAGACATCTGAAGGATGAGAATAAAGAACTGAAATATATGCTGAATGATATGCACAGTGTCGTTGATGCTGCAAATGATGACTTTTTCAGTGAAATGTCAAGATTGTGTGGTTGTATTGAAATCGAGGGTACAAGAATCACATCAGCATATCAGGATTTAGTAGGAATCCTGTTGGCAAACGGTTATACAGTAGAGGTTACACCACTGCATAATAATACAAGATTACAGGTTGTTATCAAAGAAAGTGAGGATGAAATCAATGAGTAGTGCAAAGAAACACAAACAGAGAAGTCACAGAAGTTACAGAAACAGTGTTGCAACTGCTGAACATTTTCAGAACAGACAGATTTTGAAAGTGTCACAGCAGAAAGCAATGAAAGAGAAAAGCAATCTTTTCACTAAGTTAATGGGCTTATTCAAGAAAGGGGATAAATAATCATGGCACAGAAAGTTTTAATTATGGGTGAATCCGGTACAGGTAAAAGTACAAGCCTTAGAAATTGTGACCCGGCAACAACAGCTGTTATCAATCCAGTAGGTAAACCGTTACCGTTCAAGAATCACTTTGAAATGCTGAACAATGAAACAGATGCAAGAAAAATTGTGAAGTACATGAAAGAACAGTGTGCAACAGGTAAGAAGCTGTTGGTGGTTGATGACTTCCAGTACATTCTTGCAGTACCGTACATGAACCGTATCAAAGAAACCGGGTGGGACAAGTACAATGATTTTGGTGCGAACTACTTTGAAATCATTGACTGTTGCAAAGACTTACCTGATGATGTTGTAGTCGTTTATATGACCCATTTGGAAACTTTAGATAACGGTCTTACAACCGTTAAACTGATTGGCAAACTGTTGCGTGAGAAGATCACAATTGAAGGACTGTTTACCGTTGTACTCAGAACCGGAGTAAATGAAGCAAAGTATTATTTCTATACACAGAATAGCGGAAAAGATACAGTAAAATCACCGCTTGGAATGTTCACCGCATACGCTATTGACAATGATCTGAATTATGTTGTTGATAAGATCAGAAATTATTATGAACTTGGTGATTACAAATCAGATGATGAAATGAATGCTGCTGATCAGGCGGTTGCATCTAATCTTGAAAAACCTGACAGTAAAGGCAGAAGAACAAGAGGTAAAAAAGCTGAATCTGCAACACCAACCGATGCACCGGAAGAAAAGACTGGAAGAACACGCAAGAGTAGAGCAGAAGTTCAGGCAGAAAATGAACAGAAGATTGCTGATCACATGGATGAAGTTGACAAGGCTATTGACAAGGCTTTTCCGGGACAGGAAAAAGTACCGTTTGATGAAGCAATGGATGTTGCCGATAAAGTACCGAAACCGGATTTACAGAAACCACCAAGAAGAACACGTAAGGAAAGAAATGCTGAAAAGTCTGAACCTGTTCAGGACGGTACAACGAACACTGATTCTGAATCTGTCACACTGAAAGCAGATGCATATTTCTATGTTCTGACTGATGATAACTATGTGATGAAGCATAAAGGTGATACGGTTGACATGATCGTTGATGGTGTTGAGGTTATGAAGGTAATCACAAGAGAAGAATTTAATGCAGGAATCAAAAGACTTGCACAGGAAAACAACCCTGTACCTGCTGACGCACAGACCCCGGCTGAACCTTTAGACGGTGCTATGAACCCACCTGAACAGCACGTTAGAGGTCAAAGACGAAGAAGAACAAGATCATGATTGCACTAAATATTTTTCTTGCAGTTATGGCAGCATTCTTTGGATTCGGTTCAGTGGGTGACAGGATTCAGGAAAATAGAGATAATTATACAAGGGTTTGTATTGCTTGTATCATAGCAATTATAATCATAAATTTATTTTAAGAAAGGTTAAATGGTGAAAAATTATGGCAGTAGATTTTAGTGCATTCGATGAACAGGTTGATCTTAACGCATTACAGAAAGAGGTTCAGGAAGCAGACGATTCACAGTTTGAAGATGTACCGGATGGAGATTATGACGTAAGTTTTGATAAAATGGAGATCAAACCAACAAAAAAAGGTGACAAGCTGATGTTTTCCGTACAGTGCAACATCTTGGAAGGTAATCAGAAAGATAGAAAGATTTTCTTCAACCGTACTATTTCCGGCAACACTTCACAGAAGTGGACTAATGGTATGGCAATCAAATCTGTTTGCACATGGCTTGATAAACTTGAAACAGATACAGTACCGGAATTTATCAACTACAGAGATTTTGCTGATTGCGTACTTGATATTTTTCAGGAAGTACAGGGTAAAGTTGGTGCAGCAGTTACTTATAAAGCTGATAATTTCAACCCAATCACGATCAATGAAGCATTTGACATGTAAGCATATAGTCGGGAGTGTAATAGCTCCCGACTATACTAAAGGATTGATACTATGATTTTCTATGATTTCGAGGTTTTCCAATATGACTGGCTTGCCGTATTTATTGACGTGACGAACAAAAGAGAGCATGTGATAATCAATAGACCTGACCTGTTAAAGTCTTTATATGAAGCAAATAGAAAGAATATATGGGTAGGATTTAACAACCGTCATTACGACCAATATATTATGAAGGGGATATTGCTGGGGATGAATCCAAAAACCATCAACGATTGGATTATCGTGGAAGAAAAAGAAGGCTGGCAGTATTCAAGGGCATTCAATAAATTATCTATGATCAACTATGACGTTATGCCTAACCCTCCGGTAGGACTTAAGACGATGGAGGGATTCATGGGGTCCAACATCAAAGAAACGGAAGTTCCATTCGACATAAAGCGAAAACTGACTAAAGCAGAAATAGAACAAACCGTAAAATATTGTAGACATGACGTAGAGCAGACGATAAAGGTATTTCTTGAAACAGTGGATGTCTTCAATGCAGTTCACGGAATCATTCAGGCATTTCCGAAAGAGACATCCCTATATGACATCGGTGACAGTGAAGCAAGAATTACCGCAAAGGTTCTTGAATGTAGAAAGAGAGATTTTAAGGATGAGTTTGATTTCTTCTTTCTTCCGTGTCTGCGATTGAAAAAGTATAAGTATGTTCAAGATTGGTTTGAGGAACGAAGAAAAGAAGCTCTTGCAATGGGATTACAGGATTATGACAAGATAGACAAACAGACATGGTACAAGTCACAGAATTTAGATACCATTGTTGCAGGTATCCCACATTCTTTTGGTTTCGGTGGTCTTCATGGCGCAGCAGCCAAACCAATACACCGAAAAGGTCAGATCTTGCACGTTGACGTGAACAACTATTATCCGTCTATGCTGATTGCATGGGGACTTGTGACAAGAGCTGCAACCAATGATAACTTTAAGCTGGTGTACAATACACGAAAAGCCATGAAAAAGAAACAGGTTGCAGCAGCTAAAGCCGGAAGAAAAGCAGAAGCAAAGCAATGGAAAAAAGCACAGTTGCCATATAAGAAAATGCTGAATGCACTTTCAGGGGCAATGAAAGATGAAACCAATGCTGCATACGATCCACGTAATAACAACTGTATGTGTATCAACGGTCAGTTGATGTTGCTTGACCTGATTGAACACCTTGAAGTTGTACCGGGATTTGAACTGATTCAGTCCAACACGGACGGTCTTATTATTTGGATTCCTGACACTGATGAAGCCTTTGAAATGGTTGATGATATTTGTTGGGAGTGGGAACAGCGTTGTTCAACTGAACAATGTTCAATATTACTTGAACTTGACAATATATCAGAAATCTATCAGAAGGACGTAAACAATTACCTTTGGATTGGTACTGATGGCGGTGTGGAAAGAATTGGTGCATACGTCAAAGGTCTGTCAGCAATAGACAATGATCTGCCGATTCTCAATAAAGCACTGGTTGATTACATGGTCAATAAAACACCTGTTGAGCAGACAATTAACAATTGCAATGACCTGATTATGTTCCAGAAACTTGTAAAGCTGTCAGGCAAATACAACTGGGTAGAACACGAACAAGGAACAGGACAGGTTATGAGGGTGACAAAACACAGAGACGGTACACGGACCGAAACATGGTCCTATCCTGATACACAGAAATATACTTATAAGTGCTATAGAGTATTTGCTTCTAATCGGAAGACTGACGGTAGATTACTGAAACGGAAAAAGATCAAACCGAAAGGTGAAAAATTTGGAAATACACCTGACCATAGTTTCATCTACAACGATTCAGTGGTTGGGATTACAGTACCACCAGAACTTGATAGACAGTGGTATATAGATTTAGCGAAAAAGAGATTAAAGCAGTTCGGTGTTGCTGCATAATTTGGAGATGGTAATCAGATGAAAGTTGTATTCAGTAATCAGAGTCAGTGGGATGCAAATTGGAAAATGGAGATTGACTTGGAGGAAATCTGCAAGTTAGAAGGTAAAAAAGAAGATATATTTAAAGGCAATGGTCACGGATATACACGTAAAAAAGTATATCCTAAAAGTAAGGTAAGAAAATTATTCAAGCTGATGATCCAAAACATTTATGATGTCAGCGGACTTGATGAAATACAGGATTATTTAGAATGTCACTCTAAGGAGTATGGAAAATTGTTCGGTGAATTAAGGCAGGTGAGACAAGGGTGTTATATAAAGGTTATATAAAGACAAAAGGCAAGAAAGCAATTGAATCATTTAAAGGTCGGACAAAATATCGTACATACGATGAAGTGAAAGATTTGGATGGATTTGGTGGAGTTCTTGCTGATGATACTATCTTGATTGATATTGATGATGCTGAACAGTCTGAAATTTTAATGAACATTGTGGAAGAATATCAGCTTGATTGCCGGGTGTATTGTACAAGCAGAGGCAGACATTTTTTATTTAAGAATCATAGTATTACAAGGAATAGGACACATGTACCGCTTGCGGTTGGTCTGACAGCAGATATAAAACTTGGTACACGTTCATCATACGAAGTAATCAAGATTGACGGTGAAGAACGTTTTATTGAATGGGACATTGAAGAAGGTGGAACATATCAGGAAGTTCCAAAGTGGCTGTTCCCGGTTCGTACAGCGGTTGACTTTCTTGATATGGATGCAGGTGACGGACGCAATCAGGCATTATTCAATTATATCCTGACACTTACATCAAATGATTTTAGTGTTGATGATACAAGAGAATGTATCAGGATTCTGAACAGATTTGTTCTGAAAGAGCCGTTATCTGATGATGAACTGGAAGTGATTCTTAGGGATGAAGCATTTCAAAAACCTGTATTCTTTTGTGATAAGACATTCCTGTTTGACCGTTTTGCAACATGGCTTAAGAACAATGAAAATGTAGTCAGTATCAGTAATCAGTTACATATCTATCAAGATGGAATTTATCAGGTAGGGTATAAGGCTATTGAAACCGCTATGATCAGTCAGATACCTAACCTGAAAAAGACACAGCGAAGAGAAGTATTAGAGTATATGGAACTTATAGCTGATGAAAAAGCACAGGCAGATGCACGTTATATAGCGTTCAGGAACGGTGTATTAGATATTGTGACAGGACAGATGCAGCCATTCAGCCCGGATTTGGTTATTACCAATCAAATACCTTGGGACTACAACCCGGAAGCCTACAGTGAACTTGCTGATGATACACTGGACAAATTAGCTTGCGGTGATCAACCGATCAGGGCATTACTGGAAGAGTGCATTGGCTATTGCTTTTATCGCAGGAATGAACTTGGTAAGGCATTCATTCTTACCGGTGATAAGTCAAACGGTAAAAGTACATTTCTTGATTGTGTCAAAGCAATTCTTGGTGATGGGAATATATCAGCACTTGACCTTAAGGAATTAGGGGACAGGTTCAGCACATCAATGATGTTCGGAAAACTGGCAAATATCGGTGATGACATTGGTGATGACTTCCTGCAAGGTTCACAGGTAGCAACATTCAAGAAAGTAGTTACAGGTAACAGAATCAAAGCAGAAAGAAAAGGGCAAGACCCTTTTGAGTTTAACCCTTATGTGAAGCTGCTGTTTTCAGCAAATGATATACCAAGAATGAAAGATAAGACCGGGGCAGTTCTTAGACGTTTGGTAATTATTCCATTCAATGCAAGATTTACAAAGTATTTACCAAGTGGTGAGATTGACCCGGATTACAACCCTTATATCAAGTATCAGTTGGTTGAACAAAGTTCAATCGAATATCTGATCAGACTTGGGGTAGAAGGTTTGAGAAGAATTCTTGAGAATGCAGAGTTTACAAAATCTGAGAAGGTGGAAGAACAGATTGACGAGTATGAGAATGAGAATAACCCGATCAAAGCATTTATTGATGATTGTGGTGTTGAAATGATTGAGAATGAACCAACAAGTGACGTATACAGCAGGTATCAGGTATTTTGTGCAGACTGCGGTATGCAGCCAATGGCAAATATAACATTCAGCAAGCAGATTAATAAACGGCTGGGTTTTGAAACAATAGTTACAAAGATAGGCGGTAAGTCTATCAGGATATTCAGAAAGGTGTGACGGTATGGAAAAGTTAGTATTAACAGGTACGGTTTGTTTTTGCTGTGGTCTTATGGTTGGGTTAATGCTTGGTGCTGTAGTGATGGCATTAGCTGTTGCAGCAAAAAAGTACAAACCAGAGACAGGAAAAATTGATGATTGTTGGGGGTGTTTCGGTGCTGCAAATGGTGATTGTGATCACTGCCCGGTGAAAGGAGAGGAGTGATGAAGATGAAGAATAAAGAGAAGTTTGCAAAAGAGATCGTGGAGCTTGCTTGCAACGGTGATGGTATTGCTGTTAACAAGCATTCAGGAATGGTTTTTCCGTGCAATAATATTCCGTGTAGTAATTGTTTGTTTGATAACGACTATTATTGCGAAGAGGAAAGAAAAAAATGGGCAGAGTCAGAGTACATCGAAAAGTCAGTGATAGTGATAAGCAAGAGGGACAGAGCGTTTTTGGAGTATCTTGGCGAAGAATTCAAATACATCGTAAGATATAAAGATGGTACTTTATTTGCATATAAAGACGGTCTTACTAATTGGTTTGGTTTAAATCACCGTTTTGATGTAGACTTTCCAATGGTCAAATGGGAAGGTAATGAAGAGATATGGTTAATCGAGGACTTGAAGAAGTTAGAGGTGGTTGAGGAATATGAAGAAAATTCCAGGTAATTAGCATCTTAATGGTGCAGACGGTGGTTCATGTTAAGAAAGGAAAGATGTAAATGTACAAAAATAGTGAAGGATATGTTGACCCAACAGCAGGTGCAGCAATGGCAACAGTTAAAAGGGAAGAAAATGCAGAACTAAATGACCGTAACCACAGACTGATTCAAGTGATCAGGAACATTGTTGACATTGCCGGGTTTGAAATTGTTGGAAGAGTGACATTGAAACATAAAAAATCAGGTAAGGTGTTTCATTAGTTCGATACACCAATCAGTGCTGTTGTGGTAGTGGTTACACTTTAGTCTACGGTTGGTTACGGTTACTGTCTACGGTTGAAACCCTTGTAAATACTGGCGGTTACGGTTGTCTACGGTTAAAGTTAATTTCTTTATTAATTTATATTTT
>ERZ780203.1479-NODE-1479-length-16846-cov-4.728783_pt1 | contig 16846 bp, 11 predicted proteins | sample MGYA00511168_ERZ780203 | MGnify/ENA primary metagenome ERZ780203 (study PRJEB29588, sample SAMEA2156577) | human gut metagenome | biome: human gut; feature: human-associated habitat; material: faeces | place: Denmark | collected 2008/2010 ...
GATGTCGGCGGTCAGCGAATTGTACTGTGCGCTGCTCATCTGGCTGGCGAGGAAACGCTCGTATATCAGCTTGTACAGCCTGTAATAATTGCGGGCGACGGAGTCTTTAAGACTGTCCGGCGTACGCTGCACCGAGATGGGGCGTATCGCCTCGTGAGCGTCCTGCACATTGCCCTTGGACGCGTATACGTTAGGCTTGGCGGGCACGTAATCGGCGCCGTATACGGAAGTTATATACTCCCTTGCGGACGCCGCGGCTTCGGGCGAAACGCGGGTGGAGTCGGTACGGATATACGTGATGAGCGCGACCTTGCCCTCGCCGGGAATATCCACGCCTTCGTAAAGCGCCTGAGCTGCCTGCGTAACCTGTTTGAGGCTCATTCCCAGCTTGTTGATGGCGTCCTGCTGCATCGTGCTCGTGCGGAAGGGCGCCGGCGCGTGCGAGTACGCTATCGATTTCTTTACGCTTCCCACGACGTAGGGTCTGCCGTCCAGCGCGGCTTTTACTTCTTCGACCTCGGCGGCCGAACCTATTTTATATTTCTCGCCTTTTCTGGTGGCCAGCGACGCTTTTATTTTCGCGCCGCCCCTGCCTTCGAGCACGGAGAAGAACGGCCAGTATTCTTCGGGTTTGAAATTCTGTATCTCGCGCTCGCGTTCGCACACAAGGCGGAGCGTCACGCTCTGAACCCTGCCGGCGCTCAGTTTGTTCTGTATCTTTGTGCAAAGCACGGGCGATACCTTATAGCCCACGAGTCTGTCGAGTACGCGGCGGGCCTGCTGGGCGTCGACGAGGTTCTTGTCGATCGCACGCGGCTCTTCGAGCGCCTTGGTTATTGCCTTTTTTGATATCTCGTTGAAAGTGATACGCGCCTTTTTATCCTCGGGTATGCCGAGAATTGTGGCTATGTGCCAGGATATGGCCTCGCCTTCGCGGTCCGGGTCGGTAGCCAGCAGCACGTCTTCCGCCTTTCCGGCTTCCGTTTTGAGTTCGTCCACGACCTTCTGTTTGTCAGGCATAATTTTATAAGTCGGCTTGAAGTTATCGTTTACGTCCACGGCGAGCGTCTTGGCGGGGAGATCCCTGACGTGTCCCATCGTGGCGAATACCTTATAACCGCTGCCGAGATATTTCTGAATGGCGGGCTTCTTGCCCACGCCCTCTATAACAACAAGTTTCAAATATGCACCTCGTCATTTAAGCAAAGCATAATAGTTCTGCATCTTTTTTTCGATAAGCCCTTCGAGCTCCATCATCGACAGCAGCGACGACGCCTCGAAGGACGGAAGCGCCAGCATGGCGGCGATATCGTCGAAATGTCTCTTGCCGTCCGAAAGAAACTCGCACACTCTGCGCTCTTCTTCCGTCATTTCCGCATGCGGCGGTTCGCTTTCGTCGGGAAGTGCGAGTGCGGAGGAAAATCCGGGATCGAGATCCTCGAATATGTCCGCAGCCGAACGGGCGACCGCGGCTCCGTTGCGGAGCAAAGAAAGCGTCCCCCTGCTCCTGTCCGAATACACGCTGCCGGGTACGGCGAACACCGTTCTGTTCTGCGCCGCCGCGCGATCCGCGGTTATGAGCGCACCGCTTCTCTCGCCCGCTTCTACGACCACCGTCGCTTCGGTCAGACCGCTGAGCAGCCTGTTGCGCTCGTGATATGAAAATTTCGCCGTACGCGTCCCCGTCGGATACTCCGTGACGAGCGCGTACGAAGCGGGGTCGCATTTTCTCAGCCAGTCGGGTTTATCGAACATATCGATGCCGCAGGCGAGCACCATTACCGCGCTGCCGCCCGAAGCGAGGCAGCTTTTCGCGGCATAGGTATCTATACCTGTTGCGTGACCGGTCACGATGGCGAACCTGCGCGAAAGCTCGGCGGCCCATTCGCTCGCGACGCGTTTGCCGTAATCGGTGCACCTGCGCGTTCCGACCATACATACCGCGCGCTTTTTCAGCAGCCCGGCATTGCCGGATACGTACAGCACGGGCGGAGACACGACCTCCGGCTGATCGAGCAGCGGCGGATAATCGGAACTGCCGCGGAAGATAAGTCGGACGCCCGCCTTTTCCAGTTTTGCCAGTCCGGCGTCCAATATTCCCTCGTCACGGCTGCGGCGCAGAACGGCGTATGCGCGCTCGCCCATGAATTCGCGCAGCTTTTCTGAGGGAAAAGCGTCATAGACGTCAGATGCCGATCCGAAAATTTCCAGCAATTTGTTCTGTCTGAGCGCGTTCATGCCGCCCAGCGACAGCCAATACAGCGCCTTGTCTTCCGTCATTGCCAGTAACTCCTGTCGAGACTGCGGTATTGCAGTGCTTCGGCAACGTGGTTTTTGAGCACCCTGTCGCTGCCCGCGAGATCGGCGATCGTGCGCGCGACTTTCAGAATGCGGGTATAGGCTCTTGCCGACAGCCCCAGCTTGCCGAACGCCGTACGCAGAAGCGATTCGCCGGCGGCGTCGAGCGCGCAAAATTCGATAAGCTGAGCGTTGGTCATCTGAGCGTTGCAGTGCGCAGCGCTGCCTTCGAAGCGACGGAGCTGCACCGCACGCGCCTCGTTCACCCGCGCCCTCACCTTTTCGGACGATTCGCCGTATGAGGACGACGCGAGTTCGTCGTACGTAACGCCGCCCACCTCGATATGTATGTCGATACGGTCGAGCAGCGGCCCGGATACGCGGGAAAGATATCTGGCGACCTGAGCGGGCGTGCATGTACACTCGGCCGTTTCAGAACCCAGATTACCGCACGGGCACGGATTCATGCTTGCGACCAGCATAAAGCGCGCGGGATATTCCACCGTCCTCGCCGCGCGGGAAACCACGACTTTGCCGTCTTCGAGCGGCTGGCGCAGGATTTCCAGCGTCGCACGCGTATATTCGGGCAGCTCGTCGAGGAAAAGCACGCCGTTGTGAGCGAGCGAAATTTCGCCCGGCCTGGCATTGGCGCCGCCTCCGGTGAGCGCCACGCGCGTGGCGGTATGATGCGGGGCTCGGAAAGGACGCGACGCGACTATACCGACCCCGCCCGGAAGCACTCCGGCAACGCTGTGTATCTTGGTGGTTTCGAGCACTTCGTCCGGCGACATATCCGGAAGTATGCCGGGCAGGCACTTGGCAAGCATGGTCTTGCCTCCTCCCGGCGGGCCTATCATAAGAATATTGTGTCCGCCCGCGGCCGCGATTTCGAGAGCGCGGCGGGCGGCAAGCTGACCTTTGACGTATTTGAGATCCTCGCTCCCCGCAGACGAAAAAGCCGAGTACACGTCTTTGACGGCAACCGGCTTTACTTCGATTTCGCCCGAAAGAAAAGCCACCGTTTCCCGCAGCGACGGGAGTGCGTATACGGATATGCCTCCGACGTATGCCGCCTCGCTCTCGTTTGCTTTCGGAACCACCATGCGTTTATAACCGAGCTGTCTGGCCGCGATTATCATGGGCAGGACGCCGTTCACCTTGCCGATGTCGCCGTTGAGCGAAAGCTCTCCGACGAATACGGTATCGAACAGCATATCCGACGAAATCTGTTCCGTAGCGTAGAGAATGCCGAGCGCTATGGGAAGATCGTACAGCGAGCCTTCCTTTTTCGTATCGGCGGGAGCGAGGTTTACGGTTATCCTGCGCGGAGAGAGGCGGAACCCGCTGTTTTTCAGCGCGCTGCGCACCCTCTCTTTGGATTCTTTGGTAGCAGTGTCCGGCAGGCCGACTATATCAGTCCCGGGCAGACCGTTATTGATATCCGTTTCGACCGAAACTTCGTAACCGTCGATACCTTGCAGCCCGAAACTTTTGATTTTAGCCAGCATACCCGTCCTCTTTCGTTTGTATTCTTAATTTATCCTCTCACCCAGTGACGGACGATCTCACCGCAAGACGATGCGGTATCCGTCAGGAAAGGTTTTCTGTTTTTCGTCAGCGCGACGTCGAGCACGACGACCGTGCAGTATATATGCATGAGCACCGTAAGCACGGACAGCAGCACCGAGAATACGTTGAGCGCACCGTTCTCCGTCATATTGAAGTAACCTTCCGTGTAAACCGGAGTTATCTGTCCGCCGCCGAACATAACGAGCAATGCGTTAAGCACGATGAACACAGACATGACGGCATATACTTTAAGCAGGCGCTTGTCCTTTACAACGGCGAACGCCAGCAGCATGAGCGCGAGCGAGGGTACGAGAGTCCATTCCGAAGCGCCTATGCAATATACGCCCACCGTCAGCGAAACGTACGACGAAAGCAAAAGTATATTCGCGCGGTTACGTCTGAGCAGGAATATCACAGTGACGATGACCGCCACAAGGAATACGAATATTCCGGCGAACGCCAGCGTCGGGAAGTTGGTGCCCAGCGTAGCGTAGTTCTGCATGAATATCGTATAGATGCTCAGACCGTTTTCCGTGAAATAGTACAGAGCGCCTTCGCCGCTCGTATACAGGAACGGTTTTACGAAAAGCTGCTCCATAACCGCGGCGAAGCTCACGACACCGTCAGCGAAATATGCGGGCAGTGCGAGCAGATATATGAGCGCGACGCCGAGCGCCATGCAGAGAGGCACATAAAGCACGTTATACAGCGAGCTGTCCTTGAACAGCATGTCGAAAGACGGTTTGGTCTTTACTATCTTGATAATAGCCTTGACGAACGCGTATACGAGATATACCGCGACGACGGGAGCCATATACACGGCGTCCGAACTCACGAGACAGGACAGGCTCATTGCCACGGTCATGCCGAAAACGTTCTTCGTAAGCAGGAAGTAGAACGTCAGAACGAGGCCGAGTGCAAGAAGCGCGTATTCGCTGCCCCACATCGCCGACATCACGAAAGACAGCGGGCTGAGGAAATAAAGTCCGGACAGCGTGAGCGCGACATACCTGTTGACGTACTTTTTCAGTATCCAGTACAACACGAAGAACATCGCTATGTCGGAGAGCAGGTACGGAAGCTTCACGAAAAGCTGCATGGCTATATCGTCCTGGCCGACGCCGAGCGCGACGCCCCAGCCTCCGAAAAGCGTATACAGATAGCCCATAAGCGGAGCGACGCCTATGAAGCTGCTTGTATATCCGCCGAAGCCGTCGTTAACGTTGATGACGTTGTTCGCAATGGTATAAACGGTATTGTAGGAGGCGCCGTAGCCGTTCACGGTAAACGTGAGAAGCAGTCTGACGGCAAGCCCTATCACGAGCAGTATCGCGATCATGTAACCGATCTTGAGCTTTCCGACTTTCAGAGTATCTTCGTCGTCCACGCTGTGGTACTTCCCTATAAGAAAGACGGCGACAAACGCCAGTACGGCGGTAATCAGCGTGAAAAGTATGATAATCACAAGGCTTATCGCAAGCGTGTCGGAATTTATTTCGGACAGTAAGTTAAACAAAGTAACCTCCAAAAAAGCACGAAAAGAGTTTGTTGTGGCAAACTCTTTCGGCGCTTTATTTTGCTTCTTTCAGTTTAGCCGCTTTACCGGAAAGTTTTCTGAGGTAATACAGCTTCGCTCTGCGGACCTTGCCCTTTCTCACGACTTCCACCCTGTCGATACGGGGCGAATGAATGGGGAAAGAACGTTCGATGCCAACGCCGAACGATACGCGGCGGACGATGAACGTCTCGCGCAGACCGCCGTTCTTACGGGCGATCACGGTGCCTTCGAACGCCTGAAGACGTTCTCTGTTTCCCTCGACGACCTTGACGTACACTTTGACGACGTCGCCGACTTCGAACTGAGGCACATTCTCTTTCATGTACTCTTTTTCGATCTCTGCGATCAGTTTGTTCATAATGACTTCTCCTTATATTTATTCACGCGTTCTTGAATGCGATCTCCGGCAACAGAGGAACGCGTAAGTCACTAAACGTGATTTTAGCATAAAAGCAAATCGTAATCAAGCGATTTCGGGGTGGTTTGGGAAAATTTTTACAATATATATAATATAAACGGGAAACCGCCGCTTCCGGAGGTTCCCCGTTTACGATCCTGGTTCTTACTGTACGGTCAGCACCCCCGGCCATGCGAACGACGCGATAAACAGGAATATGACGCCGAGAATTCCGAACACGCCGATAATGATCCACGAGAACCATTTGGGAGTGAGCGCCCATACGCCCTGCGTGAACAGTCCGCCGAATATGTTGATGACGAACAGAAGCACGAAACCGAGAATGCAGTTCAGCACAATTTTCAGAATGCGCACCGGCCCGAAAAGTTTTCCGTGCGTAAGCACGGCAATGACGATCATGACGACGACAACTACGGCAAGCGCCACGACGAAAACCCACCACTGATCGGTGAACGACTTCACGACGCTGTCCCACCAGCTGCTCTCGCCTTCGGCGGCTTCGGACGCATCCGACCAGATTGCTCCGGACAAATTCATAGACCTCTCCTTGAATATTTTATATGATTATAATATCACAATGCGCCGGGCATTGCAAGAAACGCGCGGCGCATTCGCGTAAATTTAATTTTTTTCTAATTTTCCTTTGCCGCGGCAGCCGGATTTCGAAGTTTTCGGGGACGGGCATTCCGCTTTTTCCGGATTCTTGACCCTGCCTATATCCACATTGTCTTCGCACCGGCAGCGCAGATCCTTTACCGGGTGCTCGCATTCCTGGAAGCGATAGTCCTCGCCCGCTTCCATAATATATCTGTCTATAACTTTGTGGCTGGCAACCGCCACATTGCCGTTCACACGGCGGTTGTATCTGAAAAACTCGGCATTGTCGGGCAGTTTGGACACTTCCGTCCAGCTGTCGCCCGACGCGGTCTGCGTGACAGTATTTCTGAGAACTTTACGGATATACGCCTTGTTTTTTTCGGACATGGACGAGAAAGATATCGGTTCGGGGAATGTTCCGTCTGGTATGACCTGCTGCCACTCTTTGTTTTCGTATTTGCGGAGCAGTCGCACGGCGTAATGCAGGTGTGCGATCTCCTGCTTGAGATTGTATTCCCATATTTTCTTCACTTCCTCGTCGCACTCGTCGCCAAGCATGGAATAGTACAGATAGCATTCGGCGTATTCGTGCATGAGCATGCATTCCAGCCATGTCGTCGACGAATCCATAAGCGATTCGTACAGCGAAACGTGCTGTTCCTCTATCATTGCGATCTCGGTATACAACTTACGGCCAATATCCGACAGTTCATAGAACGCTCCCTGATTCATATAATAGTTCATCGTCTGCTGCTCGGCCGCCGTGATTATCATGGCGTGCAGCTTGCTGAGCGGCGACGCTTTTTTGGCGTCCATTCTGCGTTTGATGTCGTCGGTCGGAAAACGATGCTCGGCGATCGTGGGACGTCCGGGCATGATCTCGGTATACTTACCCACCAGACGTTCCGCCCTTATGCCCATATCCATTTCGAGCAGGTCTGCGTATCTATACAGATGATCGAAGTCCTCGAGCAGCGCGAAATCGAGCGACTTGCGGATGTACTCGTCAGGCTCGTTCTGCGCCATAAGCGCGGTCAGATCGACGGCGAGCTGTTCGTAACCGATGGTGTGTTCGAGCACGCTCTCGTCCTTCGGTTTGAGATTCATGATCTTCTTCTGCTGCTGTTGCTCGACGCGGCGCACGACGGCGATCTCGCGGCGGAGTTCCTCGTTTGTGACGTGCCGCGCCATGTTATGCAGAAACCACTGCGCCTCGAATTCTGTGCCGTTCATAAGAATGATGCGCACTTTGGTGTAAGGGTCGGCGGCGTTCTTGTCGTAAGGCCGCGGGGTAAGCTGTTTCCAGTTCTCGAAGCTGCTCACCTTATCCGGTTTTTCGTTAAAAGGATTGAATGACATACTGTGTTCCTCCTGTAGTCCTGTGAAAATATTTCTCATTTTACGCATTTTTTATACCGTCGCCGCATATAAATTCCGCACAAACGCACGCGTCGCAGCGCCCCCGAAAAAAATCGGAAGCAAAATTCGGCAAACCGAGACAAAATTGTTGCGAAATGCCGGCAAATAAGGTACAATTGAAAAGGCGCGGCATTGCCCGCATAAAAATCCGGTACTTAAGAGAATCCGGACAACGGAGTTACGGTATGGAGTATGTGTATGGGGTAATGGGACTGCTCGGCGGTCTCGGAGTTTTGCTGTTCGGATTTAAGGTATTGTCCGACGCAATCGAAAAGCTCGCGAACGACAGGCTGCGATCCTGGTTCAGCAAAACTTCCGGCACCGGCAGACTGGCGGGCGTCGGAATAGGTCTTGTCACGACGACGATCATTCAGTCGTCGTCGGCAACTACCGTTATGACTGTCGGTTTCGTCAATGCCGGCGTGATGTCGCTGACCATGGCGACCGCCGTTATTATGGGCGCCAATATAGGTACGACGATCACGGCTCAGATAGCGGCACTGAGCGCTTTCGAGTTTTCGTCGTTCGTACTGCCCTTCGCGTTCATAGGCATATTCATGGCGATGCTGTCCAAAAAGGATAAAGTGCAGACCGTGGGCTATATCCTCGGCGGTCTGGGTCTTGTTTTCGTCGGCCTGGACATCATGGGTTCGTCCATGGATATTTTTGCGACGAGCGATACGTTCAAAGATCTGCTGCTTACCATCGACAATCCGTTCCTGCTGCTTCTGATCGGTACCGCGTTTACCGCGCTGATACAATCGTCGTCGGCCGTCACAACCATTATTATTACCATGGTCGGCGCGGGACTGATGATAGGCTCGGGCGGAAACAGCGTATACTTCCTCGTGCTCGGTTCCAACATAGGAACATGCGTCACCGCATTGCTTTCGGCGATCGGAGCCAATACCAACGCCAAACGCGCGGCGCTCATACATCTGATGTTTAACGTGTTCGGCACGATACTTTTCACGATTATGATGCTGTGCTGGCCGACGTTTTCGCAAATAACGTTCGAAGCGTGGTTCCCCGGCAATCCTCAGACGCAGATCGCGATGTTCCATACTTTCTTTAACACGGTATGCGTCATTCTGTTCTTCCCTTTTATCAATGTGTTCGTAAAGATTGCCACATTCCTCATACGCGACAAAAAAGAAAAAGAGGAACAGGCGGAGACTTTCCTCGACGACAGATTCCTTACCACTCCGTCGATAGCGCTTCTTCAGGCAAAGAAAGAAGTCACCCGTCTCGCGACGCTTGCAATCGATACGCTGCGTGAATCCGTCAACGCGTTTATAAACAAAGATAAAAGCGCCGACACTGTAATCAAAGAAAAAATCGTAAACGTCAATACGATTTCCAGGCGCGTAACTAAGTTTCTGATCAAACTGTCCGCCAGCGAAGTGTCGTACCGCGACGAAAAAACGATTTCGGCGCTGCACGAATCGCTCGGAGATATTCTCAGAATTGCCGATCTTGCGGACAATATGACCAAGTACACGGCGCATTACGTCGACGACCATCTTGAATTTACCGATACTGTAATCGGCGAAGTCAAGGCAATGGACGAAAAACTCGGGCAGCTGTTCGGCGAAAGCATGGCTGCGTTCAACGACGAGAACATTACCGCCGTCGTCAAAGCGGAAGAGCTCGAAAACGAAATAGACTCGCTCAAAAAGCACACTATAGACGGACACATACGCAGACTGAACGAGGGCAAATGCCAGCCGCAGGCCAGCAGCGTATTCATCAATCTCGTCGGCAACATAGAGCGTGCGGCGGATCACGTACTCAATCTCGCGCACGCGTTTGACAAAAAATAACAAAGAGGTAATTATCGAAGTATGGCAAAAACCGTATATCTGCTCGAAGACGACAAGAGCATATGCGATCTCGTAACGTGCAGTCTCGAACTGGCGGACATCGAGGCTAAGAGTTTCGGCACGGTCAGGGATTTTATGACCGCGCTGGACGAGAAGCTGCCTGACGTCTGTCTGCTCGACGTCATGCTTCCTGACGGTAACGGTTTCGACGTACTGACGCGTATCAAAAGCGTATTTCCCAACGTCGTGTGCATCATGCTGAGCGCGATGGGACGGGAGAACGATAAGGTCAAGGGGCTGAATCTCGGCGCCGACGACTATATATCCAAGCCGTTCGGCGTGCTCGAACTCACCGCGCGCGTCAATGCGGCGTTCCGCCGGCTGGGAAGATCGGACGTTCTCGCCGCCGGAAACGTGGAAATCGACGAAAACAAAATGACTGCCAAAGTGAACGGACAGCCCGTCGTGCTCAGCAACATGGAGCTTCGCCTGCTTGCCTACCTTATCCGCAACGCAGGCACCGTGATAACGCGGGATAAGCTGCTCACGACGATATGGGGCTACGATCAGGGCGAAACGCGTACGGTGGACATACACGTTGCAAGGCTCAGAAAGCTGGGCGTGGAAGGCATAGAAACGGTGTTCGGCGCCGGTTACAGGTTCAAAAAATGAGCAAGCGCATACTGATCGTTTCCCTTGCCGTGACAGTGCTGGTGCTGCTGGTCTTTTCAGTCACGTCGGTGGAGATCTATCACAACATTTCTGTCGAAGAGGCCGACGAGGCTCTGGAAACTTATATGAGCATATACGAAAACGGCGCGTACTCCGCAGATCAGGACGGAGCGGACGCGCTTTCTTCCGTTCTGGGCGGCGTGCGGGTGACGTTTTTCACGTCCGACGGCTCGCTGATCGCCGATTCCGGGTCGCCGATCATACCGGATACGTCTATAAGCGACTCGGATATGAATACGCTGAAAATAGCCAGCGAGCTGTTTTCCAAGCGCGACAGTGAAATTACGGAAACGGAAGTCATGTATTACAAGCGGTCCGGCGACGTCATAGTACGCATTTCCGTAGTCATTCCCTCCACGCTGGCAATGTACGGCAGGGCGCTTCCCCACCTCATCGTATTCCTGGTTCTTGACGTGTTACTTTGCATGCTGCTCACGTGGCTGGCGACGTCGTTCATACTGCGCCCCGTCAAGGAACTTGCAGCCTCGGCGATAGGCACAAACGAGGAAATCAAAGCAAATTACAAGGAGCTGCAGCCCGTTGCCGACGTCATAAACAAAAAGAACGAGAGCGTCCGGCAGATGCAGTCTAGCAAGGACGAGTTCATCGCCAACGTAACGCACGAAATGAATACGCCGCTCACTTCCATACGCGGCTTCGCGGAACTCATCGCCTCGGGCAGCCTGAGCAAGGAAAAGACGCAGAAGGCCGGGAAAACGATCGTGGAGCAGAGCGCGCGGCTGTCCGGCATGATCACGCAGATACTGCATTTCAGCGCGATAGACGACGACATGCTCGAATCTTACGATGTCGACGTATCCGAACTCGTGCGCGAACTGCTCGGCACATATCAGCCGCTGCTTAAGGACAAAAATCTGACGCTGACCTCGGATATCGAGGACGGCTGCATAGTCGCGACGCGGAGGGAACGCGTCACCGAGATACTCGACAATCTCGTGAGCAACGCGGCGAAATACAACGTGCGGAACGGAAAAATCAGCGTCACGCTGCGCGGCGGGAAGCTGACCGTGGCGGACACGGGCATCGGAATCGCCCGCGAAGAACTGCCGCATGTGTTCAGCCGTTTCTATACCGTGGACAAATCGCACGGGGAAAACGTGGGATTCGGGCTCGGGCTGTCCATAGTGCGCAAGATCTGCGACCGCAGCGGCTGGAAGCTCGGCGTGGACAGCACGCCGGGCGAAGGCACCGAGTTCTCGGTTAATTTCAGAGGATAATCATGGCCGATAAAACCGTAAAAACCAACGCCGAGCGTATGCTCGACAAGATGAAGATAGCGCATAAGGAATATCTGTACGACGGCTCGCAGGCGCTCAGCGGCGTCGAAGTGGCCGCGCTGCTCGGACAGGACGTGAGGCGCGTGTTCAAAACGCTTGTCACCGTCGGAAAGAGCGGTGCGCATTACGTGTTCATGATACCGGTTGCCGAAGAGCTCGATCTCAAAAAGGCGGCCAGAGCGGTCGGCGAAAAGTCGGTGGAAATGGTAAAGTCCAAAGAACTGCTGCCGCTCACGGGCTACGTTCACGGCGGCTGCTCCCCTATCGGTATGAAAAAGTTTTTCCGCACGACCGTTCACGAAAGCGCAAAAGACTGTTCCGAAATAATTTTCAGCGGCGGGAAAATAGGCTGCCAGATCGAAACGAGTCCGGAAAATCTCGCGAAAGCCGTGCGGTTCGGATATGCCGACATCGTCAAACGCGGCGAGGGATGAACCGCCGAACAATAAGCGCAAATTTATCCGAATTTTTTATCGAAAACCCGCGCGAAATCCTTGCGTATTGCCGCGTTTTATGGTATAATGCGCAAAGTTGAATGTGCCACATTAGTCTAGCGGTTAGGACGCTGGCCTCTCACGCCGGAAACAGGGGTTCGATTCCCCTATGTGGTACCAAAAAATGACGATACGCCATCAGACGTGTCGTCGTTTTTTATACCGCACGGCAGAGAGAACCGCGAGCGCACGAAAAGCTGTGTTCATCATTCAAGTATTTTCGCGAGCGGGTTCGCTCAGCCGAGCGCTGTAAGCGCGAACGCCACGAGCGTATGCGAGTTTTCCCCTATGTGGTACCAGACGTAAATAATACGAACCCCGAAAAGTCAGGGTTCGTATTATTGTCGCTTAAGCGACGTAAATGGACGGCCGTACGGATATCCGTGCGGCCGTCCATTCATAACGATCGTTTATCGATAAATCGAAAAATTATCGCCGGAGATGTCAGGCGTGCTTACGCTGTTTTCTTATGCTCATTACAAGCATTACGATACTGCCTACCGCAAGAACCGCAAATACTGCCAGCAGCACGATAATAAGAACTTTCCACCACGGCATAATAAGCACTATATCCGCTCTGCCGATATTCATCGCATGGCTGCGCGAAATGGAGAACGCTATACGTTTTGCCGCAGTCTGGCATGCAGTCACGATTGCGGGGTCGTCGTCAAGTCCGTCGAGCGTAGCCATTCCCGAGCTGTATCCGTCCCAAAGATCCTGTCCGGCAAGGACTCCGAGGCGGTAGTCCATATATTTGGCCGAGACGGAGCAGTCGGTTATCGCAGCGCCTTTCATGCCCCACTCGTCGCGCAGAATGCCTGTCATAAGACCGCGATGTGCACCAGACCATATCACGCCGATGCGGTTGAACGAACTCATGACTCCGAGTCCTCCGCCACGTACCGAGCCTTCAAAGCCTTCGAGATATACTTCGCGGATGGCCTGTTCGTTTGACCATGTGCTTATGCCGTACCGGCCCTCTTCCTGATCATTGAGAGCGAAATGCTTAGTAAATACGTATACGCCCTTGCTTTGGATCGCCGCCACTTCTACTGCGCAGATCTCTCCGGACAGCCAGCCGTCCTCGCTGTAATACTCGAAGTTTCTGCCGCTGTAGGGCGTACGATGAATGTTCGCGCCCGGACCGTATATACCGGAATAGACAGTTTTGCCACTGCCGAGCTCGACTGCGTGCAGGAAGTCTTCGGCTATGCACTTGCCCATTTCTTCTATCAGGTCGAGATTGAACGTCGCCGCCATAACGTCTTCCGAAGTATAGCACATCGCGCTGTTACCGCCGATAAGTCCCTTCGTAAAACCCTGAGGTCCGTTTTCATCGAGCGTACCGGGAAGGCTTATGCTGGGGCACGCCTGCGTAAGATGGAAGCCGTTGTATATGAGATTAGTCATCTCGTCGTATGGCAGCTGGGAAATAAGCTCGTCCCAACGAGGATCCGAAATGTCCACATCGCAAAGATCCGCGACTTTCATCGTTCCGTCCGTATCCATAGCGGGCACTTCGGTTACGTCGGAATAATACAGCCTCTTGTATTCCTCCGCTATCGCTGCCCTGCCGCTTTCTTCGTGCGTCAGTCCGTCTTCCCACATATCGTCCGTTACACGCAGTACCGCAGCTTCTTTCGGGAACGTACCTTCCCAGTCGCTTCGCGTCAGGTATTCCACTCCCTGGCCGCCCGCTCCTTCGTATTTGTTCAGATCCGCGTTATCGAACAGGTTCGTTATCTCGTTACCCGTTGCAGAAGACACAGAATACGTTTCTTTATCGAACGTTCCGTTCGTCCACTTCTTCGCCAGATCCGCATTTCCGCTTCCGTACATACGGCTCTCGTCCACGTCCTCTCCGGCCGCTTTCTTCGCCATAAGTATGTTGTTCACCGCGTTATGCGCGTCCGTTCCGACCGTGAAATAGTAATCCCCGTCTTCAAGTATGTACGTCTTCGCATTCATGTGATCGTACGACGTAAGATCTTCCTTGTCTACCGTTATCGTGTACGTTACAGTCTGTCCCGCTCCGATCTCCTTCTTGTCAAAGCCGCACAGCTCCACCGCGGATTTCTCCACGTCGTTGTATATGTCGTACTGCGTATACTCCGACTGGAAATATATCTGCACCGTATGTTTTGCCGCTCTGTCGCCTTCGTTCTTTACGTCCACCGTCACCGTGACAGTATCTTCCTCGGGCGTTATGTTGAAATTACTGTATGTGAAATCCACGTACGACAGTCCGCTGCCGAACGGGTATGCCACATCTGCGGAGTAATCGTAATCGCCTGCGTTGCCGCGGCCGAGCACATAATCCTCGTATCTCGTTTCGTAATAACGGTAACCGACGTATATACCTTCCTGGTATACTACATAGTTGCGGTTGGCTTTCACTACACCCGCGTCGGTATTGTTCTGAGCGGTTTCGAGACCGAGCTCATCGGCGTTGGTATAATCGTACGCTCCGAAGTTGACCATAGCGGGAGAAGAATGGTTGTCTTTGAGGAACGTATCCACTATCCTGCCCGACGGCACTACGTCCCCGCACAGTATGTCCGCTACGCCACGGATACCCGTCATGCCGACGTCTCCGATCCACAGCGCCGCGTCGACGCTATATTCGTCCAAAAAGTCGAGCTGGAGCGCGTTGGAAGAGTTCAGCAGCACGACGATTTTTTTGAAAGTGCCGTCCTGCTTGTATTTGCTGATATTGGACAGCATATCGCGTTCTTCGGCGCTCAGTCTGAGATAATCGCCGTCCGTGCTGTCATAATCTGTCGCCCCGTTGTTTGTGAAGCAGGAATCCTTGTCGGGAAGATCGGCGCCCTCGCCGCCCGAACGGGCAAGCACTACGAGCGCAACGTCGCCGTAAGACGCGAAAGTGTTTTTCAGCGAATCGGTGTACTTCTCCCAAGGTACTTCGTTGATACGGTACTGCCCCTGGTTTCCTCCGGTCGTAGCCGCGTTTTCGCGCTTATATCCGCTCGTAACGTAGAATTTCCAGAGATCCGGGTTGACTGTGCCTTCGCCGAACGAATCCTGCAATGCGGCATTGAGCGTCACCGCGTCATCGGACGAAACCTGACCGGAACCGGTGCCGCCGTAAAGCAGATCGACGGACGACTGCGAGAAGCAACTGAACTTCGTACCTTTTGCAAGAGGCAGCGTATCGTCCTTGTTGAGCAGCAGCGCCGCGCCTTCGCCTTCTATGTCGCGGCAAAGCTGCTGTTCGTAAGCAACAAGATCTTCTTCATTCTCGTAATCCGTCCAGAAATAAATCGTCGCGTCCGGATCGGGAATGATCTTCTGGGTTTCGACATTCAAAGCGAGATTGATTACCTGCTCGAAATACGTACCCACGGCAAGTCCGACCGCCATAATGACGGCAAGAACGCCGAACACTATGGTAGTGACAAGCCACAGTTTTTTTGAAAACAGTTTCATAGTTCCTCCTGATATAATTTTCTGCGTCATAAATCGCTACGCGCGTTCCGATCCGCGCGATTTTTTAATACTTATTACAAGCATTACGATGCTGCCGACCGCAAGCACGGCAAATACCGCCAGCAGCACGATAATGAGGGTCTGCCACCACGGCAGGATTTCCACGATTTCGGCGTGCCCGACGTTCATTGCATGCGTACGCGACACCATGTAGCTTATGCGTTTTGCGGCCGTCTGACATGCCGTAACGATTGCGGCATCGTCGGAATATTCATCCATGGACAGCATGCCGCTCGAGTATCCGAGCCACATATCCTGTCCCGCAAGCAACCCGGCTCTGTAATCCATATAGCGTGCGGACGAAGCCATATCCGTCACGGCCATTCCGGGCATACCCCATTCGTCGCGCAGAATGCCTGTCATAAGACCGTGATGAGCGCCCGCCCAGACAACGCCTATTCGGTTGAACGAACTCATTATGGCCGTGCCGCCGTTCTTTGCGTATTCCTCGAAGCCTTCCAGATATACTTCGCGGATAGCCTGTTCGTTCGACCATGTGCTTATGCCGTACCGGCCGTTTTCCTGATCGTTGAGAGCGAAATGCTTGGGCACCGGAGATATACCCTTTTCACGCATGCCGGATGCTTCCGCAGCGCACATAACGCCGGACAGCCAGCCGTCCTCGCTGTAATACTCGCCGTTGCGTCCGCTGTACGGCGTGCGATGTATGTTGGCTCCCGGGGCGTAAATATTGGCGTATATCGTAGACGCGTCGCCGAGAGAAGCATGAATCAGATCCTCGGCAATGCAACGACCTTCAGCGGCCGCGAGTTCCGGAGAATAAGCCGCGGCGAGAATGCTTTCGCTCGGGAAGCACATACCTCGGCCGCCGCCGGACAGCGGCTTGGTAAAGCCGTAAGGTCCGTCGGAAGCGCGCGTGCCCGGCATTCCTATACTGCTTACGGGCTGTGTCAAATACGCGCCGTTACAGATAAGATCCGTCAGTTCGTTATACGACATCTGCGAAATCAGTTCGTCCCATGCGGGGTCATCGGCATTTACCTCAACCATATCGGCAACGGAGCGTGTTCCGTCCGTATCCGTAGCGGGCACTTCGGTGACGTCGGAATAATACAGTCTCTTGTATTCCTCCGCTATCGCTGCCCTGCCGCTTTCTTCGTGCGTCAGTCCGT
>ERZ780203.1491-NODE-1491-length-16689-cov-2.933089_pt1 | contig 16689 bp, 23 predicted proteins | sample MGYA00511168_ERZ780203 | MGnify/ENA primary metagenome ERZ780203 (study PRJEB29588, sample SAMEA2156577) | human gut metagenome | biome: human gut; feature: human-associated habitat; material: faeces | place: Denmark | collected 2008/2010 ...
CCCCCCGAACCGTCTACATATCCCGATCCCGTTTGGCTTGCTACAAGAACGGGGATATGAGCGCCAAGCCTGAAAGCGCCATTGCCTATGCGTGGTATGTATGGGAAAAAGGCTTCACCGGTGATCCGGTGATTAAATGGTTCAACTGAAAGGATGGTTGATATGGAAATCAAGGATAGTGGAAACCGCCCCGGTTTGATACCGGGGCGGTTCGTGATATGCACACCGGCAAGGGCCGGATGGATTTATTGCCGTGGGAAGCCTTGGTGGAGGTTTCCAAGCATTGTGAAGAAGGGGCGCTGAAGTATGGGGAACGCAACTGTGAAAAGGGCATTCCCATTCATAGCCTGATTGATTCCGCCTTCCGGCACCTTGCCAAATACATGATGGGGATGAAGGATGAACCCCACCTTCGGGCGGCGGCTTGGAACATTCTCTTTGCCCTGTATATGGAAATTAAACACCCTGAACTTCAGGATATACCAAGCAGATTGGAGGATCAGCAGAAATGAAGATTATTAAGCCTGATGTGGAATTCATTACCCCGATTAACGGGGCCACAATTCTGAAGCGCCTTGAACAGTGTGGGCGGGTTTGCTATAAGTCTGAAGCCAAGATCACCGACACCAGCGCCCCGGCTTTTGTGGCCGGGATCATCAAGCGGGGCCATGAAGCAGTTCTTGAACACTGTTCCTTCACGGTGAAGTTCATTTGTGATCGTGGGGTTTCCCATGAACTTGTGCGTCACCGGCTGGCGTCCTACTGCCAGGAAAGCACCCGCTACTGCAATTACTCCAAAGAGGGCTTTGGCGGTGAAATCACGGTCATCCGCCCGGCGTTTCTGGTGGAGGGCACCAAGGCCTTTGCCTGCTGGAGAGGGGCCTGTGAAACGGCTGAGCGGTCCTATTTCTCCCTGCTGGAGTGGGGCTGTTCTCCTCAAGAGGCCCGCTCTGTGCTGCCCAACAGCTTGAAAACTGAAGTGGTTATGACCGCCAACATTCGAGAGTGGCGGCATTTCCTGAAACTTCGCTGTTCCCCCGCCGCACACCCGCAAATGCGGGAAGTGGCCCTGATCCTGTTGGAAAAGGTTCATGACCTGATCCCGGTTTGCTTTGATGATATTTGGAGTGAATACCATGTATTTTAAGAAAGCTGGCGGCAGTATCTTTGGGGTTTCGCTGAATAAGGCTGAACAGAAGGCTTTGGATCAGGAAATCAAAAGGCAGATTGTCGAAAATGATCACCGCTTCGATATGGACAAAGAAAGCATGATCCTGTGGATGCTTCACACGGAATTCGGCTTTGGCCCCAAGCGGCTGAAACGGGCTTGGGAACTGTTCTATTCCGAAAGTCAGAAATTGCGGGAATATTATCTTCTTGATGAAGGGGATGAACCTTGGATTTCCCGCCAAAAGCTGAAGGAAATTGGCTGTGATGTGGAAGCATGGTATCAGGAATGGAGGGAAACCGATGCCCAAACCTTGGCAAAATAAAGAGGGCTACCCCGATCCCACCGCCTATGAGGGGTTGAAGCCTATCATTCGGGAGGATGAAGAACAGCAACGGCGGCTGAACAATCTGATCTTTGTTCTGAAGTACATTATCCGTTTGGCCGGGTTTGAACTTTTGAACCGGATTGAACTGAAGGACAAGCGGAACGGGAGGGAATACCGGTGATAGAACTTGACACCATTTACAATCAGGATTGCATGGATGGGCTGAAGCTATTGCCTGATAAATCTATTGACCTGATTTTGACTGATCCGCCGTATGGAAAGAAGGCTGATAAGGGAACCAATGGTTTTGGGGCCGCTAAAAATCGCCGCTATTCTGGCGGATGGGATAAGGAAGCCCCCCCCCAAGCGGTGTTCAATGAGATGTTTAGAGTTGCTAAAAATCTAATCATTTTCGGTGGAAACTACTTTGGGAATATGCTTCCACCCTCTAACTGTTGGTTGTTTTGGGATAAAAAAGGTGATATTGCCTTTCAAAATCCTTTTGCAGATGGTGAACTGATTTACACCACATTCAAAAAACCTGTGAAGAAGATTGTATTCCGTCAACAGGGTTTCATCACTGATAGCAAGGATAAGAGATACCACCCAACCCAAAAGCCAACAGAATTGGTTCAAACCTTGCTTGAAATGTTCAGTGAGCCGGGGCAAGTGATATGTGATCCTTTCCTTGGGAGTGGAACCACGGCAGTTGCGGCGGTCAATACCGGAAGGCATTACATAGGCTATGAGATTGACCCCGGATATTTTCAAATCTGCTGTGACAGGTTGGATGAAGTTGAAACTTAATTTTCAAAAATCCGCCTTACCAAAACACTTTAGGGGTTGGGGTGGGAACAGATTGACAACAGATGTAAATGCCTGATCTGTGACGAAGAAAAGCCCTGTGAATACTGGATTTTTTCAAATATACCACACATACCATAGATGCTATATTACTTTAATCTATAAAAATAAAAAATATAGATAAGTAGTATATAAGAAAACTGCCATTTTATCTGTGGTATCTGTTGCACCCCTTTGAAAACCCTTGATATTTCAGCATTTTTGAGGTTACAGATGTGTGAAAGGATGTGTGCTACATAGTGACTGATAAGGAACTTTCCCAGCGGGCCAAAGAATATTTTGCCCAAATCCGAAAAACTGACCGCCTGATTCAGCGGTTGACAGATACAGTGAATACCCTTCGATCCGGGCTGACAAGTCAGAATTATGAACTGAAGCCGGACAAGGTTCAAACTTCCGGGCCAAAAGACACTTTAGGGGAAACGATTGTAAAAATCATGTCTCTTGAAGATGATATTAACCGTAGGATTGATGAACTTGTTCAACAAAAGGCTGATGCCATGCGCCGGATTCAGAATGTGCCTGACCAAGACCAGCAGAATATTTTGATTGCCCGATATGTGAACGGGGAAAAATGGGAAAAGATTGCTGTTGAAATTCATTTTTCAATGCGTCAGGTTCATAGGATTCACGGAACCGCTTTGATTGATTTTGCGAAACAAAACCTTGATATTTGGCAAAATGGCACACTATGACAGTGACAAATGTGCTAAAATAGCATTGTAAAAATGCACCCCTGTATAGGGGTGCATTTTCTTTTAATTTTCAAAGGGGGTGAATACCTTGACACCGAAACAGCGGAAGTTTTGTGATGAATACCTGATCAGCGGCAATGCCACCGATGCGGCAATCAAAGCGGGGTATTCGCCCAAGACCGCAAAGCAGACAGGTTCAGAAAACCTTGCAAAACCTGACCTTCGGGCCTATATTGATGAACAACTTGAAAAACTTCATTCCGCCAAGATCGCTGACGCTGAAGAAGTGATGAAATATCTTACTTCCGTTATGCGTGGTGAACACACTGAACAGGTGTTGAAGCTGGTGGGTGATGGCATTCAGACTGTGACGGATATTGAAGTTTCTGCAAAGGAACGGATCAAGGCCGCTGAATTGATTGGCAAGCGTTATGCCCTGTTCAGTGACAAGATGGACTTGGGCGGAGCCGTCCCGGTGGTTATCACGGGGGATGATCAACTTGAAGATTAGCCCCAAGGCCAAGGTGATCCGCCTTCCTGAAGTGGTGGGCAAAGGCTACGCCACTTTTTGGAACTTCAAAGGCCGTTACCGGGTTTGCAAGGGTTCCCGTGCTTCAAAGAAATCCAAAACCACGGCCTTGAACATCATCAAACGGATGATGCAATCCCCGGAAGCCAATACCCTTGTGGTTCGCAAAGTGTTCAGAACCTTGAAGGATAGCTGTTTCACGGAATTGAAGTGGGCAATCAACAGGCTTGGGGTTCAGTCTTATTGGGAAGTCAAAGAAAGCCCCCTTGAAATGACCTACATTCCAACCGGTCAGAAGATTTACTTCAGGGGCCTTGATGATCCCCTGAAGGTTACTTCCATCACGGTTGAAATTGGCTATTTGTGCTGGTGCTGGATTGAAGAAGCCTATGAAATCATGAATGAAGATGATTTCAATATGCTTGATGAATCCATCCGTGGTGCTATCCCGGAAGAAACCGGCCTGTTCAAGCAAATCACTTTGACTTTCAACCCGTGGAATGAAAAGCATTGGATCAGGAAACGGTTCTTTGGAGAAATCACCGGCAAGGATGCCCAAGGGAACCCCGTTTACAAATTCCATGATAGCTGGATTTCCCCGGATGGTCAGATTTTCGCCACCACCACCAATTACCTGTGTAATGAATGGCTGGATGAAGCTGATCTGAAGGTTTTCCAGACTATGAAGGAAACCAACCCCCGGCGCTATAAAGTGGCTGGCCTTGGTGGTTGGGGCATTGTGGATGGCCTGATCTTTGAGAACTGGCGGGAAGAAGCCTTCAATGTGAAGGAAGTAAGCGCCAAAGCCGGTGTGAAATCCGCCTTTGGCCTTGACTTTGGTTATACCAATGACCCAACGGCGCTTTTCTGTGGGCTTGTCAGCAAGGAAGAAAAGACCATTTGGGTATTTGATGAACTGTATGAAAAAGCCTTGACCAACCGGGCCATTTGTGACCGGGTAACGGCTATGGGCTATGCCAAGGAACGGATCAAGGCCGATTGTGCAGAACCAAAGAGCATTGACGAATTGCGGGAAGCTGGCCTTCATCGTATCAGAGCCGCCCGGAAGGGCAAGGACAGCGTGAACAATGGCATTCAGTACATTCAAGGCTATACCATCATCATTCATCCCCGGTGTGTGAACTTCATCACTGAAATTTCAAACTACACTTGGGATGAAGATAAGTTTGGAACCAAGATCAACATTCCCATTGATGATTTTAACCACCTGATGGACGCTATGCGTTATGCCCTTGAAGATATGCTGGTTGGTTCTGCCTTTAGCTTTGAGTAACACGGTAGTAACAACAGGCCCCGGAAATCAAGTGTTTCCGGGGTTCTGTGTTTATTGAGCAATAGGAAGGAAAGGCCCATGTTTGAGCAACAGCAGATTTTGAAAAAGATTGAACAATGGGCTGAACGGTTGCCCTATAAAACTTTGAAGATTGAAGTGGAACTGTCCAACCAAACGCTGATCTTGGAGAAATCCAGACAGCGCCCCATTGGGTTCCAAGCCCCCCCCCCACAAAAGGAAGGTGATTGAATATGCCTATGTTCACTGAAACCGCCCGGATCAATCGCCTGATCCTGATGGGCGGTTATAAAGGCATGACTGAACTTCAGTTTTTCGCCGCTGAAATTGATGAATGGAAGCGGAGCCAAAAGCGGAAAGAACAAATCATTGGTGATGCCTATTATGAAGGCCACCATGATATTCTGTTTCGGAAGCGCACTATCATTGGTGAAGATGGCAAACTTCAGGAAGTGGACAATCTGCCTAATAACCGGCTGATTGATAACCAATTTGCCCTGATGGTAGATCAGAAAACCAATTATCTTGTGGGTAAGCCTTTCACCATCACCAGCGAAAATAAAGCCTATGTGGATCAGCTTACAAAGGTTTTTGATAAGCGATTCAATCGACTTTTGAAGTATGTGTGTGAAGATGCCCTGAAAGGTGGGATCGGCTGGTTGTTTCCTTACTATGGGGATGATGGCAACCTGACCTTCAAGCATTTCCCCGCCCATGAAATCCTTCCCTTTTGGGCAGACGATGATCACACCATCCTTGATTGTGCGGTTCGGATGTACCCCCAAGAAGTTTGGAATGGCTTCAGTAAAGAAATTGTGGAGCGGGTAGAAATCTTCAAACATGATGGGCTTTGGCGTTATGTGTACGATGGCACAACACTTACCCCTGATACCCTGTTGGGCGAACACGAAAACTATTTCAGTGTAGATGATGGGGAAGAAACTATTGAACTGAATTGGGAGCGGATTCCCCTGATCCCGTTCAAGTACAATAAGCAGGAAATTCCCCTGATTCGCCGGGTGAAAACCCTTCAGGATGGTATCAACACCATGCTTTCTGACTTTGAAAACAATATGCAAGAGGACGCACGGAACACCATTTTGATTCTGAAGAATTACGATGGTGAAAACCTTGGGGAGTTCCGCCGCAACCTTGCCGCTTTTGGAGCCGTGAAAGTTCGGGATGATGGCGGGGTTGACACCTTGACGGTTGAAGTCAATGCTGAAAACTTCAATGCCATTCTGAAGCTGTTCAAGGATAAGCTGATTGAAAACGCCCGTGGTTACAATGCCAAGGATGATCGAATGGGTAACAATCCCAACCAAATGAATATCCAATCCATGTATTCTGACATTGACCTTGATGCAAACGGCATGGAAACGGAATTTCAAGCGGCCTTTGATGATCTTCTTTGGTTCATCAATCAGGATTTTGCCAACACTGGCCGGGGTGAATATTCCGATGAAGTGACCATTGTTTTCAATCGTGATATTCTGATCAATGAAACGGAAGCTATTGAAAATTGCTCCAAATCGGTTGGTATTCTGTCTAATGAAACTATTGTGGCTCAACACCCGTGGACATTGGACGCTGATACCGAATTGGAGCGGCTTCAAAAGGAAAAGGAAGAAGCTATGGCCCAAGCGCAAGAATACGCCGGGGCCTTTGGAAATCCCCAAGGTGGGGATTCTGGCGGTGATGAAGGCGGGGAAGAATAATCCCCGCCTTCCTATATGCCGGGGCAATAATGGGGCGGGGCCGGGGGTTCACCTCCTTCCCCCGGTCAAGGGTGCAATTCCCTTCCCCGGCACCACATGGCGCATTGGTCAAGAGGTCAAGACACCGCCCTTTCACGGCGGTAACATGGGTTCGATTCCCGTATGCGTCACCAGCCCGAAAGGGCAACACTATTCTTCATTTTTTTAGCTTGGAGAGGTTTCAGGCTATAAAACCTCCCGAAACACCTGAAAACATAGGCCTATGCCCAAAGGCGTGAATTTATGGGCCTATATGCTGAAGTGGATGGAATAGGCAGACACGGCGGATTCAAAATCCGTTGCCGCAAGGCGTGTGGGTTCAAGTCCCACCTTCAGCACCAATATTGGGGTGTAGCCAAGAGGTAAGGCAAGGGGTTTTGACCCCCTGATGCGTTGGTTCGATCCCAACTACCCCAGCCATATCAAGAAGGGAGCGTGACCCCGTGAAGAATGCTGACTATTGGCGGGGCCGGTTTGCCATTCTTGAAAATTCGGCCCACAAACAAGCGGATGAATACCTTCAGACCCTTGAAGATATTTACCGGGAAGCTGAACAATCTGTTCAACGGGATATTGAAAGCTGGTATCAGCGTTTTGCCACCAATAACAAGGTGACTTTGGCTGAAGCCCGGAAGATGTTGACCACTGGACAGCTTGAAGAATTCAAGTGGACGGCTGAACAGTATGTGAAAGCCGCACAAAGGGCCAACCTTTCAGAAGATTGGATCAAGAAGCTGGAAACCGCTTCAACCCGTTTCCATGTCAGCCGCCTTGAAGCAATCCAACTGCAAATCCAACAGGAAATGGAACTTCTGTTTGGAAATCAGGTGGATGGAATTGATGATCTTCTGAAAGATGTGGTTTCCAATGGGTACACCCGTGGAGCCTTCGAGGTTCAAAAGGGCATTGGCCTTGGGTGGGATTTCACCGCCCTGAACCAAAAGAAACTTGAAACTTTACTTTCAAAGCCTTGGACAACTGACGGGCGCACTTTTCGGGATCGCTGTTGGACGAACAAGGCGGATTTGGTGGACACCGTAAACAAGGAACTGATTCAGGGAATGTTGCGGGGTGATCCACCGGCCAAGATTATCACGGCCATTCAAAAACAGTTCGGAACTTCCCGCTATAAGGCAAGGCGCTTGGTTCATACGGAAACCAGCTATTTCAACGCCACTTCCAAAGTTCAGATGTATAAAGATTTGGGGGTGGATCAGATTGAAATTGTGGAAACGCTGGATTCCCGTACCTGTGCCGTGTGTCAACCCCTTGATGGGACGGTGGTTCCCCTTTCCCAATATGAACCGGGGGTGACAGTTCCGCCCTTCCACCCAAATTGCCGGGGAACCACTTGCCCCCATTATGAGGATATGGACGGTGAAAGAGCCGCCCGCACCGCTGATGGGAAAGTGTACTATGTCCCGGCCAACATGACCTTCAGCCAATGGAAGAAGGCTTTTGTGGATGGCGTGAAGGACGGTTTGACGGTTGCCACCGCAGGCGCTATAATGAAGAAAACCGTGGACGATTGCACCACTGTTGATGAAGTGGAAGCCTTGATGAAGGAACAAGGGTGGTTTTATCAAACTACCCTTCCCAATGGGAAACCTTTTGACGGAAATCAGCTTCTTTCTTTGCAAGGCTGTGATCTTGAAACCGCCAAGGCCATTTTCAAAGCCCATGAAAATGTGTTCAACCGCCTTCCTGAATTGCGGGGCCAACTGAATTCTATCAATGCTATGAAATTGCAAGCTGGCACCTATGCCCAATGTTCTTATGGGTTGGGCCGTGGTGGAATTTCCGTGAACACTTCTTATTTTTCCGATGTGGAGCGGTTGACCAAACTTTACGCAAGGGACTTGGAACATGGATTCCACCCAGCAGGAACCACCTTCGGTTCCATTGTCACCCATGAATTGGGCCATGCTGTGGATGATTACCTTTCTGTGATCCAGCAGTTGGCCGGATTGAATGGATGGCGGCCCAAGAAGGTTTCCGCTTATCTTCGCCCCAACGTTATGAAGGCTTGTGGGTTGAAGGTTTCCGACACCAAAACGGCGGTGAGCGGTTACGCCACCCAAGATGCCCAAGAATGGTTTGCTGAATGCTTCTGTGAATGGCTGGACAGCGAAAGCCCCCGCCCGGTTGCTGAAGAATTCGGCAAACAGCTTTTGGATTTGATGAAGGGGATGAAAACCAATGCCGATGCCTGATTTTTTCACAAGTGAATGGTTTGTGCCGGAAGTTGATAACTGGCACCTGAAGGAAGGCGCACCCCCTGAAGTGGTGGAAGAATTTGAAGCCTACATGAAGCGCCTGAAAGAGAACGAACAAAACAATATTGTTGAATGAGCCACCCCCGGCTTTGGCCGGTGGGTGGTTTTTTCATACCCTTTCGCCGTTTCCCCGGTGGTGGGCGGTAAACAGAACCGGGGGAAATCGTGGTTCCTGACCCACGGTAAAAAAGGATTTTATGGAGGTATCACACTATGACGAAAGAAAAGCTGATGGAATGGGGCTTGACCGAGGAACAGGCCAACAAGGTTATGGAAGGGCTGAACGGTTCTTTTGTGACCAAGGCCCGCTTCAATGAAGTGAACGAGGAAAACAAAGCCCTGAAAGCCCAAGTTTCTGAACGGGATGGGCAGATTGACACCCTGAAGAAATCCGCTGGTGATAACACGGAACTTCAGAACCAAATCACCGCCCTTCAGGAAGCCAACAAGCAGAAAGACAAAGACCACGCCAATGAAATCAAAGCCCTGAAGATCGGCAATGCCGTTGATTTGGCCCTTTCCACCGCCAAGGCCAAGAACCATGTTGCGGTGAAGGCGCTGTTGGCCGATTTCCTGACCAAAGCGGAATTGGCCGATGATGGCACGGTGAAAGGGCTTGATGATGAAATTGGGAAGCTGGTAAAGGGTGAGGATACCGCTTTTCTTTTCGACAACACCGGCAAGGCCAAATTCAAGGGGGCCAAGGCCGCTGAAAAGAGTGATCCCCACAATCAGCCCACCGGGGATGATCTTTCCAAAATGTCCTATGACGAACTTTGCAAGTATTTGGAGGACAACCCGGACACCACTTTGGAATAATCCACCCCTTGATCTACACAAAGAAAGGAAGTTTGAACAATGGCTAACAGCAAGTTTGATGCAAAGTCTTTCAACCCTGAAGCCTTCAAGTATATGGTTGGCCGTATTCCCAACCTGACCTTGAATGCTTTGAAGAAATCCCGTGCGCTGGCCGGGAACCCCGATATTCGGGCGGTGTTCACCAGTCAGAACGGCACCGCTTACGCCCGTCTTGCCATGCGTGGCCTGTTGGATGGGGATGCGGTGAACTATGATGGTGAAACCGATATTACCGCCACTTCCACCAAGACCTTTGAACAGGGTATGGTGGTGATCGGTAGGGCCAAGGCGTGGACTGAAAAGGATTTCAGCTATGACATTACCGGTGGGGTTGACTTCATGGGTAATGTTTCCGCCCAAGTTGCCGAGTACAAGGACACCTTGGATCAGAAAACCATTCTGTCCATGCTGAAGGGTGTTTTTGCTATGCCCACCACGGACACCAAGAACAAGGAATTTGTGGAGAAGCATAGCACCACCATTTATGGCAAGATGGATGCCACCACCCTGAATTCCGCTGTGAACAAGGCTTGCGGAGCCAACAAGCAGAAGTTCACCCTTGCCTTCATGCACTCTGATGTTGCCACCAACCTTGAGAACATGAAGCTGTTGGAGTTTATGAAGCAGACGGACGGGGACGGTATTCAGAAGGATTTGACCCTTGCCACTTGGAATGGCCGCACCGTGGTTGTGGATGATGACCTTCCCGCCGTCACCGGTTATGCTGATGCCGATGCCGACACCCCCGGCGCTTTGAAGATCGTTGCTTCTGGCGGTGACAATACCACCACCATTGCCCTTGCAAGCGCCACCCCCTACTTCGGCACCCGCACCCTTGCCGCTGATATGTATGTGGTTCCCGCTACGCAGTACACCACCTATATCATGGGGAACGGCGCTATTTCCTATGAGGATATTGGGGCCAAGGTTCCCTATGAAATGGCCCGTGACCCCAAGACCAATGGCGGTGTTGATACCCTGTATATGCGTCAGCGCAAGGTGTTCAGCCCCTTTGGTATCAGCTATGAGAAGAAAAGCCAAGCCAAGCTGTCCCCCACTGATGCCGAGTTGGAAAACGGGCAGAACTGGACACTGGTTCATAGCGGCGAAACCACCGCTTCCCAGCGCACTTATATCAACCACAAGGCGATTCCCATTGCCCGGATTCAGTCTTTGGGCTGATGGAATGGCGGTGATCCCCGTTGCGTGAAGATGTTGTGGCAATGCTGACGGCCCTTGGCGTAACGGGGGCCGCTACTGATCCGCTGTTGGATATGGTGATTACTAATGTTCAATGGCGGATCAAAAATTTAACCAACCTTCGGGAAGTTCCTGAAGGGCTGGAAAGTATGGCCGTATTTATGGCCGTGGGTGAATACCTGAACATGAAGAAGGCCAACGGGCAGTTGGAAGGGTTTGATCTTGAAGCGGCGGTAAAACAAATTCAGGAAGGTGACACCAATATTTCTTTTGCGGTGGGTGACGGCAATTCCACCCCGGAACAGCGGTTGGATAGCCTGATCAACTTCCTGATCAATGGCCGGATGGATGAGATTTACCATTACAGGCGGTTGGTATGGTAAGCGCCCAAAGGAAAGCCCTTGAACGGCTGTGGAAGGATCGCTGTTCCGTTTTCGTGAAAAAGAAAGTCACCGATCCAACCACAAAACTGACTGATTTTGTGGAAACGCCGCTTCTTCAAGATCAGCCCTGTAAACTGTCTTTTGAAACTTTAACTTCAAGTTCTGGTGATCCCGTGGCCGCAATCACCCAAACTGTGAAGCTGTTCCTTTCCCCTGATGTGGAAATCCCCGCTGGTTGTAAAATCGTGGTGACACGGTTCAACGACCTTGAACGGAAGTTCACCTATTCTAAAAGTGGTGAAGCCGGGGTTTTCACCAACCACCAAGAAATCCAGCTTGAACCTTTCAAGGGGTATGCTTGATGGCAAAGTGGGGTAAATGCGATTTCAAGCAACTGGAACGGCTGAACAAGAATATGGAAAAGCTGATGGGCGCTGACTTGGATAAGTTCTACCAGAAAGCGGCCAAAGAGCTTGCGGGACGGTTGCTGAACAAGGTTGTGAAGCGGACACCGGTTGTATATGGAACCTTGCGTGACGCATGGGCGGTAATGCCTGTGGGCCACCGTGGGAACCATTACACGGTTGTTGTGCTGAACAATCTTCAGTATGCGTCCTATGTTGAATACGGCCACCGGCAAGAGCCGGGGCGGTTCATTCCCGGTTATTGGGAAAGTGACCGCTTTGTTTATGATCCTGACGCTGAAGGCGGGATGGTGCTGAAGAAGAATTGGGTGAAAGGGCGCTATATGCTGACAATTTCCACACAAGAGTTGGAACAGCAAGCGCTCGCATTGCTGGAAAAAAAGCTATACAAGTTCCTGAAGGGGTGTTTCGATGCTTAATGAAATTATCAAAGGAATTTCAATGGCGCTGAACACCGCCTTTGGGGATGGGTATGAAATCTATCAGAACGATGTAAGGCAAGGCTTGAAAGAGCCTTGCTTTTTAATTGCCGTTCTGCAACCGGAAATCACGCCCATGCTTGGAAGGCGGTCTATCTGGCGGCACCCGTTTGATATTCAGTATTTCCCGACTGACCCCAGCAACAATGCTGAAATGTTCACCGTTGCGGAAACGATGATTGAAGCCCTGAACTTCATCACGCTTCCGGGCGGTGATCTTCTTCATGGAACCAGCGTGAATTATGAGGTTGTGGACAATGTTCTTCACTTCTTTGTGAACTTCAACTTGCCCATGATTCGGCCCGCTGATGAAACGATGATGGAAACCTTGGAAACCAAGGTTGGAACAGTTGGAGGGGATTAAAAATGCCTACGACCAAAACCAGAAAGCCCAAGACGGAGGAAGCGGCCCCGCCTGTTTCCAATGTCCCGGTTTTCACCAAAAGAAATATCCTGACCTTCAAGCGGTACGCCAACAGGCGTGATCTTCTGTCCGTTTTGCTGAAGGACGGGGAGGAATACACGATGGAGCAGGTGGACAGCTTGCTTCAAAACTTTTTCAAGAAAGGTAAGGTGAATTGATATGGCCCTTGGCGGCGGCACTTATTTGACGCAGAACAAGATTCTGCCCGGTGCATATATCAACTTCATTTCGGTTGCGAAAGCAAGCGCCACCCTCTCTGATCGTGGTATTGCGACCATTCCCCTTGAAATGAATTGGGGGCCTGAAGGTGAAGTGATCACCGTTGAACTTGGGGATTTCCAAAAGGATTCCCAAAAGATTTTCGGCTATGCGTACACGGCGGATGAACTGAAGCCCATGCGTGAGATTTTCAAGCACGCCCAAACAGTTCACTTCTTCCGCCTGAACGCTTCCGGCACCAAGGCCGCTTGTACCTATGCAACGGCCAAATACCCCGGCACCCGTGGCAATGATCTTCGCATTGTCATTGAGGAAAACGAAAACAGTCAGGCGGAAGCCAAACTGTATGATGTTTCCACCTTCCTTGGCACCGTCCAAGTGGATCAGCAGAAGGCCATTTCCCAAATGTCTGACCTGAAGAACAATGATTATGTGGACTTCATCAGCACCGCCACCCTTGCCCTGACCGCCACCACCCCCTTGACCAATGGGGCCAACGGGACTGTGGAGGATGCGACCTATCAGACCTATTTGGACAAGATGGAAGCCTATACCTTCAACGCTATGGGTTGCCCGGCCACCAAATCCACCTTGGCTGATCTGTTTGTGTCTTACTGCAAGCGCCTTCGGGATGAAGTGGGCAAGAAGTTTCAGGTGGTTACTTTCCGCAATCTGGCCGATTTTGAAGGCGTGGTGAGCGTGAAGAACGGTATTGTGGGCAACACCAAGAATCTGGTATTCATGAAGGAAACCATGGATTCTCTTTGCCCCGGTTCCACCTGGAACCGCCGTGAACAAGTCTGCCACCAACATGACCTATGACGGCGAATATGAAGTTGATACCGACTACACCCAAACCGAACTGGAAAACGGGATTTTGGAAGGTTCCTTCATGTTCCACTTGGTTGATGATGAAGTCAGGGTGTTGGAGGATATTAACACCTTCATTTCCGTGACGGATGAAAAATCCGCTGACTTTTCCAGCAACCAAACTATCCGGGTTTTGGATCAGATTGCCAATGATATTGCGGTTCTGTTCGGCACCAAGTACATTGGCAAGGTTCCCAATGATGCTTCCGGGCGGATCAGCCTGTGGAACGATATTGTGAAACATCATCAAGAACTTCAGAATATCCGGGCCATTGAGAACTTCACCAGTGACAATGTGACGGTTGCCCAAGGCGACACCAAGAAGGCCGTTGTGGTGACTGACTATGTTACCCCGGTCAACGCTATGGCCCAGCTTTATATGACTGTCTATGTTCAGTAAGAAAGGGGTGTAAGAGGATATGGCAACTGTGATGCAGGCCAAGGACGCTGTTTCCGCTTCCTTGGCGGAATGCTTTGTAACCATTGGGGACAACCGCTATAACTTCATGCAGGCTATCAACCTTGAAGCCAACTTCGAGAAGAACAAGACGGAAGTTCCCATTTTGGGCAAGACCGGCAAAGGCAATAAGGCCACCGGTTGGAGTGGTACGGGTTCCGCAACCTTCCACTATAACACCAGCATTTTCCGGCAGATGATGAAGCAGTACAAGGACACCGGCGAGGATGTCTATTTTGACATTCAAGTGACCAATGAAGATCCCACTTCTTCCGTGGGCCGTCAAACCGTGATCCTGAAGGATTGCAACATTGACGGCGGTATTCTTGCCAAGTTTGACGCTGATGCGGAATACTTGGATGAAGATATGGACTTCACCTTTGAAGATTTTGAGATGCCGGAAGCCTTCACCATGCTGGCGGGGATGGAGTAACACTGTCAAAACCCGCCCCATTTTGTTAATGTGGGCGGGTTTTTTCTTTTTTCAATTTCAAAATAGGAGGATTTTAGCAATGAGCCTTACTGCATTTCTGGCGAAAAACGCCCTGAAGGTTGAGAATGTGAAGTTTGTCCCTTCCAAGCGGTTTGTGGACGAAAACACCAAGAAGCCTATGGAATGGGAGATTCAGGCTATCACCGGCACCGAGGATGAAGCCCTTCGGAAAGCCTGTGCCAAGCGGGTTCCTGTTCCCGGCAAGAAGAACCAGTATCAGAAGGAAACTGACTATGATATGTACCTTGGGAAGCTGGCTGTGGCCTGTACGGTGTTCCCCGACCTGAACAACAAGGAACTTCAGGACAGTTACAAGGTGATGGGCGCTGAAGCCCTTCTGAAAACCATGCTGACCCCCGGTGAGTATGCGGACTATCTGCAAAAGGTTCAGGAGGTTTGCGGGTTTGAAACCAGCCTTCAGGACGAGGTGGACGAGGCAAAAAACTAATTGAAGAAGGTGATAGTGAAGCGAATATTGCTTACTATTGCCTTCACGAACTGCATTTGACACCTTCCCAATTTTTCAACCTTGACCGCCAAGAACGGGCCTTTATCATTGCCGCTATTGATATTCGGGTTGAACGGGAGAAGAAGAAACAGAAAGAGATTGAACGGAAACAGCGCCGGGGCCGCAGGAAATAACTGCTGGCCCCGGTTTTCCTATGGAAAGAAGGTGAACCCCATTGGCAACTATCAGAACCGCTATTGCCCTATATGATGGCGTGACAGCACCCCTTCAGGCCATGCACAAGGCCATGAACATTGTGCTGAACAGCTTTGAAGCCATGCAACGGGCTTCCGGGAATTCTGTTGATGTTTCATCCATTCAAGAAGCCCGTGAAGAACTGGCAAGAGCCGGGGCCGCATTTGATTCCATTGAACAGAATATCCGGGACGCTGGCAACCAGCAAGACCGCTTCAATCGGCGGATCAGGGATGGCACCACCGCCGCTGATGGCCTTTGGAGCAAACTGAAGGGCATTGCGGCCACGGTGGGCGGAATTGCGGCAGTAAAGAAACTGTTGAACATTTCGGATCAGTTTTCCAACACCAACGCCCGGTTGAACAATGCCATGATCCAATTCGATGATGGCGGTTCGCTGACTGACCTTGAAAAAAAGGTAATGGCTTCGGCACAACGATCCCGGACTTCCTACATGGACGCCGCTTCTTTCATTGCAAAATTGGGCTTGAATGCCCGTGATGCCTTTGGAAGCATGGATGAAGTGATTGCCTTCCAAGAACTGATCAACAAGCAGTTTGTAATTGGCGGCGCAAGCGTCCAAGAGCAACAGGCCGCAATGGTTCAGCTTACCCAAGCAATGGCTTCCGGTGTGCTTCGTGGTGAAGAACTGAACAGCATTTTTGAACAGGCCCCCGGAATTATTCAAAGCATTGCAGATTATTTGGGTGTTTCCATTGGGGAAATCCGGGCAATGGCCGCAGAAGGCCAAATCACCGCCGATGTGGTGAAAAATGCCATGTTTGCGGCGGCGGATGATATTGAAACCAAGTTTTCAAATATGCCCAAGACTTGGGCGCAGATTTGGGTTGGTATGCAGAATAAGGCGCTATCCATTTTTGCCCCAATTCTGACCAAGCTAAATCAAATTGCCAACAGTGAGAAGTTCACCCAAGTTACAGATGGGATCATCAATGGATTGGCCGGGGTTGCTTCTGTGGCAACCGTGGTGCTTGACTTGCTGATCAGCGGCGCTTCCTTGATTGTAGATAATTGGTCTTGGCTGGCCCCTATCGTGGGTGGTGTCGCAACGGCTTTTCTTGTTTTGAACGGTGCAATGATGGCTTATAGAACAATCACGGCCATTACAAATGCGCTGGAAACCGTGAAGGCCGCAAGACTGGCTATGACCACCGTTGCAACAGGAGCGCAGACCACCGCCACCTTTGCCCAAACAGCGGCCCAATACGGCCTGAATGCGGCTTTGATG
>ERZ780203.1508-NODE-1508-length-16462-cov-2.564393_pt1 | contig 16462 bp, 9 predicted proteins | sample MGYA00511168_ERZ780203 | MGnify/ENA primary metagenome ERZ780203 (study PRJEB29588, sample SAMEA2156577) | human gut metagenome | biome: human gut; feature: human-associated habitat; material: faeces | place: Denmark | collected 2008/2010 ...
TGTAAGTATCAACTATGAAGATGGAGTGCAGCAGGTGTTATTAAACGGGGAAAATGTAAATGGACTGATCCGTACCGAGGAAGTTGGAAATATGGCTTCGAAGACATCTGCATATAAAATGGTAAGAGCAACACTATTAGATCTTCAGAGAGATCTTGCCAAGACGGCTAATATCTTAATGGATGGAAGAGATATCGGAACAAACGTACTGCCAAATGCCGATTTAAAGATTTATTTAACTGCATCATCTAAAGTAAGAGCCGAGCGCCGCTACAAAGAATTGGTAGAAAAAGGTGTAGAGGCTGATTTCGATAAGATTGAGGAAGATATCATTATCCGTGACCGTCAGGATATGGAACGTGAGATCGCACCGCTAAAACAGGCAGAAGATGCAGTGCTGGTTGATTCTTCTGATATGACGATCGAAGAAGTTGTTGATGCGATCGTTGCAGAATTTGAAAAAGTAAAATAATAAAAAGTTTATTTACAAGCAGTGAGGATAAAGATGGAAGTTATTTTAGCAAAAACAGCAGGGTTTTGTTTTGGCGTGAAGCGTGCTGTTGACACTGTATATAAAGAAGCAGGAAAGAAAAATGTATACACATACGGGCCGATCATTCACAATTCAGAGGTTGTTAATGATCTGAAGAAAAAGGGCGTGGAAGTGATCAATTCCAGAGAAGAATTAGAAGCTTTGGAAGAAGGAACGGTTATCATACGTTCCCATGGAGTTGCGAGAGAAATTTATGATCTGATCCATGAAAAAGGATTGGAATTAGTTGATGCAACATGTCCATTTGTCAGAAAGATCCATAAGATCGTAGAGAAAGCGGGCAACGATGGTGATCAGGTGATCATCGTTGGAAGTGAGCACCACCCAGAAGTTCAGGGAATCAAAGGATGGTGTACTGGAGAAGTGCATATTATCTCAGATGCAGAGCAGTTTGAGGGGATCGATCTTAACAAGCCGACGACTCTTGTATCACAAACGACATTTAATTACAAGAAATTTCAAGATTTAGTTGAAATTCTGAATAAAAAGGGTTATGATATAGGAGTATGTAATACAATATGTAATGCCACGGAAGAGCGTCAACTGGAAGCAAAGTCTATCGCTAAGGGTGTAGATGCAATGGTTGTGATCGGAGATAAGCAAAGCTCCAACAGCCAGAAGTTATATGAGATTAGTAAGAAAGAGTGTGAGAACACCTTTTTTGTGCAGACACTTAGAGACCTGGATTTGAAACTTTTTGAATCGACTGGTAAGGTAGGTATTACAGCGGGGGCCTCAACCCCACAGAAAATTATCAAGGAGGTTCATGCTAGCATGACAGAAAAGAGTTTTGAAGAATTATTAGAGGAAAGTTTTGTGACAATTCACAACGGAGAGGTAGTGAAAGGTACAGTTATCGATGTGAAACCAGATGAGATCATCCTGAATATCGGATACAAAGCAGACGGTATCATCACCAGAAGTGAATATACCAATGATAACAGTGTAGATCTTACAACTGTTGTTTCTGTTGGTGATCCGATGACTGTTAAAGTACTGAAAGTCAATGATGGAGAAGGACAGGTTCTTCTTACTTATAAGAGATTAGCAGCTGAAAAAGGAAACAAACGTTTAGAAGAAGCTTTCGAGAATAAAGAAGTCTTAAAAGCACCTGTAGCTCAGGTTTTAGATGGTGGATTAAGCGTACTGATCGAAGAAGCACGTGTATTCATCCCTGCAAGCTTAGTTTCTGATTCTTATGAAAGAGACTTAAAGAAATACGAAGGACAGGAAATCGAATTCGTTATCAGCGAGTTCAACCCTCGTAAGAGAAGAGTCATCGGAGACCGCAAACAGTTATTAGTAGCTGCTAAGAAAGAAAAACAGAAAGAATTATTCGAGAAGATCGAAGCAGGAATGAAAGTAGAAGGAGTTGTTAAGAATGTAACAGACTTCGGTGCATTCATTGATTTAGGTGGAGCAGACGGACTTCTTCACATTTCTGAAATGTCTTGGGGACGTGTTGAAAACCCTAAGAAGGTCTTCAATATTGGAGATAAAGTAACAGTTCTGATCAAGGATATTCAGGGAGAAAAGATTGCATTAAGCTTAAAATTCCCAGAAGAGAATCCATGGTTAAAAGCAGAAGAGAAATACAAAGTAGGAAGTGTTGTAACAGGTAAAGTTGCACGTATGACAGATTTCGGAGCATTCGTTGAGTTAGAATCAGGAATCGATGCACTTCTTCACGTTTCTCAGATCGCAAAAGAACATATCGACAAACCATCTGACGTATTAAGCGTTGGACAGGAAATCGAAGCTAAAGTAGTTGACTTCAAGAAAGACGACAAGAAGATCAGCTTAAGTATGAAAGCATTAGCTAACGAAGAAGAAAAAACAGAAGAATAAGATCTTTATCAAAGAATCCTGATTTTTATAAATCAGGGTTCTTTTTTCGTACAAGTATTGTAAAAAAACAAGTTTTGCGATATAATCAGTTTTAAAAATACATTTTTTTAAAATGATAAACCTCGAAAAGGAGTTATGACCATGGAATTAAAGAAGTTTAAAAAAGTATTGGTTGCAAACCGTGGTGAGATTGCGATCCGAGTTTTCCGAGCTTTAAATGAACTTGGAATTACAACGGTTGGTGTCTTTTCAAAAGAAGACCGTTATGCCTTATTCCGTTCTAAAGCTGATGAATCTTATCAGTTGAATCCGGACAAAGGACCAATCGATGCCTATCTTGACATCAATACGATCATTCGTATTGCAAAAGAGAAGAACGTAGATGCAATTCATCCAGGTTATGGATTTTTATCAGAGAATCCTGACTTTGTAGATGCCTGTGAGAAGAATGGAATCACATTTATCGGACCATCCTCAAGCTTAATGCGTAAGATGGGAGATAAGATTTCTTCCAAACAGATGGCAATTGAAGCTGATGTTCCAATCATTCCTGGTGTAGACCATGCGGTTCACGGACTGGAAGAAGTGACTAAGATTGCGAACCAAGTTGGATATCCTGTAATGTTAAAGGCTTCCAATGGTGGTGGAGGACGTGGAATGCGTATCGTTCATTCAGCCGAAGAGATGCCAAAAGAATATGCAGAAGCAAGAGATGAATCCAAGAAAGCATTTGGAGACGATCAGATTTTCGTTGAAAAATACTTAAAGAGTCCAAAACATATCGAGGTTCAGATCATTGGTGATCAGTATGGACATGTTGTTCATTTATATGACCGTGACTGCTCTGTACAGAGAAGACATCAGAAGGTTGTAGAATATGCACCAGCATTCAGCGTGCCAGAAGAAGTAAGACAGCAGATTTTTGAAGCATCTATCCGTCTTGCAAAACATGTAGGATATAAGAATGCTGGAACATTAGAGTTCCTGGTAGATGCAGATAATAATGCATACTTTATCGAGATGAACCCTCGTGTACAGGTAGAACATACGATCACAGAGATGGTAACAGGAATCGATATCGTACAGACACAGGTTCTTGTAGCAGAAGGATATTCTTTAGATTCTGAAGAGATCGGTATTGGATCTCAGGAGGAAGTGACATGTAATGGATACTCTATTCAGACACGTATCACAACAGAAGATCCAATGAATAACTTCCTGCCAGACACAGGTAAGATTACGGTATATCGTTCTGGAGCTGGTAACGGTATTCGATTAGATGGTGGTAACGCATATGCAGGAGCAGAGATTACACCATACTATGACAGCTTATTGGTAAAAGCGATCTCTCATGATCGTACATTTGGAAGAGCGGTTGACAAATCTATCCGTGTATTAAAAGAGATCCGTATTCGTGGAGTTAAGACAAATATCCCATTCTTGATCAATGTATTAAATAATGAGACATTCCGTGAGGGAAGATGCTATACAACATTTATTGAAGAAACGCCAGAATTATTCTTACTTCCAGAAAGTCAGGACAGAGCAACAAAGATCCTTGAATTTTTAGGAAATAAGATGGTGAATGTGCAGAAAGCCGTTCTTGACAAACCAGATTTTGAAGCAAGAACTCTTCCAAAGTATGATACAGAGAAGAAGATTTATGGTTCCAGAGACAAGTTCTTAGAGATGGGAGCTAAAGACTTCACACAGAGCCTGTTAAATGAGAAGAGATTACTGATCACAGATACAACAATGCGTGATGCACAGCAGTCTTTAATGGCAACACGTATGAGAACAAAAGATCTGATCGGAGCATCTGATGCGACAAACGCATTTATGGAGAATGCATTCTCTGTAGAGGCATGGGGTGGGGCTACTTATGATACAGCTTATCGTTTCTTAAAAGAGTCTCCATGGAAGAGATTAAAATTATTAAGACAACATATGCCAAATACATTGATCCAGATGTTACTTCGAGCATCCAATGCTGTAGGATACAGCAACTATCCAGATAATGTTGTTAAGAAATTCATCGAAGAAGCATCACAAAAAGGTGTAGATGTGTTCCGTATTTTCGACAGCTTAAACTGGGTTGAGAATATGAAGATGCCGATCGAGACAGCATTAAAGACAGGTAAGATCGTAGAAGGAACGATCTGCTACACAGGAGATATCACAGATCCAAACGAGACAAAATATACATTAGATTACTATGTAAAGAAAGCCAAAGAATTAGAAAGCTTAGGTGTTCATATCTTTACGATCAAAGATATGGCAGGTCTTGTAAAACCATATGCAGCGAAGAAACTTATTAGTGCATTAAAAGAAGAATTAAATATTCCAGTTAATCTTCATACACATGATTCTACTGGAAATGGTGTCAGCACATTATTAATGGCATCTGAAGCAGGACTAGATATCGCTGACTGTGCGATCGGTTCTATGAGTTCTATGACAAGTAACCCATGTATGAATTCATTAGTAGAAGCATTAAAAGGAACAGAGCGAGATACAGGACTTAATCCAGATGAATTAACAGAATTAAGTCAGTACTATGCAAGAATCCGCCCAATCTACAAACAGTTTGAGAGCGGAATGGATGCGCCAAATACAGAGATTTACAAATATGAGATTCCAGGTGGACAGTACTCTAATCTGTTAGCACAGGTAAAAGAAATGGGTGCAGCGGAAGACTTTGAAGAGATCAAAGGTTTATATAAAGATGCGAACCAGCTGCTTGGAAATATCGTTAAAGTAACACCATCATCTAAAGTTGTTGGAGACTTTGCGATCTTTATGTTCAAGAATGGATTAACAAAAGAGAATATCTTAGAAGTTGGTAAAGATTTATCTTATCCAGATTCTGTTGTAGAATATTTTGAAGGTATGATCGGACAGCCAGAAGGTGGATTCCCAGAAGAATTACAGAAGATCGTATTAAAAGATAAGAAACCGATCGATGTGCGTCCAGGAAGTTTATTACCAGATGAAGATTTTGATTATATCGCAAAGGGATTAAAAGAAAACTTCTATACAGAGAATATGGAAGATCCAGATATCTTAAGCCAGAAGACATTAAGCTATGCGTTATATCCAAAAGTATATGAAGATTACTGTAGACATTTTGAGGCTTACAATGATGTAACAGGACTTGAAAGTCACGTATATTTCTATGGATTAAGAAAAGGTGAAGAGACAACACTGAAATTAGATGAAGGTAAATATCTGATCATCAAATTTATCGATATGACAGAGCCTGATGAAGATGGATACCGACTGTTAGACTTTGAAGTAAATGGATCTATCCGTGAGATCAAAGTTCTTGATAAGAATTTAGAGGTTAAGACAGACCGAAGAGTTAAAGCAGATAAATCTAATCCTGCACATCTTGGATCCACAATTCCAGGAACAGTTGGTAAAGTTCTTGTCAATGAAGGTGATGAGGTCACAGTGAATATGCCGCTGATGACAGTTGAAGCTATGAAGATGGAGACAACTGTTGTTTCTACGGTTAATGGTAAGGTTGATAAGATCTATGTCAAAGAAGGAGAACAGGTAAATCAGGAAGATCTGTTAATCTCTTTTGAAATTGATGAATAGAAATTGAATTAGATTTCATACTAAAGAAGGAAGTAAGAAGATGCTTCCTTCTTTTTTTAGTGCAAATTGCAGAGCATCGTTCTAAATAATAAAGATAAAAAATATGATACAGGAAGGTAAGATTTTGGTATGAAAGATAATGAGAGACAAGAAATAGAAAAATTTGGACAGTTGCAGGAAAATGGGATTTTTACGATGACTATCATTGGTGAGATCGAAGGGCATCAGTTATCTGCACAAAATGCAAAGACAACAAAATATGAACATATGATACCGGCTTTAGCAAAGGTTGAGCAGGATGAAAGTATAAAAGGAATCTTAATTTTGATCAATACGATCGGTGGAGATGTAGAATGTGGACTTGCGATCGCAGAGCTTATCGCATCTCTAAGCAAACCAACCGTATCGCTTGTTCTTGGAGGAAGTCATTCGATCGGAGTACCGCTTGCTGTGGCAGCAGATCATTCTTTTATTGTGAAAAGCGCAACAATGATGATTCATCCAGTGAGAAGTTCTGGAACATTTATCGGAGTTATTCAAAGTTATCGTAATATTGAAAAGATTCAAGATCGGATTACGACATTTATTAGTGATCATTGTAAAATGAAAAAGGAAAGAGTTGAAGAATTGATGCTTCATATTGGACAGCAGGTAAAAGATGTTGGTATGATCCTTTCAGGGGAGGAGGCAGTAAAAGAAGGATTGATTGATGAGATGGGTGGAATAAAAGAAGCAACAGACAGATTGATTGAAATAATTAATCAGTCTGAAAATAAATAGAAAACTTGAATAAAAAACAGATAATACCTTTATAATATTCCTGTTTTGGTATATGATAAGAATAACAAATATGTTAAAAAAAACACAAACTATCTTAAGGCATCATTAGAGGAGGGAATATCATGAGAGGAATACAGACACCAGTTCGGAATGTGAGAAGAAGAATTTTCAAAGAGATCGCAAAGTTTGGTTACGAACAAAGAAACTTACAGGATCTTGAAGATCTTCCATATGAGATCGTACCTGGAGAAGTTGCAAAATATCGAGATAGCATTTACAGAGAACGAGCGATCGTAGGTGAGAGACTGAGGCTTGCCATGGGAATGTCATTAAATCCAGCGGATAAACCAACAAGAATTACGAAAGGAATTGATGAGAGCAATATTTCAGAGAAGTATTATGAGCCGCCACTTCTTCAGGTGATTCCATCTGCATGCAATGAATGTAAGGAGAAGGCATTTATTGTAGGAGAGCAGTGCCAGGGATGTATGGCCCATCCGTGTATGGAAGTTTGTCCGAAGAAGGCAATTAGTTTTAAGGATGGATATTCTTATATCGACCAGGAAAAATGTATCAAATGTGGACAATGTAAAAAGGTCTGTCCATATGGTGCGATTTATGAAAGAAAACGTCCTTGTGCAAATGCCTGTGGGGTTGGAGCAATCGAAACAGATTATGCAGGAAGAGCTAAGATCAATCCAGATAAATGTGTTTCTTGTGGTATGTGTATGGTAAATTGTCCGTTTGGAGCAATTGCAGATAAATCTCAGATTTACCAGTTGATCAAGGCAATGAATGAAGGTGCGGAAGTGATCGCGATCTTAGCACCTGCATTTGTCGGACAATTTGGACCAAAAGCAACGCCAAATAAGATAAAAGCTGCACTTCTTGATATTGGGTTTGCAGATGTGTGGGAAGTTGCAGTTGGAGCAGATGCAGGGGCCTTAGAAGAGGCAAAGCATTATGTTCAAAGTGTGGCTACAGGGAAACTGCCATTCTTGCTGACATCATGCTGCCCATCATGGTCTATGCTTGGAAAGAAATATTTTCCAGAGGTGATTGATGAAATTTCTAATGCACTAACACCAATGGTAGCAACGGCAAGAGCGGCAAGGATTGCATCTCCAAATGCAAAAATTGTTTTTGTAGGGCCATGTGTTGCCAAAAAGTTAGAAGCATCCAGACGGACAGTGCGAAGTGAGGTCGATTTTGTGATCACATTTGAAGAATTGGCTGGAATGTTTGATGCGAAAGAAATTGATTTTAACACATATGAAAAAGAAGAAGAGTTAAATGATGCCTTTGGAGCCGGACGTGGATATGCAGTTGCAAGTGGAGTAGCTGGAGCGATCAAGGCATGTATTGATGAATACTATCCTGGAACAGAAGTAAAGATCGATCATGTGGAAGGTCTTGCAGATTGTAAGAAAATGCTTCTACAGGCGAAATCAGGAAAGAAAAAGGGATATCTGATCGAAGGAATGGGATGTCCAGGTGGATGTGTTGCAGGAGCCGGAACCAATATACCAGTTGTGAAAGCACAAATTCAGGTTAAGAAGTTTGTAAAAGAAGCGGAAGATTTTGTACCTCCAGAAACTGCACAATATTAAGAGGTTAAAAGAAAAGGGAAATGTATGGGAGATAAATACATTTCCCTTTTTCACGGTGGGACTTGCGTATTTTGATAATTAATTGTAAAATAAGAAAATACGCAGATTATGTATACAAAATGTATACAAAGAGAGGTAACAATTTCTATGGCAGCAAAGAAGACAAGAAAGAGGAAGACATCTTCTGCAAAGAAACGGACACGCACAAGACAAAAAGATTTTGCACCGTTTTATAAAGAGATTGCAGTATTAGTTGTTTTTGCTCTTTTCATTTTTTTATTTTTAAGTAATTTTGGAATATGCGGATACATAGGAAACAGCATCAGTACATTTTTCTTTGGAGCGTTTGGAACGACTCATTACATCATTCCGGCGGTAAGCTTTATTCTGGCAATTTTATTGATTTCCAATGATTACAGCAGTCTTGCAGTGAAGAAGACATGTTTTGCAATCCTGCTGTTATGTATGGTATCCACAATTTTTCAGATGATATATAATATAGAAGTAAGAGATGCTTATTCAGCCTTTGTATTTAGTGGAAGAACCCACAGAGGAGGCGGGTATCTGGGTGCATTGATCTGTTCAATCCTTTATAAGGAACTGGGAGGGGCAGGAAGTGTTTTGGTTGTTTTATTGATTTCTGTAATCTCATTGATCCTTGTAACAGAGAGATCCTTACTTTCTTTCCTTAAGAAAGCAGTTGATTTCTTTACAGTAGAAGGATATGAAGAAGATATAGAAGAACGACTAGCGAAGAAGAAACGAAAAGCAAAAGAGGTGTCCAAAGAGGATAAAGAAACAGCACCGAGAAAGAAACGATCGATGCATATTCCGGATTTGCGATCTGGAAGACCGAAACCATCACAGGCATCTCCAATGCCTCCTATGGAACCAGAAGAGAAAACAAAACAAACACCGGTACAGAAGGATTTTGATGATCTGATCGTTCAAGAAGAAACAGACAAAGAACCAAAAGAAATATTTGAACCAGTACAGCCGAATGCATCGAAGAAATCTTTTGTGAATAAGGATAAGAATACACCATCGAAACCAGTGGAGATTCTTCCGCAGGTTCGGACCAAAGAAGGAGATTATAAGTTTCCACCAGTATCTTTATTGGAGAAAGGAAAGAAAACAGCAGGAAATAACAAAGAAGAACTTCGTCAGACTGCACAAAAACTGCAAAAAACATTGGAAGATTTCGGAGTTCATGTTACAATTACCAATATTAGCTGTGGACCATCCGTTACACAGTTTGAATTACATCCAGAACAAGGTGTGAAAGTCAGCAAGATCGTAAATCTTGCGGATGATATTAAGTTAAACCTTGCAGCAGCAGATATTCGAATTGAAGCACCGATTCCAGGTAAATCAGCAATTGGAATCGAAGTTCCGAATAAGACAAACCAGATGGTAATGTTCAGGGAACTGATCGAGAATCAGGAATTTGCACAGGCAAGATCAAAGATTGCATTTGCAGTAGGAAAGAACCTTGCTGGACAGGTGATCGTGTCAGATATTGCCAAGATGCCGCATCTTTTGATCGCAGGAGCAACAGGTTCTGGTAAGTCAGTTTGTATTAATACATTGATCATGAGTATTTTATACAAGGCAACGCCAGATGAAGTGAAACTGATCATGATCGATCCAAAGGTCGTAGAATTAAGTGCATATCAGGGAATTCCACACTTGCTGATTCCGGTCGTTACAGATCCGAAGCAGGCATCCAGTGCGTTAAACTGGGCTGTGATGGAGATGGGAGAGCGATATAAGAAGTTTGCAGAAGTGAATGTAAGAAACTTAACTGGATATAATGAGAAGGTCGAGGAATCGATCAAGAATGGTATGGAAGGGGAAGATTTTAAGAAACTTCCGCAGATCGTTATCATTGTAGATGAGCTTGCAGACCTTATGATGGTTGCACCGGGTGAAGTAGAAGATGCGATCGTGCGCCTGTCACAGCTTGCCAGGGCAGCAGGAATTCATCTGGTGATCGCAACACAGAGACCATCTGTTAACGTCATTACAGGCCTGATCAAAGCGAATGTACCTTCAAGAATTGCATTTTCAGTATCATCAGGAGTCGATTCAAGAACAATTATCGATATGAATGGTGCAGAAAAGTTATTAGGAAAAGGTGATATGCTGTTCTATCCATCTGGATATCAGAAACCAATCCGTGTACAAGGTGCATTTGTCAGTGATGAAGAAGTCAGCAAGGTTGTAGAATTCTTAAAGGAAGAAAATAATGCCGAAGACAGCTATGGTGCAGACATTCAGGAAAAGATTCAGACAGCTGCGGTCAAAGCAGCAACATCGCAAGAAAGGGATGAATATTTTGAAAAAGCAGCTGAGTTTATTATTGACAAAGACAAGGCTTCGATTGCAAGTCTTCAAAGAGTCTTTAAGATTGGATTTAACCGTGCAGCAAGACTAATGGATCAGTTATGCGAAGCGGGAATCGTCGGAGAAGAAGAAGGAACCAAGCCAAGGAAAGTTCTTATGAGCGAAGAACAATTTGAACAATACAAAGAAGATTATCTATAGAAAGGAAACTATTATGAAAACAGATATTGAAATCGCACAGGAAGCCACATTATTACCGATCAAAGAAGTTGCAGCGAATATCGGGATCAAAGAAGACGACCTTGAATTATATGGAAAATACAAGGCCAAATTTGATTCTCATTTCATGGATGAAGTTAAGAATAACGAAGATGGGAAACTTGTTCTTGTGACAGCGATCAACCCAACTCCAGCAGGTGAAGGAAAGACAACAACAAGTGTCGGAGTATCCCAGGCGTTAAACAAACTTGGAAAGAAAACAATCTGTGCTCTTCGTGAGCCATCTCTTGGACCATGCTTTGGTATCAAAGGTGGAGCAGCCGGTGGTGGATATGCACAGGTTGTACCAATGGAAGATTTAAACCTTCATTTTACAGGGGATTTTCATGCGATCACATCTGCAAACAACTTATTAGCAGCAATGCTTGATAATCACATTCAGCAGGGAAACAAATTAAATATCGATACAAGAGATGTTGTATGGAAGAGATGTATTGATATGAATGACCGTGCATTAAGAAATACAGTCATCGGACTTGGACGTCGTGTGGATGGTGTTGTCCGTGAGGATCATTTTGTCATCACAGTAGCATCTGAGATCATGGCAATTCTTTGCCTTGCAAATGATATGGCAGATTTAAAAGAACGTTTAGGAAAGATCATCGTTGCATACAACATGGACCGTGAACCAGTCACAGCCAAAGACTTGAATGCAGTTGGAGCTATGGCGGCATTATTAAAAGATGCTATTAAACCAAATATGATCCAGACATTAGAGCATACACCAGCATTCGTACATGGTGGACCATTTGCCAATATCGCACATGGATGTAATAGCGTACAGGCTACAAAATTAGCGTTAAAATTAGCAGATATCGCAATTACAGAAGCAGGATTCGGTGCTGACCTTGGTGCAGAGAAATTTATGGATATTAAGTGTCAGATGGCTGATCTTCACCCAGATGCAGTTGTATTAGTAGCAACTGTACGTGCTTTAAAATACAATGGTGGAGTTCCAAAAGACAATCTGGCAGAAGAAAATATCGATGCGTTAAGCAAAGGTATCGTAAATCTTGAAAAACATATCGAGAACTTAAAATTGTTTGGAGTTCCTGTTGTTGTAACATTAAACCAGTTTGCAACAGATACAGAGGCAGAACTTACATTTATCAAGAATTTCTGCGAAGAAAGAGATTGTGATTTTGCATTATCTCAGGTATGGGAAAAAGGTGGAGAAGGTGGAATCGAACTTGCCAAAGCAATCCTTCGTACATTAGATAATAAAGAAAGCAATTACAAACCATTATATACATATGATGATACAACGATAGAAGAAAAGATCGAAACGATCGCAACTAAGATTTATGGAGCAGATAAAGTTGTATACACAGCAGCTGCAGCACGTCAGAAGAAGAGACTGACTGAACTTGGGTATGGAAATCTTCCAATCTGTATGGCGAAGAACCAGTATTCTTTATCTGATGATCCTAAGAAGCTTGGACGCCCAGAAGGATTTGATATTACGATCCGTGAGATCTATGTCAATGCAGGTGCAGGATTCTTAGTAGCCTTGACAGGTGATGTCATGACAATGCCTGGACTTCCAAAGAAACCAGCAGCAGAAGGAATCGATGTAAATGACGATGGAGTTATCACAGGATTATTCTAATCAACAAAAATAAAGCCAATATATACTTAAAAGAAATGACGAGGAAATACAATGCAGATTATTGATGGAAAGAAGATTTCTCAGGAAATCAAAGATGAAGTAAAAGAAGAAGTAGCGCAGCTGAAAGCAGAGGGAAAAGATATTGCGCTTGCTGTTATTCAGGTAGGAGCAGATCCTGCATCAAGTGTTTACGTACGCAATAAAAAACGTGCCTGCGAGTATGTAGGAATCGAGTCTGTAAGCTATGAGCTTCCAGAAGAGACAACACAGGAAGAATTAATGGCGATCGTTGATAAATGCAATAAGGATCCTAAGATCAACGGAATCCTAGTACAGCTTCCACTTCCAAAACATTTGGATGAAGATGAAGTATTATTAGCGATCGATCCTAAGAAAGATGTTGACGGATTCCATCCAGTCAGTGTTGGAAATATGGTGATCGGAGAAAAAGGATTCTTACCATGCACACCAGCCGGAGTGATCCAGTTATTAAAACGTTCTGGTGTCGAAATTGATGGGAAAGAATGTGTGGTAGTCGGAAGAAGTAACATTGTAGGAAAACCTATGGCAATGTTATTATTACGTGAGAACGGAACAGTGACTGTCTGCCATTCTCATACAAAAGACTTAAAAGAAGTCTGCAAACGTGCAGATATCTTGGTTGTAGCAATTGGTAAACCAAAATTTATTGATGATTCTTATGTAAAAGATGGAGCAGTTGTCATTGATGTTGGAATCCACAGAAATGAAAATAACAAACTTTGTGGTGACGTAGATTATGACAAAGTTGCACCAAAGACATCTGCGATCACACCAGTTCCAGGTGGAGTTGGACCAATGACGATCGCAATGTTAATGAAAAACTGTGTAGAATCTAAGAAATTGTTTGGAGAGTAAGAGAAATGAAGATATTATTTATTTCGCTTGGATGTGATAAAAACTTAGTAGACAGTGAAGTTATGCTTGGCCTTTTGACCAAGCATGGCTACACTTTGACCGATGATGAGACACAGGCAGATGTTATTGTAATTAATACATGCTGTTTCATCCATGATGCCAAAGAAGAAAGTATCAATACGATCTTAGAGATGGCACAGTACAAAGAACAGAATCTGAAGGCATTGGTTGTTGCTGGATGCCTCGCAGAACGTTATAAAGACGAGATCTTAAAAGAGATTCCAGAGATTGATGCAGTTCTTGGAACAACAAGTTATGATTCTATTGTAGAAGCAGTGAATACCGCATTAGAAGAAAATACAGGGGAACATTTTGAACATTACGAAAGTATTGATTATCTTCCAGATAATTCTGAAGTAGAACGTGTTGTAACAACAGGAAATCACATGGCATATTTAAAAATTGCTGAAGGTTGTGACAAGCGATGCAGTTATTGTATCATTCCAAAGATCCGCGGACGTTTCAGAAGTGTTCCAATGCAAGAACTGTTGAATGAGGCAAAGCGTTTAGCATCTGAAGGAGTGAAAGAATTAGTACTGGTAGCTCAGGAAACAACACTGTATGGCAAAGACCTGACAGGAGAAAAACAGCTTCCGTTATTACTTCATGAACTTTGTAAGATCGAAGGGATTGAATGGATCCGCCTGTTATACTGCTACCCAGAAGAGATCACAGATGAGCTGATCAAAGTGATCAAGACAGAAGAGAAAGTCTGCAATTACATTGACATGCCGATTCAGCATAGTGAGAATCGTATCTTACAGAGAATGGGAAGAAGAACATCAAGAGAAGATCTTGTAGCAGTGATCAAGAAACTTCGTAAAGAGATTCCTGATATCACGATCCGTACAACACTGATCACTGGATTTCCAGGAGAAAGCCAAGAAGATCATGAAGGATTAATGAACTTTGTAGAAGAATGTCAATTTGATCGTTTAGGAGTCTTTACTTATTCACCGGAAGAAGATACACTGGCAGCAACATTTGAGGATCAGATCGATGAAGAAGTCAAAGAAGAACGAAGAGATGAACTGATGAGTCTTCAGCAGGAGATTTCCTATGAACATACCCAGCAGTTAGTCGGTAAAACGATCAAAGTCATGGTAGAAGGATATTTATTTGAAGATGATATCTACGTTGGACGTTCTTATATGGATGCACCAAAGGTAGATGGATGTGTTTTTATAAATTCTCCAGAAGAATTGATGACAGGAGACTTTGTTTATGTTAAAATTACCCAAGGTAGAGAATATGATGTGATAGGAGAAGTAGATTATGAATTTACCAAATAAGTTAACAATTTTAAGAACACTTATGATCCCGGTATTCTTATTTTTCTTGCTGACAGATTGTGCAGGGGATTATAGCAAGTGGATCGCAGTTGTTGTATTTATTCTAGCGAGTCTTACAGACTTTTTAGATGGACATATTGCAAGAAAATACAATCTGGTAACAAACTTCGGAAAATTTATGGATCCATTGGCAGACAAATTATTAGTTTGTTCTGCAATGATCGCATTAGTTGGAATGCACCGTTTATCATCTATCGTAGCGATCATTATTATTGCAAGAGAATTTATCATTAGTGGATTCCGCCTGATCGCCTCTGATAATGGAATCGTTATCGCAGCCAGCTACTGGGGAAAATTTAAGACAAACTTTCAGATGTTTATGATCATTATGCTGATCATTGATCTTGGAACAAGCACAGCTGTGATGATCGAGAATATTTTGATCGTCATTGCAACAGCCCTGACAATTATTTCTTTAGTTGATTATTTGGTGAAGAATAAACAGGTATTATCTGAAGGAAATTAGATCCAGAAAGGAACAACAATTATGACAGCAGAAATTATTTGCGTAGGAACAGAGATTTTATTAGGAAACATCGTGAATACCAATGCTGCCTACTTATCAGAACGCTTAGCCTCATTGGGGATAAGCGTTTTTTTTGAGACGACAGTAGGCGACAATCCAGAAAGATTAGAAAATGTGATCAGACAGGGACTTGAAAGATCTGATATTTTGATCTTATCTGGTGGACTTGGACCAACGAAAGACGATCTTACAAAGGAAATTGCAACGAAAGCATGTGGACAGGAGCTTGTAGAAGATGAAGAAGCACTAAGACGCTTGAAAGAATATTTTGCGAGAAGTCATCGTAACATGACAGAGAATAATTTAAAACAGGCATTAGTGCCAGAAGACTGTACTGTTTTATATAACGAAAATGGAACAGCACCGGGAATGGTCATTCATGCAAAAGAAGGGAAGAAAGTAGTTTTACTCCCAGGACCTCCAAATGAACTGCTTCCAATGTTCCATGATCAGGTAGAACCGATCATAAAAGAATTAAGTTCAGAGGTATTATACTCTGATGTTGTGAAGATTGATTGTATGGGAGAAAGCCGCGTTGCAGCAGAGATTGAAGATTTGATCGAAAAGCAGACGAATCCTACAGTTGCCCCATATGCCAAATTAGGAGAAGTTCATCTTCGAGTGACAGCAAAAGCGGTAAGTGAAGATGAAGCAAAGAAGCTTGTTACACCAATAACAGAAGAATTATACAGAAGATTTGGTCATAAGATTTTTACGACAAAAGAAGATGAAACATTAGAAGATGTTGTGGTTGATATGTTAAGTAAACATCATTATACGATCGCAGCAGCAGAATCCTGTACAGCAGGAATGTTTACAGCAAGGTTAGTTAATGTTGCAGGAGCATCGGATGTCTTAAATGAAAGTTTTATTACATATGCAAATGAAGCTAAGATGAAATATCTTGGAGTAAAAGAAGAAACTCTAAATACCGTTGGAGCAGTTTCAGAAGATACGGCCAGACAGATGGCGGAAGGTGTTGCACGACAGGCTGGGTCA